>ENA-ORDP01001470-ORDP01001470.1-marine-sediment-metagenome-genome-assembly--contig:-NODE-1470-length-12867-cov-10.238058_pt1 | contig 12867 bp, 10 predicted proteins | sample MGYA00248627_ERZ508539 | MGnify/ENA primary metagenome ERZ508539 (study PRJEB26208, sample SAMN05571518) | marine sediment metagenome | biome: deep sea; feature: Hydrothermal vent; material...
CCATAGGCACCTCGAATTGCACCGACCTTGTTGAGTTTCAAACGCAACCAGGGAACCTTAAACTCATTCAGGATCAACTGCGCCACCTGTTCCATCACATGTCTGAACCCGCCTCCAGGCTAAAACTTATCTGGTGTGTTGATATTGTGTATTATGCCAGCCATTTTGAAAAGGAGATTAACTGGTCTGCACTAAAAAAAAATTATCCGCGCGTGATCAATGCGCTTAGGCTGGTTGATTACATTATCCCTTTGCCTGAAAATTTACGTCTGCATATCCCCCCCAACCAGAGGCCGATGCCTGCAGAGACCGGTGTCAGTATATTGCCACTGAGCACAATACTGTGTGACCCCACTAAACAACGGATAAAAGAACTCCTGTCTCCACCGAACTGGTGGTTGCGACTTTATTACGGGATTTCACCCGATGACAGTTTATTATCAACACTCTGGGTGCGACACCCCTGGCAAGTTATGCTGTGGGTCATTCGACGAATGCGTGCGCGTTATGCCGCCTCGCCGTCCAGTAAAGGCCACCCCTAATGTCTCTAAATGCTACTGATTATCGGAAAGCAGGTGTGTCTTGTGGAAAATACAGCTAGATTTGACCCGTATGGAAACGCTGAACCCTTCACAGAAACCCGTCATGGCACCCTTAGGGGCCTTTCCTGCGGGAGGCGTCGCGAGCACCGAAACGTGGTAATCTCTTTGGCAACGAGGTACAACGTATTTTAAACCTTTACTGTGTTAGATTCTAAATCCATCTCCACACCTGAAGCAGCTGTCCGACGCCCCAGACTGGTTCGTGCTGACAGTCGGTTACGAAATAAATGGCTAGCGGTTGGCGTCTTCCTGGGCGTTGTGCTTACTCTACTGCTCTGGGGCTTGCCATCAGTACAGGACCGTCTGGTTCAACTGTTCTCCCACGATGCCACAGAAAACATTTTCAGGCTGCTGATTATTTTCTATTCCCTGTTCGCGATACTTGCCATCGTACTGATTACTGTCGGTATGCAGCTGATTCAGGTCGCGCGGGAAATTCAGCAAAGTAACCGCTTTCCAGCTCCCGGTATGCGTGTTATGCGTGATACCTGGGTAATAAGGGGAGGACGGGCCCTGCTTTTGTCATACCTGCTTATGGGGATAGCCGCCGCACTGATTATTACTGGCGGCATTATCCCTTTTTATTTTCATGATTTGTTGGTGCTGTTGCTGGCATCGGGCTAAGTTTTTACCCTTTCTGGGGCATGTCTTTTATGACGACCTGGGATTTCGAGATGTGTGGTCTGTGTCCCTGTAAAAAAACCTTAAAAAGATGAAAAGACAGCTTCCGCCGCATCAAGCGTGATATCAATTTCCTTCTGCCCGTGGGCAGATGAAACAAACCCGGCTTCAAAAGATGATGGCGCTAGATTTACACCCCGACCCAGCATGCCATGAAAAAACGTATTGAACCGCTTCACATCACAGGCCATGACGTCTACGAAACGGCTCACTTGCTCGCTATCGGTGAAAAACAGGCCAAACATTCCGCCGACCTGATTAAATGTCAGTGCTATTCCTGCAGCCTTTGCACGTTGCTGAATACCGCTTGCTAACTGATATGCGGTCGCTGACAAACGATCATAAAAACCTTCTTCCTGAATGTTCTCAAGCATCGCCAGACCGGCTGACATGGCAACCGGGTTGCCGGACAATGTCCCCGCCTGATACACCGGCCCATCGGGCGCTATTTGATCCATCAAATCAGCGCGCCCGCCAAAGGCCCCGACGGGCAATCCGCCACCGATCACTTTACCGAGCGTCGTAAGGTCAGGGACTACGCCGTAATGTGCCTGGGCCCCGCCTAAAGCCACGCGAAAACCGGTCATAACCTCATCAAAAATGAGTACTGTGCCGTGCTTGTCACAAAGCTCTCGCATGCCCTGCAGAAAGCCTTCTACGGGTGGTACGCAGCTCATATTACCGGCTACCGGCTCTACGATCATACAGGCAATATTCTGTCCCTCTGCCTGCATGACTTCGGCAAGCTGATCCAGGTTGTTGTATTCCAGGGTTAGTGTCAGTCTGGCCAGATCTGCCGGCACTCCCGGAGAGGTTGGTACGCCCAGGGTCAGCGCGCCGGAACCGGCCTTGACCAGCAGGGAATCTGAATGGCCGTGGTAACAGCCTTCAAATTTAATTATTTTGTCCCTGCCGGTTGCACCACGTGCCAGTCGAATTGCACTCATCGTGGCTTCTGTGCCGGAGCTGACCATTCTTACCTTTTCAATTGACGGCATCAGTTGGCAAACAAGATCCGCCATCTGTGTCTCGAGGACGGTAGGTGCGCCATAGCCAAGCCCGGCTTCGAGCTGCTTTTTTACAGCCTCAATAACGGCTGGGTGGGAATGGCCAAGTATCATCGGCCCCCAGGAACCAACATAATCGATATATTCCCGCCCCTCTTCATCCCATAAACGGGCGCCTGCGCCGCGCTTGAAAAATACCGGTGCGCCACCGACTGATTTGAATGCCCGTACCGGGGAATTCACACCTCCCGGGATATGTTTTGAGGCCTGCAGGAAAAGCTCTTCGTTGTTCATCTATGTTTCAACCTGTTTACTGTCTGTTTATCAAATAATGCAGTGAATTTCCTGCTACTAAGGAGCGGATCCGGCGTTAAAAAAACGCCGCTGATAACCGCTACGGCGCTAGCTCCGGATGATATCAGAGTCTCCGCATTTTCTGCTACGATTCCACCTATCGCTACTAGCGGCAGCTCAAACCTTTGTTTTGCCTGTTGAAGAATTTTCAGATCAACTGGTTTTGCCTGCGGTTTCGTGCTTGATAAAAAGAAACTGCCGAATGCAATATAGTCGGCGCCGGCATTGGCCGCCTGCACTGCCCGCGACAGACTGTTGTAACAGGATGCACCGATCATTAGCTCAGGGTAATGGGCCCTTGTTTCACTTATTGCGGCATCATCTCTGCCACAATGCACACCATCTGCATTCACTTTCATGGCAAGTTCAGCATCATCATTGATGATGAATACTGCGCCTGCACGGCGGCATATTTTACACAATTCACTTGCCTGTCTCAGACGTTTTTCCTCATTACGGCTCTTGTCACGGTACTGTAAAACCCGGCATCCTCCCGCCAGCACCATGCGAACCTTCTCAAATAGCTCGCCATCATCCACAGACCCGGTGTCGGCAATGGCATACAGGCCTCTAATCTTGTTAGCAAGATGATGCATGATTTACTTTGGTAAATTCGTAAACATGCCGTCGCGGCAAAGACGGTCGGGAATATGCTGTCCATGACCGGGCCTGAACCCTGCCCGCAGACTATTTATGACGAATTGTTGTGCCTGTTCCAGAGCCTGTTCCATATCCAGGCCATGTGCAATCCCTGCAGCAATGGCTGAAGCCAGGGTACAGCCTGAGCCATGATATTCAAATTCCAGGCGTGGCCACGACCACTCTCGAATCTTTTTGCCCCGCTGATAGAAACGGTTAATGACATAACTAGATTCAGCATGTGTGCCGGTAATCATACAGTTGCTGTCACTTAACAGCCTGGCGCAACCATCTGCAGCGACGTCTTTACCTGCCAGCAAACGCGCTTCTGGAAGATTCGGCGTAATTATTGTCGCTCTGGGAAATAGCAATTCCTTTAGTGGTTCAATAAGTGAGTCTTTACTAAGCCTTTCACCGTTATTACTGCTCATTACAGGGTCGACTATCACCTTGATTTCAGGGTGTCCGCCCAGTAACGATGATACAATAGAAATGATCTCCCTGTTTGCCAGCATGCCCGTCTTCACCGCAGAGAGTGATAGATCATCCAGCACTGCGCATATCTGTGCTTCGATCAAACCCGCTTCTACCGGCTGAAAATCCCTGACCCCGACTGTATCCTGAACGGTTATTGCCGTTACCACCGGTGCCGCATGACAGCCCATGGCGGACAGCGTCTGAATATCCGCACACAGCCCCGCTCCTCCAGAGGGGTCCATGCCGCCGATTACCATCACTACCGGAGGCGCTGTTTTGTTTGTACTCCTCGTTTTACTGCCCCGTAGTTTCATTGTCCCGGCCTAAAATCATGTACGACCCGGGTAAGTATTTGCTGTTGTTTTGGGTCTGAAATGCCTGCATATAAAATGGCGATATAGGCCCCTGTCACTGACATCACCGCTCCCTGTAAATCTGGCCGTAGGCCTATTACCCGCCGGGCAAAACTTGCCGGTCCTTCTGATGGCGACCTGGTAATTCCGATACGAGACAGGCGATGACAGTATTTTTGATACTGCCGTATAGCCGGATCGGTTATTTTTTTTCTATGAAATAATAACCATGCCTGAATACTGACTACCAGTGAACCCAGCCCCACAAGTAAAAATACCAGCTTACTCCAGTCCGTCTGCTGAAAACCAATCCAGCGAAGCAAACTGCTCTGATTTTTCTTGCCATAATCGATCACCCACTTATACCAGTGTGTGTTGACGCCATCCCAGAATAGTTTCACCCCCTTAATTGTTCGGCTGAACGGGGTTCCTGCTAAAATTGCCTGCAGCTTTTCACCCGTCACATTACCCAGCGGTTGCCCCTGTTCCATTAATTGTCTAATAGCAGAAAAACCATATTCAATTCTTTCCGGCGCAACGGCTGAGGTTGGGTCTACTCTGACCCAGCCACTTTCCTCCAGCCACACCTCAGACCAGGCATGGGCATCGCTTTGTCTGACAATTAAATAATCGCCCTGCTCATTCCATTCGCCCCCCTGGTATCCGATTACCACACGTGCCGGTATTCCAGCCAACCTCATCATTGCAGTAAAAGAAGAGGCATAGTGCTCGCAATAGCCCCTTCGTGTATCGAGCATGAAACTTTGCACTGGCTTATCGCCCAGCAGCGGCGGTTGCAGGGTATAGAAAAATTCATTGTTCCGATAATAATCAAAAACGGCCTTGATGTACGCCCTGTCACTGCCTGCCTGCCGGTAAAGTTTTTCTGCCAGGCGGGCAAGCCGGTCTCCTTTTATCGAACTTTTATCCAGATTTCTCTGTCGTACCTCGTCAGATATCTTTGGAAATTTATAGTTAATCGCTGATTTCATTTGCAGTTGTTGCCGCTCACGGATTGGCCCCGTGCTGCGCAGAGTCTGTCCTGTCCCCCATTTCAGTTCAGCGGGCTTGCTGATCGGCATGTCGAGAGTAAATATCCATTTTTTATTTGATGGCTCCTGAAGGATTGAATATTCAATTACATCCTCTTTTTCGTAGCTTACTTCTGCAGCGACCACCTTTGCTTGTGGACTTTCTTTCCAGACTCCCTGTTCATAGTTTTCCAGCACCAGGCCGCGCCAGTAGCGCTGTTTTGCAACCGGAAGTCTGCCATTAAACTCTACCCTGAATGCCACTTTTTCACTCTGGTTCAATTCATTAATACTACCAGGCTTCATCGTATCCGACATTCCAGTCAGTCCGGAGTGGCTATCACCAGGCAGTCCAAACAGACCACCCTGCAGACGGGGAAACAGCAGGAATAACAATATAGCAACAGGTAGCCCCATCATTACTATGCCCGCAGCACGCTTCAGCATAGTGAATGGTTTTTGTCTGTTACTATGGTTTAAGTACATCATGACCGTGAAAAGGACAATAACTACAGCCATCAAATAGACTCCCAGCCAGAGAGATTGTGAATAGAGAAAGCTTGTCAGGACAATAAACAGACAGAGAAAAATGACCAGCATATAATCACGCATGGTCTTCAGCTCAAGAAATTTCAACATCGTTAATGCCACCAGCATCGCAACACCCGCATCACGCCCGAGCAGGGTATGGTATTGCTGAAAGAGAAAAAAGAGCACAGTGAAAATTATTATTATTCGAACAATGCTGCCGGGCGAGCGCGCATTTGAGGTAATGATTTTGTAACGCCAGACAAAGACAAATATTGCAAGCACCGCAAACCATGCAGGCAAGCGCCCCAGGTGGGGACTCACTGACAGCAGAAATGCAATAAACAAAGAATATAATGCCTGCCTGTCTGGCTTGATTTCCTGACCGGTACTGATATGAAATTTTTGTTTTATCAAAATAACGCTAAAACTTTTAGACACTCTGTCAAATGTCTTTCATCATTTGATGGAAATAATTTATGCCCGGGCAGATCCAGCCCGAAACTTATTCCCTGTGCTCCTGCTTCTATCACCCAGCGGGTAAGCAGACTGATTCGATGTTCTTTATCTCCATGCGTATCATCCCAGTGGAAGGTCATTTCAGGCATTTCTCCACCGACAAACTCCTTACTGTACAGGCCCTTGCCTCTGGCATAGGCTTTCCAGTCTATGTGCTGAGGTGGGTCGCCTTTTCGGAATTTCCGCAGGCCCGAATAGTCGTCATGGCTGTTTTTTCTCAGCACGGGTTTCGGGCTATTCCCCGTGACCCTTGATGGAAAGCCCTGCCACTCAGCAGGTTTCGGGTAAACCAGTGTTTTTCTATCAAGCCCTGTGGGTTTACTCCATGAAAATAATAGCCCCAAAGGATAGCGAGTATTCACTTGCACCATAGGCAATGAATGCCAACCTCTTTTCCTTACTCTGGTGCTGCACTCAATGCTCAATATATCACTGGCTGAAAAATCTCTACGCCTGCTTTGATCGCCTTTGATATCAATACCAATATCATAACGATCACGTTTCGACCGGTTCGAAAGAATAAGTGTGTAGCTTAGCGTATTGCCTGCAAATACCGCGCTGCACGTACCGTAGGAAAGACACAGACCTTCCAGATTACGATGTGTATATAACATGGATACCAATACCGTCGAGGCCAGGGTAAACGTCATCACATAGGCCAGCGAATTATTGTAATTTACGGCGATCAGCAACATCGCCAGCAGTGCAATTGAAAATATAATGCCATGCCGCGTCGGCAACATGTAGAGGTTTGCTCTTGAAAGACAGTGTTCTTCCATACTAGTGCTCTTTCAACCTGATAATGACGGGTTCAGCATCCCTGTGGTATCTCGCCGCTTCGTTCCAGCGCGCCTTTATTGTACCGGGGTAATTTCCAGTAGTCTGTCTGCAGGATTCTTCCCAATATTCACATGTCCCTCCTGATCCATTGCCAGTGTCAGTCTATGCCCGATAACTGCAGGCAGGACATCCTGAACATCTTCCGGTATGACATAGTTTCTCCCGGCAAGCATTGCCCAGGCCCGTGCGCCACTAACTAAATTCAACGCAGCCCTGGGAGAAATGCCATTGTTGAAATTTGCTGAATTTCTTGATTGCTCAGCCAAATCCTGGACATAATCCAGTAGTGCTGGACGGGTTTTTATGGATTTCACTTCTTCCTGCCAGGCCAGTAGATCCGATTTCGTAACCACGGCCTCAAGTTTTGTCAGCAGTTCCCGGCGGTCTTCTTTTTCCAGCAAAGTCCGCTCAGAGGCCCGATTCGGGTAACCAAGATTAATTCGCATAAAAAACCGGTCAAGCTGCGACTCTGGTAGAGGAAAAGTGCCACTATGTTCTAGCGGATTTTGTGTGGCGATAACAAAAAATGGATCTGGTAGCGTGTATGTATTTCCATCGATACTTACCTGTCGCTCTTCCATTGCTTCCAGCAGTGCGCTTTGTGCCTTGGGTGAGGCCCTGTTTATTTCATCCGCCAGCACTACACTGGAGAAAATCGGTCCCTGGTGAAAACGGAAGCTGCTGTTGGCTACTTCAAATACCGAAACCCCTGTGATATCCGCTGGTAGCATATCGCTGGTAAACTGTATACGGGCAAAATCAAGCCCAAGCGCTTTTGCCAGTGAGTGCGCAAGTAGGGTCTTGCCCATACCTGGAAGATCCTCGATCAGCAGATGGCCTCTTGCCAGTATACAACACAGGCAAAGCTCAATTTTATCTTCTTTTCCGAGAACTAATTCATTTAGAAACTTTCTAATTTCATCGAATCTTGTTTTCATTTTTATCCTGTAAATTAAGGAGCTTCTGATCGATTATGCCATGTCACTACGAGACCTGATGCACGCTATGTATTGCAAATTCCACCAGGCCCAGACAAGCTTTTAAAATTGCGCCCTGATTGTGGATCAGTCTGTAAGCCTGAGATATGGCATAATCGATCAGAGGTTCCTTAATATGTTTCAATTAATTGTAGACTCGTCACACCAGGTCTTCACTTTATAGGTTGCCTCTATTATTTGTCCATTTAATATAGACCATTGTTTGAGACTTCCGGAACTCATGAAAATGATAAAAAAATTAAAATGAAAAAACTAGTTGGCCGGCTAATCCTTGTTATGGCATTCATTGCATTGAATGCCTGTGCTACAACTTCGAATAGAGAAACAGAAATGCCTGTGCAGCCAGCCGCCTCCGCTGAGACATTGAAAACCGATCCATTCGAAAATACAAACAGAAAAATATTTGCATTTAATGAAAAGTTTGATGAGAAAATTTTAACCCCCTTTTCCAGGGGTTATCGTAATGTCCTGCCCAGACCGGTAAGAATAGCTATATATAACTTCTTTTCAAATACCGCCGAGGGTAGAAATCTAATCAACAGCCTGCTGCAGGGCAAACTAAAAAATTCGGTAGATTCTTTTTCGCGGTTATTTATTAATTCTACCCTCGGTCTGTTTGGCCTGATTGATATTGCTACGCTTACCGGGCTTGAAAGACATGTAGAAGATGTCGGACAAACCCTTGCCGTATGGGGTTTTGGTTTTGGGCCTTATGTCGTAATTCCAATAATTGGCTCTTCCAGCGGCCGGGATCTATTCGGACTTTATAGCTATTTTTTCTATACCGACCCTCTTAGATATATGACTGACACAGCAACGCGTTTTTCACTGTTGGTGCTTGATATGGTTGATACACGCTCGCGCTACTTACGTGCCTCATCAGTATTCAGCTTTGCGTCACTTGACCCGTATCAATTTGCCCGCGAAAGTTATTTTCAGCAACGCCTGGATTTTATTTATGATGGTAGGCCTCCAATAGAAAACTACGAATAAACGCAGATGGTTTTATTACAGGGAAATTAAAGCATGGCAGTTTATGCAATTGGTGATGTACAGGGATGCTATAAATCACTTCGTAAGTTAATCAAGTTTACCGGCTTTAAGTCAGCAAAGGATCAATTATGGTTTTGCGGTGATCTGGTAAATCGTGGCCCGCAGTCTGCTGATGTTCTACGCTATATAATGGATCTCGGTGATTCAGCCGTTTGTGTGTTAGGCAACCACGACCTGAACTTGTTAGCTGTGGCTAATGGCTGCAGAGAAACAAAAGCTTACGATACCCTGGAAGAGGTCCTCAACGCAGCTGATAGCGTTGAAATGCTTGACTGGTTACGCAAGCGGCCTTTTTTTCATCGCTCAGATGAATATCGCGCCTGCATGGTTCATGCCGGCATTTATCCCGCCTGGTCAATAAAAAAGGCTGAAACCCTGGCGAAGGAAGTGCAGCGTGTGTTGCGCAAAGGTGACTACAAAAGCTTCCTCAAAAAGATGTATGGAAACTACCCTGCCTACTGGGACAATACACTAGAGGGCTGGGATCGCTTGCGCTTCATAACTAATACCATGACCCGGATGCGCTATCTTGATACCTCTGGTGCCCTGGAGCTTGATCTAAAATGTGCACCCGGAAGACAGCCGCCGGGCTTTCATCCCTGGTTCAATGTTGAGGGAAAGCGTAAGCCGTCCTGGAAGGTTATTTTTGGCCACTGGTCTACCCTGGGGTTACATTGGCAAAATAATGCGATATGCCTCGACTCAGGCTGTCTCTGGGGAGGAAAACTCACCGCCGTACGTATAGATATACCGAAACCACAGTTTTTTTCTCAACGCTGCAAGAAAACCATGTAACCTACTGATTAATATAGTTATTATGTCAAATAACTGAAAAGGGTGCGCAGTAAAGCTTTCGTAAAATCTTTGCGATCTTTGCACCCTTGCCGGTTGAAACCTCTTTACACATCAAGGTTTGCTGAGAATGCGTTATCTTCGATGAATTTCCTTCTTGGTTCTACGACCTCGCCCATCAGCATGGAGAATGTCTCATCTGCCGCGACGCCATCCTCTACCGTCACTTGAAGCAGCCTTCTAACCTTCGGATCCATTGTGGTTTCCCAAAGCTGATCCGGGTTCATTTCACCAAGCCCCTTGTAACGCTGAATCGCCATGCCTTTCTTTGCCTGCATCATCATCCAGTTCAGTGCCTCTGAGAATTCACTAACGGCCTGCTCTTTTTCACGGACACGAACTTTTGCGTCCTCTGCAAGCAAACCTTGCAGTGTTTTACCGAGCGTAACCAGCGTTCTGTACTCGGCTGATTTGAATAATGCTGTATCGAAATGTGTGATGGAACTTGTTCCGTGCTTTGTTCGGGTAACCACTATTTCATACTCATCATTCGCACTGGGTACGAGCTGGCCAGAATACGCAACTTCCCCCTCCTTATTATTGGTCTTTACCACGACCAGATCATCCAGATATTCCTGCATGCGTGCTTTATCTTTAAAGTCATCTGCGCAGAGCTCCGGTATATTTATCATTGGCTGTAACAGAAAAGGATCGTAACGCTGGCTTAGCCTTGAAATGATCGCCTGGGCGGCCAAATAGTCTCTACATAATGTTTCCAGCGCTTTGCCGGTTATCTCTTCTCTACCACTGCCCGGGAATAATACAGTATCCTGTAGTGCCTGGCCCAGCAGATACTCCTGTAACTCTGCATCGTCCTTAATATATTTTTCTTTTTTTCCCCTGCTTAGCTTATACAGGGGTGGTTGTGCGATATATATATGCCCCTCTTCAACCAGTTCCTTCATTTGACGATAGAAAAAGGTCAATAATAAGGTGCGAATATGAGATCCATCGACATCGGCATCGGTCATAATAATTATACGATGATAGCGAAGCCTTAATTTATCAAAATCATCCTTACCGATACCTGTCCCGAGCGCCTTGATCAGAGTTCCCACTTCATCGGATGACAACATCTTGTCGAAGCGCGCCTTCTCCACATTCAAAATTTTTCCTTTCAGTGGTAATATTGCCTGGAATTTTCTGTCTCTGGCCTGTTTTGCTGAGCCGCCGGCGGAGTCCCCTTCCACAAGATATATTTCACATAATGAGGGGTCTCTTTCCTGGCAATCAGCCAGTTTTCCCGGCAATCCCGATATCTCCAGCGCGCCTTTTCGGCGCGTCATATCACGGGCTTTTCTAGCAGCATCTCGCGCCCTTGCTGAATCAACTATTTTCTGTGAAATTGTTTTCGCATCAGAAGGGTTCTCCAGTAAAAATTCACCGAGTTTTTCACTCACCAGTGAATCAACTATACCTTTCACTTCTGAGGAAACCAGTTTATCCTTGGTTTGTGATGAAAACTTTGGATCTGGTACCTTTACAGACAGGACTGCAATCAAACCTTCACGTGCATCATCACCACTAATACTAACCTTTGCTTTTTTTGCAATGCCGGTCGAATCGATATATTGATTGAGTGTCCGCGTCAGCGCAGATCTTAAACCGGACAAATGCGCTCCGCCATCTCTTTGCGGGATATTATTGGTATAGCAATAAATATTTTCCTGGTAGGAATCATTCCACTGCATTGATAACTCGACCTGGGTACCATCGCGCTCGCTGACGATCTCAATCACCTTGTTGTGCAAAGTAGATTTATTCAGGCTAAGGTGCTCAACAAAAGAACTGATGCCGCCCGTATACTCGAAAACCTCTTCCTCATTCGTTCTTTCGTCCCGCAGAATAATACAGGCGCCGGAATTAAGAAAAGACAGCTCCCGTAAACGCTTTGCCAATAAATTAAAGTGGATTACTGTATCGGAAAATATCTCTGAACTGGCTTTAAATCGAATCTCTGTGCCTGTCTGCGCTGTGTCACCAGTCTCTTTTAGGGGCGCATCCGGCACACCAAGCGAATATGACTGTTCAAATACTTTTCCGCCACGGTAAATGGTCAGGTGCAGGGTTTCAGACAAAGCGTTCACCACAGACACGCCAACCCCATGCAATCCACCAGACACCTTGTATGAATTCTGATCAAACTTACCGCCAGCATGAAGCACTGTCATAATCACTTCGGCAGCCGATTTCCCTTCCTCTTCAATAATGCCAGTGGGTATCCCACGACCGTTATCTTCAACAGAGACTGAATCGTCGGCGTGTATGGTTACAGTGACATCTTTACAGTGCCCGGCAAGAATTTCATCGATAGAGTTGTCTACAACTTCAAATACCATGTGATGTAGACCAGTACCGTCTTCGGTGTCACCGATATACATACCGGGTCTTTTTCGTACTGCATCGAGTCCTTTTAGAACCTGAATACTATCTGAGTTATATTCCTGATTTTTTACCATTTCGGTGTGGTTTCCGTGCTTTGCTTATCATTGGAATTATAACATTTTCAGGGGGCGATATCTGGTTTTCCTGGGGTTTTTTATATGCGCTGACGCGCAACCCTGCGCCTGTGAATGTTTCACGTGAAACATTTTTTTCTTTTTCTTTTTTATTCAGTTTCTTGAATTGACCCGTGTGTTTCGCCCTTTATGGGCGAGTGACTTATCTTTGCTTGCCCAAAGATAAGTAACCAACAGAAAAGACCCCTTTGTGTTGGCCTTAGACTGCTCTGCGCGCTTCAGTCTGAACCTGGCACGGTGAACTCGATAGTGTGGCATCTCAACTTCCGGTGCTCGACAACACAAAAGGGGATGAAAAGCAGAAGAAAGGGGAAAGGAAAGTCAAAACCTGGCAAGTGCAACAGTGATGATTCTGATTTTTGTAGGTCCGAATTCATTCGGACAATATCTGTGCGAATGAATTCGCACCTACAA
>ENA-ORDP01001471-ORDP01001471.1-marine-sediment-metagenome-genome-assembly--contig:-NODE-1471-length-12859-cov-2.605358_pt1 | contig 12859 bp, 11 predicted proteins | sample MGYA00248627_ERZ508539 | MGnify/ENA primary metagenome ERZ508539 (study PRJEB26208, sample SAMN05571518) | marine sediment metagenome | biome: deep sea; feature: Hydrothermal vent; material...
CTTCGGGCAGGCCGAAATCGGCCCGGTTCAGGGTCAGATCAACCTTTTCCGGACGGGCATAACAGGTCGGCGGGTATTTCAGGCGGACCAAGGTTTCCCGGTAATGATCGTCGCCCCGGTCGGTTTCCAGATCGTGCGATGAAACATAATAATCCATGTTGGCGATGCCGGTACTGATCGGATGGCCCCAACTGGTGACCTGGACCGGGGCCAGGCGGGCGTAGGCCAGATAGTAGGTGAAGGCGTCCATGCCGGTGTCGGGATAGAACAGAAGATCGAGCCTTTCATGGGCCACCAGGCGCTGCGCTGCATCCAGGTTTTCCGGCAAATGGACGACCTTGTCCGCCGCTTTTTCAATAGCTTGCGAGCCTGAATCATCGATCGACCCGGTGCGAAAGACAATCACGTCGAAACGATTCCGGTCGAAATGTTCGATAAAGCCCCGGTTCAACTTGCCAATGGTGTGATTGTGAAAATGGTGCGACAGGAAACCGATGCGATACTTTTCGGACCTCTCCGCTTCGCTTTCAGGCTGGCAATGATCGGCGGTCCAGGTCAGGCGCGGACACAATTTAGCGTACATTTCGGTGATCTTGCAGACCACGGGAACGTCGTTCAGGGCCCCGTAGGCCAGGTAAAACCCGGTCACACCGGCTTCGATTGACGGTTCGCCCAGATTGCCGAAGTTGCCTTCCTGTGCCATCAGGGCGTCCAGATTTTTCACCATTTCATCCCGGTAATGCTTGATTTCATTGACCGATTTGGGAATCACCGGCAGCAGCATGGCGCGATTGATGCGCAAGCCCGTATCCGCCGGTTGCAAGGTGATGGCCTGGTCATAGACGTGCGCCGCCTGGTCCAGGTCGCCTTCGCTCATCAGCGCATTGGCGAGATTTTTCAAGGCGTCGGTGTAATCGGGGTTCAGGCCCAATGCCCGCGTAAAACACTCCTTGGCCGCCTCTATTTTTTCCATGGAAAACAAGGCGTTGCCCCGGTTGCACTGGTTGACAAAATTTTCAGGGCTGAGCGCCAGCGACTTGCCATAGTAGTCGTCGGCCTGTTGATAGTGCCCGGTCACGAGCCGAATGTTGCCCATATTGGCCAGGGCGTTGGCGTGATTGGGATGGGTCTGCAACAGTTTTTGCAGAGTCTGATCGGCCTGCGCCAGCTTGCCCAGGGCGATCAGGGCATCGGCCAGGATAGCCTGTTTTTGCGGATTATCCGGGTCCTGGGTCAGTGATTTTTGCAATAAATCGACGGCCGCCCGGGAATCTCCTTTTTGCAGCATGACCAGACCCAGTAAATGATTGGCAAAGCCGTTATCCGGATCCTGAGCGAGGACCTGCCGATACAGGATTTCCGCCTCTCCCAACTGGCCATCCGATTGAAATTGAAGGGCTTTTTCAAGGATCGAGAGAACGGCGTTCGAAACCGGCCTGGTCGCACCGTGCGCTGACTTATTTTTCTTGTTCTGTTTAGCCAGGCGGCGACGTTCGTTTCGATTCATGACCAATTATAGGAACAATAATCGCCGGAAAACAGGAATTTTCGTAGGTGCCGATTCCTATCAGAAACGAATTAATGTCCGGAAAGGCTTGTGTAAATCGTTAATATTTAGTAAAATTCCAACTTATGCCCTTGAATTAGTTGAGGATATTAGTGACTCAATAATAGTCGGGGCAATTTGATACGGCGAAAACAAGACCCTGGCAAACAAGACCCTGGCAAAGCATAGCCCCTTTCCCGTTTGGTTGCCGGTGTTTGATTGGAGATTTGGTCGATGGCAGAAATAGCGATCCGCAGCCAGGCTACGTCAGCCTTGTTTGCCCTTGCCCAGGCCCAGAAAACGCTCAAGTTATCAGCCGAACGCAGCAGCACGGGATTGCGTATCCTCAGCCCCAGTGACGACGCGGTCGCCTTTTTCAGTGCCAGCGAACTGTCTGCAAGGGCCACCCGGTTGCTGTCGATTAAAGACAAAATTACCGAAGCGGCGGCCATCACCGGGGGCACGGTCAATTCTCTCAACTCGATCATCAATCTGGTCAACCAGTTGAAGGCCAAGGCCCAGTCCGCCCTGGCCTCGACCGTTTCGACGACCGTGGTCGGTGATGTGGTGACCACCGCGTCGGCCGATATCACCACTACCCTGGCCGGCGCCGTCGATGGCGACAGCTTCGATATCACCTACAGCGGCACGACGACGACCATCACCAATAATGCAGCCGAAACGTTTACGTCGCTGGCCGCCCAGATCACCGCCATTTCGGGCCTGAGCGCGACCGTGTCGGACGGCAACGCGTTGACCATCACCGCCGATGACGGCAGCGATGTGACCATCACCAACAACGTCAATGCCCTGGCCACGGACCTGGGTCTGTCGACATCGACCAACGGCACCAATGCCTCTTCGACCGCGATTGAAACGGCGGAGACCGCATACGATGTGCTGCGCACGGCCATCAACACCCTGTCCGGCGACGCCGGTGTGCACGGGGTCAATCTGATATCCGTCAATCCGGATTCCCTGACCGTATCCTTCAACGAAGATGGATCGACTGCCATTACCGTTGCCGGCATCGTTTCCGATACCAATGGCCTGAGCATCACCGCAGTTGACAGTGCCAACAGCTTTTCGACCCAGGCCGGCATCACCGCCGCCATCGTTGAACTCGATGCGGCCCTGGTGACGTTACAGGAAACCAAGGCCAGCATTACCGCCAGCGATGCGGTGTTCGATTCCCGCCTGAGTTTTACCCAGTCCCTGATCGGCTTGCTGGATGAAGGCGCTTTCAAACTGGTCGGTGCCGATCTGGACGCCGAGGCGGCCCTGGCGCTGGCCACCCAGACCCGCCTTGACCTGACCCTGTCGGGCATTGGTTTGATATTGAAAGATTCCGCCCTGACCAGCCTGTTGAGCATTGGCTTTGGTGCGCCATGACCTATATCCAGGCACTGCGATCTTATCAACGGGCCCAACAATCGGCCATGTCACCCAGGATCATGGAAAAAACCGTATTCGCCAGGGCGGTCAGCCTGCTGATGCAGGCCGCAGACAACGTTGACGACTACCAGGCATACGCGGCAGCGCTTAAATTCAACCAGCGACTGTGGACCTATATCCAGTCCAGCCTCAGTGAAAACAGCGGAGAGGTACCCGGCGGCATTCGTACCAGTTTACTGAATCTGAGCCTGTTCATCGACCAGCAGACTCTCCGCGCCCTGGCCGACCCGGAGGCCCATCACCTGGACGCCCTGATCCATATTAACCGGGAAATATCCCGCGGCCTGGCTGGGGAATCCACATCGCGAAACGAGCCCCTTATTGACGCCCTGCCCGTGCATGGGTTTTTGCCAAGCTAAATTGCGGACACCATCTGAATCTGCCGGTTTATGACTAAGTAATTGTAAAATAGTCATTTTTTGCGCAGTTATCGATTTTGGTCGGCATGTCAAGTTTTATTCATAAAATAGTTGCACCAAAAGTGGTTTTTATGCTATATTCACCGTGAAGTAATTTTCGATTCGATTTTTTAGAATAGAAATGTTGGTACATCAGAACGATGGACATCAGAGGAAATAGTTCAGGAAGCGTTGCCAACGTCACCTCGTTGTTGGCACGCGTTGCTGTGGCTAAAAACATCGAAAATAGAGAGTTGATCAGGGAGCCTGTGCAAAAGGAACCTGATCCTGTTCCGGCACCAACCGCCGGTAAGGAGTCGGTCGCCGGTAAGAAAGAGAACTTGCCTGGTGTTTCCGATGTTGCCCCTTCAGACACATCGAATAGCCAATCCAACACCCAGACCACCGGGCAGTTGGTGGATGTCAGTGCCTGATACGGGCCCGCTTTCCGAAATCCAATCCCTTTCATAGCCAGCCAAAGGGTTCCCCCGGTTTCGCCCGCTGCCGCTCCGCCTTTCTTTCACCAAAAATTAATTGAAATCCGCTAAGGATTCAGAACATAGACGGTTCCGTGAATTGAAAGCACAATGAACAACGATCTTTCCCATTTCCGCGCTTCCGACAGTCCCCATGATGTTTTCATCATTGGCGAAATCGGCATCAATCATAACGGCGATATGGAGATAACCCGTAAACTGATTGATATGGCCAGACACGCCGGCTGTGACGCGGTCAAGTTCCAAAAACGCACGATTGATATCGTCTATACCGCCGACATGCTGGACCAGCCCCGCGAAAGCCCATGGGGAACGACCCAGCGCCAGCAAAAGGAAGGGCTGGAATTCGGTAAAAACGAATACGATCAAATCAATGCCTATTGCACACAGGTCGGCATTGACTGGTTCGCCTCGGCCTGGGATATGCCGAGCCAGGAATTTCTGCGCTCTTATGGCTGCAAATACAACAAAATCGCCTCGGCCATGGCGGTCCATGTCGACATGCTGGAAGCGGTCGCGGCCGAGGCTAAACAAACCTTCATTTCCCTTGGCATGTGTACCTACGAAGATTGCGACCGGGCGGTGGAAATATTTAGAAAACACAATTGCCCGTTTACCCTGATGCACACGGTGTCGGAATACCCGGCACCGGAAAGTGCGCTCAATCTTCTTGGCATGGATGATCTGCACAAAAGATATAGCTGCCCGGTCGGATACAGTGGCCATGAGCCGTCGGTCTCTCCATCGGTTATCGCCGCCGCCCTGGGGGCGACTGTCATTGAACGGCACATTACCCTGGACAGGTCGATGTATGGCTCGGACCAGTCCGCCTCTCTGGAAGGCGCCGGGCTGGAACTGATGGTTTCGCAAATCCGAAAAATTCCCATTGTCCTTGGCGACGGAACCAAGAAAATTACCGACAAGGAACAGGAAATCGCCGCCAAGCTCCGGTACTGGTTGTAGGGCAATTCAAATGACAGTCTATTGCTTCGATATCGATGGCACACTTTGCTCCAATACCGAAGGGGCCTACGACGACGCCGAACCGTTCGCCGACCGCATTCGCCAGGTCAACCGCTTACATCAGGCGGGTCACACCATCTTGCTGTATACCGCCCGAGGATCGACCACCGACATCGACTGGCGCGAAACCACCGAACGACAAATGAAGATGTGGGGCGTTGACTATCACCAGTTGTATCTGGGTAAGCCTTCCGCCCACATCTATATAGATGACAAGGCGTTCAATTCGGAAACCTGGGACTGGAACGCCGCAGATGGGTATTCGCCCCTTCCGGGGCCCGCCAAATCACCTTGAACATGACCCGTGTCGGTGTCATGCAAGGCCGGCTGCTGCCGCCTTTCGAAGACCGTTTCCAGGCCTTTCCCGCCGACCAGTGGCGGCAGGAATTTGACCTTGCCCGCGACGCCGGGCTGGACTGCATCGAATGGATATACGAACGACCCCACGAAACCGACAACCCGCTGGCCAGCCCTGAGGGCATCGCCGAAATGCGGGCGCTGATGGATCAGACCGGTGTCGCCGTGCGCTCCATTTGTGCCGATTACTATATGACCGAACGTTTGATCGGCACCGACGGTGAAGCCAATATTCCGGTCATCGATCACCTGCATCGACTGATTTCCCAGGCCGCCGAATTATCGGCACTGTATATTATTCTGCCCTTCGTTGATCAGTCATCCCTGAAAACAGGCGACCAGCGAACCGGCATTGTCGAGGTTCTGAAAGAACTGGCCCGCTATGGCGAAGACCGCCGGGTCGAATTGCATCTGGAAACGGATTTGCCCCCCCAAGTTTTCAGAACTTTGCTCGATGCCATAGACCATCCCTATGTGCGGGCCAATTTCGACATAGGAAACAGTGCGTCCCTGGGCTACGATCCGAGCCAGGAAATCGGCCTGTTGGCGCCCTACCTGGCAAGCGTTCATGTCAAAGACCGGCTTTTCGGGGGCGGCACGGTGGCGCTGGGAACGGGCAACGCCGATTTCGTTACCTGTTTCAAATTGATCAGGACGACCGGGTTTGCGCGCCCGTTTATTTTGCAGGCGGCGCGCGGTGAAAACGGCCAAGAAGTAGAACTGGCGATTCAAAACCGAACCTTCGTGGAAGGCCATATGGCGCAATAACATGGAACTGGGCCTGACAGACAATAACGTGGTCATTGCCGGATCGAGCCGCGGTATCGGCCTGGCCATTGCGCGATCTTTCCTGACCGAGGGGGCCAGGGTGGTGATTACCGGGCGCGACCACAACACATTACAAGAGGCCCAGGCTTCGCTTGCCGAGGAATTCTCCGGTGATAAAATCATCGCCTACGCCGGTGACTTATCTGCACCGCCGGACATCGAGGCCGCCCTTTCAGGGTGCCAGGAAACCTTTGGCGGCATTGACGCGGTGGTCGCCAACATCGGCAGCGGCAAGGGCACCACGGGCTGGCAATTGAGTCCATCGGACTGGCAGGAGATGACCCAAACCAACTTGTTCGGCGCCATGGCCCTGGCGACAGCCGCCGTACCCTATTTGCAACGCAGTAACTGTGGCTCGCTGACCTTTATTTCATCCATTGCCGGGTGCCAGGCCTTACCCGCGCCGATCCCCTACAGCGCCGCCAAGGCGGCCCTGCAAATGGCGGCCAAAAACCTGGCCCGCGAACTGGCCCCGTCGGGCATTCGCATCAACACGGTGGCACCGGGCAACGTGCTGTTCCCCGGCAGTACCTGGGACAGCAAAATTCAACAGGACAAGGCGGCTGTCGAGAAATATATCGACGCGGAAGTTCCCCTGGGGCGGTTCGCCACGCCAGGCGAAATCGCCGATGCGGTTGTTTTCCTGTGTTCTGACCGGGCCACCTTCATCACCGGATCGGTGTTGGTGGTCGATGGCGGACAAACCCGCTGATGACCGATAGCAAAACCCCGACTGGTGACTTTTCGGTCAGGCAGGCCTTCGAGCTCGACGGTCGGGTGGCGGTCATTACCGGCGGGGCCGGTCTAATGGGAATGAAACACGCCGAGACCATTGCCGAAATGGGTGGCATTCCGGTCCTGCTTGATCTGGACGGCGAGATGGCAGCGCTCCGGGCGAAAGAAATAACGGCCCGCTATGGTGCGCTGGCCGTGGGTTTGGCCGTCGATATTACCTCGCCCGAGCAACTCGATCAGGCCAAAGACCAGATTGTCACCGATTTTGGCGGCGTCCATATCCTGATCAATAACGCGGCCAACAATCCAAAAATGGGTTTGAACGACGATAGGGAAAATTCCCGCCTGGAAGATCTGCCCCTGGACATCTGGAACCAGGATCTGGCCGTCGGCCTGACCGGCGCGTTTCTGTGCGCCCGGACGTTCGGCGGCTTGATGGCGCATGGCGACGGCGGGGTGATTCTGAACGTCGCTTCCGACCTGGGCCTGATCGCCCCGGACCAGCGTATTTATCGCCAGGATGGCCGGGACGAAAACAGGCAGCCGGTAAAACCGGTCACCTATTCGGTCGTCAAATCCGGCTTGATCGGCCTGACCCGGTACCTGGCAACCTATTGGGCCAACCAGGGGGTTCGCTGCAATGCCATCGCGCCCGGCGGCATTTATACGGACCAAGAGCAAGATTTCGTTCGGCGCCTGAGCAATCTGATCCCCATGGGACGAATGGCTAAGCCCGATGAATACAAGGCGGCGGTGGCTTTTTTGGTGTCGGACGCCTCGTCCTACATGACCGGCAGCGTCATGACCATCGATGGTGGCCGCACCTGCTGGTAATCAGGACAGGCTGAACATTCCTTTGATCTCGTCGGCCATGTCGATCATCACCTGTTGCCAGGGCTCTTCGAAATCCTTGAAGAAAACCTTCATTGAGGGCGACCAGCCCGGTGCCGCCGGATCGCCGAACAATTCCGGCATCCTTCTGGTCGTGCTGAATGCCAGGACCGGGATGTCGAGGGCGGTGGCGTGGGGCACGACCGCCGTCCAGGGGCTGATCACAACATCAAGATTGGACAAAAGTGCGGTCAGGCCATCAAGATCATCGCGCAGGTCGATATCGTCCCAGGTATGTATCTCGACGCCAAACCGGTCGGTGGCAAGGGCCCTGTCTTCACTGCTTTCGGCGTACATAAGGTTTATGATATCGACGCCCGGCAGGGTCAGGATCGGTTCAAGTTCTTCGACCAAAGCGTAATGAGGCATCCGCCCGCCGCCAACAACAATACTGCGCCAGACGACCCCAACCTTGGGACGGGGGCCCAGGTCGGCCAGGCGTTGGCGCCAGAATTCCGCCTTGTCCGGATCGGCTTTCAGGAAGGTAAAAGGCCGGGTTGGAAAGGAGTCGAGCGTCGGGCGAAAAATTCCCGCCAAATCGACAATCGGGATTTGGAAATCGCAATCATCTTCATAGGGAACACTCAAATCTTTCTCTCTGCCGTACACCTTGGTGCCGGCGAAGGAACGTTCGTACAAAGGCACCAGGCGCGGATCACACTCAATGACGATGTTTGCGCCCTTGTCCAACATGTCGGGGATCAAACTGGCATAGCGGATTTCATCGCCGACTCCCTGTTCGCCATACAAGGCAATGGTTTTGCCCTGTAACGACGATTGACCATCCCATATGGGTTTTTGAAAGGGCCGTATGGGCGAGGTGAAATCTTCCGATAGCCAGCGGTTTTTGTAGTGCTTCCAGCCTTCTTCCAGGTTTCCGGTGGCCAGCAATGCCATGGCGTAGTTGTTCATTGCGGTCGGGTTGTCCGGGTCAATTTTCATGGCGATGCGGAACATTTCTTCGACTTGTTCGACGGTTCCGGTTTCCAGATAGATGATCCCCAAGGTGGCATAAATCCCGGCGCCACCATATGCCAGATTTCCCTCGCCGACTTCTTCGATAATTTCTTCGAGAATTGATTGTGCCGCCTTCATTTCGAACGCGGCCACATGAATACTGGCGATCTGATGCCTGAGATGAATATCACCGGGGAACAGTTTGAGCGCTTCATGGACAAAGGTTTGGGCTTCGGTCAGATTTTCCATTTTCCGAAGGGTGACGGCAAAATGCCGGTAAGCATCCACTCTCGATTGGTTGATCTGCATCAGATCATGGAGAGATTCAAGAGCCTCCTCGTCGCGGCGAAGAGCCATCAGGCAAAGACTTTTGTTCAGACATATGGTGTAGTTGCCCGGCAGCAGAACCTGGGCCTTGTCGAAGTGATCAATGGCCTTGCCAAAGAATTTCCGGGTGACCAGAAACTGGGCGTAGTTATTTTGAGTTTCGGCTGACTGTGGCTCCAGCGTTACCGCTTTTTCGAACAACTCATCGGCCAGATCGCCGTCATCTTTTGCCTGGGCGATGAGGCCAAGATTGGTCATCGCCCCGGCCAGACCGGGATCAAGTTTCAAGGCTCGATGAAAGCTTTTCTCGGCTTTTTCAATTTGGGGCGGCCTTAAATTCTGCAAAATACAGCCGAGATTGTTATGGAATTTAGCATTGCCCGAACTCAGGGTAATAGCCTTGCGTATGAGTTTTTCCGCCTCGTTGGTGACTTCCATATCAACTTTGAACTGGTCGGACCCGGCCAGCAAGGTGCCAAGGTCGTTCAGAACATCCGGGTCATCGCCCCTCAGGTCGATGCTGTTTCGATAGGCACCAATCGCCTTGTCATTTTCATCGATTGATTTGTAAACGCTGGCAATATTATTAAAAAACAACGTATTGGTTGGCGCAATTTCAATAGCGTCTTCGATCAGGGATATTCCCTCTTCGGGAAAATCGAGTTGATAGGCCAGATATCCAAGAAGATGCAGGGCGTCCGGGTTATGGGGATTGATCGCCAGGGCTTGCCGATACTCTTTTTCGGCCAGTTCCAGATCATCGTTTTTATGGGCCAAGAGACCGGCCTGCAGGAACTCGGCTTCTTCGACGCTTTGGTTCATTGCCCGCCTCAGTTTCACTTATTTTTTATGATTTCAGAAAGCCACAGACCCCCCGCCTGGGCTTCTATTTGTTATCGGTCTTCTCGGCAGGAGGCACGGACCTGAATCCCGCCGCGATTTGCCGGTTGATATTGATCAGGACATCGAGATTTTTTGGCTCGCCTTCGGCCATCGCCTTGAAGGTCTGTTTATCGATAAAGATGCTCAGGCTGACCATGTTTGCGGTGATCTGATCCGGCCAAGGATTTTCTTCCGTCGCGTAAGTCTGCAGGACCGTCCAAATACGCTGATTGTAATTCAGGGCCATGAAAAACTCTTCACTGCCCGCCACACCCTTGGCTTGCTCAAGAATAAGAGCGGCATTTTCCAACACGGCGGCATCGGTCTCGGTCGGAGATTCCGCCCTTTTCACGCCTTCCTGATAGGCACCATACGCCGGATTTTTCATTCTTCCTTCTCAGGACTGAAACCGTCCATAACCTTTTTTTCATAAGCGATCAGTTTACGGCTGGTTTTCAACGCACCGTACAGATCATCGGCCAGTATTTTATCGCCAATTTCGGTCAGCAATTCGATAGCCTCCGGGGTCGGACAGGCGGTCATGAAATCGCTGGTCAGGGCGAAGAAACTCGAATGCAGACTTTTGCTGGCTTCCAGATTTCCCGCCATGTACATCAACTGGACGGCGAAGTAGATTCTTTTTGCCGGTGAATCAGCCGTTTCTTCCGTCAGGATATCTTTTTCCCGCAGTATAGTGGTTTTGTTATGGACCAGAAAAGACGCACTTTTCTGCCCATTTTCGATAACCGTGTTACCGATAATGATTTTTTCGTTGGGTTTGATTTTCAGTCTGAGCGACATGGGTCAAAGATAGGGCAAATTTATTAATGAAACAAAAAAAAGCGGGTGGAACGAATCCCACCCGCCTCTTTTTATTAGCTATTCTACCTGAATAACTGCAACACGCTCTGTTGCGCCTGGCTGGCGAAGGCCAGCGAGGACGTACCCAGGGCCTGCCTGGTTTGCAGGGCCAGCAAGTTGGCTGACTCTTCTTCCAGATTGGCATCGACCAGCAGACCAGCACCCGTTTGCAGGGTGTTAATCAGGTCGGTGGTGAACGAGTCACGCGCTTGCAACAGGCTCAGGTCCGTACTGAAACTGGACGCCGCATCACGCAGACTGGTCAACGCCGCCTTGGCTTCGGTGATTGAGCTATCAATCTGACCGGAGGTCGAGAAGTTAACGGTCGTGGCCGTAAAGCCAAGCCCGGTAACATTCAGCGTTTTGCCTGAGATTGTCAGGGTGGCGTTGGTTTCGTTGACGTTGACGGTCAGGTTGTTGCCGTTCAACAGGTTAATACCTTTGTACGAGGTATCGAGAACCAGCTGATTGATTTCGGTCAGAACCTTTTCGTAATCGGCTTCAAGAGAGGAAACCGAAGAACCCGAGCCGGTCGAACCGAACGTGGTCGCCGAACCGGATGTACCACCAATAATATTGGCGCTGAAAGCAGTCGACGAGTCATCGGTGATGGTAACCGTAGAACCGGCCGTCGCGATCAATTCCAGCTTGTCGGTTGTCGAGTTATAGGTCGCGTTCAAGCCTGAATCGATATTTTCAAGCTTGGTGATCAGTCCGTCGATTGTGGTTGTCGTGAAAATAGCAAATGACAGGACAGCCCCGGAATCAACCTGGATCGTAATCGTACCCTCAGTGAAGTTGGCGGTGAAGGCGACACTCAATGCCGTCGAACCCGTCGCATCCGTCGTCGATGCACTGGCACCCGAGGTTTGAGATACCTGGGTCGAGGCTTCTTTTGCCTGATCGGCCAGGGATTTGGCCTGTTCAACCAGGGTCGTCAAGGCCTCAATACCTTTATCGGCCGTTTTCAGGGTCGAAATGGCCTGGCCAATACCGTCTTTCAGGCCGGTGAAGTCAGCCGCCCGGTTGTTAAGGTTACGAGCCGCGAAGAAAGGGCTCGCGCCGTCGAGCGCACTGTTGACTCTCAGTCCGGTCGAAAGACGTTCCGACGTACGACTAAACAATATGTTTGTATTTTGCAGGGCCAGGAGGTTAGTGCGAATACTCGCGCTTAGATTTACTGTAGCAGCCATGTTTATGTTCCTTTTCTAGAACAGTTAATCAGGGCCATTCTGCCCTGTCGCAGAGTAATTTCTGCAAGCCCACAGGCACACACCTGTGGGACCACCGTTAAAGCTAGATAATTTGTTTCGGAATGTCAATAAAATTCATCGCCGATACAAATATCGGGTGTCTTGTATCCGCCCCACACCCTCATTAGGGCCCTTGAAACCGGTAAGGTGTCGGGGCCATTGAGCCCGATGTGCCCGATGTGCCCGATGTGCCCGATGTGCCCAAGGCATTCCATTTTTTGATCTGATCTGCAATATCAAGGCCCTGATTGTCGCTCCACCGGTCCAGAAGGGCCTGGAATACGGGCCCGACATGGCCTTCGCCAATGGCGATTTTGTCAAGACTGGTGACCGGCAGCATACAAAAGGGCGTGCCGGTCATGAACGCTTCATCGGCGCTATGAACATCATAGGGTTCGATGTTTGTCTGGCGAACTTCCAGCCCTAGTTGCGGGGCCAGTTCTTCGATCACATAGGCGCGGGAAACGCCGCGCAGGATGTTGCGGCCTTCCGGCGTGATAATGACGTTGTCTTTGACCACGAAAAAATTATCGCCGGTGCCTTCGGCAATATGACCGTCCGTATCCAGCAGCAACGCCCAGTTATCTTCACCGGCGACCATCGAGGTCTGAATGTTGGCCATCAGGTAGTGAATGCGGCTTCGGTTTTTGATTTTCGGATCAAGCAGATGTCCCGCAATAGCCCGTTGCGACGGGATCACCGCATTGATGCCCGTCTCGAACAGATGGCCCATACCAGCGACGGTCCACTTCAGCGGAAATACCGCAATAATAACGGTCGGCCCCTTGTGCAGCCCATCGATATTTTCATAAATTCCCAACAACCCGCGAGAAACATCAATCATCACCC
>ENA-ORDP01001472-ORDP01001472.1-marine-sediment-metagenome-genome-assembly--contig:-NODE-1472-length-12842-cov-4.238445_pt1 | contig 12842 bp, 12 predicted proteins | sample MGYA00248627_ERZ508539 | MGnify/ENA primary metagenome ERZ508539 (study PRJEB26208, sample SAMN05571518) | marine sediment metagenome | biome: deep sea; feature: Hydrothermal vent; material...
CGGGCATCATGATGTCCAGCAGCACCAGGTCAGGCTGCTTTGCGATGGCCAGTTTCAGGGCTGTTTCACCCTTGGTCGCAAAGATCACATTGACTTCATCAGACAAAACCGAGGACAACACCTTTATATTAGTTGCCTCATCATCAACCACCAGTACGGTCTGTTTTTCATCCGGTTGTTCGGTTTGCTGTTCCATTTCGCTTATTTATCCAGTTTGTTCGATAGTGTCTTTAACAGCTCCAGCGCCGCATCAAAGTCCAGATCATTGATAGCCCCGGCCAGTTGCTCAAGCTCGTCGCCAGCGGGAAGAGACGGACGCAGCCGGACAAAGCAATCAGCCGCATCCATACTGAAGTCCTCTAACTGACCGGCCAACTCGGCCAGCCCGGCCTGTATGCCAGCGTGGTCCAGCTGCGGTGATTCTCCCTGCTGTACCAGCTGTCCTGCAACAGACTGCTCAAATGAGCACAAGGTTTCCATTATCTGCCTAAACTGTTTTACAAAATCTTCTTTTAAATCATGTAGATTAACTGGCTGTTCGGCTTTCAGCGAGTTTTCCAGATGCTTTGCGGCCATAAACAGCTGATCCGCCGACAGGTTACCGGCCACCCCCTTGACTGAATGCACCAGCTCGCGCGCGGACGCTTGCTCGCCATCCTCCAGCAACTGGCTTAACCGGGCGATCACGTCATGCTTTTCGCGGAAAAATGACAGCAGTAATTCCTGGTACAGCTGTGTATTGCCCCCCAGACGCGCCACGCCAGCCTGGGCGTCAAATCCCGGTAGCTGTTCTGGTAACTCCGTAGCTGATGACATGTGGATCCTCGCTAACCTTGCCCCCTGAGCACATCCCCGAGACTGCTTGTAAACAGGATCATGCTATTACAGATGCTGCAATGTTACCAGACTGACAGATGTGTGTATTGAGGCCTTACCGTGCGCCCTCCAGCGCCTTTCATCAGCGGGATTGTGTTTCACCCTCAAGACAAGGGATAATAAGTATCAATAAGAGTCGCACGGTAACCAGAATTAATGAAACATATACTCGAACAACTGGTTCGACAGGGGCTGGATGCGTTAAAAGACAACGCTTACCTGCCTGCAGATACCGAAGTACCGGTCCATATAGAACGCACGCGCGACAAGGCACATGGTGATTTTGCCTGCAATGTGGCCATGACGCTGGCCAAAGCAGCACGACGGGCACCGCGAGACATAGCACAGGCGCTGATTGATTCATTACCGCAAGCGGCTGGAATCAACAAGGTCGAGATTGCCGGCCCCGGTTTTATTAACTTTTTTCTTAATGCTGCAGTCCAGTATCAACATATAGACAGCATCCTGGATCAAACTGACCAGTATGGCCGTAGCCAGCTGGGTGCAGGTAAATCGGTACAGGTCGAATTTGTATCGGCCAATCCGACCGGCCCCCTGCATGTTGGCCACGGCCGCGGGGCTGCCTATGGGGCCGCCGTGGCTGACCTGCTCGATGCAGTCGGATTCAAGGTGCACCGCGAATACTATGTCAACGATGCCGGCCGGCAGATGGATATCCTTGGCACCAGCGTCTGGTTGCGCTATCTGGATCTGTGTGGCGAACAGCTAACCTTCCCGAGCAACGGCTACAAAGGTGATTATATCTGGGACATTGCAGCAACCATCCATCGTGAACACGGTGATGCCTTCCGCCATCCTGCCGGTGTAGTGTTCAGCAATATCCCGGACGATGAATCAGCCGGTGGTGACAAGGAAATCCATATCGATGCGCTGATCGCTCGCGCACGTGAACTATTGGGTGAGCAGCACTACGGCCTTATATTTGACTCCGGCCTTGATACCATCCTGGATGACATCCGCCGTGATCTGCAAGACTTCGGCATTACCTACCAGGACTGGTTCCGCGAACGTACACTGACTCGTTCCGGCAAGGTCGAACGCACTATTGAACGCCTCAAGGCGAGTGGCCATACCTATGAGAAAGGGGGGGCGCTGTGGTTCCGTTCCACCGATTACGGCGATGAAAAAGACCGCGTCATTGTGCGTGACAATGGCCTGACTACCTACTTCGCGTCAGACATTGCCTACCATGCCGACAAACTCGAACGTGGTTTCGAACGTGTGATTGATATCTGGGGCGCCGACCACCACGGTTACGTACCGCGCGTGAAGGCCGCGATGCAGGCGCTGGGCGATGATGCCAGCAAACTGGATGTGCTACTGGTACAGTTTGCGATCCTGTACCGCAATGGCGAAAAAGCACAAATGTCGACCCGCTCCGGCGAGTTTGTAACCCTGCGTGAATTACGCGAAGAGGTCGGTAACGATGCGGCGCGTTTCTTCTACGTGATGCGCAAGAGCGAACAGCATATGGACTTTGACCTCGATCTGGCCAAATCCCAGTCCAGTGATAACCCGGTGTATTACATACAGTATGCCCATGCACGGGTATGCAGTGTGATGCGTCAGATGGAAGAAAAACAACTGCAGTGGGATCGTGTGGAAGGTGCGACAAACTATGAGCAACTAACCGAGCAACATGAGCAGAACCTGATCAGTACGCTCGGCCGTTACCCGGAAATACTGGAGACCTCGGCCCTGAACCACGAACCCCATCAACTCTGCCATTACCTGCGTGACCTGGCCAACCATTTTCATACTTATTATAATGCGCACACCTTCATTGTTGACGATGCCGCGCTACGCAATGCACGCTGCAACCTGATACAGGCAACCCGACAGGTCATCCACAACGGTCTGTCACTACTTGGCGTTTCAGCCCCGGAAACCATGTAATGACACGTGACTATAAAAACAGCGGTAGCAAGCACGACAAAAGACCCGCTATTCCCGGCTGGGTCTGGGGCTTCACCGGGCTGGTGGTCGGCCTGCTGGTAGCGCTGCTGGTTTATCTTTCCGAACATATACCACAACGGTCGACCTCGCTGACCACCGCTGTCGAAAAGGCGGCAGAAAAAGCCAGCAAAGCGATTACTGGTAAAAAATCGGATTCGGACGCCGAACCGTCCAGCAAATCAAAGGTACAGTTTGAATTTTATACGCTGTTACCGGAATCCGAGGTCGTGATCCCGGAACAGGAACTGGTAGAAGACCGCGTCAAACCGGCCAGTAAAAAACCCGCCGCCAGCATGAACTACATGTTACAAACCGGCTCATTCCGCCAAAGCAGGGAGGCCGAAACGCTGAAGGCCAGACTGGCACTGCTGGGCATTGAGTCACATGTCCAGAATGTATCCATCGGCGGGGAAGACTGGCACCGGGTTCGTGCCGGGCCCTATAACTCAATGAAAGAGGTGCGCCAGGTTCGGGGGTTACTGCGCCGCAACAAGATCAATGCGATCCCGATCAAGGTCAGTGGACGAAACTAGTATCGCTACTCTTCCAGATAAGTATACCCGCGTAGCCCTTCCTCAAGCTCATCGAGATAGCTGCTGCGCAGTCCCTCATCCAGATCCTGTAAGTCAGTCTTTTCCTGTAACCGACTCAACAAGTCCTGTGCATCCAGATGCACATAACGTAGCACCTGATCAACTGTATCACCTAACTCAGCGTCTTCCAGACGGTAACCATCTCGTTCAAATAATACATTAACCGAATCGGTATCACCAAACAGATTGTGCATATCACCCAATATTTCCTGGTAGGCACCTACCAGAAACAGCCCAATCAAATACGGTGCATCATTAACCTGCGTATGCAAAGCCAGGGTAGACTCAAGCCCGTCATGATCGACATACTGATCGATACGACCATCTGAATCACAAGTCAGGTCTTGTACCACCACGCGCCGATCCGGTCGTTCGTCCAGACGATGCAACGGCATGATCGGGAACACCTGCTGTATCGCCCAAACGTCCGGCAGCGACTTGAACAGAGAGAAGTTGAAAAAATACTTGTCGGCCAGTGTCTCGTTTAGCTCATCTAACAGCTGCCGCTGTGTGCGTCGTACCGGATTCAACATGGGTTGCAAACGTCGGGCTATCGCGTAATACAGCTGCTCGGCCAGGGCGCGACTGGTCAAGTCCAGTACACCGTGATCAAACAGGCTACAGGCCTCACCAAAACGCCAGGCCGCATCATGCCAACTCTCCAGTACCGAGCGCTGTTCCATCTGGCTATACACCTGCCATAAATCCTGTATGACCACCTCAACATTCGCACCCGGTTCAGACGGTGCTTCTGTGCCGGGGGCCTGCTCAACATCGGTCAGATTCGTGATCAGTAGTGCATGGTGTGCGGTTAGTGCACGCCCGGACTCGGATAAAATATCCGGATGGGTAACATCCTCGGCATCGCAGGCCTCTGCCAGAGTCTGCACGATCTGTTGAGCGTACTCGTCGACGCTATAATTCATCGAACAAAAATTGCGCGAGCGACTACCTTCATAGTCCACACCCAGGCCACCCCCCACATCGACTACCCGCAGTGGCACACCCAGCTTGACCAACTGCACATAATATCGCGCCGCTTCTCGCATGCCGTTATGGATATCTCGAATATTGGAGATTTGCGAACCCATATGAAAGTGCAGTAATTCCAGGCAATGCAGCAGACCAGCACTGCGCAATCTGGCAACCAGATCCATGATGTTTCCGGCCGACAGACCAAATTTGGAACGCGCACCTCCACTGTTCTGCCATTTACCGGCACCTAGTGACGATAACCGAATGCGGACCCCCAAGCGCGGTGATATGTCAAGATCGGTTGCCTCACGAATAATATGCTCCAGCTCTGAAGCCTTTTCGATCACCATGTAAATGCGCAGGCCAAGCTGTTGGCCAATCAATGCCAGGCGTATGTATTCGCGATCCTTATATCCATTACAGATAATCGTGCTTCCTGTCGGTGCCAGTGCCATCACTACCATCAGCTCTGGCTTACTGCCGGCCTCCAAACCGACTGCATCCTGCCCGCCAGACTGCAGACCGGCAGATACAATCGCCTGTACTACACTGCGCTGCTGATTGACCTTGATTGGGTAAATAGCACTATAGTTACCCTGATACTGATTTGACTCAATAGCCGCATAAAAAGCCTGATTCAATAAATGTACACGCTGTTTAAGAATTTCAGGAAAACGCACCAGAACTGGCAACGACAAACCGCCCTGTTGCAGACTCTGGCTCAGTTCATACAAATCGATACCCGTCTGATCTGTATCAATTAATCGTACAGCAATATGACCCGCCTCATTAATATAGTAGTAACCACCACCCCAATGCTTAATCGCATATAAGTTTTCAGCCTGCATACGCGTCCAGTTGTCAGTCATCTGTATTTCCGTACAATAAGCCCCTGATGAATGAATTTAACCACAGCACACACAGATAACACAGCTGTTTTTTTGAGCAAGTAAATAACCACACAGGTATATGATTATGCTTCCCGACGACCAATGGTTTACCGAAATCTGCAAGGAAGGTGGCTCTGCCTTTTCATTAAAGCTCAAAAGCAAACTGCATGAGGAAAAAACACCACACCAGATTATCGCGATCTACGATACGGAAACCTTTGGTCACCTGATGGTTATCAACGGCTGCACCATGGTCTCGCAGCGAGAGAATTTTATTTACCACGAAATGATGAGCCACCCGGCCCTCTATACGCATGATAATCCAGAGAATGTGGTGATCATCGGTGGTGGTGACTGTGGCACCCTGCGTGAAGTACTGTACCATACCGAGGTCAAATCAGTCACGCAAATCGAGATCGACGAACGCGTAACTCGTCTAGCCGAGCAGTATTTTCCAGAACTATGTGAAGCCAATATTGATAGCCGCGCACTTTTTTATTTTGGTGATGGCATACAGTGGATGCAACAAGCGCCTGCGAACTCAATTGATATCATTATCATCGACAGCACCGACCCTGTCGGCCCGGCCGAAGGTCTGTTTACAGAGGCCTTTTACCGTGACTGCTACCAGGCCCTACGCAGGGGTGGTATCATTGTGCAACAAAGTGAATCGCCGCTTTATCATCTGGACAATATTAAGACCATGCATCAGTCAATGCGTGCAGCCAGTTTTAACGCTACATGCACATTGCAATTTTTCCAGTGCCTCTACCCGTCAGGCTGGTGGTCATGCACGATGGCAGGCAAGAACAATAACCTGGGAGAATTCCGCGAACACGATATTAATATTCGAAATTTTGAGACGCGATACTACAATGTAGATATACATCAGGCGGCCAGAGTATTACCTGAATTTCTTCGTTCAAACTTGAATGATAACTAGTTATTATCGATTCTATTTTTTTATTGTCCACAATATGCATTCTGAAATTACATCAAGGCCGATTATAAGCAAATGTTGTTAACCATCACTGGCTAAATTAATCTATTATCTACTCTCACTTACGTGTGCGTTATTGCCTAACTGACTCAAATAACCAGAGACAAATATCATCTCTCATCAACGAAATTTAACCAGCCCGTAATAACATATTTTTTTTGAGATCGAGACACGACTCCTACGTGGGCATGGGTAAAATCTGCGGGCCAGATAACCGTTTTACCCTTGCGGGCAGAAACGGTTCTATCCTGGTATTTGAAGTGCGTACCACCGCCCTCAGTGACATCATTCAAATAGGTCATCCAAACCAGCATTCGCGTAGTCGACTCCCACCCGGTGCGCTCAAAATGCATCATCTTGTATCCGCCACCCGGTTTGTAGTACTGGATAATCGGTGTTTCCGAGATGGCATATGGACCAGTTTTTTTTAATTCTGAGTATGTTTCTACATATTGGTCAACACATTCTTTCAGTGCCCTGTAGTATTCTGGTACACGATGTTTTTCGAGTAATTCATCAGGGACTGTCACCAGACCCACGTCGTAAGAATCCTTCTTTTTCTTGTCTACAATAGTCCCTTCGGGGGTGCCTAACCTGCCCGGTCTTGCAATCCCCAGCTTTCTTGCTTTTTTATGCAAAGCAATTAATTCGTCGCAGATGTCAGCATCGATCTGATATTCACCGATAAAATCCATTCAAAACTCCCATGATATTTAATTAATTACGCGGATTCAAGTTGCTAGTGCAACAGTTGGTTTAATCCCGAAAAATACCTCATTTGGCGTTTTAAATCCAAGACTTTTCTCGGGCAGGTATTTAATTTATCCATTACATGTTCAACCTGCTGTTCTGTGAAGGTGGTAAAGTCATGTTTCTTTAAAAAGTATTGTCGTATTAAACCATTTGTGTTTTCGTTCAGGCCACGCTCCCGGGAAGCGTAAGGGTGTGCAAAGTAAAACTGTGCATTTAGTGCTTTTAAGATATGAGCATGACCAGCGAACCCCCTGCCATTATCCGATGTTAACGTGTGAACCCGTGGCTTTATGTTTGATAATAAATTGACAATTGCCTCTGATACATTCAAGACTGTTTTACGGACCATTTTAGCCATGAGTGTAAGTTTAGACATTCGTTCTGCCAAGGTAACTAAAGCTTGCTTGTGATTTTTGCCAATAACAGGATCGAGTTTCCAGTCACCGTATCTGCTACGCGCCTCTACAACTGCAGGACGTCGCTCGATTTATGTTTGATTTGTATCTGTCCCCGGTAGAAATACACACCATAGCGCTTCTTACGTTGCTTCGGCAACGTAGATGTTTATACAGGTTGCCACCTGAAATCTTGTCTGTTACGACCTGCCGTTAAATCCATTGTTCACGAATTAGCTGCTCAATAAGCTCCCATGTAGATGACTCAATACGGGGAACAGCCTTTTGATCTCACCTTTGCTGGCAAAATCGTTGGGCTTGTTGTGGATGATATCCCCTTAGCCCACTATTACGCTTAACTTCAGTGTAATAGTAGATTTATGGACGCTAATAAGATCAGCGATGTCAGTTTCTTTATAGTCTGCTTTCATTAATAAATAAATCTGTTTATTTGTTCATGGGTAAATTTTGCGTATGACTTCATTTGTACTCCTTTGTCTTGTCGGACTTGGAAACAAACAGCATACCGCAGCTTGCCCATTTTTCCGACGTGCAAAGTTGCACTTACAAATTGAATTCACGTCAACTTTAATGTGCAAACAACTCTTGAAGAGTATTGCATAACTCAACTTGAGTGTTTTCATTTATTGAGCCTAATTTTTTTATGAATCGTGTTTTATCAACTGCCCTGATTTGATCCAAAAGTATTAGCCCGTTTTTATTTTTAAATTTACATTTTATCCTGCAAGGAAAATCAAAACCTTTAGTGGTCATAGGGGCTACTAGAACAGTTGATAATGCTGCCATTTCATCCGGGGAAATGACAACACAAGGCCGTGTTTTATTTATTTCTTTGCCTTTAGTTGGATTTAAACTAACAAGCCAAACCTGAAATCGGGTGGTGGATGTCATTACCACTCCAAGTCATCATCTGATGTTAATGAGGCATCTAGCCATTCACTGTCTGTTGCCTCTAAGCCATTTTTTGCAAGGATTGCTTCTATGGCTTTCCCCCAATCTTCTCTTGGTCTTTTACTTGGGGTAACCAGGATCCCTTGATTTACAACCTGTATATCAAGTTCTTTTCCTTCAAGGTGGGCTTGCTGTATAAGTGGTTTAGGAATCCTGATGCCTTGAGAATTACCAATTTTAACTAAATGAGCCATAACAAAACCTTATTTAATAATTGAGTCATGAAGTAATTATAATGTAATTACATCAGATTGCAATAGCATGGTTATTATGATTGCTTTTAAGAGTGGTCTTGCTCAGAAAGGAAATAAGGGCCAGGTCTTTCATCAAGGCGCCAGCTGAGTCAGTTTTGTGTGGCGTGATCAAAACGTATGCATGAATGGAACGGTGACATTTCTCAGCATATTCGTTCAGCCATTCCAGATAAAAGAGATAATCCTCATCGGCATAAAAACAAGCTTCGCGATTATTTCCGCGCTGAAGTAAATGCAATGGCGTACCGGGAAGTACAATGCGTGGCCGTCTTGGCATAAAACAATCCCCCTTGATTGAGTTGATTAGACCGTACCACGGAAAGTCTTGCTTGTCAGTTATACAAGTCTGGAAACCGTGGTCTGTCCCCTATTATTCTTTGACCTGACAGATCATTCTGCTGCTGCGCGACGCCTTGCTTCTGCTATTAATGCCTTATCGCCGGGTAACAGAACACCGCTTGCCTCTATCTTAATATAGGTGTCGGCGACATCACGCCAGGTCACATCGCCGCTTAAAAATATGGCAAGCTGTCCTTGAATACCCCCGAGATCGTGCAGCCATTTGCTGTTGTCTGGCTCGCTTTTAACCAGGTTTTTCGCAATATCCAGGGCGCCCCTGTAGTGTTGCAGGGCTACTGCACGGTCGCGGGTATGTATCAGGATATTGCCGATCCTGACGTACACCAGTAAGAGGTCGTGCTGCCACCGGGTGTTGTTTGGATCGATCCTGGTCAGGTCCTTCCTAATGAACATAGCAGCACGATAGTTTTTCATGGCATCAGTGAGGTTGCCGTTCGCCTTCAGGACATTGCCGATTTTATTGTGCATCATCGCCAATTCGTTCTGCCATTGGGTGTTGTTTTTTTTGGTTTTGGTCAGGTATTTCGCAATCGCCAGGCCTGACTGATAGCTTTTCAGGACCTCGGCAGGATGGTTGGTATCCTTCAGGATATCACCAATCCTGTCGTACGACTCCAACAGGTCATGCTGCCACTGGTTGTTGGTTTTATCTATCTTGCTCAGTTCTTTCCTGATTTCAAGAGCAGCCAGGTAGCTTTGCAGAGCCATGTTAAGGTTGCCAGTAGCCTTCATGACATCGCCAATTCCATTGTACGATATCGACAGGTCACGCTGCCACTGGGTATTATTTTGATCGATCTTGATCAGGTTTTTAAAAATTTCCAAAGCGGCCTGATAGCTTTGCCCGGCCATAATATGACCGTCTTGAGTACCTATAATAATATGGCCAATCCTGTTGTACGCCACTGCTAGATCGCGCTGCAATTCGGTGTTGGTTAAATCAGACTTGATCAGATTTTTCGTAATGGCCAGGCTGGACAGATAGCTTTTCAGAGCCTCGCTACCGCGGTCGGTGGCCTTCATGATATCGCCCATTGTCATGTACGACACCGCCAGGCCACGCTGCCACTGGTTGTTGGTTTTATCTATCTCAGTCAGGTCTTCCATGATTTTCAGAGCGGCCTGGTAACTTAGCAGAGCTATGTTGAGATCGCCAGTAGCCTTCAGAATATCGCCAATTCCATTGTACGATATCGACAGGTCACGCTGCCGCTGGGTGTTGGTTGGATCGGACAGGGCCAGACGTTCTATTATGACCTGAGCGTCTCGATAGCTTTGCAGGGCCCCAGCACGATCTCCGCTGTCTAGCAGGATACCACCGATCTCGCTCAGCAAGACCGCTCGATATCGTTCTTCGGCTTCTGGCAGGCGAGCAAGGGCGTCATCAAAGACTCGGCGAGCCTGGTCCATGTTTCCGGTACGCAGGTAAAGCTGACCGAGATTGATGGCGTCCGAGGGGTTGGATTGATCCAGTGCGACTGCTTTTTTGTACGCATTAAGAGCGAGTTGGGCATTAACCCCATAGGCGAGTCGGCCGATTCGTCGCCACTGTGCCACATTGTCACGAGCCGAAGCCAATGCCAGTTTCTCCAGGCGTTGCAAACCACCGACCGGGTCACCTGCAGCGATTTTGGCCAGGGCGCGACGTTCTTCTAAGTCACCTTGTTCTAGCGTTTCACGTATCGCCTCTCGAGTATCCGCCCTGGCTTGATCATCAACCGATATCCCCGTTGCTTGCATTAATACATTGAAGGCACGGTCTTCGAAATATTTTTCTAGTTGGTATAGTTGCTGACGTCGTTCAAGTGTGAGTTCATCCTTGCGGTCTTTGAGATATTCAAGCAGTGCCAGTTGGTCGCTGTCAGCGGGCAGTTCTTTGCTCTGGCACAACAATATAGTATCGCGTTGACCGAAGATGCCTGTAACATCACACAGGAACAGGCGCCCATTATTGCGTACCGCATCGTACCATCCAAGAAAGGCCGCTATGGCTACAGCAATCGCTATCACCTTGCGCCAATGTTTTGATACAAAAGTGTGCTGCTTCATTTTGCTTGTCACCTCCGCTATAACATGCTTGCCCTTGTTATCACAGATACAAAAGGGGGAATATCTTGATGGCAAGCCCTAATTCAGTAGACGCTTCATAATGTTGTTAACAATCCTTTTTGCACATAACGAGGCTGTAGAAAAACCCTGAAACAATAAAGCCAGCTTTAAGGTAACCGTAAACCGCATTATTACAAATAACGCTGGTATTTCAGGTTAATCCACAAACCTAAATAATTTGCGTGTCCCTATCATGCCCAATTTGAGTATTACACTCCAGTATTCCAGTGTATTGAACTGTAATGCTGATATTTTTCTATATTGTGGTCCTTGCAGTACATTAACCACTGGTGTATTCACCCTGGTTTTTCTCTTAAACTAAATCGGTTAAGCCGTTTGTTGATATTAATGTGACCGAACACTGGCTTGACTGTACCAATACGTTGCTATAAATATGCCGACCCTTCTGACTACCGATTTTTTCCTGCCTTTGTATGGAAGAATGGAAAGCAAATTTAATATTCGTGATTTTTAGTAACTGAAATTCTATTTTCCAGGATTTTTTTTATTAATGGGTGTCTTGGCATAAAACAATCCCCCTTGATTGAGTTGATTAGACCGTACCACGGAAAGTCTTGCTTGTCAGTTATACAAGTCTGGAAACCGTGGTCTGAACTGCTCCCAAAAAAACGGGCGATATAAATACCTACATATTTCATTTCATATTCTACATGTGTCATGTAGTTTAAAAAAGCATGTCTGCGATTTCTATTATACAAAACTTCAATATATTCGAAGACGCTTTGCCTCGCATCTGGCCTTGTCCTGTAATCTTCGTAATAAATAAGTTCGTTCTTTAAGGTACCAAAGAAGCTTTCTGCAACAGCGTTGTCCAGACATTCGCCTTTACGGCTCATACTACAACGTAGCTGATAATCTCCAAATATATAGGTACTACCCTGATCTGAAAGGTTAAGGGGTCAAATCTTGACTCAACATATCTGAATGATCGGGAGAGGGTCATGCTGCTACGTGCTCAATGGGTTGCTCTACACAAAGAAGTAATGTGTTAAGTCAAGACTTAATGGAATGGTCCACCTCTCCCCAATAGGCTTCAAATGAGCCATGATGTAAGTACCAACAAACATCAAAGAAAGAGAGGCAGACCATGAATCATATTAACTCAAAAAATACGGTTGCGGTAATGGGAATTGACTTGATGCTGAGGCGATTTGCGAAGCGATACAACGCCCCTCAATGCGATTTGTGCCAGCCAAGTCGGTTGAGCAACAGGATATTCAAAGTCTACATCGAATTCGCAGCCAGGCTGTTGCAAGAAGAACAGCGCAGGCTAATCAAATACGTGGGTTACTTCTGGAATACGGTGTTATTATTCCCAAAGGTATTTCGTATGTGAGAAAGGAAATCCCTTGCATTCTTGAAGATGCTACCAATGAACTCACGTTTGTATTTAGGGAATTGTTAAGCGGATTATATGATGAAATGGTACATCTGGATGAGCGGATTAAAATGCTGGAAAACGAGCTGGAAACGGTGTGTAAGAACAATGAAAACTGCCAACGTTTACTTACCATACCCGGTGTTGGCTTACTCAGTGCCACAGCCATGGTAGCGGCAATTGGGGACATTGGCGCTTTTAACAATGGGCGTGAGCTTGCCGCCTGGTTGGGCCTGGTACCCAGACAGCATTCAACAGGCGGGAAACCGACACTGATAGGGATCAGTAA
>ENA-ORDP01001473-ORDP01001473.1-marine-sediment-metagenome-genome-assembly--contig:-NODE-1473-length-12842-cov-3.940799_pt1 | contig 12842 bp, 12 predicted proteins | sample MGYA00248627_ERZ508539 | MGnify/ENA primary metagenome ERZ508539 (study PRJEB26208, sample SAMN05571518) | marine sediment metagenome | biome: deep sea; feature: Hydrothermal vent; material...
TAATCAACAATCAAAGGCGCATGGTCAGAAAACCATTTGTCTTTATAGACCCAGGCTTTCTTAACTGTGTCTTTCAGGCCCGGCGTAATGAATTGATAGTCGATACGCCATCCGACATTGTTTGCACGTGCATTGCCCCGATTCGACCACCAGGTATATTGCCCTTCGCCATGCTCAACTTCACGAAAGGCATCAATCCAGCCGCCTTGATCGATTACCTTGTCCACCCAGGCACGCTCCTCGTCAGTGCAACCTGAGTTCTTTCGATTACTTTTGAAGTTCCTGATATCGATTTCTTTATGAACCGTGTTCCAGTCACCACAAATGATGTAATCACGACGTTTACGCCGCATCAATTGCATTTCCTCATAAAACTTGTCCATAAAACGTAATTTGTTGCCGTGGCGTTCTTCGCTGGATGAACCGGAAGGCAAATAAAGTGAAGCGATACTGAGCTTACCAAAGTCGGCCTGGATGTAACGGCCTTCCGTATCACAGTGATCCCAACCCAAACCGGTCAGAACTTGATCGGGCTCTTGCTTGCTATAGATAGCGACACCGCTATAGCCTTTTTTCTCGGCATCAAAATAATAGCAATGCTGATTATTCGGACAAAATATTTCCGGATCAAGCTGGTGTTCCTGGGCCTTGGTCTCCTGAATACAAACCACATCAGCATGTTGTCTGGCCAGCCATTGATAAAAGCCCTTCTTTTGCGCCGCACGGATGCCATTGACGTTGGCACTTATTATTCTCATCACTTAGCCTGCCTGAGTATTATCTACACACCAAATTCTGTGTATCATACACCACATGATTAAACGAATTCTGATGAATAATGAAGTAGCCCATGCAAACCTACCAACGCGAATTTATTGAACTTGCCCTTGAAGCGGATGTATTGCGCTTTGGGGAATTTAGCCTGAAGTCAGGACGTACCAGCCCCTATTTTTTTAATGCTGGCCTCTTCAATACCGGCCGTGCCCTCGCCAAACTCGGCGAATATTATGCACAGACCATCATCGATAACGATATCCAGTTTGATGTCCTGTTCGGACCTGCCTACAAAGGCATCCCGCTCGCCTCAACCTGTGCCATCGCCCTGTCGGAAAAACATGCCCGTAATATTCCTTACTGCTTCAACCGCAAAGAAGTCAAAGAACATGGTGAAGGTGGTTCACTGGTTGGCGCGCCATTAACCGGCAAGGTGCTAATCATTGACGACGTCATTACTGCTGGCACGGCCATCACTGAATCGATGGATATCATTAAAGCGAATGGTGCCGAAGCGGCGGGAGTGGTGATTGCCCTGAACCGACAGGAACGCGGCAAAGGTGATGTGTCGGCCATCCAGGAGGTCGAGCAAAATTATGGCATCCCAGTGGTTAGCATTGTCAGCCTGGAGCACCTGATCGCCTATATTAGCCAACAGGAAAAATACGCTATCCATCTGGATGCAATTCGGGCCTACCGGCAGGAATATGGTGTGTAGATGTCAGCCCAATATCAAAAAAACCCCAACGGCGATGATTATCAGCTCATAGACTCTTTTGATCCAGGCGCTGCCCATAACGATTGACCAATGCGCACCAAGATACCCCCCCCCCAGGACAGAACCCAGCAGCAGAACGGGCAGCCATTCCCACTTGATCGTGCCATACAGGCCCAACGTCAGGGCACCGCTGCCATTCCAGAATAAACCCACCAGTACCAGGGTATGCGCCACCGCTTTTTTGTAATCCAGGCCGAACCAGTGAATCAGCCATATTGTCACGAACAGGCCCGTGCCGGATGTTAACGAACCATTCAGGATCCCTATGCTAAAAAGGACGAATCCTCCGATGAGTGCACCGCGTTTATTCAGGTTTCGAGGGGAACAGGCCTGGCCCAGCCTGGGTTTTAGTACCGAATAGACCCCCAGGCCAATGGTCATGAGACCCAGTGCGATTTCCGCACTTCGATCAGGGATAAACAAAATGATGCGCGCGCCGATAACAACGCCAGGGACACCGGCAAGCAACATGGTTAGAATATAGAACTTGTGTAAATTGTGTTCACGAAAATGACGTAAGGTCGCGCCAAATCCTAGCGCCACCGTCGCAATTTTGTGAGTCGCGAGTGCTACACTGAATGGCAGGCCAAGAAAGATGAGTGCGGGTAGTTGTAACAGGCCTGCACCGCCGCCGGCAAAAGCCGAAAAGGCATTCGCCAGAAGCGAGATAATAAAGAGTAGAAGTTGATCAATCACACATGTTGAATAAAATGCTTAAACTAAACCCATTGTATCCTGTAAGATCTGGCACGTCAGATAATAAAGGATTAAACATGACCTCACCGTTTCGGTTAACCACCTTTTTATTTGTCACGACACTTTTTCTTCTGGCAGGACAACTGCAAGCCAGGACGTTCAAATGCTGGGAAAACACGAGTGGCGTACGTGAGTGCGGACGGGTCGTACCACCCGAGTATTCACAATCACGGATCGAAATCATTAACGAACGCGGTCTGGTAGTCCGGATTATTGAAGCGGCAAAAAGTCCTGAAGAACTCGCCATCGAAAAAGAAAGAGAACATCTGCGCAAACTAAGAGAGGTTGAGCGAAAAGAACAGACCCGAATGGATAATATTCTACTCAATACCTATACAAAAGAACGGGATCTTATCCTTGCTCGCGACAACAACCTCAAGTCGGCCCAGGGGCAAATCGATATTTCCAGAGGTAACCTGCGATTGATGCAAACCAACCTTGAAAAATTACAGCAGCGTGCGGCCAACCAGGAACGTGCTGGCCACAGCCCGTCGAAAAAACTTGTTAATAAGATTACCGATCTATCAAAACAAGTCAGTAAGAAAAAGCTACATGTCGAGAAAAAAGAGTCGGATAAACGGGCGTTAGAAGAACACTATGCGCAGGATCTTAAACGTTTCCGTGAACTCAAAAGCGGCCGGGCAAACTAAATAACTGTTCCTAAATGGTATCCACTTTATGTAGTGTAGATCGCCGGAGAGGTTTGTGGAGCGGCCTCAGACCGCGATAAATGCCCATGTTTACCGCTTAATCGCGGTCTGAGACCGCTGCTGCAAAATCAAACCCAATGGTAATCTAAATGAATTAAGTAGATACCTTTTCGGAACAGCTATTTAGTTTATCCCCTTAACTGGTCTGTCTCAGGGTCAATAGTAGCATGGGCCACTGTTGCTCCCAATGCTCAAGCGGCTGCGACTTGAATTCACTACGAACAAATTGTTGAATACGCCCTTGCACCACGCTAACCAACAGGCTCGCCTGGGCAGCCACCGGGTTACCCTTTAGCAGCTCTGCGCTCGCCCCACCTTCTCGTAATATCTGCTTAATCTGCGTTTCAAAACGCTCAAAAAACTTATCTATTCGTTTTCGCAGGCGTTCTTCCTCACCAACGAGAATGTCCCCCATTAGCAAGCGGGTCAACCCTGGGTTTTTCTGGGCAAAGGCCAGCAGCATGGTCAGAATCTTCTCGCACCGGACTAGCGCCAACTTTTCCTCATCCATGATTCGATTAATCAGACTAAAAACTGTATCTTCGATAAATTCAATAAGTCCATCGTACATCTTCGCTTTGCTGGCAAAATGTCGGTACAGTGCCGCCTCAGAAACGCCCACTGCTTTGGCCAGCGCCGCGGTAGTAATCGTCTGCCCGGGTGTTTTCTCCAGTTGCAGAGCCAGTGATTCAAGGATCTGCTGGCGGCGTGATGTCTTTTTCTCACTCATACTCAATGGTGTATCCCTAACCCATGATCAACGTACCCACCCCTTCGGTGGTCAGTACTTCCAGTAATACCGCGTGTTCGACACGGCCATCAATAATCTGTGCGTTTTGCACACCGGAACGAACCGCATCAAGTGCGCACTGGATTTTGGGGAGCATGCCGCCATGGATGACGCCAGAGGCAATCAGTTCATCAACCTTTTCCGCACGTAAGCCCGTCAGTAGTTTGTCGTTCTGATCAAGCACACCCGCTGTATTCGTCAACAGGATCAATTTTTCAGCGGCAAGCGCCGCTGCCAGTTTGCCGGCCACCAGATCAGCATTAATATTATAAGATTGCCCGTCTTCGCCGACACCAATAGGCGCAATCACAGGAATAAAATGATCCCTAACCAGCATTTGCACAACGCTCGTATCGATGCTGGCCACTTCACCAACATGACCAATGTCGACAATTTCCGGCGTGTTCATTTCCGGGTTTTTCTTTTCAAAGGTTAATTTGCGGGCACGGATAAGATCGCCATCCGTACCGGTTAAACCAACCGCCTTGCCGCCGTGTTGATTGATCAGTGAAACAATTTCCTTATTGACCAATCCTCCAAGCACCATTTCTACCACGTCCATGGTTTCACTGTCGGTAACACGCATACCGTTGACAAATTCAGATTCCTTGCCGATTTTTTCCAACGCCTTGCCGATTTGCGGTCCCCCACCATGCACCACAACAGGATTCATACCCACCAGCTTCATCAAAACAATATCGCGGGCAAAACCACGTTTGAGGCTCTCATCAACCATGGCATTGCCGCCATACTTGATGACCATCGTCTTGCCGGCAAAATTCTGGATGTATGGCAGGGCATCACTCAATACCGATGCAATATTCCTGGCTTGTTCAGGTTTAAGACTCATAGCGACTCTGCTGCTTTAATTTTTCTACTTTTCATTTTACTTATAATAGCGAGTTTTGCATTACCAGGTAAATTGTTATTTGCATCAACGCAACGCAGACTGACCACCTGCATTGTTCTAAGGAACCTCTGATTAATTCGTTGAACGTCATTCCGTATACCCTCTATAATTCTTTATTAACGAGGGGCACGATGTTCCGAGGCTCCACTGCGTTACGCCCGGAATGACGAATTAATCAAAGGTTCCCTAAATTGAAGAGATTCTGGAATGACCGGTGACCTGCCTGGCCACCAGAGTATAAACATAGTGCTTAGACTAAGAATGGTCTTAGAAAGGAAGTTTTAGATCTGGATTAACCGCCAATATCTGTGCTTTGAACACAGCCTGGATACGTTCCAGGGCGGCCTGATTTTGGCCCTCGAATCGCAAAACCAGTACGGGGGTCGTATTTGAGGCGCGAACCAGCCCCCAACCATCCGAGTAATCAGCCCGAATACCATCGATCATGTTCACGGCGGCATCACCAAAATCGGCCTTCGTCATCAGTTCGTCAACAAATTTGTGATGCTCACCTTCTTGCATGCCGACGTTAAGCTCCGGCGTATTCCAGGCATCCGGCAGGGCCGAGAAAATCTCAGCGCAGGATTGTCGCATACCAGACAGGATTTCCAGTAATCTGGCACCAGAATACATACCATCATCGAAACCGTACCAGCGTTCCTTGAAGAAGATGTGCCCGCTCATTTCACCGGCAAGCGCGGCACCGGATTGTTTCATCTTTGCTTTAATCAGCGAGTGACCGGTCTTCCACATAACCGGCTCACCCCCTTTCTCCCAGATAACCTTGGTGAGATTACTGGTGCACTTGATATCATAAATAATCTGCGCGCCATGATTGCGTGATAACACATCGGCCGCAAACAACATCATAAGACGATCGGGATAGATGATATTGCCTTCAGGGTCTACCACACCCAAGCGATCGCCGTCACCATCAAAGGCCAGACCAAGATCGGCCTTTTTGGCCTTCACTGTGGTAATCAGATCCTGCAGATTTTCCGGCTTGCTTGGGTCAGGGTGGTGATTCGGGAAATGACCATCGACATCACAAAACAACTCCGTTACTCGACAGCCCATGGATTTGAATAAGGTCGGCGCAATGGCGCCCGCCACGCCGTTACCGCAATCTATGACGATGCTTAACGGACGTTTTAGTTTCACATCGGAAATAATACGATCGATGTAGGCCCTGGCCACACTTTGGTTCGAATAATTACCCTGACCTTGCGCAAAGTCTTTTGCTTCGATTCGCTGGTGCAGTGCCTGGATCGCATCACCGGCCAGGGTATCGCCGCCCAGCATCATCTTGAAGCCGTTATAGTCTGGTGGATTATGACTGCCGGTTAACATGACGCCGGTACCATCCGTATGTTCGGTGGCCGCGTAATAGAGTACAGGTGTCGGCACCATACCAACATCCATGATATCAACGCCACAGGACTGCACGCCCTGTGCAAAGGCCTGACCAAGCTCCGGGCCGGATAAACGACCATCTCTAGCAAAGGCCATTTTCTTCAGTCCACGCTGTAACGCTTCGCTGGCAACCGCCTGACCAATCAATCGGGCGTGTTCGGCACTTAAGGTACTTCCCACAATACCGCGAATATCATAGGCCTTGAAAATTTCGGCTGGCGGCATGGGCGGGGGTGCCTGACGAACCGAGCTAACACTGGACTCTTGTTTCAGTGATGGATTGCTGATGTCTCTTGACTCAAAAACGGCCGAGGTTTGCGCGGACGGTTCAGGGGCTGGAGCCTGAGTTGATCCCACCACCGTCTCAGATGGTTCATGCATACCTTGAGGGAGGGCACTCTCGTCCACTTCCTCAACGCTCATGCCATCCTCTCCCATATATAATGAGTTGATATCCGATAAATCACTGCCCCCGTAGCTCATCGCATTCGGGTCGTCATCGCGTTCACGATCGATATTACCGGTACTCGATAGTCCGTCAATATTTCTCACCGCATCTTGAAACTCGGGCATAAACAATTGATAGTCATGGTGTTTTTTGCCCCTCATCACATCCGCGGTCAGTTGGGTAATACTCGCGACATCCATCCTTATCGTATTACTCACCGAGAGTTTCAACAGGTAGACAACCAGGCCGATCAGGGCAACCGCAAATAAAAAGACAAAGACGACACTAAGCGTGATAGGCAAGATCGGTAAAGTAGCCTTGGACCAGACAGCGACCTGCCAACGCGTACCCTCCACATTATAATAACTTGCCACACTTGTTTTGAGCGTTTCTTCCCCGCCTTTGCCAATCAGGATAGGGCTCTGTCTATCCGCCACCTGCACCAGCTCAATGTAGTTATTCCCTAATATTGAGTAAATCCAGACCTGAACCGCTTTAACATCCAGCGTAAGCTGTAAATAACCGATGAGTTTTTTCCCGCTGTAAACGGGGCGCACAATCGCAAGGTGTTGTTCTCGGGTACCGGGCACATGAATTTCAACCGGGGGGTGCTTGTCGCCACGATCGATATGACTGATTAAATCAAGACAGGCATAACTAACCTTCGGACTTACGCTGGAATCCAGTCGAGGTTCGCCTAATCGATATATCCGCAATGATTTGGCATAAGGAAAGGTCTTATACAGCTGCAAAGAACGTTGCGCGATAGCCGCTTTTTTGCCCTCCCGCATCAGCGCGATCAGTGCAGGGTCACGCGCCAGAATTTCCAGCGAATACGCATAAGAAGCGACGGCTTTGGACAGTTGAAAGGTAACACTACGCGATATAGAGTCCTTTGCCTCTCGTTGCTGAGCACGGATCTGCTCAAACGAGGCCTGCTGACTTAACCAGAGGGCGATTGCAAAAATGAGTACAAAAAGGAAAAAGGCCAGCCATATGACCGTGCTGAGGGTTAGCCCCCCTTTTTTCCCCTGTTGCTTTGCACGCCGACGCGCACGTCTTCCTCTTGCCATTTTTTTTCGCTTTATAACCTGTTAATTAAAAATGTCTGCCTGATGAAGGTCTAACCGCAAAATATCTAACCACTAAATGTCCAGGCCAATATCAGCCTCGACCGGTATGACCAAAGCCGCCTTCGGCTCGATCACTGGTTTCAAACTCTTCCACAATATCAAAGTTAACCTGCACAACGGGCACAACCACTAACTGCGCAATACGATCACCACTCTCGATCCTGAACGTATCCTGACCACGATTCCAGCAAGAGATAAATAGTTGCCCCTGGTAATCGGAGTCGATCAGCCCGACCAGGTTACCCAACACAATCCCATGTTTATGGCCCAGACCTGAACGGGGTAATATCACCGCCGCCAGGGTTTCATCTTCTACATAAATTGAAATACCTGTCGGTATCAAATGTGTCTCACCGGGCGCTATCATTAGCGATTCATTCAGGCAGGCGCGTAAATCCATACCAGCAGAACCCGATGTAGCATAACCTGGCATTGGAATTTCATTACCAATACGCTTATCCAAAATTTTTAACTGAACAGACTTCATTGTATCCCCACCAAAAATACAATCCACAAATATGGAAAGTCAGCATTGTAACGGGTTTTTCCGCCTGCCGTCGTCAATTTCAGGAAGGATCAGCTGCCTTCGGACGTCTCGTTTTTAGTAAAATGCAAAATATTATCCCCACTCAGGGCTGACTTATGACGTACATAAAATCGTTGTGCCACGTAGCTCACCACCTCCCGAGATAGTTTTATCTTCGACATCATCGGCAATTCCTGCTCACCTTCACGCCACACCAGCCTTAGTGCATTTTCATCACTATCAAAGCCCCCCGTTGTATCGGCGCCGACCCAATTTGCTGCAATCATGTCGACGGCTTTATCGTGCAATTTACTCCGCGCATGGTGTTCCAGATTTTCTGTCTCGGCGGCAAAACCAACACAAAAGCAGGCCGGGTAACGTTGCTTGACGTTGCTGAGAATATCCGGGTTCCTGACCAGATTGATTTGCAGGGTCTCCGCAGTTTTCTTTATCTTCTGGGCGAGGATGGCATCAGGTCGATAATCGGCCACAGCCGCCGTGCCAATGAAAATATCCACATCCTCCATTTTCGCCATCACCGCATCGTGCATTTGTTGGGCACTCACCACGTCATTGCGTAGTACGCTATCCGGGGTCTCAAGGCCCACCGGTCCACTCACCAGCGTGACTCGGGCACCTGCCTCGATGGCCGCTCGGGCAATCGCGAAGCCCATTTTACCGGAGCTGTTATTGGAGAAAAAACGCACCGGATCAACCGCTTCCCGGGTGGGCCCGGCGGTCACCAGGACATGCAAACCGGCAAGGGCACCGGTCTCGAATAATTCTGCAAGGTTGGCTATCAAGAGTTCCGGCACCTGCATCCGGCCAACACCGACATCGCCACAGGCCTGCTCACCACTGTCGGGGCCAAAGGTCAGTACCCCCCGGCTTCTCAACACCCGGATATTGTCTTCCGTGGCCGGGTCAGACCACATCTTGTTGTTCATTGCCGGTGCCACGGCGAGCGGGATATCACTGGCCAGGCAGACCGCCATCAATAAATCATCGGCACGCCCCAAACGCAGCCGGGCCAGAAAATCAGCACTGGCAGGTGCCACCAACATCGCATCGGCCCATCTCGCCAGCTCGATATGGCCCATCGCCGCCTCGGCCTGTGGATCCAGCAAGTGCTCATAAACAGGGTTACCGGACAGGGCCTGAAAGGTCATTGGGGTCACGAATTCCGTCGCGGCGCGGGTCATGATGACCCTCACTTCCGCGCCCTGCTCACGCAGTCGGCGCACCACTTCGCCTGCCTTATAGGCGGCAATGCTGCCGGTCACGCCAAGCAGTATTCGTTTATTGGATAATCGCTCTAACATCTTATATCGGCCCTCATACCCCATTATAGCTTGCAAATAGCCCCTGAATTACACTAATGTGCTATCTGAAAACCCAATTTAATAGTCGGCACGGATGCCGATTATGGAATACAGCACGACATGGAGGTCGATATGTTACCCATCAGCGAATGGCCCGTGGCCGAACGCCCCCGTGAGCGCCTGCTAAGCAAAGGTGCTCAATCCCTAAGCGATGCAGAGTTGCTCGCGATTTTCCTGCGCACCGGCGTTGCCGGCAAAACCGCGGTCGATCTGGCGCGCGAGTGCCTGCACACCTTCAACGGATTGCGTCCTTTACTGCTCGCCCCAGAGATGGAGTTTTGCCAGATAAAGGGCCTGGGTCAGGCCAAATACGTGCAATTACAGGCCGTGCTGGAAATGGTGCGTCGCCATCTTGCCAGCCAGCTAAATCCGGGTGAACGCATTCAAAGCCCCGCAGAAGCAAGGCAGGCTATCCATGCTCGATTACGGGATTATCCCTACGAGGTGTTCGCGATCTTATTGATGGATACCCGACACCGGGTCATCGGCTTCGAAGAACTGTTCCGGGGCACCATCGATGGTGCCAGCGTCCCGATCCGTGAAGTGGTCACGACCTGCCTGAAACGTAACGCGGCCGCGGTCATCATCGCCCATAACCACCCTTCCGGCGTCGCTGAACCCAGTCAGGCAGACCGCCAGTTGACCAAAAACCTGCAATCCGCCCTGTCCCTGGTCGGGGTACGCACCCTGGATCATCTGGTGGTCGGCGATCAGGGCTGCGTCTCCTTCTCTGAGCGGGGCTGGCTCTGAGGCTTTATTAAAAAACAGGCTGATCTGGCGTTCGGAGCCGAAATACGCGTGATCCGCTTGCCAGAGAGAGGTCGATTCCGTACAATTCGCGCTCTTTTTGAGATCGATTTCGGAGAACATCATGGCAAGAGTATGCCAGGTGACAGGAAAGCGCCCGATGGCGGGCAATAACGTGTCACACGCCAAAAACAGAACGCGTCGTCGTTTTTTACCTAATCTGCACTCACATCGCTTTTGGGTAGAGTCTGAAAATCGTTGGGTGAAGCTGCGTATCAGCGCCTCCGGTATGCGCCTCATCGACAAGAAAGGCATCGATAGCGTACTGATCGACATGCGCAAGCGTGGCGAAAAAGTCTAAAGAGCAGGAAAGTCAGGAGAAGCAAAAATGGCAAAAAGTGCACGTGAAAAAATTCGTCTGGTCTCCAGCGCAGGTACAGGTCATTTCTACACGACGGATAAAAACAAGCGCAACATGCCTGAGAAAATGGAAATCAAAAAATACGATCCTGTCGTACGCAAGCATGTCATGTATAAAGAAGCCAAGATTAAGTAACACCTCGTTAACAACGAATCACTAATTTAAGATAGATAAAGCCAGTCCCCGATTGATATATATCAGTCTGCGACTGGCTTTTTTATCTACGCTCCAGCAAAATATTCCCCGATCCGTCTACCTGGGCATGCCAGCCCGGCGTAATATAAGTCGTCGAAACCTTCTCGGTGATCAGTGTCGGCCCACAGAGGTGTTGCCCCGATACCAGACTATCGCGCAAAAACACCGGTACCTACCTCCTCAGCCAGGCCGACTAGCTTTACATGTTGAACAGAATTTTGGTTAGCGGCGTGTTGCGGTAAATTCATATCGATGCCGCTCGACCCCGTTTTATGTTCAGAAAGACCAACCCTGACATTCACTAACTCGAGTTCAACCTCCATGGCGTGCCCATAGCGTTGTTGGTGCAGACGGTGAAAATCCCGGCCCGACTGTGCCAGCGAAGACCAGGGCACATTCAGGTAATGGGCCTGACCAAGATAACACACGTCCACACTGTACTCGACCTGAATATCATCCTGGTGCACACCTTCCGCGAGTAAGGCCTGCCGTCCCTGCGCCACTAATGGTGCAAACCGTTGGGCAAGTGTGTCTGCCTCACACTGTGAAAATGGTTGACCGATCGTCTGCGATAACTGCCGTGTGCGCGGCGCCACCAACATTCCCAGGGCCGACAAGACCCCGGCATGGACCGGCACGATGGCATGTTTCATATCAAGCGCGTCGGCCAGGGCACAGACATGCAACCCCCCCGCCCCGCCAAACGACATCAAGCTCAACGCCCGTGGATCAATACCGCGTTGAATCGACATGACCCGCAACGCCTGAGCCATGTGCTCGTTGGCGAGCTGGATAACCCCCAGTGCGGCCGACTCTATAGATAATGTCAGTTTCGTGGCCAGCCTCGCCATGGCCTGTTGCGCGGCGTCAACATCCAGCGTCATGGCCCCGCCCAGAAAGGCGTCCGGGCGCAGGCGCCCCAGCACCAGGTTGGCATCGGTCACCGTGGCCTGGTGTCCACCGTTGCCATAACAGGCCGGGCCGGGGTTTGCGCCCGCTGACTCCGGCCCCACATTTAAAAGCCCACCACTGTCCACATAAGCAATCGAGCCACCCGCCGATTCGGGGCCGACTTTTAACAGGCCGCCTTCATCGACACTGGCGATCGAACCGCCACCGGCACCGATGGTGTGCATATCGACCATAGGAATCGCAACGGGATAGCGGCCAATACGGCCCTCACTGGTCAATTGCAGCTCACCGTCGATCATCGCCACATCGGTCGAGGTGCCGCCCATATCAAAGGTCAGTAATCGGCGTTGGCCGGTTAACTGCCCCAGGTATTTCGCTGCCGCCAGGCCACCCGCTGGCCCCGATAACACCATGTGCACGGCCTGCTGCCCGGCCTGCTCTGCGGCAATCGTACCGCCCGAACTTTGCATGACCGACACCGTTGCTTTATTCGCGGCCTTCTCTACATATCGGCACAAACTGGTTAAATAATTTTCAACCAATGGCCCCACATAGGCATTCAACCAGGTGGTCATGCCCCGTTCGTACTCTTTATACTCGGGCAGGATGGCCGACGAGCGGGAAATAAAAATAGTCTCGTCCCGTTCTGAAATAGCCTTTTCGATTTCCTTTTCGAACCTGTCATCCAGATACGAAAACAAAAAGTTGATCGCAACTGACACCGGGGCCAACGCCTTTAGCTGTATTATTACGGTTTCAATATCGGCCGCCGTTAATGGCTGTAATGCCTCACCATCTGCACCAACACGGCCAGCCGTTTCAAGACAAAGGGCAGCAGGAACGGGCGGCGGTACTGGCTGAGGTTGTAAATTATAGAGTTCGCCACGCACCTGACGCCCGATAGTAAGCATGTCTGCGAAGCCGTGATTAGTAATAAAGGCCGTACG
>ENA-ORDP01001474-ORDP01001474.1-marine-sediment-metagenome-genome-assembly--contig:-NODE-1474-length-12827-cov-3.837144_pt1 | contig 12827 bp, 11 predicted proteins | sample MGYA00248627_ERZ508539 | MGnify/ENA primary metagenome ERZ508539 (study PRJEB26208, sample SAMN05571518) | marine sediment metagenome | biome: deep sea; feature: Hydrothermal vent; material...
TGAAATGGCATGGTGTGGCAAATATGCTTGGTATGCAAACGGTGTATCGCCTGGAACGCCTCAGTGGACGTTATCACCGAATAGAACAGGAACGGGATGATATCCGTTCAGTGCATAGTCTTGCAGACTCAAAAGGGCTCGATCTTTGGGCGTGGGCACAGGAGCATCAGCAGGCTGTGTCCCTGTTCGGCGAGGTTGTCGATGCCGTTTATGGCGGTGCAGTCTATATGCCGATGGCAGATCGGGCACAGTTTAGAGTGATGGTTACGCACTCAGGGCTGATTGTCCGAGCTTCAAACGAGATTGCCCGGCAAGCGGTCGAGGCATGGCACTAGATTTTCAGTTGGAAGCAATCGATTGCAGATACGTACAAAGATATTTAGTTGGGTCTTTTTGGCTACCATCGTGCCGCTGACGGCCCTGGCGTTGGGGGCGACTTATTATATTGAATATGATTACCGGAAGAACGTTGAAGAGACCATCGTCACCAGCCTGGATACCCTGGAGGCGTCACTGAAGCGACGTCTTGAATTGCAGGTGCAGTTGGTCAGTGGCCTGGCAAAGTCAAATGCAGTCCAGGAATTTATACCTTTACTTGCCAAAGCCGATACTGGACGGGTGCCGCCTGGATTTAATACGAGTCGGAGTCGGCTAAATCATTATTTCGAGGGTTTCCAGACCATCTTGCAGGGTCAGTACGTTTTAAGGTTAATGGACAAGTTTGGTAATACCTATATAAAGGTAAATCAGAGTAAACGAAGCATGCCCTCCTACGAAGGGATCACGGGTATGTTTTATGTTGAGCCGGAAGTCGATGGCGTTATGTTCAACAGAATACTTGAGTGGTTACCCGCCAATGAAGTGAGCATGGTAACTTTGCCGCACAATGCACAGCAGTCGGCGCTCATGGAGATTCTTCCCCTGCTGGATTATATTGTGCCGTTATACCACGATGAAGAGCCAGTCGGAGCGATTAGTCTGACACGCCTTGGTGACCGGATTGATACACTCTTTAATCATGCCCCACGCCTGTTTAATGCAAAGCTGTTTGTAACAGAAAACAATCCGGATAATAGTGATCGTCATGGTCTGGTTTTATTCGATGATGAACATAAAATTCACTTCGCTCAGATCCGTACTGAATATCAGTATTTTAACAGGATGTATGGTGATGCTGTCTTTAACAAAATGCTCGATGAGCCATTTGGAAAAGTGGAGATTGCCGACAACGATGAAACTATTTATTACCAGGAAATTTTCCCCTACCCTACCCGGCTGACCAGCTGGATTATTGGTTTAAGGGTCTCAAATAAAACGGTTATTGAACCGTTTTATAAAATACGGTTGGTTATCTGGTCCATTATTGCGATTGCGCTGGTGATCAGTTTGTTTCTCGGCGACATTGGCGTCAGAACGATTGCGCGTCCGGTACGCGAACTTGCAAATAATCTGCTTTCCTATGCGCGTGGTGAGTACACCCATCGGGTTAAAACGAACGCAAAAATCGATGAGATTCGCGATCTGGAAATCGCCTTCAATACACTGGCGGATTCGCTGGACAAAACAAGCAAAGAACGCGATAGAGCACAGAATATGATGTTGCAAAGTGCCAAACTTGCCAGTATCGGCCAAATGGCGGCGGGGATCGGCCATGAGATTAATAACCCGCTTAACAACATCCTCTCCTATGCAAAGCTACTGGAGCGTGATCTGGGCGATGTGGATGACCGGGTAGAGAGAGATCTTGGATCGTTAAAGGAAGAGGCCGTTCGTGCCAGTGATATTATTCGTGGGATTCTGAACTTTGCGCGACAGGTACCGCCGCAATATGCACCCTTCAGTATCGAACAATGGTTGCAGGATACACTGAATCTGGTCAGACAGAGCGCAAAAACAGCGGGCATAAATCTTGCGTATGAATGTGATGAAGATATGATCATTGAGGGAGATCGGGGCCAGTTACAACAGGCACTGATTAATTTACTTATTAACGCGATACAGGTTAGCGAGAGAGATTCAGAAGTGAAGATCATTATTACCTTCACGGATGAGGATGTTATCATCAGCGTCATCGATCACGGAAAAGGAATAGCGCAAGAAAGCCTGGATCTAATTTTTGATCCGTTTTTCACGACCAAACCGGAAGGCGAAGGTAGCGGTCTGGGTTTATCCATAAGTCTCGGTATTGTGGAACGCCATAATGGGAAACTGATGATAAAAAACAACCCAAATGGGGGTGTCATCGCAACCATCGCAATACCCATCAAACAGGCAGAAGCAACAGGTAATGAGTAAACAGCCAACAATTATATTTGTCGATGACGACCCGAAAGCCGGGGAGTTAATGCTGCGCTTTAGTGAAGGCGCCAGTTTTCGTTGTGAAAATTTTCAGGACTCGGAACAGGCCCTGGAATATTTTAAAAACGAGGGCGCAGACCTGGTGGTTAGCGATCTGAGAATGCCTAGGCTGACGGGTATCGAATTGTTACGCGAGATTCGCCTGATCGACAAACAAGTCCCCTTTATCATCGTTACCGGTTATGCAGATGTAGAAAGTGCCATTGAAGCGATGCGTCTCGGTGCGAGCGATTTTGTGAAAAAACCATTCGACATGGATGAGTTGTGTTTGCAGATTGACAAGACGCTGCAACATGATGCGTTGGTTCGAGAAAACCGTTTACTAAAACGCCAGCTAAGTGATGAACGTAGTCGGTTTGGCATGGTTGGCCATGCCCCGGCGATACAGGATGTGTATGCGATCATTGAAAAAATTGCTGATGTTCGCTGTAACGTGATTATCGAAGGTGAGTCGGGGACGGGCAAGGAGTTAGCTGCTCGCGCTGTGCATACTCAGGGGCAATATGCGGATAAACCCTTTATCGTGATCGACTGCGGTGCGCTTACCGATACTTTACTGGAAAGTGAATTGTTCGGACACGAAAAAGGCGCCTTTACTGGCGCGGTATCGTCAAAGCCAGGTTTATTAGCGACAGCCTCGGGCGGAACGGTATTCCTGGATGAGATAGGAAATATCTCGGATGCCATGCAGATAAAATTACTTAGAGTCGTGCAGGAGCAACAGGTAACCCGGGTGGGCGGCATTAAACCGACAAAAATCGACGTGCGTTTTATTGTTGCAACGAATCAGGATCTTGAGGCACGCTCTGTTGAAGGTAGTTTCCGCCACGATCTTTACCATCGCCTGAATGTGGTAAAAATTCGTATGCCGCCCTTACGTGAACGAAGAGATGATATTCCATTATTAGCACAACATTTCATCGACCATTTTAATCAGCAGTATCACCGTAACGTAGCAGGATTTGAAGCAGATTCGATGAAAAAGCTTATCGATCACTCGTGGCCTGGTAACATTCGCGAGCTACAAAACCTTGTCGAACGGCATATTGCGTTGGCCGATGGAGATATAATGGCGCTCGGTGAACTTAGCGGTCTAAAACCAGCGAAACTGGTGGGCGAAGGTATCGATGCAGACCTGCCCGAGCTGGCCGAATTAGAGCGGCGCTATATTATCAAGTTGCTCGAATTATTCAATGATAACCGTGAGAAGACCGCAGAGACATTGGATATCAACAAGTCAACACTGTGGAGAAAATTGCAGAGTTATAGAGAAACGGAAATTTAAAATAAGTTGATATATCTGTGGCTAAATAACGGTTCCTGAAGAGTATCTACTTTATGCCGTGTCGATCGCCGGACAGGTTTGTGTAGGCGCGGTCTGAGACCGTTCCTACAAAATCAAACCCAATATTAATCTAAATGAATTAAGTGGATACCTTTTCGGAACAGCTATTTAGATGTTCTCTGCAAATAAGTTGCACATCTGTTATGGATAACGGCTCTTTTGTTAAGTTACACCGATAGCCACCTTCTATTGAGGTATTGTGCCTGCATGTATGGCATACGCCAAACGATTTCGATTCATTTGTCGTCTGCATGGTGCGAAGCAGGGTTTCCAGGCTATTACTTATTCGTGTCTGCTCGTTTTTACTGAGTACGCGACATGCCGAATCAAGTAATGGGGCAGGGATGAAATTATCTAATAATTTTCTGCCGGTTCTGGTTATCTGCAAGTGCGTGATACGTTTGTCATTCTTATCAGGTTTTTTCCTGACAAAGCCCTTTTTCTCTAGCACTTTGATGCTTTGTGACACGCTGCCCTTGGTTTGTCCAAGATACTCGGTAAGCCCCATCGGCGTATCTGAGTAGCGGTTACAGAGCGAGAAATAGTGTAAGGCCTCGAGCTGAATGGGCAGCAGGTCATATTCTGCCCCCACCCGGCGAGATTCGTTGCGCATGAGGTTCGACAGGCGCTCAAGATATTCGTGTATCTCTTTGCTTTTCATGGTTCGATAGTATCGAATCGAAACAAGCTTGACAAGGGCTGAGGTATACCGTAATCTCCAAATAGTTTCGAGTCGAAACATTAAATTAATACCAACAAACCAACTGACGAGGAAATTAACGATGAAAATAGCAAGATTCTACCATGCAGGATGTCCCGTTTGTATTAGCGCAGAGCAACAGGTACTCAATGCCCTGGACAAGAAACAGTACAAGATTGAAGTAGTGCATCTGGGCGAGCAGCCATCACTCATCACTGAAGCGGAAAATTTTGGTGTGAAATCGGTGCCTGCATTAGTGCTCGATGGTGGCGCGTTCCATATTAATTTTGGTGCTGCGATCGATGATTTGAAGTAAACAATTGCCTGGGTGGGGTTATGCACCGCCCAGGCACTCTATAAATACTACACTAATCAACCCGGGTGAGGCCTTTCTCTCTAATCAATAACGTCAGGGTAAAAAGCGATATAGTTTTTAATGATGTTGACTTGTTCAAATGGGTTTTCATAACACCAGGCCGCTGCTTCAAGGTGTTGATCTTTTACGGTTATTGCCCAGTGATTTGCGTCCCCTTTGTAGGGACAAAAAGTTATTTTCTTTGTCGGAGATAGTAATTCTATGCGTACATCTTGCTGTGGAAAATAATACACGGGGGCATGCTCCTGTTCTTGAACAAGCAAGGCGTGTCGGCTATCGGCAATGGTTTCACCGTTATAGACAATTTGAACAGGTTGCTTGCAACGTTCGATCTCAATCTTGTAATCAGGATGGTCGTTCCAGGCGAATCTGTTTTTCTCAGATTTATTTTTCATTGGCTGGTCTTCCATAAATACAAGCTGGCGATGGTACGATAGGGTCGCCAGGCATTCGCGATGGAGATGTATTTATCATGTTGTGTATCGTCGGACAGACGATAATGGCGTTGCATGGATTTTCGCAATACCAGATCGCCAATCGGAAAGACATCCGGTCGGCGTAGTGAAGTAATCAAAAACATATCGGCACTCCACTGGCCAATACCTGGGTATTGAGTCAAGATATCACGAACACTGTCGTCATCTTGTTTGACCAATTTCCTGAAATTCAGTCCACCGCTGGTAATAGCCTGCGCGAGACTACGGACATAACGAACCTTGTTGTTTGAAAGGCCGCATCCACGTAGCGTCGTCGATTTTAGTTTGAGCATTCTTTCTGCTTTAAAATAGCGTCCGCCATGTTTTGTCTGGAGACGTTTTTGTATGGTCCCAGCCGCTTTTACCGAAAGTTGCTGACTGATAATGGCGCGCACCAGGGCATGGTAGTGCGGTGGGCGTGTCGTGGTGAATGTGATTGGGTCACAGCGTTTCATTAGCTGTGCCATAACAGTATCGGTTTTGCGTAAATGGCGATTCGCCGTGTTGATAAGTATTTTGTCCATAATCTTGTCGTTACGTAGGATTCACCCAATATGTTGTCCCCGTATGTTTTCTACCTTATTATTTGTGACGCTATTGTAGGTGATATTACACTATATTATTAAGTATATGGTGAATGGTCCGCTAACATTAGCACCAATCGAGTTTACTGGAGTTAGCGATGAGCGAAAAAATAAAAATAGCATTACTAGGTTTGGGCAGTGTCGGTCAGGATTTTGCGGAGGCATTTCTGGAAATGATTCAGGAAGGCGGCAAGCCGATTGAAATTGCGGCTATAGCACATCATGACCTTGGGTCAGCCGTCGCCCTGGGTTTCCAGCAAAATGGCGTACCGTCATTCGAGGATGGCATGGGCGTTGTCAACATGGGCGAAGAGATTGATATTATCTTTGACCTGACCGGTGATTCAAAAACACGAACTGAAATACGCAAGGGCCTGCAGGCAAGTAATAATCGGCACACTGTCATCGCGCCAGAGATGGTCGCAAAATTACTCTGGATGTTTTTTGATGATACGGGCGGTGTGCAGAAACTCAAAAAAGGTGGTTATAGCTAACGTGGCTTTTAATTAGCACATCATCTACAGGTAAGCCTGGACTTACCGTCTGGATTGGCGATAAGTCCCTGTCACTATGTACTCTGTTACGATATTTAGCCCAACGAGCATTACTTTTTAAATAGTGGCACTAATTGTGCTCTGTCCTTAATTTTAATGCCAATTTGAGTGAAAATAAGCGTAGTTATACCTTGTATTACTATTTCCTGGCTCTATACTGCGTGTGTGTGGTGTTTTTAGGTTAAAAACATTCACATGGTACGACGCTACATTCTATCCTGGTTCTTGTCAGTAGTTCTCTAACGTTTCTCCTGTTAATTACCTCGTAAGATTTGTAACACCCTAACTTTTAAATATTTTAATGAGGTAATTATCATGGCAACAGGAACCGTTAAATGGTTTAACGATGCGAAAGGCTTCGGCTTTATCACACCAGAAGATGGCAGTGCGGATGTTTTTGCACATTTTTCTGCTATCGCTAGCGAAGGTTTTCGTTCACTTGCTGAAGGTCAGAAAGTGACATACGATGTGGAATCAGGACCGAAAGGCCCACAGGCAGCCAACATACAAGTCTAAACGGTCGCTAAGTTTTGAATAACCGGGGTTAGAGAATCATTCTCAGCCCCGGTTTTTTGTGGGTGAAATAAAGTCAGAAACTCGCCTGAACACATTTAAGGATGCCGTAATCATGGTTTCCGTCGAGCGCCTCAAAAACCGGTTTTAGGCGCCCATTATCATCAAACATCTCAAGGGCAGAGACAATGCTATTATATTCGTCGCTTGTCAGCGGCAATATCTCGTGTGCATCCAGTAAACCTGCTTCAATCGCTTCAGCTAAATGAGAATAAACCGTCGAGACTTTGATGTCTCGACGTTCTGCAATAGTGTCAATGTCTTTACCTTCATCCAGCAAGATCAAGGTTTCGTTAATCGTATCGCTCAAATTATTCTTTAAAATGTCGGGCAGGGGAGAAGATAGAATCACCGCCAGGAAGGCCTCACCAAATTTTTCCAGTTTTTTCTCACCCACACCGGGGATATAACGCATGGCATCAAGGGTAGCGGGGCGCGTTGTCGCCATTTCTTCAAGGGTGCTGTCATGGAAAATGATATAAGGTGGTACGCCGTGTTCTTTAGCCAACTTTAGCCGATGTTCACGTAGTCGTTCAAATAAAGGTTCATCAACACTGCGGAGCGTTGTCTTGTGTTTAGCCGATTTGCTTTTCTTCGATGATGCCTTATCCAATTTCGGTTTACGTAGTATGAGTTCTATTTCACCCCGTAGTAGGGGGCGAGATTTTTCGCTGATCTTGATGGCACCATGGCCATCAACATCGGTATTCAGATAACCCAGCGCAATGAGCTGACGAAAAATACTGCGCCATTCTTGTTCGCCGAGTTCTTTGCCAATGCCATAGGTGCTAAGAGCATTATGTCCAAACTGTTTAATGCGATCAGTGCCTTTCCCCAGCAATACATCGATCACATAATTGACACCAAAACGTTGCCCGCTTCGATGCACGCAGGACAGGGCTTTTCTTGCCGGTTCCGTCGCATCCCATTGTTCTGGTGGGTTAATGCAGGTATCGCAGTGGCCACAGGGTTTATCCAGTGTTTCACCAAAATAGGCCAGGACGGACTGGCGCCGACAATGCCGTTGTTCACATAGCGCCAGCATCGCTTCAAGTTTGTTGTGCAAAACGCGTTTGAACTGCTCGCTGGCATCACTGTCTTGTGCCATCTGCCGCAAGCTGATCACATCCTGCAAACCATAACTCATCCAGGCGCTAGCCGGTGCACCATCACGTCCGGCACGGCCGGTCTCCTGATAATAGGCCTCGATACTTTTCGGCAAACTCAGGTGTGCGACAAAGCGCACGTCGGGTTTGTCGATACCCATGCCAAAGGCAATGGTGGCGACAATAATAATGCCATCCTCGCGTAAAAAGCGCCGTTGATGTTCCTGCCGCATCTCATTCGACAGGCCCGCATGATAGGGCAAGGCGTTACGCCCTTGTTTGACCAGCCATGCCGCGGTGGCCTCCACTTTTTTGCGCGACAGGCAATACACAATGCCCGCATCCGTAGGGTGTTCCTGATTAAGAAACGACAATAACCGGTCTCGCGCATTCAGGCCTTCGCTGATGGTGTAGAAAATATTAGGTCGGTCGAAGCTGTTAATAAATAGTTTTGCATCATGTAGATTGAGTTGTTCAATGATTTCCTGACGGGTGCGCTGATCCGCAGTGGCGGTTAAGGCAATGCGTGGCACAGCAGGGAAGCGCTCGTGTAATATCCGCAGTTGTTGATATTCTTTGCGGAAGTCATGCCCCCACTGAGAAACGCAATGTGCCTCATCAATCGCAAACAGGGCAATACTTGATTGTTCAAGCAAAGATAACATGCGGCTTGTCATTAAACGCTCAGGTGCGATGTAAAGAAGGTCAATCTCACCCTTTAGCACTTGCTGTTCGGTTTGTTGTTGCGCAGTGGCCTCCATTGTGGAATTAAGAAACGCCGCACGAATATCCAGCTGCTGTAATGCATCCACCTGATCCTGCATCAAGGCGATCAAGGGCGAAACGATAATGCCGACCCCTTCGCGAATCAACGCTGGGATCTGGTAACACAAAGACTTGCCACCGCCAGTGGGCATCAATACCAGAGCGTCTTCGCCCTTTAACAAGTTTTGGATGATGTTGGACTGGTGATGTCGGAAATCGTTATAGCCGAAGGTCTTTTGTAATATTTCTTGAGCGTGTTTCATTATTAGAGCTTACTAATTTTGTCTAACTGCTCTTGCAGTTTTTCGGTAGCGATCTTGATTTCCGAAAGTCTACTGCGTTCTTTCTCGACCACGGGGGCGGGGGCTTTGTCGACGAAGCTGGGGTTGTCGAGTTTCTTTTCGACGCTGTCGTATTCCTTTTGTTTCTTTTCTAATTCTTTAGTCAGGCGCTTTATTTCGGCGTCTTTGTCGATCAGACCTTGCATGGGGATCAATACTTTCATTTCAGCGACGAGCGAGGTGGCGGATTCCGGTGCCTGTTCATCGTCACTTAGCCAGGTGATGGATTCCAGGCGGGCGAGGCTGGTGATATAGATTTCATTATCGGCCAATCGTTGTTTGTCATCATCGCTGCCGTTTTGTAATAACACGGGCAGGGGCTTGCTGGGTTTGATATCGTAGCCACTGCGAATCTTGCGGATTCCCAGTACAAAGGCCTGCACCCATTCCATAGCCTCGACGGCGTTGGCATCGATCAGCGTGTCGTTGGCCTCTGGATAAGCCTCGCGCATAATGGTAGGTGCTTTGATGCCACACATTGGGGCGACACGTTGCCAGATTTCTTCGGTGATATAAGGGATGATCGGGTGCGCCAGTTTGAGCAACGATTCTAAAACCGTCACCAGTGTTTGGCGGGTGCCACGCTTGGCGGCATCGGAGCTGCTATCACTCATCAGAATCGGTTTGGATAATTCCAGATACCAGCTACAGTAGTCGTGCCAGACGAATTCATAAATGGCGGTGGCCATTAAGTCAAAGCGATAACCGGCAATGGATTTATGCGCGGTCGTGATGGTTTCCTGCAGGCGCGAGGTGATCCACTTGTCGGCGGCACTGAATTCGATATCATCGTTACCGATGCCAATATCTTTGCCTTCGGTGTTCATCATCACGTAGCGTGCGGCGTTCCATAACTTGTTACAGAAGTTGCGATAGCCTTCGACGCGTTTCAGATCAAAGCTCACATCGCGCCCTGTTGACGCGAGTGCGGCAAAGGTAAAGCGCAGCGCATCGGTGCCAAAGGAGGGAATGCCATCAGGGAATTCTTTGCGTGTCTGTTTGGTAATCTTTTCGGCAAGTTGGGGTTGCATCATGCCGCTGGTGCGTTTTTCAATCAATGCGTCCAGCTCTATGCCATCGATCAAATCAATCGGGTCGAGCACGTTGCCCTTTGATTTTGACATCTTTTGTCCGTGTGAGTCACGCACCAGACCATGAATGTAAACCTCACGGAAGGGGACTTCACCGGTGAACTTGAGGCCCATCATGATCATGCGCGCGACCCAGAAGAAAATAATGTCGAAGCCAGTGACCAGTACCGAGGTTGGATAAAATGTTTTAAGTGTATCGGTTTGTTCGGGCCAACCTAAAGTAGAGAAAGGCCAGAGCGCCGATGAGAACCAGGTGTCGAGCACATCTGCGTCTTGCACCAAGTGGTTGCCATCACATTTTGGGCATGCTGTGGGCGTTTTCTTAGAAACGATTGGTGTAGCCTCGCTACCAATTAACGTACCTTTAGCATCTTTAATAGCTTCTTTTATTGGTACTCCCATGGATTTTAGCCACTGAGCAGAACCGCCGCCTATTAGAGTTCCATCGGGAGTTTTAAATTTAGATAAGCCATGAAGTTGAATATGTTCTTCATCGCAATCTGCACAATACCAAGCTGGAATTTGGTGTCCCCACCAGATCTGACGGCTGATGCACCAGTCCTGAATGTTGCGCATCCAGTCGTAGTAGGTGTTCTTCCAGTTATCGGGGACGAATTTGATCTTGCCGCTTTCGACGGCCTCGATCGCGGGTTTGGCCAGGTCTTCGATCTTGACGAACCATTGATCGGTTAGATACGGTTCGACGACGGCGCCGCTGCGATCACCGCGGGGCACCATCAGCTTATGGTCTTCGATCTTTTCCAGCAGGCCTTGTTCGTCCAGCTCGGCGACGATCTTTTTGCGTGCAGCGTAGCGATCCAGGCCTTGATAGGCTTCAGGTAATGTTGTGTAACTTACGATTGGTTTAGAGAAAGATGCCTCCGAGGTAAAGCCACTACCAAGATCTGTATTACTCTCTTGGATTTCAACGGATATGACTTGTGCATCACTGCATATTTTGGCGTCTACCGTAAAAATGTTAATCATCGGCAGGTCATGGCGTTTACCCATGTCATAGTCGTTAAAGTCATGGGCCGGGGTGATCTTCACGCAACCGGTTCCAAACTCCGGATCGACATAGTCATCGGCAATGATTGGGATCGCTCGGCCGACCAGGGGCAGGGTGACGGTCTTGCCGATCAGGGTTTGATAACGCTCATCGTCGGGATGCACGGCAACTGCGCTGTCACCCAACATGGTTTCGGGCCGGGTGGTGGCGACGACTAAATGACCGGTGCCATCGGTGAGTGGGTAACGCATATGCCACAGGTAGCCGTTTTCTTCTGTGGAAATGACTTCCAGATCAGACACGGCGGTGTGCAGGACCGGATCCCAGTTGACCAGCCGTTTGCCGCGGTAGATCAGATCTTCTTCAAACAGACGCACAAAGACTTCTTTCACCGCATCGGACAGACCGTCGTCCATGGTGAAGCGTTCCCGCGACCAGTCCAGCGATGAGCCCATGCGACGCAATTGACGGGTGATATTGCCACCAGAGTGTTCTTTCCAGTCCCAGATTTTTTCGATAAAGGCATCGCGTCCGAGGTCGTGTCGGGTCTTACCCTCAGCATTGAGTTGGCGCTCGACAACCATTTGCGTGGCGATGCCTGCGTGGTCCATGCCCGGTTGCCACAGGGTATTGTCGCCTCTCATGCGATGGTAACGGGTGAGGGTATCCATGACGGTATTATTGAAACCGTGTCCCATGTGCAGCGAACCGGTCACATTGGGCGGTGGGATCATGATGCTGTAGGCAGCGGCCTCTTTAGTTTCATCACCATTTTCTTTTCGGGGAGCAAAGTAATTTTCTTTCTCCCAGGTTTCGTACCAGCGTTGTTCGATGTTGTGGGGGTCGTAAGTCTTATCCATTTTGTACTCGAGTTGGGCGTGCCTGTTTTTTCTAGTTTGTGCAAATCGGCATTATAACTGGATTCGCGACAGATTCATCCCGTAATCATCTCGGATTTAGATGGATTCCGGCTTTCGGAATGACGAGAGATATTTTTAAACGAGTGGGGTTTCCGGTTATCCTGGAAAGACACGGAGGTTTTTGTCATGCTGGCGAACGCCAGTATCCAGAATGAATATATTTATCTGAATTCTCCAGTAATTGCTCCGGTATTAGCCTACCTTCGCACGTCTATGTGCTCGCGTTTCCACGGGGAACGACGCAGAAAGATTTGTATGCCTGGGTGGCAATGGCAGATGCAGCAGCGAATTGAGGGGTAGTCTGCTACTATTCAGCGAATAATAAAGCCGGGATATCTGCGCGTGTTTTTTAGTCGACTGACCACAGCACAATCACTGTTGATCCTGATCGGGGTTAGCGTCCTTATCAAGGTCGTGATGGCGACGATCTTGCCGATTACTGGCGATGAGGCCTACTTCATTGTCTGGGGCAATCATCTCGATTATGGCTATTACGATCACCCACCGATGGTGGGCTGGTGGCTGGCGGCACTGCTACAGGTTAGTGATCATCCGCTCTGGTTGCGCCTGCCGACGATTTTGGTGACGACCCTGATCGGCTGGATGATTTATCGTATTGTCTATCCGCG
>ENA-ORDP01001475-ORDP01001475.1-marine-sediment-metagenome-genome-assembly--contig:-NODE-1475-length-12826-cov-12.053011_pt1 | contig 12826 bp, 10 predicted proteins | sample MGYA00248627_ERZ508539 | MGnify/ENA primary metagenome ERZ508539 (study PRJEB26208, sample SAMN05571518) | marine sediment metagenome | biome: deep sea; feature: Hydrothermal vent; material...
CATGCCTGGGCCTGGTGAAAAGTGACAACGCAGAGTGTGAATCAGCCTGTAAGCCAGAGGTATGGCATAATTAATCAGAGGCTCCCCAAGCTTTCTATTATTACCGCTACATACAATGCGGCTGATACGCTGGCCAGATGCCTGGAAAGTGTGAGAGATCAGGGCATGGATGTCGAGCATATACTGGTTGATGGCGGCTCTACCGATGCCACGCTGGATATTGCTGGTTCGTATAAAAATAATATTGCAAAGCTTGTGTCTGAGCCTGACCAGGGTATTTACGACGCGATGAATAAGGGTATCCGGATGGCTACGGGTGAGGTGATTGGTATTCTTAACGCTGATGATTTTTACCCATCAAGCGATGTACTTTCCCGTGTAGAGGAAGCCTTCACCGATGAGAATATTGACGCCTGTTATGGTGATCTTGTTTATGTTGATGGCAAAGATAAAAATAAGGTGAAGCGTTTCTGGCGTGCGGGTGAGTTCAATCCCAGGAAATTCTACCAGGGCTGGATGCCACCGCATCCTACCTTTTTCGTCAGGGCTTCTGTTTATAAAAAATACGGTTTATTCAATCTTGATCTTGGTTCGGCAGCAGATTATGAAATCATGCTTCGCTTTTTGCTGAAGCATCAGATTAATGTTGTCCGTGTGCCAATGGTGATGGTGTATATGCAGGCCGGCGGTGTGAGTAATGCTAATGTATCAAATCGGCTGGCTGCGAATCGTATGGATCGGAAGGCCTGGGGGGTAAATGGGTTGCGGCCATATTTTTGGACATTGTATGCGAAGCCATTGCGGAAGATCGGGCAGTGGTGGAAGCCAGGGGGAAGGGGAAGGTAAAGACGTTTTACGATTTACGTGTTACGTGAGGATCCCTAAGCTTAACGTAATAACTTTAATACACCCTCTACTGCCCGCTTCAGATAGAGGTAGGGCAGCAGGGCTTTTTTATGCGTGTCATATTTCACCATCATGTAATTTGCATCAGGAAAAACCCTTTCCTTTATCAATCCAACTCTTTCTTTCCAGCCGGGTAAAGCACGTAGATTCGACAACTCCATTGCCAGACGAGATTCGCCGATTTCGGTGCTGAATTTCTCATTGCTTGCCCCTTCCTTTAATTGGCTGATTATTTCTTCCGCAATGACAGTGTTCAGTACTTTAACTGATTGTTGAATACCATCCAGGCATATCCCACAGATTCTCTTTTTATTCGCTAGATTAGTAAATTCCTTATACTGTTCATCATTGAATTTTTCAGCCAGTAGATGGATGTCATATAGCCAGATCAAGTGGTTTTCCATCCCTTCGATCCTATGAGCAATGCGATGCATGCAGGCTAGAAGCAGGGCATGGATTGGGCCAAGGGATTGGGCCTTCTCGCCCAGTTCAGTTATTTGTGTAGACGAGGCTGCTAATTCAGTGAAGTTAAACGTACGGGCAAAGTGGTGTGTGTTGCTAAGCTTCCAGTGCATATCCAGTGTGCTACCAATACCCGCTTTATCCTTCTTGTAGCAACTGAATTCATGACTGACGAATTCACCACTAACGGCATTGGGGCGTTGGTACCCATGAGTCTCCAACAGGTTGAATGCCTTTTCTGCATCAACATTACTTTCAAACAGAATGTCGGTATCACATCGACTCCGTAGATAGGGTTGGGGATAGTGGGTGTAGGCGAGTGGGGTGCCTTTCATTAGCAGGTAGGGAATACCCGCGTTGCTGAACAGGGAAAGCGCCATCTGCAGTTCGTGTTCCTGTCCAAGTTCAATAGCCGCCGCATTCAGGGCATATTTATGTAGCCGTTCCCTGTAAGTTTGTGGAAGTGATTCTAGAGCCTCTGAATTGGCAAGTTTTTGATTGGCCAATACCAGCACACCATTTTCCAGACCAACCTGCCAGAGGGCTTCTTCGGATATATTGCTATCCAGCTCAGAGAATAATGGTGATTCTTCCCGTAGAATTGAAGCATACCAATCGTAAGGGGTTAGTGTCTTTGGCATGTGGGGAGTTTAAAGGGGAAAGGGGAAAGGGGAAAGCGTCGTTTTACGTTTTATGGGTTAGGGTTTACGTAAGATCAAAACCAAATACGCAAATCGTAAACCTCCTATTATCCTCTCCTGCAGAAAAGTGGTTTAATATCAACTTTGAATAACTGCTACAAAATTATTTTATAAACCACATCTTGCCGCATATTAAATCATTAATTCTTGCCATTGCTCTGCTCGGTTTATCCGGTTATGCAGGCATGCTTCTTTATGCCAATTCTATTGCCAGTAGTACAGAGACCGATATTAAAACCTGGCAGAAAAACAGGACTGTTCCTGATAAGGAGAGGTGGCAGGAGAGTCTTGGCAATATTCAGGCGGCTATTAAATACGATCCCAATAACCCGGAGTACCTCGGCTACGAAGCTCAGCTATACCGCTATATGGCAATCAAGCCGGATTCTCGTCCCAGTGAGGTTATTGCTGCCTACCGTGAAACGCTGTCAAAGTACCAGCACCTGCTGACACTTCGTCCGTCCTGGGCACCTTACTGGTCAAGTATTATCAGTATCAAATATGACCTGTGGGAATACGATGAACTGATGATCAATGCACTGCAAAATGCCGCGCGACTGGCACCCTGGTTTAAGGTTAACCAGAGGATAATTTTACAGGCCGGTTTCCATGGTTGGGCGTTTATTGATGATGAGACCAGGGATGTGGTTGATAAGACTCTAAGGCGGGCGATGGAGCTGCAGCCGAAAGAAACGATAAGACTGGCGTTTGAGCAGGGTTTTGGTGAGAGGGTGGAGCCGTTTGTTGAAGGGGATGAGGTGTTGGTGGGGTTTTATGAGAAGGAATTGGAGAGGATGGGGAAGGAGATGCTGAAGGAAAAAGGGGAAAGGGGTTTGTAGGTCCGAATTCATTCGGACAGGGAAGTATAACCGGACTATTTTGTGCGAATGAATTCGCACCTACAGGGGATGCAATTGTTATTGGAAGGAAATAATTGTAGGTCCGAATTCATTCGGACAAGGAAGCTATAAACCATGAATTATCTCTTCTACACATTACTGGCTTTGTTCGCAGTTCTTCCACTGCCACGTGGATCAACTTTCGACTGGTCGTGGCTTCTGATGTCGATGGTGGTTTATGTGATGGCAGCGGTCTGGCTACTGCAGTATCGGCAGGGTAAGGTGAGTTTCACGAGGGCCTTTAAAGCGGCGCGTTTTGTGCTGCTTTTTTTTATCTTCTGGCTGGGATGGAATTTACTTCAGATTATTCCGTTGCCCATGGGACTGCTTGAGAGGATTGCACCGTTATCGGCTGAGATGTATCGGCTAGTTACGCCGGATATTGCTTCTGCACCGATTTCGGTTGATGTCAATGCGACGCGTGAGCAACTCATCACCGGGCTGGCTTATGTGTTGATTTTTACGTTAGTGTTGTTGCTGGTGGATAGTATGAAACGGTTGCGTGTTTTTGTTTTATGGTTGATTGTGATTGGCGTGCTGCAGGCGGTCATTGCCAGCCTGGCTCTGTTCGGTAGTCAGGAAATTTACTACGGGTCTTCATCAGCACAGGGTACCTTTGCCAACCGCAATCAGCTGGCGGGTTTTCTTGAGTTGAATCTCGCCATTGGTATAGGTCTGTTGCTGTCGAGCATGTCCGAGTATGGTAGTCGTTCCTGGCGTGAGCGAATTCGTGGCTGGGCGCAGTCTCTGTTGAGCCGTAAGGTGAGAATACGTATTTACCTGGCGATCATGGTCATTACCCTGGTATTGACGCATTCTCGCATGGGTAACACAGCCTTTTTCTCCAGTATGACCCTCGCCGGGATCCTTGCATTGCTATTGATGAAGCACTCTCCCCGTCCGGTGGTGATCCTGCTTACCAGCCTGGTCATTATCGATATCCTTATTGTCAGTCAGTGGTTTGGGCTTGATCAATTGCAGCAGCGTTTTGAAAATATGAAGAAAGAGGAAGTCTCGCTGGATATCAGTACTACGACGGTTGGACGAATAAACACCAGCATGCAGACCCGTGCCCTGCATAAGGATGCATCACTGACCGGAACAGGTGCCGGGACTTTCTTTGTTATTTTCCCTGCATACCAGAATATCTGGCAACCGGGTTATTATCAGCATGCCCATAATGACTACCTGGAGTTTATGTCTGATACCGGCTGGATAGGCATCCTGCTACTGGCGGCAATCGTTATCATTACATTTGCCGCCGCCATACGTGCTATGCGAAAACGACGGCACCCTTTGATGCGCGGCATGGCCTTCTCTTCTGTGATGGGGATTATTTCATTAATGATCCATAGCACGACAGATTTTAATTTCCATATCCCGGCAAATGCGGCCTTGTTTATGGTGATCCTGGCGCTGGGCTGGATTGCATTTGCTATGCCTGTTGAACGGCTGAGCTTGACTTCAGGTGAAAGGTTAAAGAGGAAAGAGGAAAGAACAATATAACCGTCATTCCTTCACCGGCATGACGACAGTTGTGCTTTTGCATGACGATTGTTAGGCTTTGGTGTATACACATAATGATAGGTGTCTTCGATATGACGAATGACCAGAAACAAAGGGCTTCTTTAACCTTTAACCTTTAACCTTTCCTCTTTCCTCTAACTTCATGGATTATCTCCTTACCAAACTACTCCCCCTGTTCGTCTACCCGCTTGGCCTTGCCATACTCATCAGTCTGCTAGGTCTCATCGCTGTGCTTCGTGGCCATGCGGGTAGAGCAGCTGTATTGATCCTGTTGGGTGTGCTGATCCTATGGGGCAGTGCGACCAATGTTTTTTCCATTTTTGTTATCAATTCGCTGGAGCAGGACTACCCACCCGTAGCTATTGAACAGATGCCGAAAGCGGATGCCATTGTGGTGCTGGGTGGTTTTACCAATGCGACCGGTTCCGGCATGGGGCTTATTGAACTCAACGATGCGGTTGATCGCTTGTTTCACGGCATGCGCCTTTACCGGGCTGGTAAAGCCCCACGTGTGATGCTGGTCGGCGGAGCGGCGGAGGGGAGTTCGCCTGAGGCGGATTTTATGGCTGATTTGCTCAGTGAGTTTGCGGTTCCGCGGGACAAAATGCTGCTGGAAAACCAGAGCCGAAATACCCGGGAAAATGGTGTAAATGCAGTAAAAATCATGCAGAAAAACGCTATCAAAAAGATCCTGCTGGTCACCTCAGCCTACCACATGCGCCGGGCAAAAGGGGTGTTTGAGAAACTCGGAATTGATGTGGTTCCGGCTGCAACCGACTATCAGGTACCAGAACCCGATCCCGATCCCTCTATACTCGACTGGCTGCCAGATGCAGGAGCACTGGAGTTGACGACGCTGGGTATCAAAGAATATCTGGGGTGGTGGGTTTACTGGTTTAGGGGGTGGGTTGATTAACCTTCGTTTTTAATCTGATGGCCCCCTTATCCAGTTCAACAGTATGATCCGCCTGCCGTAAAGTGCTTTGTCGGTGAGCGATGAGGATGATTGTCAGGTTACCATGCAGGCTGCTGATAGCCTCCTGTATTCTGCGTTCATTTTCCGTATCCAGTGCACTGGTCGCTTCATCGAGGATCAGTACATCTGGCTTTCTCAGGATGGCACGGGCCAGGGCGATGCGCTGGCGTTCTCCACCCGACAGACGCAGACCACGTTCGCCAACGAGGCTATCAAGGCCATCGGGTAATTGCCGGATGAAGTCCGCCGCGGCCGCTGCCTCCAGTGCTGCCCACAAATCCTCTTCTTCTTTATCCTGCTGACAGGCCCAGTTCAGGTTGGAACGTATACTGCCATCAAACAGGTAGACCTCCTGTGGCACATAGGCGACATGTTCGCGCCATGCCGGTAGTATTCCGGGCTCAAGTTCAGTCTCGTCAATAAACAGTTTTCCTTCATCAGGGGTCAGTATGCCCATCAGTATATCTGCCAGTGTGGTTTTACCGGCTCCGGATGGGCCGATGATGGCAGTTGTTTGTTTCGCCGGGATTGAGATGCTTATATCGTCAAGCGTCGCTTGTTGTTTATCCGTGTAATAGAAGCTGACCGATTGTAGTGTTATTTTATGCTGCAGTGGGGGAACTGTTTTGCCTTTACTGGAAATTATCTCAGCATGCTGGTTGAATTTATCGGCGGCCTGGACATAGGTCTCATAGGCCGGCAGCATTCGCAGCATGTACTGCCAGTAGTTTTGTCCGCTGGACAGTGCCTGGTAGAGGCGGTTGGCCAGAATGATTAGCAGTATCAGACGATCCGCACTCATGTCGAACACTTTCAGGGCAAGATAGACGAAGAGACTGAGCAGTGCGACAGTAAATATGCGCAGCCACATTTGCGCCGAAGCGGATGAGGACATCAGTGCTTTTTGTTCGCCGCGAAGTTTGCTGGTATTGGTGATGAATTCCTCTATATGGCTTTGTGTGCGGTTATAGCTTTTGGCCAGCTTCAGTCCGGCAAAAAAATCGGCCATGGTACGGTAGAGAATCCTGCTTGCTTCAACGGTTCGTTGGCCATGCCGGAATACCCGGCGGTTTATCGGCATTACCAGGCCGTAAAACAACAGTCCGGTGATCATTATCAGCACAGTCATGACAGGTGATATCAGTAGTGAAACCAGCAGAAAAACTATTGCATGAGAAATTACGACAAATAGCTGTAGTACGCTGTAAGTGCCCTGACCAATATCACTGACAACCTCATCGAGCAGGTGGACCGAGTCGGCGGAGTGATGATGGCTGTGAAATTGCCAGCTTGCACGGCCGATGGCTCGGTAAAGGTAGTTTCTTAGATGGTCGGTGTAATCCAGCTGTAAATTGTTCAGCAAAATACTGCGGTAACGATTGAACAGGGCTTCGGCAGTCAGTACCAGGAAGAAGATGAACAGTACCGTTGTCAGGCTGTAATTCAGACCCAGTGAATCGAAAAAGCCTTGCAGCGTCGTGACGATTTTATCTGGTTTTGCATTGGTACTGATAAAACCGGTGAGACCAAGCAGGGGAATCAGCATTAGCAGGCCAATGCCCTGCAACAGCCCTGCAGTGAATAGCAGTCCAGCAGCCCAGGCTGCACGCAGCCCGGCAAAATTCAGGAAGCTTTTCAGGAATTGGGAGAAGAGATGAAATGTTGAAGAGGGTTGGGGCATTGAATGTGCCTTATGTCTTACGTTTTATGCGTTACGTATTACGTAAAACTTTCTTTATCCGCTCCTGGATATCTTCTGCTGCCTGCTTCGGGTTGGCATGTTCCTTGATTGGGCGGCCTACTACAATGTAGTCGGCACCATTGTGGAAGGCCTCTTCTACATCGACGGTGCGTTTCTGGTCATCGGTATTTTTCACCGGTCGGATGCCGGGGGTGACGACTATGAATTTGTCACCCAGGTGTTCACGCAGTTCGGCCACTTCCAGACCGGATGAGATAACGCCATCGCAGCCAAGTTGCAGTGCACGTTTGGCGCGGGATAAAACGATGTCTTTTACATCGACCTGAAAGCCGAGGTCTCGCACATCCCCTTCATCAAGACTGGTCAGCATTGTGACTGCCAGCACCTTCATCTCCCCTTTGTCCTTCGTAGCAGCAGCCATGATGCTGTCATTGCCGTGGATGGTGGCAAAGGTGGCACCGTGTTTGCTCAATGCCCTGACGGCAGATTGTACCGTCTGCGGTACATCAAAGAATTTCAGGTCGACGAATACCTTCTTGCCCCGGTCGGTAAGCCATTTAACCAGATCAAAACCGCCGCCGGTCATAAAGAGTTCCAGTCCTACCTTGTAGAATGTGACACTGTCGCCCAGTGTTTTAACGATGGTGCGTGCCTCTTCAGTGGATGGATAGTCCAGTGCGAATATCAGACGGTCTTCAACGGGGATGTTTTTGTCGGAGAGCAGAGATGTGCTGTTCATAGGCAGAGTATAACAAAGATATTTTGACAGGGGCTCCATAATTGACTTGAAAAATGTTGTCTCTGAGTGTCAAATATATTTGAGGAACCTCTGATTAATTATGCCATGTCTCTGGCTTACAGGCTGATTCACAATCAAGGCGAAACTTTGAAAGCATGCCTGGGCCTGGTGAAAAGTTGCAACGCAGAGTGTGAATCAGCCTGTAAGCCCCGTAGGGCGAGGCCTGAAGCGCACATCTACGGCATTGTGCTTCTTGCAAAGGACCGGGCCATTCGCTGCGAAGCACGCTTTGTAGCTGTACGCTTCAGGTCCCGCAGAGACATGGCATAATTAATCAGAGGCTCCTTAAGATAATAAATTTGCAGGTGCGAATTCATTCGCACGAAAGGGTTTGGTTAAGGTCCAAGTCCGAATGAATTCGGACCTACAATGATGCCTTTCCCTGGCAGAGGATGAAAATTATGGTTGTGGCGGTTTCTGTAGGTGCGAATTCATTCGCACGAAAGGGTTTATAATTAAGCTATCTAAAACACAAAATTAATTCCATGTATTTCGAACTAGCCAATAAAGAAAAAAAAAGAATTTCAGTAAAGATCCCACTGATCCTGCTTGCAGTCTGGATACTTGGGTCTACCTGGTACTGGATGTGCGGGGTTAAGGACTTGTGTGATGACGGTAGTGTACTTAATGAACCTGTTCCACTTTCAATAAACAAATAGAGATGGGCCCATTCATGCAGGAACTGGTTTCTTTTATTTCAATCATGCTCGGAGTTATTGTTCTGACTGCCTGGGTGATGTGGATACTTTTGCGTCCCAGTGGGGACAGCAAAGCTCAGGAATTCGCCAGCAAGTCGGCGCGGGATGGGCTAACTCTTGCTGTGATGGAGAATAATGAGCTGAAGAACAAGGTCACCCGGCTGGAGCGTGAACTCAAGGTGTTGATGAGCGCGGGGTATGGGAAAAACGTAGGGGAAAGAGGAAAAGGGAAAGGGGAAGGATCGAAGATAAAAGATGAAGGATTAAAGATTAAAGATATGCGGCCGAAGGTTCGAAAGGAGGGGCGTAAGGTTGAAGGGGGAAGGGGAAAGGGGAAAAACAAAAGGAGTAGGAGCGTCGTCCCCGGCGCGATGAGTTTAGATGGAAGATCAAAGATAAAAGATAAAAAGTTTAAAGTTAAAGGGGTAAAGTTAAAGGCGAAAGATGAAGGATCGAAGATAAAAGATGAAGGATTAAAGATTAAAGACGTGCGGCCGAAGGTTCGAAAAGAGGGGCGTAAGGCTAAAGTGGTCGATACTGCCGCTAAAAAGCCTGTTGTTGAAGAAATGGCTGCTGAGCTTGTTGCACCGAAGCGCGTCGAAACAACCCGGTCTTCGCAAGTGGTGCCTCTTTCTGAAACGCAGCGGATAACAGAAGAGGCTGATAAGAAGAAAATTGCTGATTTTCTGACCAGTGTGGCGGAAACGACTGAACGGCAGAGGAAGAAAGTAGAGGCGCTTGATGAAGAAAATGAGGCGCTGGAGGAGGTGAGCCGGTATCCGGATGATGACCTGAAAAAAATCAAAGGTATTGGTCCTCATCTCGAACGCAAGCTTAAAAAGGTGGGTATCAGAAGTTATCGGCAGATTTCTGATTTTAATGAGGATGATATCCGGCATATTTCCAAGGTAATTGGTTCCTATCCGCGAAGAATTCGTCGGGAGACCTGGGTGGAACAGGCAAAGGTGCTAGTAAGTGGTGCGACAAAAGACTAAGAGTGCCTATAAAAAATTTTATCCCGCCTACAGGAAAATATTTTTAAACTCGCGCTGACTATTTAGCTTCAATCTGTGTCAGACTATGGCCTCACTTTTTTCTCGAGGTAAAGGCTATGCGCATTATTCTGCTAGGTGGACCCGGTGCCGGCAAAGGTACTCAGGCAGGCTTCATTAAGGACAAATACAATATTCCACAGATCTCAACAGGGGACATGTTGCGCGCCCATGTAAAGGCCGGCACAGAGCTGGGCCTGGCGGCTAAGAAGATCATGGACGAAGGCGGACTGGTCTCCGATGACATCATCATGGGTATGGTAAAAGAAAGAATTACCGACGATGATTGTAAAAACGGCTACCTGTTCGACGGTTTTCCACGCACCATCCCGCAAGCCGAAGCACTGAAAGAAGCCGGTGTGCAAGTTGATGCGGTGGTGGAAATCGATGTGCCGGATGAAGAGATCATCAAACGTATGTCCGGCCGCCGTGTTCACCTGGCCTCTGGCCGTACCTATCATGTCACCTTCAATCCGCCAAAAGTGCCGGGTAAAGATGATGAAACAGGCGAAGACCTGGTTCAGCGCGATGATGATCAGGAAGAAACCGTTAAGGCCCGCCTCAAAATCTACCACGAGCAGACAGAGCCGCTGATTGAATTCTACACCCGCGAAGTCGAAAATGGTTTGAATTATGTCAAGGTTGATGGCGTTGGTAGCGTTGATGCGATTCGGGATCAGATATTTAAGGGATTAGGATAAAAGCAGGTAAAAATACAGGTAAAAGGAGGAAAGGGGAAAGGAAAATCAAAAGAAAGATCAAAGGAAAATTAAAAGGTGATTTTTATCTTCTGCCTTCCCCTTTCCTCCTTTCCCCTTTCCTCCTTTCCTCATCCTTCTTCTCATGCCACCAGAACTCCTCTCAAAACTCAGCCTGGAAAGAATCCGTCCCTGGTTTGACCAGGGTTCTTTTCAGCGAGGGACTGATTACTGGAAGGCCGGCCATGTCAGGCGAGCGAAGGCAACAGAAGAGGGCGAAGAGCTAGCTGTGCAGTCTTCTGTCTCCGGTAGACGGAGTCTGGTCTATCATCAGGAAATTGAAGTCTATGAATATGATGGTCTGATAGAGGTCAGTGGCGAATGCAGTTGCCCGGTAAGTTTCAACTGCAAGCATGTGGTGGCGGTGTTGTGTGATTTGATTGATCGCTATGCTATTACTGCAAGTTCTGGTGGGATCGATCAGCCTGTTGAAGAGTGGCTGGCCCTGTTGTCTGAGACGACGGTATTAATTGAGCAGGCAGAAGGCGGCAGGAAATCTGCACAGGACACTATACAACTGAAATATCTAATCAACCCTGAACCGGCCAGTGAGGCTGACTCACGTTTCAAGATCAGGGCATCTGTTTTTAAGTCGCGTGTGTTGAAAAAGGGTGGCTACGGCAAACCGGTTAAGCATTCTTTTGATCGCATCGCTGTGGGACATTATTTCGACGATTTTGTATTGCCTGCCGACAAGCTGATCGGCTCGCTGGTGGGTAGACAGGTTTCTTACGTGAACCAGTCATCCAGCAGGTTGCTGGAGGGTGAGCTGGCTGAGCTGGCGCTGCAGAAAATGCTGCAGACTGGACGCTGTTACTGGAGGGACTTTGATGCTGATGCGTTGCAGATGGCTGCTGAGCGAACACTGCAATTTAACTGGCAGGAAGAACAGGAAGGCAGTGTGTTGCAGGCGCAGGTGTTGCCGCCGGCCAGTCATATTTTTCGCGTCGACAGGTTCTGGTATGTGGATACCGAGTCCGGGCTGATTGGTTACTTGCAGTACAAAGAGCTGGATGTGCAGCAGCTTGCACTGTTGCTGGATGCACCTTTTATCCCGAAGAAAAAGCTGGAGGATGTCAGCCGACATCTGATTCTTGATACACCGGCTATTAAAATCCCCCTGCCGGTTGATCTTGATATCAAACAGATAGTGGTAGATGTGCAGATACCGACCGTGAAGCTGCGCATGATGGGGCTGGATCTGGATGAACTTACTGGGCTGCAGGGTCAGACTAATGCTGCACGCCTCAGTTTTCAATATGGGGATATTGACTGCACTAAGCCCGCCACCAAGTCGCGTGAAACACACATGGAAGGCAATATCGCTTACATTGTTAGCCGTAATACTGAATTTGAGCCGCAGGCACAGGAATTACTCAGCTTGCAGGGCCTGCGGCTTGATGGTGCGCCGGGCGCCGATACCATGGACTGGTTTTGTTCAGCCCGTAGCCGCGCTGAAACCAGTTTGTTCTGGTATGAATTTATGCAGTCCAGTGTTGCCGAACTGCAGCGGCTGGGCTGGCAGGTCGAGTTTGATGACAGTTTTGGCCTGGCAATTGAAGAGGCCGGCGAATGGCATGCGCATGTTGAAGTCGATGCCGGTGACAAGTGGTTTAATCTCAAACTCGGGGTGGATATCGATAGTGAGGGTCAACAGCTAAATTTACTGCCGGTGCTGCTGGAAATCCTGCAGCAGCACAGCCGGCCGGAACTGTTGCGCAAAAGCCTGTTGCAGTCACCTGATTATTTTATCCAGCTAGAAGGCGACCGCCTGCTAAAGCTCGATTCAGCGCGTATGCTGACCATCTTCGACACCCTGCTCGAACTCTATGACAGAGACCCGTTGAACCAGGATGGCGGCTTGTTACTGAGCCGTCATCAGGGCGCGCAGATGAGCGCACTACTGGAAAATCCGGATTTAAACTGGCACGGTGCCGGCATATTGCAGAAGTTGAATCAAAAGCTACGGGATTTTGATGGTATCAGGAAGGTGGATGTTCCATGCGGCCTGCAGACCGAGTTAAGGGATTATCAGCGGCAGGGGCTTAACTGGCTACAGTTCTTAAGAGAGTTTGAATTCAACGGCATCCTGGCTGACGATATGGGGCTGGGTAAAACGGTACAGACACTGGCGCATTTACTGCTGGAAAAAGAGTGCAGGCGCATGCAACAGCCCAGTCTGGTCGTTGTGCCGACCTCCCTGGTCAGTAACTGGGCGCGTGAGGCGCGCCTTTTTACCCCAGATCTAAGTGTCCTGATACTGCACGGTAGTGAGCGCCATGCCCGTTTTAAGCAGATTGATGATCATGACATCGTGATTACCACCTACCCGCTGTTAAGACGTGA
>ENA-ORDP01001476-ORDP01001476.1-marine-sediment-metagenome-genome-assembly--contig:-NODE-1476-length-12825-cov-2.945967_pt1 | contig 12825 bp, 12 predicted proteins | sample MGYA00248627_ERZ508539 | MGnify/ENA primary metagenome ERZ508539 (study PRJEB26208, sample SAMN05571518) | marine sediment metagenome | biome: deep sea; feature: Hydrothermal vent; material...
TGTCAATTATATTTTGGGAATCTCAAAAACGGGAATCTATTTTTTAACGCCTCCTAAGTTCACGGCGTTCTCTGTGGCTAAACTTCTCATTTCTCTAGTAAGCCATATTTTTTACTAAAGGGAAAATCCCATCCACCGAATTACTAGTCTGTGTGATAATATTTAGATACACAAGGAAGGGGATCAAATCAAGGAGGACTTTAGAAAATGATTATTAACCACAATTTAAGTGCTATTAATTCTCACAGGGTGCTTAAGTTCAAAAACTGGGAGGTGGACAAGAACGTTGAGAAGTTATCTTCAGGTATGAGGATCAATCGTGCCGGGGATGACGCAGCGGGATTAGCCATTTCAGAAAAAATGCGGGCTCAAATCCGTGGGCTGAGACAAGCCGAGCGAAATGCTGAAGATGATATTTCCTTTATTCAAACGACTGAAGGTTATCTTCAGGAAATACAGAATGTCTTACAAAGACTTAGAGAGTTAGCCGTTCAGGGTGCTAACGGGATCTACACTTCTGAAGACCGTATGCAGATTCAAGTAGAAGTCTCACAATTAATCGATGAGATCGACCGAGTCGCCAGCCATGCCCAATTCAATGAACTGAATATGTTAACGGGACGTTACTCCAGACCAGGGGCCATCAATCTTAAAGTGGCCAGTATGTGGTTTCACATTGGTGCTAACATGGATCAACGTGAACGCGTCTATATTGGGACTATGAACAGTCAGGCTTTAGGCTTAAAAAACCAGACTGGATTAGCCCATACAGCAACATTCATCAGCTTATCTACCATTAACAAGTCCAATCTAAATATTTCCCTGTTAGATCAGGCCTTGAAAAGGGTCTCCAAGCAGCGAGCTGATTTAGGGGCTTATCAGAATAGACTGGAATTCACTGCCCAGGGCCTCATGATCGGCTATGAGAATCTTCAGGCCGCTGAATCCCGTATCAGAGACACAGATATGGCTGAAACGATGGTCCATTTTGTGACAAACCAAATACTTATGCAAAGTGGTACTGCCATGTTGGCTCAGGCTAATGCTAAAGCACAACTGGTATTAAAGCTACTCCAGTAGGCTAAATGAAATTGGGAGGCTTCTGGTAGGCAGAATCACAGTGAATTACAAGAAGATTCAAGACCCATGCTTTTGAGGGCATCATAAGCAGCGTCTTGCTGAGCTAACTTTTTGCTGCTGCCAGAACCCGTACCAACTACTTTTTCATTGACCAGCACATGGACATGGAAGGTCTTTTGATGGTCTGGACCTTCTTCAGTGACAGTTTGATAGGTAGGGCAGACTTTATGTTTTTGCTGAGTAGAGAGTTGTAGATCCGTCTTATAATCTTTTAGATGCTCATTTTTCTCAACCTTATCAATTTCTTTGATCATCAAAGGAAGGATGAAATCACGAATCTTGTCCAATCCGCTATCCAGATAATAGGCTCCAATCAATGCTTCAAGGGTATCTGCCAGGATGGCCTTTCGATTTCCCCCATTAGCTAACTGTTCCCCACGACCCAAAAGAATATGCTCTCCAAACTTCAGGTCTTTCGCAATCCCAGCCAGTGAATGTTCGCTCACCACAATGGACTTGATCCTGGACAACTCTCCCTCACTCTGGGACGGTAAGGATTTATACAGATGTTCATTGACTATAAAGGCCAGGACAGAATCCCCCAGAAGCTCCAACTTTTCGTTATCCTCCATGTCACAGGAATGTTCATTGACATAGGAACTGTGGAGAAATGCATTCTGAAGATAGGATATATCCTCAAATTGTATATTTAGTCTTTGCTGAAGCTTATTGAGTTCAGTGATTCTTTTTTCATCCATAACTTATTATTCATATCTCTTCATGACAATAGAGCAGTTATGTCCCCCAAAGCCAAAGGAATTAGAAAGGGCCACATCCACGTGGTAGTCAATGGCCTGGTTAGGGACACAGTCTAAATCACAGTCTGGATCAGGATTATCCTGATTAATTGTTGGGTGGAGCTTGCCAGACTCAAAACTCTTGAGGACAGCAATGGCCTCAGCCCCACCAGCCGCTCCAATAAGGTGTCCTATCAGTGATTTCGTTGAGTTGACCTTTAGTTTCTTGCTGTGAGCCTTAAAGACCTCTTTGATAGCCTTTTGTTCAGCTTTGTCTCCAAGGGGAGTGCTGGTCCCGTGGGCGTTAATATAGTTCACTTCATCCTTTTGGACATTAGCACTCCTGAGAGCCATCTCCATGCATTGGATCACCCCGGCACCATCATCACGGGGGGCCGTGATATGATAGGCATCACAACTCATACCTCCACCCGCGAGCTCCCCATAGATCTTGACATCCCGTCTTAAGGCGCTTTCTTCACTCTCCAAGACCAAGATTCCAGCCCCTTCGCCCATAACAAATCCATCCCGACCCGTATCAAAGGGGCGAGAAGCCTTCTGAGGCTCATCATTTTTAGTGGACAATGCCCTGGAGGCACAGAAACCAGCGAGTCCCAATGGACTGATCACAGCTTCAGAGCCCCCAGCAACCATTATATCGGCCTCACCCCGTTTTATTATATGCATGGATTCAAGAATCGAGTGGTTCGATGTGGCACAGGCCGTTGAAATGGAGAAGTTAGGCCCTCTCAGTCCCCACATGATGGCGGCCATGCCACTCGCCATGTTGGTGATGGTGGCTGGAATAAAGAATGGTGATACTTTCCTCCAACTGCCTTTATCCAACGCCAAGGCGTTTTTTGAGTAAGTATAGATTCCACCCATCCCGGAACCCACAATCACTCCAATTCTAGACCTATCCATCGCCTCAAGTTTAGACTCAGTCAATTGTGAGTCTTCCAGCGCCTGCCTCACCGCGGCAATACAGTAATGGGCAAAGATATCATTTCGCTGAATCGTTTTCTTGTCCATATAATTTAAGGGATCAAAGTTCTTAAGCTCCCCAGCGATTTGCGTGGGATATTCGCCTGGATCAAACCCACGAATACGATCAACGCCTGATTTCCCTTCCAGACAATTCTTCCAAAACTCATTTGCCGTATTTCCATTTGGAGCAAGGACTCCAAGTCCTGTAACAACTACTTTCTTTGAACTCATTGTAATCTCCCATATCAACCGGTCATCGTTAGACCGCCATCCAGAACGAAGACCTGGCCGGTAATATAGTTTGCCTGATCTGAAGCAAGAAAAGCGGCAAGATTAGCCACATCTTCTGCTTGGCCCAGGCGTTTAAGAGGTATGTTTTTTAAAAGCTCTTCTCTCACTGGATCAGAGATCTTTTGGGTCATGTCTGTTTCAATATACCCGGGTGCAATAGCATTAACGTTAATATTACGGCTGCCGATTTCTTTTGCAATGGACTTTGTGAGGGCAATCATCCCGGCTTTGCTGGCTGAATAATTCACTTGACCGGGATTGCCAATCAATCCTATAATGGAGGCCATATTGATGATCTTCCCGGATCTCTGTTTCATCATAGGTTTCAAGACTCCCTTACAGCAAAGAAACGTTCCCTTCAAGTTGACATCCATTACCTTATCCCAATCTGCCTCGGAGAGACGCATGGTCAGGTTGTCTTTAGTGATCCCGGCATTATTGACTAAAATATCAATCTGTCCAAAGGTATTCAGGGCTGTGCTAATCAGTTTGTTTACATCTTCTTCCTTGGATACATCAGCCTGTACAGTAATCGCCTTGTGTCCGAAGGCTTCTATCTCCTTGGCCACGTCCTCCGAACCAGACGAACTTGAGACCACAAGCTTTGCTCCCAACTGAGCCAGCTTAAGAGAGATCGCTTTCCCAATGCCACGGCTCCCACCCGTCACAATGGCTACTTTATTTTCTAATGAAATCATACATTATCCTCTTGGGTTTGCAGATCCTGGAACAATACTATATATAACCAATATGCTAAAGATAACTGCAACAGTAATTAGTAAGATTTTCAGGATTGTTTTACCGGATTTATTCAGACTGAGACCCATTTCAAATAGATCATTTTTCTTCTGTAAAGCTTTTCCCACTACAATAAAGACAATACTGAGAATCACTATCCCGACAATCATCATGGCTGCAGTAATAATGATAACTAACAGAGCAGCTTCCATTTATCCCTCTTTTGTTAGAACTCCAAAAACTCTTTTGGATATAGACTCAAGTCCAATTTCTCAGCCGGTATATCCAGCCGGATTCCCCATTCCTGCATGGTTAATGCCCCGATAAGCACTTCAATCTCCTTTCCTTCCTCATCATTACCCATGTGATCAATGACTCGAGCCAAACCAACCACTTCTTTACCTTGTATTTTACAATCTATTCTACAATCTTGGGAGATTTTGTGCTGCTTTCCCCCTATATGTACCTTTTGCAGCACTTTATAAGAGAAGGTCGGCAAACCCCCAACGGTACTCTCGATAATATAATTATTCCGTGACCCACTGTCAAACAAAGTCCAGTAGTTGCGTCCATCAATCGTTATATTTTCCCTGATTCGTCCCATAAGGATTACCCTGTAAGTTTCTCTAAAGTCTTCTCCAGACTGTTTATACTATCGGTCCCAAACGTATTGACCTGCCGATTCGTCTTTTTAACCAGCCCCTGAAGGACTTTTCCTGCTCCCACCTCTATAAACGTATCAACACCCATATCGATCATTTTATCCACCGACTTTTTCCACAAGACAGACGAAAGCATTTGCTTTACCCAATAGGTTTTTACCTTATCCCATTCAACTACATCAGCTGTCACATTGGACACAACAGGTATATTGGGTTTATTTATGGATATATCCTTTAGAAAGTCTTCAAACTTAACACTTGCTTCCTGGATCAAAGAAGAATGAAAGGCACCACTCACCTCCAAAGGGATGGCCATTCTGGCTTTCGCTTCTTTCGCCAAGCGAATACCTTCTTCCACACCACGACGTTCCCCAGAGATTACCACCTGACCAGGACAATTATAATTAGCAGGGATCACAAGACCCAAGTCAGACGCTGTTTTACAGATCCCTTCAACCACAGAATCCTCCAGACCAATGATCGCCGCCATCATTCCCTGACCCGATTGGTCAGAACTGGCCATCAATTCCCCTCGCTTTCGGACAGTTTTTAGGCCATCTTCAAAGCTCAGAGTCCCGGCCGCCACATGGGCTGAGAATTCCCCTAAAGAATGACCCGCACAGACTTTTGCTGTGATTCCTTTATTCTCAAGAACTTTCAGGGCAGCTACACTCATGGTTAGAAGAGCTGGTTGGGTGTTTTCTGTCTTTTGCAGTTCTTCTTTTGACCCATTGAAAATCATGCCTTTCAGGTCGAATCCAAGTATTTCATTGGCCTGATCAAAGATAGCTTTCGATTCGGGGAACCTGTCATAATAGTCTTGACCCATCCCAACTGCCTGTGAGCCTTGGCCTGGGAAAAGAAAAGCAATATTAGCCAAATAAAACCTCGTTAAGAACTTTTTTACTTCTATCTAAAATAACAGGCTACTTTTATAAACATCTTTTCAACCAGTACTCAGGGTGTGTAGGTGGATGCTCTTTTTGATTAATTTATCCAACTTGGCTCTAGCCATTTTAGCGGTTGTAAGAATAGCATTTTTAGTCGCAAGCTCACCGGTATTCCCATGACCCACCAATGCACATCCATTAATCCCCAAAAGAGGGGCTCCACCGTATGTCGCCGGATTAAATCTCTCTTTAACGCTCCTCAAGGCGCTCTTGGCCATATAGGCCCCTAAACGATACTTGTAATTCTTTATCATTTCATTCTTAATCAAGCGCATCACCACAGACCCAAGTCCCTCAGAGAGTTTTAGGACAATATTACCTGTAAACCCGTCACAGACAATCACATCCACATCCCCTTCAAATACGTCATGGCCTTCGATATTACCAATAAAGTTAAAATCAATGGTCTTTATTATCTCAAAAGCTTTTTGAGAGAGCTCATTTCCTTTGATATCTTCTTCACCAATGTTGAGTAGACCCACTCGGGGCTCAGGGATCTCCAGGATCTTTTTCACAAAGATTTCCCCCATAATAGCGAATTGGGCCAAGTGTTCAGGATCCGAGTCCACATTAGCCCCCGCATCCAAAAGGATAGCGTAGCCCTTTACAGTAGGGAGTATCGATGCCAACGCAGGTCGTTTAACCCCTTCAATCCGTTTGATGCTGAAGAGAGATGATGCAAGAGTAGCTCCTGTATTGCCGGGAGAGAAAAAGCCATCCGTTTTTTTTTTGGCCACCAAGGCTCCAGCAACCATAACGCTTGCGTCTTTTTTTTTTCGACAGGCTTTGGCAGGAGATTCATCCATTGCGATGATCTCGGAGGCATGAACAACAGATATTTGTTTATACGATTGGGAGTGTTGTTCCAGTTCCTTATAGATTGTAGTCTCGTCTCCAACTAAAACCACTTCAACATCGGACTCTTCCACCGCTTTGAGAGCGCCTTGAATCAGAGTTTTGGGTGGACTCTCACCACTCATCACGTCCACTGCAATTTTCATTCTATTCCTTTATTCAGAATAGTTTACAACGATTTTATTCTTGTAAAAACCGCAAACGGGACAAACCGTATGAGAAGGCCTTGGAGTCCCACAATTCGTACAATCACTGAAACTTGGGATCTTCATTTTCAGGTATTGGGCACGTCGACTTCTTGATTTAGACTTTGATTTTTTCTGTTTGGGTACAGCCATGATAAATCCTTATAAGTTCTTTTACTTATCTTAATAGCAGTATATTTAGACCTGTAAACATAGTAAAAAAAACCAAAAAAACCAAGTGGATTTTTGATATTTTTCCCACTTTGTGATTAGATAAAGCTTATTAAGGGTGTGTTTAGCTCACGGATGAACACAGATTCATCATTTCTTTTCCCATCCGTGAGCCAAAAATAATAATATAGAAATGTTCCTAATATTTAGGGTCAGTTATTTTGGGACTCATCCACTGTAAAATCATGGATAATGTGGATAATACTTCGGGTCCCATCCAGATGAAGGTCTACCGATACAGGCTTGGAGAGGATTTTACCTTGGTCATTTTTTACAATCTCAATCCCAGGCCGGGAAGTCATCTCGTTATCTTTGTAAACAACCCTGGCCACTTCGTCCGTATTGAGGAGAACAAAACTATCCACCGGACAATAATTCTTCTCCTTATAAAATACACTCATTTTGCTCAAAAAAAGCCTGACAATCTTGCTCTTAAAGTAAACGTCTGATTTCTTTTTAATTAGATTATAAGTTTCACTCGTTGTAAAGGCTTTCTTGTAGGAGCGTTCGGTAGTGAGAGCATCATAATAGTCGGCTAAGGCAATGATGGTGACATGGTCTTCAATTTGATCCCCTTCGAGTTTTAGGGGATAGCCGCTTCCATCATGCTTTTCATGGTGTAATAAGACAATCTTTTTAACAAAGTCGCTGAGTGTCTCACTCTTCTTGATTAAGTTGTAGCCAATTTTCGCATGGTGTTGAACGGTTTCAAACTCTTTTGCAGAAAGCTTTCCCGTTTTATTAATCAGTTCATTTGGGACTTTAACTTTACCCACATCATGAAGAAAACCCCCTAGACCGATTTCTTTAATCTGTTCGTCCTCATAATTTAAGTGTTTGGCAAAAATCATTCCGATCACACCTACATTCAGTGAGTGGGTATAGGTATAGTCGTCGTAGGCCTGGATGTCCAAGAGGTTCACGATATCATCGTTTTTGCTGCTGTCTATATCTTTTAAAACATCATCAAAAAGGCTGCGAGCATCTTTAAAGAGCTCTTCTTCTGTTTGATCCTGCTTAATCATGTTGACTAACTTTTCCATGAGATCAACGGCTTTACTTTGCGTCGACGAGCTGATAGTCCTTGGACCCTTATAGACTTGTTTATTGATATAATCCTGAAGGGAGCAGTAAGCAGGATGTTCAAGAGAGTCTTCTCCAGGGATGGTATAGTAAATGGTTTCGATTCCGGCGGCTAAGAGTGCATCGATCTCATTTTCGGTAAAAGGAATGTATTCCCCGTGAACCTGATTCCCCTTCTGATCATAGGTTGGGTTGTATAACACAGTGCCGGGTTTTATATGTTTGACGGTAACTTCTATGATCTCATCAGATTCTAGAGACTTACCTTTTTTACTGAACTTTTTATTTTTCACTAGGTTCACCCTTATTAGTAATGACAGGAAGTGTCAAATAGTCTTGAATAACCAGGGTAACAGATGACAGTATTATTTAGTTGCCTATCTTTAATAGTAATAAATGATTTGTATTAGGTCAAAGTAATATTTATTTTAATAGATAATGAAGTATTCTAAAATGCGGTTAACTATCTTCATGTGAAGGTATTAGATCGGTCAATAAATAAGCACTCAATGATACTAAAGAGTATGATTGCCATTTAGTCCTCTCCAGGACAGCAACTTGAATCGTAACTCTTTCCTTGGTTGGATTCAATCCTGGTATTACTAAACTAATCATTGACGAGTTATCCATTTGCCTGTAGGGGTAGGTTTAAAACCTACCCCTACAGGCAAATATCACTAACTATTTTATCACCACCGGATTTTATCATTATCTATAAAGAACTTGTGAAATTAAACATAAAGCGGGCTATTTTCCATTTCCCTTTAACTTTTTCTAAAACAAAAAAAGCACGGTATTTATCTGTTGGCATAGTGATATTCTTGGAAAGAATGGTTATTGTTCCCTTGGAACGGGTGCGAACATAGGCAAAATCTCCTCGCTGGACGATCTCATCAAAGATGACGGCAATATTTAATTTGATGTTTTTAAACTCATCGTCAAAAGCTGATTTTATCTGATCGTGTCCTATGGCTGTGAGTGAAGCTGCCGGCATGAACACTCCGTTTTCAGCAAAGAGTGGGACAACATCCTTGACACTTGCGGCGTTTAAAGCCTTCCCGTAAGATAACAGGAGGTTTTTGATTTTCTGTTTTTCATTCTTGGACGGGGCGGATTGACTTCCCTGAGATTGTCCGCAAGCCATCATAGTAGCGATTACGGTTAGAAGGATAAGTCCTTTTTTTATATTTCTTAAAGTCATCTGTTTTGCTCCTTGATCATTGAAATCTATAATAGAGACACCTCAAGACACAAAACTGTTTATTTTTTTACTTAGTTCTTATGATTTATTCTGGTTTTTTCTTAAGCAATCAAAGATTATTTCTCGAACAGCCGTTTTCAGTAAACCCTTGACCTGTTCTCCAAATCCCATAATTAATAGCTGGCCATTTAAAAAAAAGGCTGGAGTTGAAGGCTGGTTCACTTTGTTCATCATAAAAAGCTTTTCGGTCATTCTAATTTGCTTTTCTATACTCAATTGCATGCCCTGAGCTCTTCTTTCTATCTCACTGAATGGCATATCGATGTTTATAGACTTAAAGATCCTTTTAAGCTGTTCTTTATCCACATAAATACGTTTTTTATAAAGTTCATACAGGGATTCCGTGAACTTAAAATACTTTTTATTCTCATGGGCAACCTTGGCAAAGCCAGTGAGTTGAATTGAGTTGAATTGAGACACTCCTGAACGGGAACCCAGGAAAGGGAAATCGATGTAAGTTGCTTTGACCAAGCCCGGATACTGGTTCACCAAGTCTTTTATGAAGGGGTAGCTATGTTGACAGTGAGGACATTGAATATCATGAATAATGACAAGGTGGAATGGGCTGTTTGGATCGCCTTTTGTAGGAAAGTTTTCAGTGGGAATAGATACAACAGGCTGCTTTTTGTAGACATCCATGGCCTCTGAATACAGGGCCTGCTCCTTTTTACTGCCTGACTGAAAAACATTTATGCCATTAAAGGCTTTTTGGCTTTGATGACTGCTAAAGAAAAATAGAAGGGAGAACATCAACATGGATAGGACAGCATAAATCGCAAGTTCTTTTTGATACAAAAGATCCGATTTAAGTGATTTAAAGTATTGGCCATACTCTCCTAAGAGATTCTTACCTTTAAACTCATGAAAATAAAATACAATGAGTAAAGCTAAAGTATTTATATGAAAGAAGATACAAATGGGACAGGTTCCTCCCTCTTTGATGAAGGTGTAAATCAATACTGAAACAAGACTTAGAACGCCAAGACTCACCAGAATCAAGAGCGAGAAGAAGGGTATTTTTAAATAATCCTCACCCTTCGGATTCATGGACGGGAACAGAAAATATAAAACAGCGATAAGGTAAAATCCAAGCCCCCAAAAAGATAGATGAATCCCCAATGGGTGACTCAGAGACCTGGGTAAAACTTTACTGTCAGGACCACTGATTTTACTACAGTCTAATGCTCCACCAGCTGTACAACCAATGCTTTGATTTGGATTAAAGTAATTGTAACTGAGTATAGTGGAGAAAGTTAGTCCTGACATGAGTAAGATGAAGACAAGGAGATAGTAAAACTTTGACTTTTTCATTTAGATGATTCCTTATGTACACAATGGTTGGGTAAATTTGCTTGTATCAGAATATAGCAAATCCTGTAAGGATTGGCAAATATATGGGATATTTATGATTGGCAAAAGAGGTATGAATGATCCAGTTATTGGGAACTTACAAAACGTCCTTTACAATTGACTTTTGTGCAAGATGAGAGTCCTGTGATCTTGCATTTGTACTTTCCCTTAGCACTTTTCCGCTTGTCAGAAGTGTCATTTCCTTTATAACAAACATATCCACCCCCTTCACATATATAGCATGGGCTACCTACGTGGACTGACTTTGGGATCCCATAAAATGAGGATATAAAAGCAATGAGACCTAGGGTCAATAATAATGAGAAGGTTATACTTTTCATGGTCTTTCTCCTAAGGAAAACAAAATATAATATACCCCATAAAATCCATTTATCAATATAAAACAGGATTTTCTTTAAAAAGGCACATTTTAATACAAAATCGACCCTGTGAGCGATGAACTCAAATCTCTTTTTCCAATTTAATATCAATTATAATAAATATTTTGGATGGAAGCAATTGTTTTATCGAGACTTACTTTTGTAGTCCCATTCTTCGCAATTCCAGGTTTCAGGGATGGCTGATCCAGTAGGCTTCCAATTAATGAGATCACTCCGTGTGGCCGATAGAGAGTAGGTTACAAAAAGAGGGAGAGCAGGAATCTCAGTCATCCATATCTCCTGATGACGCTTAAAATACTCACGACGTTTCACAGGATCAATGATTTGGACTAATTTCTTGTGGATTATATCAATATCCGGATTCGTAAAACCCGAGTAATTGAGTCCTGAACGGTTATTCTCTTCAGTAGGGATTTTTGAACTCGGCCAGTATTCTGATCCATCCATCCTTGGGTGCATGTACCATGTGAATAGAGCTAGTTGAAAGCTACGATTTGGCAGGTTTTTACTAAAAATAATCCTGCTACTCTTTAACTGAACATTCACTTGTATGCCTAATTTCCTTAGATCCTCTTTGATAAAGATGACGATGCGTTCTCTATTCTTATCTTTGCTGTTAGTCAGTATATCAAGGGTTAGCTTATCTCCGTTTTTCTCTAAAATACCATCCGAATCAGGTATCCAGCCGGCCTCTTTTAACAGGGTTTTTGCTTTCTTTGGATCATAGGGGTATTGAATCTTACTGGGGCTGTAACCGTAGTGCTTAGGGGGGATCCAGCTGTCAGCTACAGATAAAGTCCCGTAGGACATGTACTTTGCGATGGCGTTTCGGTTGATACCGTGTAACAGAGCCTTCCTCACCCGCTTATCCTTTAGAATGGGGTCACTCAGATTCATATCTGCGTGAATCCAGCCCATACCTGGTATGCTGTAGACCTTTACCTGGTCTTTATATCGCTTTTTCATAAAGTGGAACTGCTCAGGAGCCATCGTAGTGCAAGCATCCCCCTCTCCAGAGAGGAGATTCACCAATATTGAGTTCACGTCCTGCACTATCTTCAGAGCGATACGGGGGATTTTAGCCGGTTTATGATAGTATTCATTGGCTTCAAGTAGGAGATAACTTCCAGACTCCCATTTAATCAGCTTATAGGGGCCATTTCCCACAGGATATCGATGGTAGGAAAGTCTCTCAAAGCCTTCCGGGTTCTCAAGGTAGGGTTTTTCAAGGATATGTTTGGGTAGAAGAGGATGAGTCATAAGATAGTTATTGTATTTCCTTTTCCAGATGACAATAAAAGTATTCTTACCCACTATTTGTATATCTTCTATAAGCTTAGCGTCGTCACGTTCCCATACGAAGGTGATGATTCGTTCATCCTGTAAAATCCGATAGGTAAAGAGAACGTCTTCAGGAGTGAGAGGATAGCCATCAGCCCACTTGAGATTCTCTCTGAGATGCCAAGTCACTATCATTTTCCCATCCTTCGTCACTTTAACTAGACCATTTTCAAGGGTAGGAACTTCTTTAGCAAGTTCAGCATAAGGTTTTAGATTGTTATCATACTCCACTAACCCTCGGAATATGGCTTTCATGGGCAAGAGGCTGGCGGCTGTATGGCTGAATAAGAAACTAAGAGTGTCAGGCTCTCTGGATACCAGAATCACAAAGGGTTTTTCTTTGATAGATGGACGATAGGAGGCTATCAAAAAAAGGGTCGTAAGAAAGAGGGCTAAAAACGTGCCCAGTAAGATGATTGTTCTTTTAGTCAATGAAATTATCCCTTAGAGCCTGGATTTATGAATAGGTAAAAGGTTCTTATTGACTTCCAACAGGAATCATGGTATCTTAATGACTAAAGTTTATTCGGATTACTTGGTAGATATACTAAAAAGTTTATAAACTGTCAGTCCCGTAGAGACGCGATTAAGAAACTATCGCATTAACTAATCA
>ENA-ORDP01001477-ORDP01001477.1-marine-sediment-metagenome-genome-assembly--contig:-NODE-1477-length-12820-cov-4.092362_pt1 | contig 12820 bp, 13 predicted proteins | sample MGYA00248627_ERZ508539 | MGnify/ENA primary metagenome ERZ508539 (study PRJEB26208, sample SAMN05571518) | marine sediment metagenome | biome: deep sea; feature: Hydrothermal vent; material...
TACAAAATCAAACCCAATGTTAATCTAAATGAATTAAGTGGATACCTTTTTGGAATAGCTATTTAGTTTAGTGATGTCCATGATAATCCTCCGTTGTTATTCCCGCCGTTATTCGGGTTATGAATAAACAGAGCTGAAGAACTTTTGAGGAAAGTTGTTGGGGGGTGTTAATATAGTTTTTCATAAACGTTACATTTTACAAAAATATAAGGATAGCGGATGTCTTATACGCCAGAAAATATAGCTGAGATAGAGGTTCTGATGCTTTTCAATCATTCTACGAATCAGGAAGGAATAAAAATCCACAAAACGGCAGAGCTGGCTGTGATCGTTGCGGCGCAAAGCCTGTTTGGCAAAGGGTTTGTTACCCAGGCCGATGGTGGCTATCTAACCAGTCTTGGCCACGAGGCCGCTGAGCATGCCCAATCTCTCTTTACTATGCTCAATGCCCATAGATAGCGGCGCTGAGTAAAGTAAAAAAATGAGCTCCGAGAACATTCAGACTTTCAGCGAACCTCGTTAAGATTTATTGAGAAAGTTCGTGAACTTCGAACCCACTTTCTTATGAGATGAAATAGGCCGTCCTCGCATTGAGCGCAACTTCATACATTGCCGCAACACCGCAGATATCGACGGGTACTATCCATTCATCGTGATCAAATCCCATTACGCCTAAAGAGGGTGCGCATACCTGAAATTTAACGCCACATTCTTGCGCGATTTCAATCTGCTCTTCGAGTGATGCCATGTTATTTTTCATCATATAGTTGAACATCCTTCGTCCCAGGCCACCAAATGACATTTTCGAAGGAGGTAGATCTTTGCTGCTACCGGGTAACATAAGATTGATTAACTTGTTGGCAAAACTTTTACCCTTGAGTCGTCTACCTTTTTTAATCACACTGCAACCCCAAAAGGTGAAATACATTGTTACTTCCATACCCATTCCGATGGCGCCATTGGCCATGATAAATGCGGCAACCGCTTTATCGAATTCCCCTGATAATAAAATAATCGAAACACGGTTTTGAGGTACTCTGGTTTTGATATCATTTAATTGCAAGTCAAGATCAGCGACTTTGGCGGTAAGTTCAGAAATTTGCGAGAGTGAAGAGTCAATTACGGCGCTCATGGCGTTCTCCTGTGCGTTTTGATACATAGTTTGACCATAAGCATATATAAGATATTCATTATTTTACATGTAATAATCAGGAAAATGATTAGTTAAACTAACTAAGTTGCATTACCAATATCAGAGGCTGTGCTGATGGAAAAGTTGAACGTACTGGACTTTATTGAAGTAACGGGTGTATTTGAACGTAAAATAAATCTTGCGCTGACCTATGCAGGGCTGCGCTTACCGCAATTCAAGGCACTGAATTATTTGGGAAGGGCCGGAAAGATTACGGTGTCCGATTTAAGCAGAGCCTTGTCAGTCACCCCAGCAACAACCAGTGTGCTTGCAAACCAGTTAATAAAAGCGGGTGTGGTTGAAACCGTCGCTAACCGTTCGGATAAACGTTCCTATTATTTGCGGATTACCTCCCTGGGATTACAAAGACTGGACGTTGCCAGACAGGAAGTTGCCCTGGTTGAAGATAAAATTACAAAAAAATTGCCAGAGGATCTTGTGAAGACACTGAATCAGGTCTCCGTATTGGTGAAAGAGGAGCTTTAGTTTAGGTCTTGTTTGTGCTCTGTTTTGGCATAAGTGGTGCATTTTCAGGCTAAATAGCATAGCAATATACTCAGACTTATCGGTGTTGGTATTTTCTGGTTTTGAAAGCCGATATAATAGGGACAGATTAATTAAGAATAACAAGACATCGCACGAAGCAAATATTGATATAGGGGATATACGATGAAAAAATTACTTTATTACGTTGGTTTAGTTTCGCTCGTGATGACAATCTATGGTTGCGCAGTCCCGGTTCCAAAAATGAACCATTCCATGGTTGCGCGAGCGGTGACCTCACCTGATCCAGGCAAGGCGCTAATAATATTTATGCGCCCAAATGGAGTAGCATTTAATACGCATGTGATTGTTTATCATAATGATACCCTCGTCGGTACGGTTCCGTATAATTCTAAATTAGCTTATATGGTCAACCCTGGGAAACACATTTTTATGGCGATTTCCGAAGCTGCAGATTTCATGCAAGCTGACCTCGTGGCAGGGAAAACTTATTATGCCCAGCTCGTTCCGCGTATGGGCTGGTGGCGAGCCAGGTTTTCTTTCAGGGCGATATCAAAGAATGATCTACAAACAGAAGAAGTAAAGAAATGGATAGCAGATAGTCAGTTCGTTAAAAATGCAGGTTCGTTATACAAATGGGATGAGGTTCACCGCGCTAATGTCAACTTAAAACGAGAAAAATATTTTCCTGAGTGGGATGCTAAAGATGAGTCTGAAAAACCGACTCTTCGACAGGACGACGGTGAGTAAATAACAGAATCGAAGTTGGAACTTGGAACTTGGAACTTGGAACTGGAAAGGGAATATATATCCTGTTTTTTATTTGTTCGATACCTATTTTAGTAGAGGATGATCCCTGGGAAGTTGTTTTGAGAACCAGATAGCGAGTTTATGCCGCATTGCTTTTTGGGAGACCTGATCTTCTGGCAAGGGTTGGATGATTTTGTCGCGAACAAATAGCCGGTATATGTACAAAATCTTTTCACTTTGAGAATCGGTCGCTTCAAAGATCGCAGCACCTTTATTCTCGGCATACTTCACCCCCGCAATAATGGCTGATTTCACCAATTCGGCCTCGTGTTTTACTTTTTTCATGATATTCCCTTCTATCAAAGCAAGTTAGTGGTTCTGAGCCTGTTGGACGAGTATTATTAGACTATACAAATAGACTAACAGTACATTGCTAAATAGAAAAGTCGCTTTATCAACAATGCCAGCCGGTCTGATTTCATCAGCCAATGCCCTGGTATTAACGGATAAGCCCGCGTTTATTGGCTTTGGGCGGGGTCTGGCGTCGATTTGTTAAATGTGGGTATGCCTGAGATAATCTCGATATGAATAGAATAAGTAGAATCGCAGGACGCTGGCTAGCCCGATTTCTGGAGCAACCATCAAGTTCATACCAGCCCTTTTCGGTAACGGATACGGAAACACTAAGGCGCTGCATGCAGCCTGGGGATGTGCTGCTGGTTGAAGGTAATTCGCGTATCAGTGGGGCAATCAAATATCTGACGCAATCGACCTGGTCACATGCGGCGATGTATGTCGGTGATACCCTGGATCAGGAAAACTCGGACGGTGTCACACTCGATTTGATTGAAGCAGACTTAACTAAGGGTGTTATCGCGCTGCCGCTAGCCAGTTACGCGGAGTTTAATACGCGTATTTGCCGACCCGTTAATCTGACGAGGGAAGATCAACATACACTGATGCAATTTATGCACGAAAGCCTGGGCAATGAATATGATTTGAAAAATGTAATTGACCTGATGCGTTATCTATTGCCAAGACCACCTGTTCCGATAAGCTGGCGTCGTCGTATGCTGGCGTTTGGTAGCGGTGATCCGACACGAGCAATATGCTCAACACTGATTGCACAGGCCTTCCAGGGAATACGCTATCCTATCCTACCAGAAGTTGAACGTACGCAGGTGAAGTTAGTGACTGGCTGTTGTGGGTATAGTGAAAAAGAAATGCTGCATATTCGCCATCATAGTCTATTTACGCCACGAGATTTTGATATCTCGCCCTATTTTAAAATCATCAAACCAACGTTAGAGACGGGATTTGATTACAAAAAACTTAACTGGGCCAGTAATGAAAGTCTTGTCGAAGGGGACGTTCAGCCTGATACTTCGATCTAACTTTGATAATAGCCTCACCGCCGGTATTTAGTAAATATTAACCTGATTCTTACCTGCTTGTTTACCGACTAATAATGCTTTATCTGCTTCGGTTATGCTTTTTTGTACGGCAGACGTACCGTCATAGATTGATATGCCGAAAGTCAATGATACCGTGTGCAGACTGCCCGCAAAGGTAACTTTCTCAGAGCGAATCATTTTACGTAATTTTTCGGCTACCTTCACAGCTTCATCCTTTCCAGTATCAGGTAAAATGAGAAGAAACTCCTCTCCACCCCAGCGCCCGATATAATCGTTGTGGCGAAGACTTTGGCTTAGCTTTTGCGCGACAGTGACGAGAACATGGTCACCACAGTCGTGCCCATATTGATCATTAAATAATTTAAATTCATCAATATCGGCAATGATGATCGCCATATGCCCATTTTGTCGCACACAGCGCCGACTTTCCAAATCAAGCTTCTCCAGAATATCACGTCGATTAGCCAGTTTTGTTAGTGGATCGGTCCGCGCAAGAATGTCAATCTGATCATATGAATGCTGTAATTCATCCTCAGAGAGTTTTGCAGCAAGACTGTAATAATAAGTCAGAAAGGAAAGGACGAGATAAAAGAAAAAGATATTTATGTAATAGAAGTAATTAACAAGATCTGCCGAAATCATAGTAGCGGGTTGAGTGGTGACGGCATAATATTTCAAACCAATAGTAAAGCTGGTCACAAGGATAGCTAGCACAACTTTAATTACATAATTCCAGGCGGGGTTGAAAAAGGTCAGTGGAATCAATGCCATGATGTAAACAAAAAATCCGCTTTCCCAGCCGAGAAAATGTGTCGCCAGGGCGGCATGAATGGGTATTTCGCAAACGATCAGGATTAACGCAAGATTGTGGTAAGCCTTACGGTTCAGGATGAAGGCCGTTAAGAACAGACTGGTACTGAAAATATTATATTCCACCATCAGAGGGATATCCAAAAAGTGGAAAAAATAGATAAACAAGGCGTGAATCAGAAAACCGAGGAAATAGCTGTAATTTGTGACAAAGTAGAAGCGATAGTACTTCCCTGCGATATCACGCTTCCTAAAAATAGAGGTTATATTCATATAGCCAGTGTGTATTTATTTGTTGCTGATATGTTACTAAATATAGCCCATATTACCGAAAGGCAACAGGATATATAGTGTTAAAGGGATGTTAGTGTGACATTCTCATTGCTTTTTGGCTAGCCAGCTAGATACTTGCTCGGCGGGCATGGGTTTACATAAGTGAAAGCCCTGCACATAATCGCAGCCTAATATTTCGAGAATATCCAGTATTTCTTTATTTTCTACTCCTTCTGCGATGACGGTGCGGCCCATATTGTGGGCTAAATCAATCGTTGAGCGGACGATGACGGCATCATTATCATCCTCTAGCATGTCGCAAACGAAAGTACGATCAATTTTTATACACTGCGTTGGTAATTGTTTAAGGTAAGACAATGAAGAAAAGCCAGTTCCAAAATCATCTATTGAAATACTCAGCCCAAGTTGAGTTAGTTCTGTAATAACATCATAGGCTCGCCTGGAGTCTGACATCATTGTGCTTTCAGTGATCTCAACATTAATTTTTTTTGCACTTATTTCATACTGTTTGAGAAGACCTTTTATTTTCGATGAAAACTCAGCATCTTGAATATCTTTTACAGATAAGTTCACTGATAAGATGAATTTTTTGCCATTTTTCTGCCATTTCTGATATTGTTTGAACGCTGTTTCCAACATCCAGAGCGTTAACTCTTTAATTATTCCTGATTGTTCCGCTATAGGGATAAATTCAGCAGGTGGTATTTGCCCTAGATCCTTATGAGTCCACCGGGCTAATGCTTCAAGGCCCCATAATTTTCTATTTTTAATTTTTATAATGGGCTGATAGTGTAATGTTAATTCATCGTTTCTGATGGCATCGTGGAGCGCGTTAATTAATGTAAGCCTGTTGACTGAATGCTGATCTCTTTGGGCATCATACACAGCGTATCCGCTAACATCATTTTTTGCAACATACATAGCAACATCAGCCTTTTGAATCAGCATATCGCTATCTATGCCATCATCTGGATACCGGGCAATACCAATACTCATCCCTGCGGTTAGTGTATGGCCTTCGACTGAAAAAGGTTCGTTCAGGGCTTCAAGTATTTTTTTACAGATTAGAATGGCCCCATTTGTATCGGTATCTTTCAGTACCACGGAAAATTCATCACCACCAAGTCGTGCTACGGTATCAGATTCACGTACTGCACTTTTTAGTCTGGGTGCGACCTGCTGTAACAAACAATCACCACAGTGATGTCCTAGTGTGTCATTGACCTCTTTGAATTGATTGAGATCCATAATCATGACGATCATGCATGTATCGGAGCGTTTTGCAGACAATATAGCCTGGTGTATACGCTCATGTAAAAGTGTTCTGTTGGGCAGGTTGGTCAATTCGTCGTGCAGCGCATGGTATCGCTCGAGGGCGGCAATCCGATTTACATCTTGTATGCTAAGTAGACTCATTTTTGTAACCAAAAGTACAAAAATACTGCCACCAAATAATATCAGAGCGACAACTAGCGCAATAAAATTACCGCTAGTATTTAACAGAGAGATGGCATAGGAAATATAACCGACAATGAACAGGCAAATAAGCACAAACAAAGCGTTCCAGCCCAGTGCATTCCTTTTTTGATCCATACAGATGTTTTTAGTCGGCGAAAGTGAGTACACTAAAAATGTTGCCCCGATGACAACAAGTAAAAAAGAAAGCACCTGGAATGACATAGTTAGCCTGTGGTTAAACGTATGTTATTAGTTATTTTAGCAGAAATTAATACGCGCACTGCGTGGTCATGGGCTAATGGTAAGCAGTCTATATGGGGCACAGGCGGTAAAATTCGAGCATTATTCTCGATGCCAGAAGGGATAGGGGAAACCGACTAAATTTTTGTAATATCGAGGCGGATTGTTTGCATTGATCAGGATGAATCCTGTTTCAGCAGTATAAGATTCTTTACAAATTGCCAATGCCAGCCAATACCGAGCAATACGGCAATGTGGAATAATTCGTGCGGACCGATCACGCCAGGGATAACGATGGGCAAACGTAGAAACTCCAGGCTGGCACCAGCGGTATAGGCTAGTGCACCATATATAAGCGGTTTGATGATTGTAAAACCGTGGAGTTGGTGTGTTAGATAAGCAGATAAAATACCCACCCAGCCAAGTCCAAGATAGAACAAGAGCCCTAACCATTCGGCCATATCATTAAAGAAGATGGATTTTAATGTGATACCGGTAATGGCCAGAGTCCATATTAAAAATAAAATACCCCAACGCCAGAAGCCTTTAAACAAAATTCCATGTACAGGCGTAAAGGTGCCCGCGATCAAACCAAAAATACCGGCATGATCCAGACGTTGCAGCACCGCCCGGCCGAGACTGTCGTGATCAAGTAAATGAAATACACCACTCATGGATAATAGAAATACAACCGAGAAGACAAATATACTGACCGCAACAACCCAGCCAGCGTGGCCGCGAACCAGGTGTATTAATTTAATCCCATAGATTAGAAAGACAAATGCGCCGATTAAATGGCTCATCGAGCTGAAGGGATCGCTAAAGCCCGGGATAGATTCGGCGTTCATGTATTCTATTGAAGGGAGCTAATTAAAAGATGATGATAGGTAAATAGGTCATGGGCTTATTTTAACCTATTCTAATCCGTTTGTGTCCACCTTTCCTTTTATATTTGAAGATCCAAACGGAGTGAATACACAAAATATCGCTGGGGATAAGCGGATTGCTCATTGAGTGCCATAAGGTGTACAGGTTGACGGACAGGATAATACCTGATTATTGTGGGTATACGTTAAATAATAAATAAGCCTGACAATCTTGGTAAGTATTTTATTATAAGATATAATTTTGCCTATGAATATATTTTGGCGAAATATACCTCTCCTTGCAGTAAGTCAGGCGCTCATGCTGAGTAGCATGAGCCTGATCTTGACGACGTCGGCATTGGTAGGTTTTTCATTAGCACACGATAAAGCACTAGCAACCTTACCGGTTGCGGTTATCTTTATTGCCATCATGTTTACCAGTATCCCTGCGGCGATATTGATGGAACGCATTGGCCGCAAAAAAGGTTTCATGTTGGCCACTTTTTTTGGCATGGGCGGTGGTGCGGTTGCCACCTACGGCATTATCCACCATGACTTCTGGATCTTTACACTCAGCGGTATCCTGATCGGTATGTTCAATGGTTTTGGTAATTATTTTCGATTTACAGCGGCAGATGCCGTTGATGTAGAACATAAGAGTCGAGCAATTTCTATTGTTATGCTGGGTGGCGTTGTTGCCGCGATTGTTGGCCCAAACCTTGCCAACCTAACCCGAGATACATTGGTGGATGCTCCCTTTGCGGGCAGTTATATGTCGATCATTGTTGTTTACGCACTGGCATTTATCACGCTTATATTTTTAAAGCTACCCGCGCAGGTCAAACACGCAGATGGCATGAACGGCAGTAAAGGACGTTCGCTTGGTATTATTGTGCGGCAACCAAAATTTATTGTGGCACTTATTTGTGCCATGTTTGGCTACGGTGTTATGTCGTTTATAATGACCGCCACACCTTTAGCGATGCACCAGCACACATATTCGTTTCCTGATACGTCTTTTGTCATTCAGTGGCATGTTTTAGGAATGTTTGCACCTTCATTTTTTACTGGAAATTTAATACACCGCTTCGGTGTTCTCAAAATAATGTTTATTGGCGGGGTGTTAGGATTGGCATGTGTTGCGATTAATTTATCAGGGACTAGCGTATCACATTACTGGGCCGCATTAACTTTATTAGGGGTCAGCTGGAACTTTTTGTTTATTGGTGGCACAACGTTGTTAACGGAAACCTATGAGCCGGAAGAACGCAGTAAAACACAGGCAATGAATGATTTTATTATATTTACAACGGTGACCATTTCGTCGCTTACTGCTGGAACATTGCAGTATAATTTCGGTTGGCAAGTAATCAATATTGGTGTAATACCTATACTTACATTTATCCTTGCGAGTATTTTATGGCTGGGTATAAAAACAGGCCGTGATGACGGGGTCTCGATAAGCGTGAGTACTGCCAGTCCAAACCAGACCGTAGAGTAGATTAAAGAGTAGATCAAATTGAAAACACAAAAACATTTTGGATATTCAATTGACGCCAGCGAATTGCAGGATATTAAGAAAATTGGTGTATTGTGCTCGGGATTAATTGGTGATGTTTTCATGCGGGTTCCTCTTATTGAAGCATTAAAAAAACGTTTTCCTGATGCGGAGATTACAGCAATTGTTGATCCGGTAGCGAAAGACGTGTTGATTAATCATCCTGATTGTAAGCAGGTAGTCGTATTTAGAAGAAAAAAGAAACCATATTATAGTTATCTATTTAAGTCGATATACAAATTGATTTTGTTGCGCCGCGAGCATTTCGACTTATTTATTGATCTTTATTCGGGAGGGTCAAGCCCAATAATTACACGATTAACAAATGCACGCATACGCCTTGGTTTTGATCATAAAAAATCGCTGCGCTGGTCGAACAATCTTCTGGTAAAAAAGTCGCTATTTAATCGGCATTGGACAGTTTCCCTGGGGGAAAAACTTCTGCCATTGGGTGTGCACGATAACCAGATCAGAAGAGGTTCAAGTTTTTATGTTACTGAGCCTGCGATTAAAAAGGCTGCGACATTGTTGCCAGAAAATTCTCGTTATGTGGCATTTAATCTCGGTGCGGGGGCAGAAATAAAAAGATGGCCGGTGGAATGTTTTGTTACTCTCGCCGGGAAAATAATGAGAAATTTCGATCTTGTTCCCGTTGTGGTGACTAACCCTGGTATGGAGCACCTTTCAAAAGAATTTAAAGACACATTCAAAGGGCAGTGTATCAGGTTGCCGAGGCTCAGTCTGGATGAAGTAGGCGCTGTATTAAAACGTTGTCTGGCAGTGGTGACAGGTGATACATCTATCATGCATATGGTGTTTGGGGTAAAAGTGCCAAACCTGGTGATGTTTACAGATACACGCCCTGAAGTTGTTGAGCCCGAGGATTGTATTCATGTCCCTTGTTTTATCGAAGATCCTGATAACATAAATGATCGTGGAAAGCCTTCTGGTACCGTCAAAATCCCGGTAGACTACGCTTTTGAACGTTTTAAAATATTGTACGCTACTATTAGCTAAGTCACAAATAGTGAAAAAATACTCATGCTAAAAGAAATATACAAACGAATCCGTTACAACCTCTTCGCGCCAATTCCTGCCGAGCGTAAAAACTTGCCGGTCAAGGATAGAATTCGAAAAATTAGATACAATCTTTTTGGTCGTTTGCCTTTTCTTGGGCGGAAACAATCAATAGGAGAGACAGCCAAGTCTCATCAGCGTCGACAGCGCGAGGGGTTTTTTGATAAATATTGCCAGGGATTCGGGCTCGATATTGGTTATGGCGGTGACCCTGTTGTTAGTAATGTGCGGGGATGGGATTTTGAGCACGGTGATGCTCAATTCATAAGAGGACTCGATGATGAGAGTTTTGATTTTGTCTACTCCAGTCATTTACTTGAACACCTACCTGATACCGAACTTTCTTTAACAAACTGGTGGCGAGTATTGAAGCCGGGCGGTTATTTCATACTCTATCTTCCACATCGTGACTTATACGAAAAGAAGATGAGCTTGCCCTCTCGCTTTAACGATGATCACATGCATTTTTTTCTTCCCGAAAAAGACGATTTACCCGACACCTTAGGTCTTTTACCTCTACTAAAACGTGTACTCGGTGATATAGAGATTATGTATTGCAAAGTATGTGATGAAGGTTATGTTAACCCAGGTGACAAATTGCCAAGTGAAGGCGAGTTCTCGATCGAAGCGGTCATTAGGAAAAAAATATGACTTCCTGTTTTTATGTCAGTGGTGGTTCGAGGCCTAAAAAATTCCGAAGGTTTATCAGACACTGTTATTTTAACGATGGTATCAGTATTCCATGGGGAAATGAGAGGGAATGAAAATAAAGTCGAATAGTCAAGTAAGGTATTCCTAGTAACCTGTTTGGGTAAACCGCATGAAAATAACGCTGATTAGCCTTCTATTATTTATCGTCTTTGCTTTGTTGTTATTTAATGCCTGGTTTTATACACAACAACCAAATATGTTGTTTTATCCAGGTTCAGAACTGGATGCGACACCAGCAGATTGGGGCCTGGCATATGAAGACATTGAGCTAACTACATCAGACAGTGTTCGACTGCATAGTTGGTATCTGCCCGCAAAAGCAACAAAACAGGTCGTACTCTTTTTTCACGGTAATGCAGGTAATATTTCTCACCGGGGCGAGTCTCTGCAGGTCTTTCATGGCCAAGGCCTCAGTGTTCTGATCGTAGATTATCGTGGTTACGGAAAGAGTGGTGGTGAGCCCAGTGAACAAGGCTTTTACCGTGACGCGATGGCTGCATGGAAATATTTAATTGAACAACGTGGTTACCAGCCACAGGATGTTATTATTTTCGGGCGTTCGCTAGGCGGAGCCGTTGCTACGCAGTTAGCAACAAAGGTTCAGGCGAAGGCTCTGATTATAGAATCTACTTTTAGTTCTATGAGTGATATGGCCAATACGGTGATGCCGTTGATCTCGAAGCTGGTATTTTCACGCTATAACTTTAACACCGAGGCTATCATTCCGCAGGTTAAGTCACCCGTGCTTGTTATGCATAGCCCTGATGATGACATAATTCCATATTCACTTGGCGTAAAGGTCTACGCGGCTGCAAATTCACCGAAATATTTTTACAAATTGCGTGGTGGTCATAACGGTGGATTTGTAGAGAGCCAGCCAGGGTATGAGCAAGCTATAAAGTCTTTCCTAAAATGAGAGTGGTGCGCACGGGTGATGGTGATCTGGTTGAAGTTATTGCCATTCGTGTTTTTCGTGGCCAGTGATGATAGTCATTGACCTGTCAAACGGGGTGGTGGCCTCTTTCTATGTACGTAGTCTGGTTTTGCTCGATGTTAGTGGATGTTACATAGTTACAATAACATCTATATCGCCCTCTTTGCGAAGCACATTGATACCAACATCAGTAAGATGCCGTCGCAGGGATAAGTCGATGACTGCATTACCGATACGTAGATTTGTTATTTGCAGGCGCTGTAAATAGTCTGGCAATTGAGGATGATGAAAACGTATCTGTGGTTTTTCAGCAGAGAAGGTCAAACCCAGGCATGCCTGCAACATACAAAAAAGAGCCCCACTGGCCCAGGCCTGTGGTGCGCAGGCAACCGGATATAATGTTGGTCCCTGTGAGGGCAGACGATCAAAACCACAAAACAGCTCTGGCAGTCTATTGAGATTCATGTTTATGCTGGTATTAAACATCCCGGTTAGTATTTTAATGGCTTTATCTTTAAAACCATAATGGGATAATCCCATTGCAATTAATGAATTATCATGTGGCCAAACTGAGCCATTATGATAAGACATTGGGTTATAGCGGGATTCACTTTTTGCCAGCGTACGTATTCCCCAACCAGTGAATGAGTCATCCGACGTAAGGGAGTCGGCTACTCGGCGTGCATATTCCTTGCTTGCAATACCGGAAAATAGAGTGTGTCCGGCGTTAGATGATACGACCTCACAGGGTTTTTTATTGCCGTCAAGTGCTATCGCATAAGTAGAGATCTTGTCAGACCAGAATATATCATTAAATTTTGTCTTCAGGCGTGTTGCTTCAGCAATGAGTTGTTGAGACCGTTGGGTTTCACCAAACAGCCGAAAAAAATACGCCATGACTTTTTTTGCCTGATAGACATAGCCTTGTACTTCACATAAGGCGATAGGGCCTTTTGCCGGGCTACCGTCATGATGAAAGATACTATTATCAGAGTCTTTCCAGCCCTGTTG
>ENA-ORDP01001478-ORDP01001478.1-marine-sediment-metagenome-genome-assembly--contig:-NODE-1478-length-12816-cov-6.542277_pt1 | contig 12816 bp, 12 predicted proteins | sample MGYA00248627_ERZ508539 | MGnify/ENA primary metagenome ERZ508539 (study PRJEB26208, sample SAMN05571518) | marine sediment metagenome | biome: deep sea; feature: Hydrothermal vent; material...
TCACCTTAATGAGTGATGATGATCTGGAAATGCTGCAACTGCAAATGGGCGCCGATACCGCCCGTTTAAAACCCGCACACTTTATTGCCAATTTATTCAGCCAGCAAAACAAACCGGACTTTGCCAAATTGTTTGACGACACACTAATAGATATCGCCATCACTAATAATGATGTATTTGCGGTTAAAACAGATGCTGGCACCAAGTTGGTACTGTTTGATCGCCTAAGTGAAAACATTGCAGATCAGTCAAAGCGCGATGACTTTTGCCGTGCCATTATAAATAAACTGGTAGAATTTAGTTTTGAACATATCTTTACTTGGAAATTTGATTTTTACGCCACCATCTTTGAGTACCTGATTAAAGACTACAACAGCAACAGCGGCGGCAAGTATGCGGAATACTACACACCCCATGCAGTCGCACGCATTATGGCGGCCATCCTGGTTCCCAAAGAACAACAGGGTAAAATCAAAAACGTTAGTTGTTATGACCCGTCAGCGGGCTCCGGTACCCTTTTAATGAATGTGGCCCATGCTATTGGTGAAAACCGTTGTAGTATCTACACTCAGGATATCTCGCAGAAATCCGCCAGCCTGTTACGCCTGAATCTAATATTAAACAACCTGGTGCATTCCATCCCCAATGTGATTCAGGGTAATACCATGCTGCATCCCTATCACAGGGATGGCAAAGCATTAAAACACTTTGATTTTATTGTTTCCAATCCACCGTTTAAAATGGATTTTAGTGATTTCCGTGACGATCTGGATAGCAAGGAAAACGGCGAGCGTTTTTTCGCCGGCATTCCTAAAGAGCCCGCCAAAGCCAAAGATAAAATGGCAATCTATCAGTTGTTTCTGCAACATATTATTTATTCCCTCAAAGCCGGTGGCAAGGCGGCAGTGGTCGTGCCCACCGGTTTTATTACCGCTCAATCGGGTATAGATAAAAAAATACGCCAGAAACTGGTAGATAACAAAATGCTTGCCGGTGTGGTCTCCATGCCCAGTAATATCTTCGCCACCACCGGCACCAATGTGTCGATTTTATTTATCGACGATAGCAATAAAGGTGATGTAGTGCTGGTAGATGCCTCCAATCTGGGTCAAAAAATCAAGGACGGAAAAAACCAGAGAACCGTGTTGAGTAACGAAGAAGAACAACGCATTGTTGATAACTTTAATAACAAGCAGGCAGAAGACGATTTTTCGGTAACGGTGAGTTATGACGACATCGCTGCCAAAAACTATTCACTCAGCGCAGGGCAGTATTTTGAAGTCAAGATTGAATATGTGGATATTACACCGCAAGAGTTTGCAGAAAAAATAAAAGGCTTTAGCGATAATCTTGGGAAGTTATTTAAGGTGTCACATCGGTTGGAGAGCGAGATAAAAATGCAGTTGGCGGGGCTGGAGTATGAGTAAGATAATTTCATCTACACTTGGCGAGATTTGCAGAGTTATTAACGGTAGAGCCTATAAGCAAACTGAGCTTCAGGATAAAGGGAAGTACAAGGTGCTTAGAGTTGGTAATTTCTTTAGCAATAGTTCTTGGTATTACTCGGATTTAGAATTAGGCAGCGATAAATACTGCCTCAATGGAGACTTGTTGTTTGCATGGTCAGCATCATTTGGGCCAAGAATATGGGATCAAGATAAAACAATTTATCATTACCATATTTGGAAGCTGGTCGAGAATTCTAAATTTATTGATAAAACATATTTATATTATTTTCTACATAATTCCGTGAAAAAAATGATGCATTCTACACATGGAAGCATAATGCTTCATCTGACTAAAAAATTTATGGAGGAGCTTTGCGTAAACTTTCCGGCGAATATTAGTCATCAGAAAACAATAGCAAGTGTACTTTCATCCCTAGATGAAAAAATTAATATCAATAATCGCATTAATACCGAGCTAGAAGTCATGGCAAAAACTCTGTACGACTACTGGTTTGTGCAATTCGACTTCCCCGATGCCAATGGCAAACCTTACAAAAATGCCGGCGGGAAAATGATCTACAACCTCACTCTAAAACGTGAGATACCGGTGGGTTGGATAGGTGGTACAGCTTCAACTCTACTTAATTTTAACCCGACAACATCGTTAAAAGCTGGTGCCGTAGCGAGCTATATAGATATGGATTCTCTTCCTGTTAAGGGCTTTATGACAAAAAAGCCAGCCAAGAAAGAATTTGCAGGCGGAGTTAAGTTTAAGAATTATGACGTTGCGGTTGCCAGGATCACGCCTTGTTTAGAAAACGGAAAAACAGCTCTCATTTCTCGTTTACCAGAAAACAAAATTGGATTTGGTTCGACGGAGTTTATTATTTTGAGAGGAAAAAATCGTCCATTACCCTATTTTTCGGCATGTCTTGCACGGGCCGAGTCATTCAGGCGATTTGCAATATCAAATATGACTGGAACATCTGGTAGAAAGCGTATTGATGCAAAAATTCTTGAGACATATTCTTTACCTGTTCCTGCCAAGGAAATTTTAGATGAGTTCGAATCAAAAGTAGGTAAATTATTTAAAAAAATGAACGACAATGCCGAAGAAAATGACGAACTATCTAACCTTCGCGACTGGCTCCTCCCCATGCTTATGAATGGGCAAATCACGGTAAAATAGCCGAAGGATTAAAAATGGCTTATCAAGCAGTGTTTACAGATTGGAAAAATGTTGACGTTGTCTACTGATAGCCTATTTAAAGAATCAAAGCGGATATTATCTTGAGAACAATTTTCCTACCGCCATTAAATTTGTCATGCAGGCCGGATGATGTCATATCAAATCATTGACGTATCAAACTGTGAACCTGAACAGCTTGAACAATTAGGCACCAAGACCAAATTCTGGTATTACGATCAGAATGGTAAACGTATGTTGTTCAAGGAGGGACGGCCAGGTACGGGTGAAAACTGGGCTGAGAAAGTGTGTTGTGAACTGTGCGCCAAATTAAACATACCTAATGCGCAATACGAACTGGCGGTATGGAAAGATAACCGCAAAGGCACTGTTTCGCCGACTTTTGTTCCCAAAGGTGGTCGGCTTATACTGGGTAATGAACTGTTAGCAAAAGTAATGGATGACTATGACCATGCGCATCATTATCGAGTGAGGCAACATACCGTCCGGGTAGTCATGACTCTGTTAGTCTCAGATGGAATTGGATTACCGATAGATTGGAGCTCTGCCGAGCCGATAAAGGATGCCGCTGGCGTTATGGTGGGGTATCTTATGCTGGATGCGCTTATCAGCAATCAGGACAGGCATCATGAGAACTGGGGACTTGTCTTTATGCCTGGAAAAGGGGTGTTTTTTGCGCCGACTTTTGATCATGCTTCCAGCCTGGGGCGAAATGAAACGGACGATAGCCGAATTGAGCGGCTGCAAACAAAGGATAAGGGACGAAGTGTCGAAACCTATGTTGCACGCGCAAAGTCAGCTTTTTATTTGTCAAATTCGAGTCCACGGCCTTTATCCACATTGGATGCCTTTATTGAAGCGGCAAAAATCAGGCCAGAGGCAGCCAGGTATTGGTTGGAAACCTTATCAAAAGTTGAGTTAGCCTGTTTTGAGACAATTTTATCTCAGGTACCGGATACTGAAATTACTGACCCTGCGCGTGATTTTGCATGTAGGATACTGGAGTTGAATCGTAAAAGATTACTTGAACTGAATATTTGACTAGAATGAATACTATGAAAGCACTGTTTATTGCATGGCAAGACTCTAAAAACCGAAGTTGGGCACCTGTGGGGCGCTTGACCCGTGAAGCCGGTGTTTATCGTTTTGTTTATACGCGAGGTGCTAAAGAAGTACCTAATTTTCGTCCCTTTGGTCGAATGCAGGATTTGTATAAGGTTTACCAATCTGAGGAGCTCTTTCCGATTTTTGCTAACCGGATTCTAGCTAAAAGCCGCCCTGAATATCAGGAATATCTTAAATGGTTGGGGTTATCTGAAGCACAATATGATGCACTGGAAGAACTTGCGAGAACAGGCGGTTTGAGAGCAACAGATTCACTGGAAATTTTCCCTTGCCCGGAACCCACTGACAGCAAAAACTATGAAGTGTATTTCTTTTGCCGAGGTTTGCGCCACCAACATAAAGAAAATCAGGAACGGGCTCGAACATTGGAAAAAGGGGAGCAGTTGTTTTTGATGCAGGATTTGCAGAATCAATATGATGACATGGCCTTGCTTATGCGCACTGGTGATCCCATTACGCTTGTTGGCTATACACCCCGTTATTATTCAGCTGAATTTACACAACTTATTAAATCTAATGGCCCCGACAAAATGAAGGTGATTGTTGAACAGGTTAATCGTGATGCGCCTGAGCAATATCGCATTTTGTGCAAATTAACCAGTCCGTGGCCTGTTAATTTTACCCCTTGTGAAAGGGAATCTTTTACACCTCTTATCTAATACCATTTATTTTCCTTGATAATGGAATCATACACTGGGTGACTAATGCCACAACAAACAAGTGTGTCGTGTCGAAGAGATCATGAGTTCTTTTACGGTATCTGTTGGCGACTATTGAGTTTTTGAACGGAAGCAGTATTGATGACTGATGAGAATGACAAGAAACAAATGACGCAAATGACGGGAACACAAATGACGGGTCAGGCCTGCGCTATTGTATTATTACAGAGCAGGGATGATTTCCGATCGAACGAAGAAATCTTTCAATTGATGTTATACACTCACTATTATTTAACCTTATTTAACCTATAAATATAAAGTATATTTAGCATTTATATCAAGTAAAGTCTTTTTATGGACATTCCAGTAAGGATATTTATTTACACTGCCGCCAATACCATAAAGCTAGAAAATCACGTAACTATATGATGATTTCATATGTGTAATTTTGTTTGAACTCTGGATTTAGAGCTCCTGGCGCATACCCGCGTGGATTGCAAATCACCCGGGTACCATAAATCTCGTAATCAAACGATTCATGCATGTGACCGTGGATCCACAGTTCTGCCCGGTCGCCATCCATGAGATTCTCCAGATTGCTGGCGAAGGCCGGGGTCAATAGATCACGCGCATATCTTGAATGAACTGACAGGGATGAAGGGGCATGGTGGGTAACTACTACGGTTTTGCCGTCGAAAGGTTCCGCCAACATTATCGCCAACCAATCCCGACTGGCTTCGTGCAACTTGATGGCATCCTCGGGGGTGAAGCGCTGACCATGATTTTGAATGATAGAAAAATCTGTCATTTGCTGCCGTGCTGTTCGCATAGCAAAGAACTTGTCGGCCTCACCAAACAGGGCGAAGTCTGTCCACAGGATGCTGCCCAGGAATCGTACGCCATCGATGATGACTTGATCGTCGTTCAGTACGTGAATGTTATCGGGTGCTTCTGCCTTCAACTCATCAATCAGCGTGATGTCGCGTTGGTAAAATTCGTGGTTACCCGGCACATAGATCACGGGTTTATCCGGGAACCGGGCTTGCGCCCAGCGCAGGCCTTCCATCCCTACACCGATGTCGCCTGCCAATACCACGACATCCGCTTTTGTTGCCGGTGGTACGAAGTCCTCGAACTCGATGTGCAGATCATTCAGGATGTGGAGATTCATAGGGCAACCTTACACCAACAAATGGGTTTACGCTTATGCGGGCGTGTTCGTCGCGAACCTTATCCAGTTGTGATTGGGTGAGGGACTTGGCCTTGGATTCATTGGTGATGAAGCGACGATCCGAAATGCCGTAGTGTTCATTGGATCGTGCATATTGTGTGCGGGGAAAACTCCCGCAAAAGTTCCGCACTGGTGTGGTTGAAACAAAAAGCGGCTACCGCCTGGGACGATAACCGCTTGACTGAAAGTGAAATTTGGCGCGCCCGACACGATTCGAACGTGTGACCGCCTGGTTCGTAGCCAGGTACTCTATCCAGCTGAGCTACGGGCGCATGGTGTTTGGGTATTTGCCTGTTCACGTAGGGTGGTTTGCCCAAATCCGTGAAGCCGCCTATATTAGCAAAGCAAAAAGATTTATGCGAATTTTCCGCGATCTTACTTTATGCAATATTGTCTGTCTGAATTTCCCGATTTTTAGTGACCGTGACGGCCACCGCCTGTCGCAGACGGTTCATCCAGCCTGATTTTTTTATTTTGTCGGTGGGGGACCTGCCCTGGGGGGAGTAGTTTGTTGTCAATACGGACTAGTTTATTGCCCTTGAAAAATACTGTCAGATGCTGTTTGAACATCTTTTTACCCCCGGGTTTGAAGGTGAAGGGGTAGTCCCAGCGTTCAGGGTGGAAGGGGTCCCGAAGCATGGGGCTGCCGAGAACGAAAAGCACCTGAGGTTTGCTCATCCCCAGCTTGAGTTTTTTGATTTGGCCTGGATCCAGCGTATTGCCTTGCTGAACGTCTATTTTATAGACACTGCAGGCCATTATCATTGCGCTGAGAAGGGATAGGGTGAGTATATTGAGAAAGATTCGCATTAGTATCGGCAGAATGAGTATACTTGGATTATCAATTCAACATGATAACCGAAGCGGGTTGTAACCGGTAGCGGCAGGGGACGTTAGATGGACAGTCAGGATCTGAAAAATGTGGGGCTTAAGGCCACTTTGCCGCGCTTGAAAATTCTGAATTTTCTCCATGCCAGCCCGGTCCGGCATATGAGTGCCGAGGATGTTTACAAATCCATGCTGGAAACCGGGGAAGATGTTGGTCTGGCGACGGTTTATCGTGTCCTGACCCAGTTTGAGTCGGCCGGGCTGGTGACTCGTCATCACTTTGATGAGGGGCATTCTGTTTTTGAGTTGAACCTGGGTGAACATCATGATCACATTTTGTGCGTGAAATGCGGCAAAGTGGATGAGTTTTTCGATCCGGTGATCGAGGATCGCCAGTACGATATCGCCAGAAACCAGGGGTATACCATCACCGATCATGCGCTGGTGGTTTATGGCGTTTGTCCGGACTGTCAGGACTGAGTTACACCTGCGCCTCTTCTATCATTTCCCGGGCGTGATTCAACGTTTGTTTGGTGATCTTAAGCCCCCCCAGCATACGGGCGATTTCATCTACCCGTTGTGATTCGGAAAGGGTTTGTATTTCACTGCGGGTGTGGTCTGCTTCAGCCTGTTTGCAGACCTGCAGGTGATGGTGACCCAGGGCGGCGACCTGGGGCAGGTGGGTGACGCAGATAACCTGCTGATGGTGGCCTAGCTCGCGTAGCTGGCGGCCGACAATTTCTGCCACGCGTCCCCCGATGCCGACATCGACTTCATCGAATATGAGGGTCGGGGTGAGCGATAGATCGGCGCTGATCACCTGGATGGCGAGGCTGATACGGGATAGCTCGCCGCCAGAGACTACTTTGCTAAGGGGCTTAAGTGGCTGGCCAGGGTTGGCGCTGACCACAAACTCAGCCCGTTCCTGGCCCTGTTGTGAAAAATCATTTTCTTCCTGTGGCCTCAATTCAATTTCAAAACGACCGCCTTCCATCCCCAGTTGCTGCATGCGCGCGCTGATCCGGGCGCTGAATTTTTTCGCGGCTTTGTATCGGCTCTGACTGAGTTTGTGCGCGCGTGAGCGATATTCGGCGCGGGCGTGTTCGATGTCTTGTTGCAGGCGTCCGGCGCGGATATCCGCCTGTTCCAGCCGGGCCAGCTCTTCCTGGAGGTGGCTGAAATGTGCCGGTAATTCCCCTGCTGAAACCTGATGCTTGCGGCACAGATCGGTGATGCTGGCCAGCCGCTCTTCAATTTCGGCCAGGCGTTGCGGGTCGAGTTCGAGATTGTCCCGGTAGTGGCGTAGCTCAGTGATGGCCTCGTTAATCTGGATACTGGCGCTGTCGAGCAGCCCGGCGGTGCTTTCCAGACTTGAATCCATGGTTGTGAGTGACTGTAGATCGGACAGGCTCCGGGTTAAGAGTGCATTGACTGACGCCTGATCGTTTTCTTCAAGTCTGTTGAGGATGCGATCGCTGCTTTCCAGGATCTGACGGGCATTGGCCAGACGCAGATGCTCGGCATCCAGTTTGTCTGTTTCGCCTTCGTCAAGGTTCAGGGCGCCCAGTTCGCTGACCTGATAGCGCAGCAGTTCAAGTCGCGATGTTCGCTCACTGCGTAGCCGGTCCAGTTCCTGCATATCCTGGTGAAGGGACTGCCATTGTTGAAAAATATGGGCGACGGCGCTTAGCAGAGCCGGGTGATTGGCATAGTCGTCCAGCAACTGTTGCTGGACTTCCCGGCGCAGCAAGCTGTGATGCTCATGCTGGCTATGCAGATCCACCAGCATTTCCCCCAGCTCGCGCAGCAGGGTAATGGGGCAGGGTTTACCGTTGATAAAGGCGCGGGAGCCGCTGGCGCTGATAGTGCGGCGGATAATGCATTCTTCGTCACTGTCAAGTTCGTGCTCTTTAAGCCAGGCTTCGGCTCTAACGGTTTTACGGGTGTCGAATGTGACGCTGATTTCCGCTTTTTCCGCCCCGTGGCGAATGACGCTGCTATCCGTGCGGTCGCCCAGCGCCAGCCCCAGCGCCTCGAGGAGGATGGATTTACCCGCACCGGTCTCTCCCGTCAGCACGGTCATCCCGGCCTCAAGCTCAAGGTTCAGTTTTTCGACAATAGCGAAATTCCAGATATGGATGTGAGTCAGCATGGCGTGATTATACTCATTGGCAGTCGCCGACTGCCAGCGCCGGAATGCATTCAGTGGATCAGCGGATCAGATTGGTGGGCTTTCATTTCATTCTGCCCGACTTACAGATTTTTTCTCGTTCCTCGTCACTCGATCCTTGTCCCTTTTTTATGAATGCTCGCCCCAGTGCATCTTGGCGCGCAGGATTTCAAAATGGTTGTGCTGGTGCGGGTGAATGAGGCGGATGACTTTGTCCTTTTTCCGGATTAGAATTTTGTCGCCGGAGACCAGGCCCAGATTAATCTGGCCATCGCAGGTCACCTGGGCATGGGAGTGCATATTTTCCTTGACCAGAATTTCAATTTCGCTGTCGCCACCCACGACGATGGGTCGGTAGCTCATGCTGTGGGGGCAGATGGGCACAATCAAAATGGCGTTCACGCCCGGTTCGATGATCGGCCCGCCGCCGGAAAGCGCGTAGGCAGTGGAACCAGTGGGGGTGGAGACGATCAGCCCGTCGGAACGCATGCTGTTGAGGAAGCGGCCATTCACCCAGGTTTCGGTTTCGATCATACGCGCCACTTCCCATTTGTGTATCACGACATCGTTGAAAGCATCACTTTCGCTGGGCGGTGAACCCCTGTGCTGGACTTGAGCATTGAGCAGGATGCGGTGTTCCTCCTCGTACTCGCCATCGAGGATTTCATTGACGCGCTCCTCCATGTCGTTAGGGGAAATATCCACCAGAAAACCCAGTCGGCCCAGATTTACCCCAAGAATGGGAATATCATATTCCACCAGGGTGCGGGCCGCCGCCAGCAGGGTGCCGTCGCCACCGACTATTATGGTGAGATCAGCGTTACGACCGATTTCATCCAGACTGGCGCAGGGAAGATCCTGGATCGTGAGAAGCTGGTTGGTGGTGTGCTCGATCATGATTTCGCAGCCCCGTTTTTGTAGCAGCATGCCGAGTTCGCGGACGGTTTCCGCCACCTGAGGGTTGCCGTATTTGCCAATCAGGCCGATTTTATTAAAGCAGTTGTTCATGGTGATTTTGAGATTCCCCTGTTTGCACTTTCCACATAATAATATAGAGTGTCTGTTAAAAAATGAATTGCTTTTATTTCTGTTACTGAAAGAGTTCCCGTGTCTGTACATCCTGCTTTGAATGAACGTTCCCTTTCCCTGCTAAAAATCCTGGTCGAACGCTATATCAGTGAGGGTCAGCCGGTGGGGTCTAAAACGCTGGCGCGGGAAAGCGGCGTGAGTCTGAGTCCAGCCAGCATTCGCAATATCATGGCTGATCTTGAGGAGCGGGGTATGGTGGTGTCACCGCATACCTCAGCCGGAAGGGTTCCTACCGTCAAGGGCTACCGTCTGTTCGTGGATACCCTGCTGACCGTCAAGCCGCTACAGCATACGCTTATTGACAAGTTCAAGCTGGAATTGGATAAAGGTGTTCGCCCACAGGAACTCATCGATTCCGCGTCCTTGCTGCTATCCCACACTACCGGTATGGCGGGCGTGGTCATGTTGCCGCGCATGGGTTCGGTGTTGTTGCAGCAGATTGAATTCATTCCGCTATCGGCCAACCGCATCCTGGTCGTATTGGTCGTGAATGATATGGAAGTGCAGAACCGCATTATCCATACCGAGCGCACCTATACCCAGGATGAACTGCAGCGGGTGGCGAATTATTTGAACAGTGAATTCAGCGGCTGCGAATTGTCGTCTATTCGCCGGGGGGTGCATGACAGCATGCAGGCGGTGCGTGATGATATGCAGCAGATCATGCAGGTTGCGATGAATATGGCCGACAAGGTGCTGGCGGAGTCCGGTGAAGACGATCTGGTGATTGCGGGTGAAACCAACCTTATGCAGTATGCGGAAATGGCGGATATGGATAAACTGCGCCAGCTTTTCGAAGCGTTCAATGCCAAGCAGGACATGCTGCATATTCTGGATCACTCGATTCATGCCGAAGGCATGCAGATTTTTATTGGTGAGGAGTCCGGCTATTCGGCCTTTGGCGAGTGTTCGGTCGTCACGGCGCCCTACCGGATTGAAGATCAGGTCGTCGGTGTGCTGGGGGTGATCGGCCCTACTCGTATGGCCTATGATCGAGTGATCCCGGTGGTGGATGTGACGGCAAAAATTCTGGGTTCTCTCTTGAGTTCTGAGTAATCGTCCCCAGATAATGCTGGGTTTGAGTAGCCGCCAGGATAGGTGTAAACCTTATCGCTTCTAGCGGATGAATGGCTTGGGAATATTATAGAATCAATAGCTTGCAAGTAAGCGGGGCAGGATTTTACGCATCATGGCGCTTACGAGGGGTCTGCCTGGATGAATGATACAGTACTGAATGGATTATTTTTTTAAGTGTGGAGCAATTATGAGCGATAACGATGTGAAAGAAGACGAGGTTGAAACTCCGGGCGAGGTGGAACAGGACGAGCAGGAGATCACTGTCGATGATATCGATATAGTGGAAAGCCTCCAGCAGGCCGAAGCCCGCCTCGTGGAAGCGCAGGATCAGATATTACGTCTGAAAGCCGAGATGGAGAACCTGCGCCGGCGTTCGGCCCGTGAGGTGGAAAACGCCCATAAATACGCGCTCGAGCGTTTTGTGCAGGAGTTGCTACCGGTTATCGATAGTCTGGAAATGGGTCGTGATGCGAGCATGGCCGAAGGCGCCACCCTGGAAAAACTACAGGAAGGCACCGATCTGACCCTAAAAATGCTGCTTTCGACCATCGAAAAATTTGGCATCAAGGCGGTACACCCAGAAGGTGAACCCTTCGATCCGGAACTGCATCAGGCCATGTCCATGCAGGAATCCGCGGAACATGCGCCGAATACGGTCATGAATGTCATGCAGAAAGGCTACCTGCTCAATGATCGTCTGGTACGCCCCGCTATGGTGGTGGTGTCCAGAGCCGGCGAGGACGCGGAAGAGGCGGGTGCGAATATTGACGAGAAGGCTTGAACTTCGGGCAAAAGCCCCTATTTATACCTCAACTTAAAGAATTCGGATAAATAACCCCTGATTTGGAGAATGACGAAAATGGGAAAAATTATAGGAATTGACCTGGGTACCACCAACTCCTGTGTTGCGGTCATGGAAAATGGAAAACCCAAGGTTATTGAAAACAGCGAGGGTGATCGTACCACGCCGTCTATTGTGGCCTTTACGGGTGACAATGAAGTGGTCGTAGGCCAACCGGCCAAACGCCAGGCGGTTACCAATCCCCATAATACGCTGTATGCGATCAAGCGCCTGATTGGGCGCCGCTTTCAGGATGATGAAGTGCAGAAAGACATTGGTATGGTGCCTTACAAAATTGTCAAGGCCGATAACAGTGATGATGCCTGGGTTGAAGTCAATGGCAAGAAAATGGCGCCGCCGGAGATTTCTGCACGAATATTGCAGAAAATGAAAAAAACCGCCGAGGATTATCTGGGCGAGGACGTCGCTGAGGCGGTGATCACCGTTCCGGCTTACTTCAATGACTCCCAGCGTCAGGCGACCAAGGATGCCGGCCGGATTGCCGGACTGGAAGTCAAACGTATCATCAACGAACCCACGGCGGCTGCGCTGGCTTTTGGCATGGACAAGAAAGAAGGCGATCGCAAGATAGCGGTGTATGACCTGGGTGGCGGCACCTTCGATATCTCTATTATCGAAATTGCCGATATCGATGGTGAACATCAGGTCGAAGTGCTGTCCACCAATGGTGACACCTTCCTCGGTGGCGAAGATTTTGATATGCGCCTGATCGACCATCTGGTCGAAGAGTTCAAGAGCGACCAGGGGATTGACCTGCGTAACGACCCGCTGGCGTTACAGCGTCTGAAAGAAGCGGCGGAAAAGGCCAAGATTGAACTATCCTCCACGCAGCAGACCGATATTAATTTGCCCTATATCACGGCCGATGCTTCCGGTCCCAAACATCTGAATATCAAGGTGACGCGGGCCAAGCTGGAATCGCTGGTAGAGGAACTGATTACCCGTTCAATTGAACCCTGCAAGATGGCGCTGAAAGATGCCGGCCTGTCTACTTCAGAAATCAATGATGTCATTCTCGTCGGCGGTCAGATCCGTATGCCCAAGGTGCAGGAAGTGGTCAAGGATTTCTTCGGCAAGGAGCCGCGCAAGGACGTGAACCCGGATGAAGCGGTCGCCATGG
>ENA-ORDP01001479-ORDP01001479.1-marine-sediment-metagenome-genome-assembly--contig:-NODE-1479-length-12805-cov-3.909412_pt1 | contig 12805 bp, 15 predicted proteins | sample MGYA00248627_ERZ508539 | MGnify/ENA primary metagenome ERZ508539 (study PRJEB26208, sample SAMN05571518) | marine sediment metagenome | biome: deep sea; feature: Hydrothermal vent; material...
GCCGGAATGACAGAAAACAGCAACGGTTCGACTTTATACACAGACTCTATTTAATTCTTTTTATATGGATATCTGTATCAGGTTTTTTTCTGACCGGACGCGTATTCCTACAATTTTGTATGACATTTTTGTAGGCCCTACAATTTCGTAGGGATGAGCGGGCTCAGTGTCCCTGGAAACAGGGCATTTCACATATGGCACGAATATTGTAGTTGTCGCAGACTGTCGGCAATCACAGGATTATTGCCGGCCTTTAATCTCTTAGAATTTTAAATACTACAGGAGGTATTTCCAATGAAGATGGTTTCTGCTGTAATCAAGCATTTTCGGCTTGACAATGTACGGAAAGCCCTGACGGACATCGGGGTGGAAGGTATGACCATTATCGAGGTAAAGGGGTTTGGACGTCAGAAGGGTCACATGGAGGTCTACAGGGGGGTGGAGTACGAGGTGAAGTTCCTGCCTAAGATCAAGATTGAGGTGGCCGTGTCCGCTGAAAAGCTCGATCAGGTCATTGATGTGATTCAGGAAGCCGCAAGGACAGGAGAGATAGGGGATGGAAAGATATTTATTTATAATATGCAGGTGGTGGTAAGGATCAGGACAGGGGAGAGAGGAGAGAAAGCGATATGATGAAAAAAGAGGACTCAGGAGTCGGAATCCCGGGCTTTTTGATAAATGGAAGAATGGTTTTGATTGCGATATTCACAGGTTTTCTGGTATTCCTTTCCTGCAACAACGCCTTTGCAGGGGAAGCAGCAGGGATCAATACAGGCGATACCGCATGGCTATTGATATCCACTGCACTTGTCATGCTGATGACCCCGGGGCTCGCCTTTTTTTATGGCGGAATGGTGAGGAGCAAAAATGTCCTTGGCACTATAATGCATAGTTTTATAATCCTGTGTATTGTGAGTATTGTCTGGGTATTGTGGGGATATACACTCGCCTTCGGCCCTGACATAGGCGGGGTTATCGGCGGACTTAAGTGGTTGGGCCTGCAGGGTGTTGGACAGGAACCCGCTCCACTGGCCCCAACAGTGCCCCACCTTGCATTCATGATGTTTCAGGGGATGTTTGCCGTCATTACCCCTGCCCTTATAACAGGGGCATTTGCAGAGAGAATGAAATTTTCGGCATTAGTGATCTTTACCGTATTATGGACAACCCTTGTCTACTCTCCGGTTTGTCACTGGGTATGGGGAGGCGGATGGATCGGAACAAAAATTGGTGCCCTTGATTTTGCAGGCGGCACAGTGGTACATATAAACTCAGCCATTGCAGCCATTACTGCTGCAGTTATTATTGGAAAGAGAAAGGGTTATCTGGAGGAGGCTATAATGCCGCATAACCTTCCAATGACTATCCTTGGGGCAGCACTGCTCTGGTTCGGCTGGTTCGGCTTCAATGCCGGCAGTGCCCTTACAGCCGGTGGACTGGCCTCCCTTGCCTTTGTAACAACAAACACCGCTGCTGCTGCTGCAGCCTTGAGCTGGGCACTTGCAGAGTGGGGCTACAGGGGAAAGCCCACGGCCTTTGGTGTAGTTAGCGGCGCTGTGGCCGGGCTTGTTGCCATAACGCCTGCAGCGGGTTTTGTAAGCCCCATGTCTGCTATCCTGATTGGTATCGGTGCAGGTATTTTCTGTTATCTCGCCGTTAATGTCAGACCGAAAATCGGATATGATGATTCCCTTGATGTGCTCGGCATTCATGGGGTTGGAGGTCTGTGGGGGGCACTGGCCACAGGTCTTTTTGCATCAACTGCAGTAAATTCCGCTGGTGCCAATGGCCTGTTCTTCGGAAACCCGTCTCTCTTTACAGCCCAGGTTATTGCGAGTGCTGCTACCATTGTTTATTCCGGAGTTGTTACCCTTATCATACTGAAGGTGATTGACTGGACAGTCGGTCTCAGGGTTAAAGAGGAAGAAGAGGTTGTGGGACTTGACCTCAGCCAGCACGGTGAGACAGGCTATAACCTGTAAACGGAGCTGCAGGGCAGCGGAATTAAAAATCTTGTCAAGGAGACTATAAGGTTATGCCGGTATTGATTGTAAAAAATATCCTGGTCGAAGGGCCGGGAACGATTGAGGCCTTTCTCAGGGACAAGGGGATTCCCTATACCATACTCGAACTCTCAAAGGGCGAACAGATTACCGACACAGGGGAGTATTCGCATCTGATAGTAATGGGTGGGCCGATGGCTGTTTATGAAATGGACAGATACCCCTACCTCCCTCAGGAGACAGACCTGATAAAAAGCTTCATTGACAGGGGACAGGCCGTCCTTGGTGTCTGTCTGGGAGCCCAGATGGTCGCTCATTGCCTTGGGGCAAAGGTTTATCCCGGTAATGTAAAGGAGGTCGGCTGGTATAAGGTTGACATAACACCCGCGGGAATGGAAGATGAGGTCTTCTCGACCATAGCGATTGACGGGAAACCCGTTGCAGAGGTCTTTCAGTGGCACGGTGATACCTTTGACCTGCCGGAAGGTGCAGTAAGGATTGCCTCATCATCAGCCTACCCCAATCAGGCATTCAGGTACGGCAGCCGGGTATATGCCCTGCAGTTTCATATTGAGGTTACCCCGGAGATACTCAGGGAATGGTTTAAGGATGAAAAAGGGATTGATGTTGAGGAGATGCTTGCGCACACAGAGAAGATATACCCTGGATATTATAAAAGGGCAATGAATTTTTATGGTAAATTTTTTTCTTGACAAAACTTTGTCTTGACAAAGCCGAAAAATTTATAGTAATTTTATCCGTAACCCATTACCGATAAATTACGAATTTTAATTATTCAGGAGGTAGTATATGACACCAAAGGATGTCTTAACGTTTGCTCAGGAAAACGATGTAGTAATGGTGGACTTCAAGTTCATCGATTTTCCAGGAGTATGGCAGCACTTTTCAGTACCTGTTGATGAACTGAAAGAAGAGACCTTTGAAGAGGGTGTTGGTTTTGACGGCTCATCCATAAGGGGCTGGCAGGCAATCAATGCATCGGATATGCTGATTATGCCCGACCCTGAGACTACAATTCTTGATCCATTCAGAAAGTACCCGACCCTCGGTCTTGTCTGTAACATTATAGACCCGATTACCAAGGAACCTTACTCAAGAGATCCAAGATACATCTCACAGAAGGCAGTTCAGTACCTCAAGTCCACAGGGTTAGGTGATACTGCATACTTTGGCCCGGAGGCGGAGTTTTTTATCTTTGACGACATAAGATTTGACCAGAATGCCCAGAGCGGCTATTACTTTATTGATTCAAAGGAAGGCATCTGGAACTCCGGAAAGGATGAGGGTCCAAACCTCGGGTACAAACCAAGACACAAGGAGGGGTATTTCCCTGTACCGCCTACAGACAGCCTTGAGGATTTAAGGACGGAGATGGTCGTTATAATGAAAAGGTGCGGAATACATATTGAGGCCCAGCACCACGAGGTGGCAACAGCAGGCCAGGGCGAGATTGACATGAGGTTCTCCCCCCTTGTAAATATGGCCGACAAGCTCATGCTGTTCAAATACATAGTCAAGAATGTGGCCCATGCACATGGAAAGACTGCTACCTTCATGCCAAAGCCCATCTTTGAAGACAATGGCTCAGGAATGCATACCCACCAGAGCATATGGAAGGATGGCAAACCCCTGTTTGCAGGCAATGAATACGCAGGCCTCAGTGAGATGGCGCTTCACTATATCGGAGGACTTCTGAAACATGCCAGGGCACTTGCCGCACTCACAAATCCCACAACCAATTCATACAAGAGACTCGTGCCGGGCTTTGAAGCACCGGTTAATCTTGCATATTCAGCAAGAAACCGCTCTGCGGCAATAAGGATTCCAATGTATTCTCCTTCTCCAAAGGCAAAGAGGGTGGAGGTAAGATTCCCGGATCCTTCATGCAACCCCTATCTTGCCTTTGCAGCATTGCTGATGGCTGGCCTTGACGGAATAGAGAACAAGATTGATCCCGGCGAGGCACTTGACAAGGACCTCTACGAGCTTCCGCCAGAGGAACTGGCGAAGGTCCCCCAGATGGTAGGCAGCCTTGATGAGGCACTCGAGAGTCTTGAAAAAGACCATGAGTTCCTGCTCAAGGGAAATGTCTTTACTGAAGATGCACTCACGACCTGGATAAAATACAAGAGAGAGAACGAGGTTAATGAACTGAGACTCAGGCCTCACCCCTATGAGTTCTTCCTTTACTACGATATATAAACTTCAAAAAAACCCCTGGAAAGACCATCTTTCCAGGGGTTTTCCTCTCCGCAATTCCCAACCCTTCTTCTCTATCAGCCTGGCAATAGCTTTTACACTGCGATCTTCCAAATCTTATCTTTTTCCGTTATTTCGTCGACATCCTTTACGTCTATAGACAAACAGGTACGGGACTCAACACCCTTTCCTGATATCTGCTGAGCCATAATATCCCTGACCGACGCACAAATAGAGTGGTGCGTGTTGAAAAGCAAAATGATAGATGGTATAATATACCATCTATGAAAGCCAGACTTGTCTATCACATGAGAGAGGTGAAAGGGAATGAGATAGTGGAGGCGAGGATATGGCAGGTCCCTATAGGCAAAGACAAGCCGGATGGCATAAAGTTTTCTATAGTATATATTAAAGATGGGGAAAGAATTTTTGGATATGATAATGCAGAGAGTAAAGGTTATCACAGGCATTATTATAACTCGGAAGGGCCGTATCAGTTCAGAGGAATCAGGCAGTTACTTGAAGACTTCAAAAAAGAACTTTTAAAGATAAGGGGGAGGCACTGGGATGAAAGTTAAAAAGGTGGAGATAGCCATAAAGGGTCTTGATGATGCACTTAACGAAACAGCGGGGATATACGAAAGTTTAAGTAGTGGCAAAAAATTGAGAAAAAAAGAAGTACTATACTTCAGTGGCATCCGGGACTTCAGAAAGGCACTAACAGAGAAAAGGCTTGAAATCCTGAAGATAATAAGGGAGAAAAAGCCATCTTCGATATATGCGCTTGCCAAACTAACAGGCAGAAATCTCAAAAATGTTATCCAGGATGTTGAATACCTCCACCGTATAGGCCTGCTTGAACTGAAACGCACCACCGAAGGCAGAGGGGAAAACACTCCCGTGGTTAATTATGAGAGGATACGGTTAGAGATTTATGTATAAGAATCGCAGCTGTCCACAGAAAAGAGTTGTTATGTCAAAACTTTTAATTTTTCATATAAGAACTCAGGAGCAAAATCTGCACCATTATCCCACACAATGGTCCCTAAAACAGCATCAACCTTGAATGCTTTAAATTTCTCCATGGCTTTCATTGGCTCAAACACTTCACCATAGAGTTCATCTTTAAGGTCAACCAACCTTACCCTCTGTTCCATCGTTAAATTTAAGCCGGATTACATAGTCATGCAAATATCTTGCTTCTGTAACATGTAACATCATTTTTTCTTATCAATTTCCTGACTGGATAACACTCTTCCTGTAATGTTATCAAGAAAACCGGATAATTGCAAATGTTGCGGGACTCAACACCCTTTCCTGATATCTGCTGAGCCATAATATCCTGGGGCAAATACTTGACTAATGTATATGTTTATCATATACTTTAATTAATGGACATATTTGACCTCTTGCTGGAATGCACCGGGTTTGAGTGGGACAAGCACAACGGTGAAAAGAACCGGCAGAAGCATCATGTTACTCCGTCGGAGTGCGAGGAGATTTTCTTTAACCGGCCCCTGGTGGTTGCAGATGACATCAAACATTCTGCAAAGGAAAATCGCTTCTATGCCCTCGGACATACTGATACGGAAAGATTGCTGTTTGTAGTCTTTACGGTTCGCAGGCATAATATCCGTGTGATTTCAGCAAGGGACATGAACCGCAAGGAAAGGAAGGTGTATCAATCTCATGAATAAGAAAATACCGGGGTTTAAAAATGAAGACGAGGAGAGGGAATTCTGGGCCACCCACGACTCGACCGAGTATGTGGAGTGGAAGAAAGCAAAGCGGGTTGTGCTACCGGAGCTAAAGCCTTCGCTGAAGACCATTTCCCTCAGGCTCCCGAAATCGATGCTTGAGGAATTGAAGCTCCTTGCCCACAAAAAGGATGTCCCTTACCAGTCTCTTCTAAAGATTTTTCTTTCGGAGAAAATACGGGAGGAGCTGAAGGCACACTGAGATGGTTTGTGCTCGGGCACCTGTTGAACTATTTTGCAATGGGAAAGATTCGAACTTCCCGTTTCTTTAATCCCAATCATTTAACTTGATTTAATCTACAGTGTTTGTTATTTTAAATACATAGATGTATTTAACAATTAAAGAGGTGATATGCGTTGAACTTTAATACTAAGGCTGTATCAAAAATCGCAGGATTAAGTGTAAGGCAGGTTGATTACTGGGACAGGACTCATTTCATAAAACCCTCTGAAAGGGAAGCTACAGGATACGGCTCTATAAGACTTTACTCTTTCACTGACCTTATTCAGATGAAGGTTGCCAAGGCACTGTTGGATAAAGGCATAAGTCTTCAGAAGATAAGGAAAGCCATAACTTATCTTAAAAAGAATATGCCTGAAGTGAAAAGACCTCTTTCAGAACTCAGGTTTTTAACAGATGGAGAAACGATTTTTGTGCTTACCAGGAACAAGAAAAAGATTATCGATACCCTGAAGAGTGGCCAGGTTGTCTTCTCAATTGCGCTCGGGGACATTGTCGAAGACCTTAAGGGAGAAATTATAGCCTTACAGAAAGGAAGGAAGTATGATGTTACGGTTAGGGGCAAGAAATACCCTGTTACCCTTCACCCCGATACCGAGGACGGCGGTTACTGGGTGGAATGTCCATCCCTGCCCGGGTGTGCCTCTCAGGGCGAGACAATAGAGGAGGCCCTTGCAATGATAAAGGATGCAATAGAGGGACATCTTGAGGTTTTAGGGGATGGCAGGAAGTCCGGAAAGAGGCTTAAAAGGGCTTCATGAGTAGTCTGCATAACCTGAAGCCTGACAGAGTGGTAAAGGATTTTGAGAGGGCTGGCTGGACAGTAAGAGGACAGAAAGGCAGTCATGTAAAACTCACAAAAGATGGCAACAAGCATATACTCTCAATTCCTGTGCACAAGGGGAAACCTGTAAAGCAAGGATTGTTAAGAAACCGGATAGCAAAAGCAGGGCTTACAGTTGAGGAATTTTTGAGGCTGTATAAGTAATGGAGATATGCAATCAGGTTTACAAGCGCAACCGGACATCAACAGGAAACCTTGCTGCAATGATCAACCTCGAATTCCAGCGTAGAGTGACTGATGGAAAACCGCTTCTCAAGCTCTGCTTTCAACGCCATTTTGACCTGCTCTGTTTTAACAAAATCGGCAATGACCACGTGGGCCTCCAGGGCATTTCTTTGTTCATCGAGTTGCCAGATGTGGAGATGATGAACATTTGAAACCCCTTCGACAGACTCCATAACATTGACCACTTCCTTACCGGAGATACCTTCCGGAGCACCTTCCATGAGGATATGAATGGTTTTGGGTAAGAGCGTTGCAGCCTGATAGAGCACATAACCGGCAATGAGCAGGGTCAGCAGCGTATCGCTCCAGTACCAGTCATAGAGCAGAATCAACGTTCCGGCAACGATGACCCCCACCGAGGCCAGGGCATCCGAGACATTGTGCAGAAAGGCAGCCCGTATGTTCATGCTGTGTTTTGACATGGTATAGGTCAGTACTGCTGTGGCTATATCTATCACCAGGGCAACACCTGCGACAATGATAACCATACCGCCTTCAATGGCCTGTGGTTCAAATACGCGCCATATCGCCTCGTAGATCAGATAGAGCCCCACCAGCACCAATGTGACGAGATTGATCAGCGCGGCAATCACCTCAGCCCGTTTATAGCCAAAAGTTTTGAAGTGGTCGGGGGGGTGTCTGCCGATCCTGCGTGCCACCCATGCGATCAGCAATGAGGCGGCATCACTGAAATTGTGCAGGGCATCGGCTATCAAGGCAAGACTGCCGGAGATGACGCCGCCGATCACCTGCGCCAGAGTCAGCAGCATATTGACGGCGATGGCGACAATCAGCCGCCGGTCGCCCAGCATCTCTACGTCATGATGATGTTGTTTTGGCTGGGTTGAATATTCTTTCATGTTCACCTTGCAGGAGATGAGATGCGCAAACAACTCCTCTCTCCCGGTCACTCACTGTGAGGGCATAACAAACTGCTATACAGTTCCTGTAAATATACCAAAACTAATGACAATTGACAAGCTTTATTTTGATTTCTTGTCGATTTTCTGACTCCCGTGCTCTTTACACACCCCCTAACCCTTTTTCCGACCCTTCAACAATGTTGCTACGAATATCGTTTTTAATCCTTTTTACCATAAAACAGGAAGTACTGCACTTTGAGAGATTTTTCAGATGTGCTATACTTTAATTTCATTAAACAGGGGAAACGGAAATTCGCATAATAAATGTTAGGGCAAGCAGAAATGTGTTGGCAACATAAATCCAATTGGGTAACTGCATATACATCGATTGCAATTTTAATCATATCTGGTTACGCAACAACAAAGTCACCCTGCTGGGAAAAAACTGCGTATGGTACATGGGGGTTTTCTCAAGAGGAGGTAGAGATGCTTCCAAATATTTCGATACGTAAGATACTGTCGTCGATAACAGAAGATGAAGTTGTTCGAGTTCAGATTCTCGTGAAAACTCAGAGCCTTGATGGGTTTACGAAGGTGAAACGCTTGTCAGGTCATGAAGATGTGTATGTAACAGACGCGCACGGACAAGAGGTGAAAATAAAAATAGCCCGGATTACGGAAATACAGAGCATCAGGAAAATAAAGATAAATCCCCGCAAGAAGAAGACTGGCGAAACAGCAGAAAAATTGGTTGAGTTTGCACTGTACGCACCCTTTATTCCAGCCGCCATAGTCTTGTTGCCTTTTCTCAAGTCAATGGGCCTTGATGCAGGGAAAAATGCTGACGGTGATGTGAAGCATTCTGCGCTATGAAATGAATAAAACTTACCCATTCAAGAACCCGCACCGTCCATGGATGCAGGTAAAAGAATGTAAAAACAGGAATTAAAGAGAGATTAAATGGCAAAAAAGAGAATTAATTCACCTGCCCGCAAAGCGAAGGCAGGAAAACAAAAAAGCATGGAAGAAACCCTCTGGGATTCCGCCAACAAGCTGCGTGGAAAGGTTGAATCGTCAGAATATAAACATGTAGTACTCGGCCTCATTTTCCTTAAGTTTGCCAGTGATAAGTTTGAAAAACGAAAACAAGAGCTTATAGATGAGGGCAAAGAAAAGTACACCGAAATGGTAGAATTTTACACCATGAAGAATGTATTTTATCTGCCGGAAAAATCACGCTGGAGCTATCTTAAAAGGAATGCTAAACAGGATGATATTGCCCTTAAAATCGATACTGCCTTAGCGACTGTTGAAAAAGAGAATCCTGTTTTAAAAGGCGCTTTACCGGATAATTATTATTCCCGCCTGGACCTTGACGTCAGCAAACTTTCTTCTCTGCTCGACACTATCAATAATATTGATACCCTCAAAGACAAAGAGCAGGATATTGTCGGGCGGGTGTATGAGTATTTCCTGAGTAAGTTTGCATTAGCTGAGGGTAAGGGAAAAGGTGAATTTTATACGCCAAAAAGCATTGTAAATCTCATTGCCACAATGATTGAACCCTACAAGGGTAAAATCTATGACCCCTGCTGCGGTTCCGGCGGAATGTTTGTGCAATCCATTAAATTTATTGAAAGTCATCACGGCAACAAAAAGAATCTCGCTATTTACGGACAGGAATATACGGCAACCACTTACAAACTGGCAAAGATGAACCTTGCCATCCGTGGAATATCCGGAAACCTTGGCGATGTGGCTGAAAACACCTTTTTTCGTGACCAGCATAAAGACCTGAAAGCCGATTACATAATGGCAAATCCGCCCTTTAACCAGAAACAGTGGCGTGCGGAAAATGAACTTACAGATGACCCGCGGTGGAGCGGTTACGAAGTACCACCCACAGGTAATGCCAACTACGCATGGATTTTACACATGGCTTCCAAGCTGTCAGAAAACGGCGTTGCCGGCTTTATTCTTGCCAATGGGGCTTTGTCCGGAGGCGGGGATGAGTATAAAATCCGAAGGAAGATGATTGAAAATAATCTGGTGGAAGCGATTTTGATTTTGCCGCAGAATATGTTTTACACAACAAATATTAGTGTTACTATTTGGATACTGAACAAAAACAAAAAAGATAGAACCTTAGAGCATAACGGAGCAATTAAAAAATACCGAGACCGTGAAAAAGAGGTTTTGTTTCTGGATTTACGCCAATGGGGAGAGCCTTTTGAGAAAAAATATACTCAATTTTCTGAGAATGACATTGCTAAAATAGCGACCACCTACCACAATTGGCAATCTTTTGAACCACCCCGTCAGACTGCGTCTGCCACCCCTCCGAAGGAGGGGAATTATCAGGATATCCACGAATATTGTTACAGTGCGAGTTTTGAAGAGATAGAAAAGAAAGATTTTTCACTGGTTCCGAGTAAATACATTGAGTTTGTAAACCGTGATGAGAATATAGACTTTGACGAGAAAATGAAAGCCTTACAGTCCGATTTTTCAGGATTGTTGAAAGAGGAAGAACAGTCTAAAAAGGATTTATTGAAAGTTTTTAAAGAGCTGGGTTATGAAATCAAATTATAAAAGAATTGGTGATTATATCCGGCTTGTCGATAATCGAAATATTGGCTTGAGAGTTACTACACTTTTGGGACTAACCATCAACAAAGAGTTTATCGCTTCTGTCGCCAATACTGTCGGTACAAATATGGCTAATTATAAAATTATCAAAAAAGGACAATTCGCTTGTAGTTTAATGCAGGTTAGACGAGATAAAAAAATTCCTGTTGCACTGCAAAAAGATTATGAAGAAGCCATAGTATCACAAGCGTATCCTGTTTTTGAAATAATTGATACTAAATTAATTTTGCCTGAATATTTAATGATGTGGATGTGCAGGTCTGAATTTGATAGAGAAGCCTGTTTTTATGCTGTTGGCGGTGTTCGTGGAAGTCTGGAATGGGAAGATTTTTGTAATATGCAACTCCCTGTGCCCGATATTGAAAAACAAAAAGCAATTGTTAAAGAATACAACACCATTGTAAACCGCATAAAGCTGAACGAACAGCTTAACAAAAAACTGGAAGAGACAGCTCAGGCGATTTATAAGCAGTGGTTTGTGGATTTTGAGTTCCCCTATTCCCCTCCTTTGGAGGGGTGCCCAACGGGCGGGGTGGTGCCTTTGGAGGGGTGGCAGGCGAAGCCTGACGGGGTGGTGCCTTTGGAGGGGTGCCCAACGGGCGGGGTGATTAATTCTCCTTCTTCGGAAAACGGGGTGGTGCCTCTGGAGGGCTGCCCAACGGGCGGGGCGTCTTCGGAAAACGGGGTGGTGCCTTTCAAACGAAACACCCAAAACTATCTCGCCTTACCCTACAACCCTAAATTAAAAGAGCGTGCAAAAGCCTTACGAAAAGCCGGAGTTTTATCAGAAGTTTTATTTTGGCAACAAGTACATAAAAGGAAATTCAAAGGATTAGATTTTGACCGCCAAAAAATTATAGGGAATTATATTGTCGATTTTTATTGCCCGAACCAAAATGTAGTTATTGAGATAGACGGTAGCAGTCATGACAATAAACAAGAATATGATGCTGAAAGAGATGTGTATTTAAAAGGCCTGGGGCTTACGGTTATTCGTATTAAAGATATTGATGTGAAGAAGAATTTGCAGGGAGTTATGGATAGGCTTGGGGACCACCCCGCCTTTCAGGCACGAAGCGACCACCCCGCCCGTTGGGCACCCCTCCAAAGGAGGGGAATTGGCTATAAGTCCAGCGGTGGAGAGATGGTTTGGAATGAGGAGTTGGGGAAGGAGATTCCGGAGGGGTGGAGAGTGAAACCATTTACGAAGGTAGTAAGTTTAAGTGGTGGTGGAACTCCAAGAACAGAAAATGATGCGTATTGGAATGGCGATATTCCATTTTTTACACCAAAGGATATCGCATCCTCTTATTATTCTATTAGGACAGAAAAACATTTAACTACAGATGGATTAAATAATTGCAGTAGTAAACTTTATCCTAAAAACACTGTCTTTGTTACTGCAAGAGGAACGGTTGGGGCTGTAGCTATTGCGGGTGCTGATATGGCAATGAATCAAAGTTGTTATGCTATCTTGGGAGACGGAAAATATAGTCAGTATTTTGTACACCAATTAACTTTGTTCACAATTAAAAAACTTAAAAGTGAAGCCGTTGGAGCAGTATTTAATGCTTTAGTTACAAAAGATTTTGAAGAGCAGTATGTTGTTTTACCAGAAATAGAGACAGTAACTCTTTTTGGCAATCAAGCTCAAAATATCTATGACGTAATATTAGAGAATGAAGAGGAAAAAAAATTAAATAATATTCTTAAAAACTTACTTCTTTCAAAAATGACAAAAGGTTAATAATTAACAATTTATGAAACAAGAAGAAATAACACTGCTAAAATATAAAGATATTCTTAGAGAATTAGAAAAACAAGAATGTCATTTATTGCTTGGAAATGGGTTTAATCAAGGACTTGGTATAGATACAAGCTATAAGTCTATATTTCAAAAAATGACCGAAAATGACCATGGAATATATAAAGATGCGCGGAAAATTATTGATGAAAGTAATTACGATTTAGAAAATTTCGTTGGAAAACTATCAACTGATATT
>ENA-ORDP01001480-ORDP01001480.1-marine-sediment-metagenome-genome-assembly--contig:-NODE-1480-length-12802-cov-2.618812_pt1 | contig 12802 bp, 10 predicted proteins | sample MGYA00248627_ERZ508539 | MGnify/ENA primary metagenome ERZ508539 (study PRJEB26208, sample SAMN05571518) | marine sediment metagenome | biome: deep sea; feature: Hydrothermal vent; material...
CAGGTCAAAAAGGCCCTCGCTGAACAGCCTGATGTCAGCGTGCAATTGTTCTCGACCCTGAAAAATACCGGGATCAAAGAGGCCCGCCGCCATATTGTAAACTGGCTTGAGTTAAGTGCTTAAGATTCATCGCTTTATCCACTGCTTTGCGCTGCCAATGAACCATCGAGTTTGCATAATATCGAATTAAATCATTGAATTTACAGATAAAAAAAAGCCCTGACATGGATTTTGGGGAGGGATTGTCAGGGCCTGGCAACGTTTACCCTGCTTACCAGGGTGGCCGGATTTCAACCAGGGAGGAGAGTTTGAAAACCGGTTGTTGAACGCTACTAATAATAGACTAATTTACTCAGTTTTCCTGTCCCAGCTCGTCCACAATGTAAACTTTTGTAAACGTATAAAACTGGCGGGTAAAACGTAACGAACCTGAACTCGAGATATAAACTTTTCGTCATACCCGCAGTGTTCAATGTAATGAGATCAGACTCGAATGGTCTTTGGTCACATTCTGTTCTTGAGAATTAAAAATAGATTTCAATTTGAACAATTAACTAGCAAACCAGTCGAGGAGTCGACAACAATCTTCGAATTGCACGGGCGAGGTTTTATTTTTGCTTTTACTTTTATTACGGGCAAAGAAAACCCCAGGTATTGGGGGAATAACACCTGGGGCTAAATACACACCCGACTTGGGGAATCGAGTGCTAAGTTATCCCGCCAGGGAGGAAATGCGGGAACTAACTCTTAACCTAACCCGAGAGTCCTAATTCAGAACGCTCACAATGTATGACTGGTTAACTTAAGAAAGGTTCATCCTCTCTGGACTTCATGGCGCGTAGTGTGAACTAATACTTTATAAAATACTAGTTTAATTTAATGCGCCTGATCCCAGTTATTACCCACACCAATATCAACGATTAAAGGCACAGATAAAGTTGCAGCTTTAACCATTTGTTCACGGATCATGTTTATGCTGGCGTCTAAAATGTCTGTCTTTATTTCAAACACCAGTTCATCGTGCACCTGCATGATCATTTTTATATCTAAGCTTTGCGCATAAATAATTTTATCTAAATTGATCATCGCAAATTTAATTATGTCCGCAGCGGTTCCCTGCATCGGTGCATTAATTGCAGTGCGCTCCGCGTATTGGCGTCGCATCGCATTCGTGGCATTGATCTCATGCAAATATAAACGCCGACCAAATACGGTTTCTACATAACCTTGCTCGCGTGCCTGTTCACGCGTCTTTTCCATATAGTCTTTAACACCGGGATAACGCGCAAAATACAAATCTATAAACGATTGCGCTTCATGACGACCAACACCGAGTTGTTTTGCTAAACCAAACGCCGACATGCCATAGATCAAACCAAAGTTGATCGCCTTGGCGGAGCGTCGTTGTTCGCTGGTGACTTCTTCAGTGTCCTGCGCAAACACCTCGGCGGCGGTAGCACGATGAATATCCTCGCCTGCCGCGAAGGCTTTTAATAAACCATTATCAGCGGATAGATGCGCCATGATGCGTAATTCAATTTGCGAGTAATCCGCAGCAACAACCTGATAACCCGACTCGGCAATAAATGCCTTACGAATACGCCGACCTTCTTCGCTTCGTATCGGAATGTTTTGCAGGTTCGGCTCGGTAGACGATAAACGTCCAGTCGCCGCTACTGCCTGATGATACGAGGTATGCACCCGTCCGGTATTGGCATCGATCATTTCAGGCAATTTATCAGTGTAAGTGGATTTCAGTTTACTCAGGCCACGGGTTTCTAAAATGAGTTTCGGTAAAGGATAGTCTTCGGCCAGTTCCTGCAACACCGCTTCCGCCGTTGATGGCTGGCCTTTGGGCGTTTTGGAAATAATCGGCAGGCCTAACTTTTCAAACAAGATTAGCTGGATCTGTTTTGGCGATCCCAGATTAAATTCTTCACCGGCTTCTTCGTAAGCCTGCTTTTCCAGCTCGACTAAACGGACACTGATCTGTTCGCTTTGTTTTAATAACTTATCTTTATCAATTAAGACACCGATACGCTCCATGCGCGACAGCACCGGAATTAACGGCAATTCAATTTCTTTAAATACTTTAACCAAATTTTCATGTTGTTGCAGTTGTGGCCACAGCGCCTCGTGCAATTGCAGAGTTATGTCGGCATCTTCGGCGGCATAGTCTCCCGCGACCTCAATCGTGACCTGTTCAAAACCGATCTGTTTGGCGCCTTTGCCGGCCACGTCTTCGTAGTGAATGGTGTGATGATCCAGGTATTTTAAGGCCAGCGTATCCATGTCATGACGCGACCCGGTGCTGTCCAGCACATAGGATTCGAGCATGGTGTCGTAGGCAATGCCCTGCAGATGGATGTCATAATTCGCCAACACACTCATATCGTACTTTAAATTCTGACCAAGTTTTAAATGTGCAGGATCTTCTAATAAAGATTTGAATTTAGCCAACACCAGATCACGATCCAACTGTGTCGGGACACCTTCATAATCATGCGCCACCGGCACATAGGCGGCCTTGCCTAACTCGTCAGAAAAAGACAGACCAACGATCTCGGCCTGCATGTAATCTAAACTGGTGGTTTCCAGGTCAAAAGCAAAAACATCCGCTCTTTTTAGTCGCGCTAACCAGGTATCTAATTTTGAAAATTCAAATATCGTCTGGTAGTCTTTTTTTACGTCGACCGGCACTGGTGCCGCCCCACCCTGTTCGCCTGCTGCAAGCTGGGTTGATAGTTGCTTCAGCCAGCTACGAAACTCAAAACGAGAATAATTTTCATGCAAGGTTTCGATATCGACCTCGTTCATTTTTATTTGATCCGGCGTCTGCTCGAGTTCGACATCGCATTTTATCGTCACCAGTTCTTTTGACAATGGCAATTGTGGCAGGGTCTCTCGTAAATACTCGCCGACCTTACCTTTGAACGCATCGGCACTGCTCATAATATTTTCCAGTGTTTTATATTCTGCCAGCCACTTCACTGCCGTTTTCGGACCCACCTTGGGCACACCCGGGACGTTATCCACGGTATCGCCGATCAAAGTGAGGTAATCAATGATCGATTCAGGGGGTACACCGAACTTATCGATCACGCCCTGGCGATCCATGCTGGTCTCGGTCATCGTGTTGATCAGGCTCACATGGTCATCGACTAATTGCGCCATGTCTTTGTCGCCGGTGGAGATTATTGTTTTAAGTTTAAGTTTGCTGGCCTGACGCGCCAGTGTTCCGATCACATCATCGGCCTCCACTCCACTGACACATAACAGCGGAAACCCCATCGCTTTAACAATGTTGTGGATCGGTTCGATCTGAACGCGCAGATCATCCGGCATCGGCGGGCGGTTGGCCTTGTACTCGGGATACATTTCATTGCGAAAGGTTTTACCTTTGGCATCGAAAATAACCACGATGGGATCAACTGGAAAATCCCGCTGCATGCGTTTAAGCATATTGATCACACCATAAATAGCGCCCGTCGGTTCTTTGGCGGAATTGGTCATATAGGTGAGCCTGGTATTCTGCATCGTATGATATGCACGAAAGAGATAGGACGAACCATCTACTAATATAAGTTTCTGTTTTGCGGTCTTTGTCATGGTGGCTATTATCGAGGTTTTGTTAGTAAGTGGCTACTGCTTGTTGCTATAGCCGACAAGCTACGTGGTTTTAACCAGGACAGACCGCTACAATTAGTGTCAACTCTCAATCAGCTATTCAGGATTGAGTAGAGTACGAAACCAGGAACGTTTATCGCGGTCCAAACCCATGCCGGGTGGGCCTGGATGAGTTTGGCGAAATATTAACACTGGTACAAACAGGCAAATCACGTAAAATACCGGTTATTCTGGTTAACAAACCTTTTTGGCAAGGGTTAATTGAATGATTTATGACTAGCAGGGTAAATCATAAAACCAGTGACCCGGCTGTTCTGGACCTTATTAAAATTATCGAGACCCCACAGGAAATTCTGGATGCGATTTTTGCTTATGACCAACACCGCGGCTTCGAAGCGTCGGCTGAAGAAACTGAAAAACTACGGCATCGCTAGCACACTGTTTAGCTTTTTGTTGATCCCGAACGGATATGCTGCTGAGGACATACCCCCGCCACAACAAGGCGACCAAACCAGATCAAGCGCAACCGAGGCGACTGCGCCGCCGGCTTTGCCTGTCGACACGACCTCATCTGGAAAACAATCTGAAACTAAATCCATCATGGAAACACGTCCGCCAGCCACCACAAAAGATCAGGGGCCGGCAAGTGATGACAGCCGCAACATTCCAGAACCTGAGGTCAATATTATTCATCGCAAGGAAACGACGATTGAGGAATACCGGATTAATGGGAAACTTCGTTATGTCAAAATAATTCCCAAGCTTGGCAAACCTTATTACCTGGTCGACAAGGATGGTGATGGCGAGCTGGAGAGCCGGCACAGCGATCTAGACGGTATCCCGCCCATTAACGAATGGATCTTATTACAGTGGTAATAATCCACCCGCCTGTGGATAAGTTTGTGGAAAATCATCAGGCCAATAAAACCTAATTGACGCTAGTCGTATAAAAACAACAACATATGATCTTATTCGCTTCATTATACTCATATAATTCAACAGGATAGCCACACTTTATAGCACCAGCGCCTGTGTTGTCATATATCGGTCACGTAACATATTGATTTTTATGATTGTGCATAACTATAACGATTAACCTTTTTATTATCAGGTGTGTAACCGCTCGATGCCCGTGAGTACCCTAAAAAATACCGCAAACCAGCTTGCCCGACGCATCGATAAAACCGTCGATATATTAGGCAATGGCATTGCCTGGATGACCCTCGCGATGGGGATTGTGATGGCGGGGGGCGTTATTCTGCGCTTTGCGTTTGATATTGGCTGGGTGTGGTTACAGGAAAGCGTCAATTACCTGCATGCCTATATATTTATGCTCGGCGCCGCCTACACACTGCGCCATGATGGCCATGTGCGGGTCGATGTTTTCTATCGGCAGATGTCGATAAAACGAAAAGCCCTGGTCGATCTGCTGGGCACCCTGTTTTTACTCATTCCCGTGAGTAGTTTTATTCTCTACGCAAGCTGGGCGCCCACCATTGAGGCCTGGTCTGCGCTTGAAGGTTCACAACGAACGGGCGGGCTCGACTTCGCCTACATTTTGAAATCGAGCATGTTGTTGATGCCCGCTTTGCTGATCTTGCAGGGCCTTGCTATTAGCATACAAAAATTTCTTATCATTATTGATTCACCCGATAACTCTGATCCACAGGCATCATCGCATGGCTGAGTTTATGATTATCCTGTTAGTGTTGTCGGTCTTCCTGATCCTGCTCAGTGGTTATCCGGTTGCCTTCGCCTATGGCGGTGCGGCGTTGTTTTTCTATTTCATCGGCTTGATGTATATGCCCGATATCTTCGATGCCACCGCCATGAACCTGTTTGACAACAACCTGGTGGGTCTGATTTCCCGTCGTGACATGCTCATCGCCGTACCGCTGTTCGTCTTTATGGGCGTGATGCTCGAACGCTCAAAGGTGGCTGAAAATTTACTGGAGACCATGGGATTATTATTCGGCCCGTTGCGCGGCGGGTTGGGCATCTCGGTTTTACTGGTGGGCATGCTGCTCGCCGCCAGTACCGGTATCGTCGGCGCAACCGTGGTCACCATGGGTCTGTTGTCATTACCGACCATGTTAAAACGAAATTATGATCCTAAAATTGCGGCCGGTACGATCTGCGCGTCGGGAACCTTGGGTCAGATCATTCCGCCATCGATCGTATTAATCTTGCTTGGCGATCAGATTGCCAGTGAATACCAGAATGCTCAATCATCGATGAACAACTTTTCTCCTGATACCGTGTCGGTGGGTGATCTGTTTGCTGGTGCCGTTATTCCCGGTTTGATCCTGGTCGGTCTGTACCTGGTTTATTTGATTGCCGTTGCCTATTTAAAACCCGACAGCATGCCGGCTATCCCCAAAGAAGAACGCACCCTGGATCGCCAGCAACTTTTACTTAAAACCATGACCGCCCTTGTACCACCGGTATTACTGATTGTATTGGTACTTGGTGCCATTTTTGTGGGTGCCGCCGCCGCTTACGAAGCCGCCTCCATTGGTGCTGTGGGGGCTATCGGTCTCGCCGCGGTGAATAAAAAACTGGACTGGAAAATTTTACGCGAAGTCATGCGCAGCACGGTGCGCATCACCAGCATGGTGTTTCTGATCTTCATCGGCGCCATGATGTTCACCGCCACCTTCAAAGGCTTTGGCGGTAATGAGATCGTTGAAGGCCTGCTGGTCGACCTGCCCGGCGGCGTATTCGGCGCGATGTTTATCATCATGTTGATCATGTTCCTGCTCGGTTTTATTCTCGATTTTATTGAGATCAGTTTAGTCATCGTGCCGATCGTCGCCCCGATCATTTTTATGTTTGGCTTTGATGCCGACACCGGCATTCAGGACCCCAGCCAGATAATTCATCCGGTCTGGTTTGGCGTGATGATCGCCATCAACTTACAAACCTCATTTTTAACGCCCCCGTTTGGGTTTTCATTATTTTACCTGCGTGGCGTGGCACCACCTGAGATTACAACGATGGATATTTATAAAGGCGTCGTACCCTTTATTGGCATTCAATTATTCACCCTGGTATTGCTTGCACTCTGGCCTGAGCTGGCTACCTGGCTGGCTGATAAAGTCTAAACACCGTTATGACACGCTCAAAATGGTTTGCAATTATATTTATTAGTACGACGCTGTTGATCAGTTACGTGTTTATGCAACGCATTCCTCATGATGTCGTATTGCATATAAATGACAAGTGGCATGTTATGTTGATCAGTGAAGATCAAACCAGCCAGATTGATTTTGACCCACAACAGATTCAACTGATCAAACAAAATCAGGCCAACCTGTGGTTAAGCGGCATGGGTGAACTTCGCTGGCAACAACACACCATCACCGTCTCTGAGCTGGAGCTTGAATTTAATGAGACCGTGATTTCTACATCAAGCAATTCACTGGTAGTAAACCTGTTTTTATATCCCGACGGGCGTGTGCTAAAAGGCAAAGCTGGTCTAAAATAATAACATCCCAATTAACGACCGACCGGAATCAACATGACTGATAAAAAAGAAATGAGTGACGAACAGTGGCAACAACAGCTCACTGAAGAAGAATACAACATTACCCGCAAACACGGTACCGAACGCGCCTTTACCGGTAAATACTGTGACAGCAAGGAAAAAGGGCAATATACCTGTAAGTGCTGTGGTGAACCGCTTTTTCTTTCTGATACCAAATTCGATTCGGGCACCGGCTGGCCCAGTTTCTTTCAGGCCATCGATGAGACGGCGGTCGCTGAGACCCGCGATGCAACGCTTGGTATGGAACGAGTCGAGGTTCATTGCAATAAATGCGATGCGCACCTGGGGCATGTCTTCCCGGATGGACCTAAACCCAGTGGACTTCGTTACTGTATTAATTCAGCGTCGCTCGATCTGAAAACGAATGACGAATAATAAATACATGGCACTTGCTTAAGGCTTAAGTAAATACCATTCAAGTCTGATTCCACGCCGAAAAAAATCAATCAAACACACCTTCGGGCAACTCATCAAATGCGGGGATATCATCAGCCGGTGTAAACCAGTTCGCCTTTGAGCCCACATAGACATTCGACATGGGCCTGGCCGCTACATCCTCATCAAGACATGCCAGGGCGATACTTAAATAGCGACTTTTGCGTGGCAGGTAATTCATCAAACGCGAACCACATTCCGAACAGAAGGCTCGCACCCCTGGGCGTTCTTTAAATTCTGAGATCTTGTCCTCACCTGTAATAAATTTAAAGGTCTCACCTTTAGCGAATACCTGGGTCGCAAACGCAGCGCCATGCGAGCGACGACAGCGAGAACAATGACAATTAAACGTCTTTTCTGCAACCAATTCAACTTCAAATTCAATCGCACCACATAAACATTTTCCTTTTGCCATATTCTTCTCCACATAGAATCTTTTAGATTATTTACTCGATACTTAATCTGATTTAATAATTTCAAATGTTGCTTTGTATGTTAGTTTACTAATTAACATATTCATTTCACAATAGGCATTAATCGGCATCGGATCATCTCCACAGCCACAGTTGATAACAATTTCAGTAAAGAACACGCCCAGCTTAACAGTAATGATCTCTTCTGCTTCTTTAGTTGCTAAAATAGTAACATCAATATCATCGTCATCAACATAACCACCCTGCGTCAAACCTTTTTCCAGCGGCAAGCTAGCCGGCGGTAACGACTTAATTTGTGTTTTCAGCGTCGGCTGAAAGCTGGAAGTGTGAATTTCCAGAACCGATTGTTGGAAGTTAATCATTCAATTAATCTCGGCAGCATGAGATGGATAATAATAACGAATAAACCTTTTTATTCAAAACAAGCCTGAGACCCGTTTATTATAAAATAATATAAGTTAAACAATAAGTTAGTGTAAAGTAAATTTTTGCATGCAATTAATATAACCAGCAAGCTTGTTGACGTTCTATAGATATGTTATTTCTGTTAGCAGGATAATAACAATAAATTAAGGAGAACGTATGTCTGACATCTATCAACCACCGCAATCCGATTTAGAAAAAGCACCTTCTGGTGAACAAGTTGGCGGCTCGGTCGAAAACGGACTGGCCGGTAATTATGAGTTTGCGATTGGTGAGACCTTAAAAGAAGCCTGGCAACTGACTTCCGGCTTTAAAGGTACGTTCTGGCTGGCCGTACTGATTTTCTTCGCCATCTATATTGGTATTAGTATTGTTGCGGCAATCATTGGGGCGCTACTCGGAACACTGATCCCTGGCCCCGAATTTGCGCTCTTTTTCGAAGTTATAGCCAATTTTGTCCTGAGCCTCATCGTCATGCCGATACAAATGGGGTTATTTATCATCGGTATTCGACGTGCCATGGGAGAGTCTTCCGAAGCCTCTTCGATCATGGGCTATTATTCAAAGATTATTCCTTTATTTTTAACCTACCTGTTAATGATGGTAATGGTTCTACTGGGTTTGTTATTACTGGTACTACCTGGTATTTACTTAATGGTAGCCTATTATTTTGCATTACCTTTAGTGGCAGAAAAAGACATGAGTCCCTGGCAGGCACTGGAGACCTCACGAAAAACAATTACCCACCGATGGTTTACATTCTTTTTCTTCGGCATTATTATTTCGCTAATCGCGTTAGTCGCGATGCTACCGTTAATGATCGGCCTTGTCTGGGCTATGCCAATGATACTGATTGCTTATGCCATCATTTACCGAAATATGTTTGGAATAGAAAAAGAGACGCTTGCATAGCCACCTGCTGGATTTGAATTTGTAGGAGCAGGCTCAGACCGCGATAAAATAACCCTGCAAGGGGATATCACGGTCTGAGTCCGCTGCTGCGAAAAATCCATTTTACAATCTTAAAACACTTAGTGGATACAATTCAGGAGCACAAATTTAGCGTGCGTTATAGTAAGCCAGTTCAGAAATCTTGTGCCATGCCTGTGCCTGACCGCGAAATTTTTTAAACGAAGCAAATATCTTTTTACCCATCTTGTCCTTGTTTGCAACTTCGCTTACCACTTCATCAGAGAAATTCTTGATCTTAGCTAACACATCCTTTGGAAAGGGTTTTAAATTAACGTGATGTTTTGTCACTAAAGTGTGCAGGGCTGCATTGTTGCGTGCGGTATATTCTGCCAGCATGTCCTGGTTGGCATAGGCACAGGCGCATTCAACAATTTTTTGCAGATCCTTTGGCAATTCATCAAACACTTTTTTATTCACGATCGCCTCTAAAGTGGTACCAGGCTCATGCCAGCCTGGATAATAATAATATTTAGCCACTTTATAAAAACCAAAGGCAAGGTCATTATAAGGCCCAACCCATTCGGCGGCATCGATCGCTCCGGATTGCAACGAGGTATAGATCTCACCACCGGGCAGACTCACCGGGGTACCCCCTGCGCGTTTTAACACTTCACTGCCGAGGCCAGGAATACGCATCTTCAGGCCTTTTAAATCTTTTATAGATTTTATTTCCTTGTTAAACCAGCCGCCCATCTGCACGCCGGTGTTTCCTGCTGCGGCCGGGATCAAATTAAAGTCAGCATAGAGCTCTTTCCACAGTTTTAATCCACCACCATGATAAAGCCAGCCGTTCATTTCCTGTGCATTCAGACCAAACGGAACCGACGAAAAAAACTGCGCCGCTTCACTTTTGTTTTTCCAGTAATACGCTGCACCGTGCCCCATTTGCACATCACCACTACTGACGGCGTTGAAAACTTCAAATGGCCCCACCAGTTGTTTTGCACCATAGACTTTAACTTCGATCCGGCCACCACTCATTTCAGTGATCATTTTTGCAATCGTATTGGCACCCGTCCCTAATCCAGGAAAGTTTTTCGGCCAGGTCGTGACCATTTTCCATTTATATTTTTTACCTGCAGCCGCGTTGGCATTTTTTGCCGACAAACCCAGTCCCGTAGCCGCCAGCATACTACCCGCCCCGGCCTTTGTTAAAAATTCACGACGCTTCATTGCGCTTACTCCTAATAGTTGATTTAGATCACACTTTTTGTGAATAAATTTTTTCCACCATTATAATGTGCTTCTAAAGTTATATACGAATTTGTTTATTCATCAATTACTTGGCTCCGTTGGTTCATAGCGAGCTCGAATGATCGGCCGTATGTGAGACACAATTGTTTTTATCTATTTTCACGCCGTTATATGGATAAGCAACTATTATTCTGCCATTATCTGCGCATAGGCATGAAGTGTTGATGGTCTTCTTATATCACTTTATTAGCTTTCTCTTAAATAATTAACAACTATAAATATACTGATAAGGATTCAATGGGGCACGCAATTACACACATCCAGACACGTTTAGCGCTGGTTGCTTTTGTTAGTTTTGCACTCACACCGATTTGTGGTTACGCCGCTGCCGCTTACTTTGGCATGGTCGAGCTCAATGACTTAGTGCAAACCAACACTGGGCTACCGTTACTCGCCGTATATGTCATTCTGTTAGCCTGGGTCGGTCGGCACTTTTATAGTTTTACTCGCCCACTAATTGACTGGCATGTTGAGCACCGCAATGGCCAGCCCTTACCCGATCGTTTAAACCAGCATTTACGCACCTTCACCACCCGCTACTGGTCATTTTTCCTCATCGCTTCGGTCATCTTACCAACAATCCAATACTGGGTAACCAGCAACCCGGTTAGCGCTGCAGAATCCGCAGTCCGTTTCGAACTCATACTCATGATTCTGGTGGTAGCTATATACATTGGTATGCCAGGGTACTTATATAGTTTGAACCTGCTGGGCAACCTGAACCGTTACATCGGTATGAACAGCGTACATATCACCATGCAAACTAAAATGCTTTTAATCGGTGGCTTCCTGCCATTACTGACCAGTGTTGTACTCCTTAAATACTACTGGTGGCAAACAGGTTACCTGAGTAACGAAGTACTCGTCGCCTGGGCCATAATTGGCTTAATTGCTTTCCTGATAACCGGCGTCGCGATTGTTGGCCTGCACCAGTCATTGTCTCCAGTAAAACGAGTCATTAGCCGCAGTGGCGCCAGCAGCAATAGCACACTGGCTAAATTACTGCGCCCACAGTCACTTGATGAGATCGGCTATCTGGTGCAAATGCTTGGCAACGTCTTTAAGCGTTTAGTCGAACAGGAATCACATGTTACCGCCATTGTCGATTATGCCGCCGAGGGCATTATCGTGTTAGATGAAGAGCACACCATTGGTACCTTTAATCCTGCTGCGGAGCGCCTGTTTGGCTATTTACATCATGAAATAAGTGGTAAACCGATCCGCTGGTTAATCCCTGAGCTCGATATCCTCACGCTGGAGGGCAACAACCCGAATAATGAACGTGAGTTAATAGGACGCAATCGTAACGGTAGCTCGGTGCCCATCCGGGTACGCACCAGCCAGATGGTACGTGATGAGCAGATCTTCTATACCCTGATCGTGGCTGATATTTCGGAGCAACAAGCTGCTCAGATCTTACTGGTAGAAGCCGAGTCTCGATATCGAAATTTAGTCGAGACTGCCCACGACCTGGTCTGGAGCATCGATCCACAGGGCCGCTGGATTTACCTGAATAACGCAGTGACAAATATTTATGGTTATAAGCCAGAAGAAATGCTGGGCAGGCATTTTGACCAGATTCAGGCACCGGAATCGCAGGAACGAGACAATTTTGCCTTTGCACAGTTACTCGAGGGTAAAGACCTGGTTCAATATGAAACGGTACATTTAGATAAGGAAGGCAATCATCGTTATATCAGTTTTAATGCCCGACCTAATTTAAATGATTCTGGTGAAGTGGTTTCAATATGCGGCACCGCACGCGATATCACCGAACAAAAACTGTTTGAAAAAGAACTGACCTACCAGACCCAGCACGATAGTTTAACTGGCCTGTACAATCGCAGTTATTTTCAGAGTGAACTGGAACGAGTTACTTCGCGAATCGCCCGTAGCGCAGCGGAATGTGCATTACTCTATTTAGACCTCGATCAGTTTAAATACGTCAACGACACCCTCGGCCATGCCGCTGGCGATCGGTTATTAAAAGAATGCACCGAAGTGTTACGCAAAAATATACGTGATGGTGATCTACTGGCTCGTTTTGGTGGCGACGAATTTACGATATTGTTGTATAACATCGACCACGATCACGCAATACCGGTTGCCG
>ENA-ORDP01001481-ORDP01001481.1-marine-sediment-metagenome-genome-assembly--contig:-NODE-1481-length-12793-cov-8.903988_pt1 | contig 12793 bp, 10 predicted proteins | sample MGYA00248627_ERZ508539 | MGnify/ENA primary metagenome ERZ508539 (study PRJEB26208, sample SAMN05571518) | marine sediment metagenome | biome: deep sea; feature: Hydrothermal vent; material...
ATGTGAGCAGCTCACCGGCCTGGGTGACGCCGTCACTGTTGGCATCCTGCCAGATACGCAACTCGGAAAACGCCGCATCATTAACGTCAATTATGCCATCGGCGTTGGTATCCAGATCCGCTAACGCCGAAAAACCATCCGCCGCAGTGGCACTAGAAAGGGGACAGATTTATTTTTCCACATCTCATCACCCTATCCCGCTACTACACATAGAAAAATAAATCTGTCCCCTTTACTCCTTTACTGAATCTGTCCCCTTTACTGCTGGATTTATTTATTAGCCCAATCTTGATTCTCTGACTGCGCTTAATATGTCTTTAGTAGTTGCTTTCGTTTTTATTCCACGCACATCAAAGGGTGATTTGCCTTTTTCCTTTTTAGATATGAGAGAAAAGGCAGTGCCATCTCTTCGACGAATTTCTACTTCTTCTTTCTGTGCAATTTTTAATAGCTTAGACAGATTTTGACGAGCTTCTGAATAGGTAAAGACTTTCATTTTAATTTACTCCATCACTTCAATATTGAGATCATATGCAACTTTTTTCATGCGTTTATCTAGTGTTATTAACGGAATTGATAAATATGTTGCGCATTGTAGAAAATACGCGTCATACGCATAAATGTTGTAATCTAGTGCCAATTTCAATGCTTTTTGAATGTCGACAGAAACCAGCCTTACAGGAATTGAACTAGCTGCCTCAAATGCCGATAATGTGTCATCACGCGTTAGCTGCTTACGTTTAACCATTGCGGTTAAAGCATTGCCTATTTCATAGGGCAATATTTCGGGGGCAATTGCATTGGATTCTGATGTGAGTTGGATGATATTTTCTTTTTCCGGTTCATCCAGAGCGACAGCCAAAAATATATTTGTATCAGAGATAATATCCATACAGACAATTGTACAACTGAACGGATTTTTGTCAAGGGACTAACAAGAAGACTTGCCCGTTCCAACCAAACGGAATCGGACATTATCGCTCTTTCATTTGCCCATGACTTCCATTTGTTGGCTGTTGCACGCCAGCGTTCTGCGTTAACTGGATCGTGACCGTTGATTCCGGTAGCGTGACCAGTGATTCTGGAGATACCTTAGAACTCGGTCACGATGAGGCGTAATATGCAATAACGAGAGATTCGGACAAATATAAAACATATTTTCCTCAAGTTAGGCTGATATCAATCGTTGCATAAGTATTCGCATGTATTTTATCCCCTCACCCCAACCCTCTCCCGGAGGGAGAGGGGGCTATGATGCAAAGACTTATGCAACGATTAATACATCCGTATGAAAATTAACCAGCAGCTAACGAATTACATCCAGAGGGCCTTCAAACCTGTCACGATTTTTGCTATCGCAAAAAATCGCGCCAGCTTTGAAGGCCTCTGATGCGAAAGTTAAGATACAAGGCATCAAAAAAAATCAGCAAACCTTAATTACAGGGAGTTGGAAATGAACATACTGATAGCTGAAGACAATCATATGATTCAAGAATTACATTCTGAGTTAATGAATCACTGGGGGTTTGAATTCGATATGGTATCAAACGGTATTGAAGCTGTTGAGTGCGCTCAAAGGAATGGCGGGGAATATGACTTGTGTCTAATGGATGTTGAAATGCCAAGGATGAATGGCATAGAAGCCACAAGAAAGATTAGAGAAAGATGCTCATATTTTCCAATAATGGCTCTTACAGCAAATTCTAGCTATAAAAATGAGTGTTTGACAGCTGGCATGGATGAATTTGCGCAAAAACCTTGTCTTCCTGATCAATTATTCAGGATAATCAAAGAAATAACTGTTAAGCCCGTATCAGTAGACGTTAATTGCAACGATATATCACTCACAAAGGTTATGCCAATGAATTCAGAAGAACTACAGGAGTTAAGAGAGTTAAAGAAACAGGGCCTCACCAAGATGAAATTGGTTGGTCTGGGGCACATTTTTATTGTTCACAAAAATATTCAAAATAAAATATCCCATGATTTAGTTGGTGAGAGTAAGGAGTTGTCAGAATTTATTGATAGGTCACCATCTGAGCCTGGTCGTTGCTATCTGTATAAAGCTAACTTGCATGTTACAAAAGATCTCTTCCTCCCAGAAGAATTAGAAGAAGCAATCAGGAATGAAAATGAAATTGTTATGGGGTTTTGCAATGTAACTGACAAGCGTATTCCTGATAAAAATGACTAGCGAATAAGGTTAGATTGTGTGAGGAAGGACTGTGCCTATTTTGCCTGGCATTGGCTCTTGACTGGGGATATACGGTTGCAATAAACAACGTGTTTTTGTGCCTTCGTGATTGACTTATTAGTACCTTAGAAATGATTTTCTGTGCATTTTGCAGAAAATTATTTCGTGAAGGTACTTATCTTGTGGTTTATCCAGGTTAGGGACCCAGTACCATATCAGGTATATATTGGTACTCTTGGAGTAAAGAATGGCTAAAAATACCAGCATTACACTGGGTGGATAAAGGGGACAGATTTATTTTTCGCACGCCTACCTATTAACAACTATCGTTCATGCGCGGTTTCCTGTATTCCTCTTAACAGGGGACTCAGGATAAACTCCAGTACCCGGCGTTTCCCTGTTTTGACTTCTACGGATACATTCATGCCGGGTGAGAGTTCGATTACCTTGTTGCCTACATTCATGCTCGTGCGCGCCATACTGACGCGGGCGGCGTAGACATATCCCACATCCTTCAGGGGCACGGCATCTTTTGACAGGCTAACCACTTTCCCGGCTATCAGGCCGTAACGGGTGAAGGGAAAGGCTTCGACTTTTATTTCGACATCCTGGCCGGGATTAACGAAGCCGATGTCTTTGTTTTGCACCCAGGCTTCTATTTCAAGCTTGTCTTCACGGGGTACAACTATCATCAACTGTTGCGCGGGGGTGACTACGCCGCCTACGGTATGCACGGCGAGTTGTTGCACTATGCCATCTATGGGGGAGACAAGATGCTGCCAGGTGGTCCGGTTTCTGGCTTTCACCAGTTCCTGTCGCTTTGAGCGAATGCGATTTTGTGCATCGGACAGTTGCTTGCGACTGGTTTTGTAAAATTCAGAGCGGGTGGTTTCAAGTTGCTTTTTCGCTTCATCCAGTGCCGCTTTGGCCTGCTGACGTTTTTTCTTTTCGGCTGCCAGCACCTGTACCTTTTCCAGCCGTTGTTGTTCTATTTCAAGATATTTCATACGCGAGGCGTATTTTTTTGCCAACATTTCATGCACCGCATGGCTGCGTTCTTCCAGTAAGGCTACGCTTTCTTTCATATTTTTGATATTGACCTGCGCCATTTCCATGGCGGCCCGGCGTTCTTTAACCAGCAATCTGGCGCTGGCCATGCGTGCCCGGTGTTCATGCAATTGATCTTTTAGCAATCGACCTTGTAACAGGATGATTGGTTTGCTCACTCCATCAGGAGCTTTGAATTCGGATTGCCCCGCTAACAGCGCGTGCAACCTGGCGGCTTCGATCTGCGCGGCTTTTAATTCATTTTCCAGCCGTCCTGTGTCTGCTCTGCTTGATGTGCTGTCCATATCAACCAAGGGATCACCCTGGTTGACAACCTGGTCTTCATCTACATATATCCTGTTGATAACGCCTGCCTCCAGGGGCTGGATGGTTTTGCTGTGACTGCTGGGGATAATTTTTCCCTGGGCTACGGCTATGATGTCGATCTTGCCCAGCGCAGCCCAGGCAGCCGCCAGCACAAACAGAAGGATGATAACCAGGGCCATGGTGCGCCCAAGAGGGGAAGCCGGCGTTTCCTCAATTTCCAGTACGGCGGGTAAAAATTCAAGTTCTTTACCTTTGGCGGTTTTTTTATTTACCGATGGCTCACGTGCCTGCCAGGCGATATGCCATAGTTGAAAATAGCGGTGTAACCTCTGCCAGTATTTTTGGGTGATTTTCATTTTGTTTTCTTACACTAATTATATTTGTTGGGTTTCGTTTCACTCTACCCAACCTACGCTAGTTGTATGCCGCCTTGTTGATGCTGGTGTAACCGGGCGTAGTAACCATTGCGTTGCAACAGTTCCTGGTGTGTTCCCTGCTCGATAATTTGGCCTTTGTCGATAACCAGAATGCGGTGGGCATGGCGTACGGTTGAAAGCCGGTGGGCGATAATAAAGACGGTGCGTCCCTGACTGATGCGCGCCATGTTTTTCTGGATGATATGTTCGGATTCATAGTCCAGCGCACTGGTGGCTTCATCAAACACAAGTATGCGTGGGCTGCCCATCAGGGCGCGGGCAATCGCCAGCCGTTGACGCTGTCCACCCGAAAGATTGGAACCATGCTCTCCCACCAGGGTGTCGTAGCCTTCCTGCAATTCCAGAATGAATTCATGCGCACCCGCCAGCCTGGCGGCTTCGACGACGCTCTGCATGGGGATACCCGGATCACTCAAAGCGATGTTGTCGCGTATGCTGCGATTGAACATAAAGTTTTCCTGCAGGACGACGCCAATCTGCCGTCGCAGCCAGGCGGGATCGACCTGCGCCAGATCGATGCCGTCGATCAGGATGCGACCGGACTCTGGCACATATAACCGTTGAATGAGTTTGGCGATGGTGCTTTTTCCCGAGCCGGAACGCCCGACAATGCCAATGGTTTTTCCCGCCGCCACCTCAAAGCTCATGCTGCGCAAAATTTCGGGGCCGTCGATACGATAACGAAAGCTGACATCATCAAAGGTGACATGGCCGTTTAGCGTGGGCAACGTGGTGCGGTTGGGGTTATAACTGGGCTCAGGAGGGGCATTGAGGACATCCCCCAGACGTTGCACGGAAATCCCGGCTTGCTGAAACTCCTGCCAGAGTTGCACCAGACGTAACAACGGGCCACTGACGCGCCCGGCCAGCATGTTGAATGCGATCAACTGACCGATAGACAATTCACCTTTCATCACCAGCGTTGCCCCCACCCATAGAATAAGGATGGTCGTGATCTTGTTGACGAAGCTGGCGACCTGGCCGGCGACATTGCTCAGATTTTTGGCCTTAAACCCGGCCTTGACATAGCCTGCCAACTGCTCATCCCAGCGCCGTTGCATGGAGGGTTCGACGGCCATGCTTTTGATGGTTTCAATGCCGCTGACGGATTCGACCAGAAAGGCCTGGTTCTCGGCGCCACGGTTAAATTTTTCATGCAGACGGGCGCGGATGATGGGGGTGATAACGATGGAGAGGATAAGATAAGCCGGGAGTGTCAGCACCACCACCAGCGTGAGCATGGGGCTGTAAAAATACATCACCGCCAGAAACACGAAGGTGAAAAACAGATCGATAACCAGCGTGACGGAGGAGGAGGTCAGAAATTCACGAATGGATTCGAGTTCACGCACACGGGCGACGGTATCCCCTACCCGGCGCGTTTCGAAATACGCAATCGGCAGACGCAGCAAGTGGCGGAATAACTGCGCCCCCAGCACCACGTCAATACGGCTGGACGTGTGCGAAAATATATAGGTGCGCAAGCCACCCAGCAGCACATCGAACAGGGTCAGCGCCAACATGCCAATGGCCAGCACATTCAGGGTCGTCATGCCTTTGTGCACCAGTACCTTGTCGATGACCACCTGAAAGAACAGCGGCATCAACAGGGCAAACAACTGGATAAAAAAAGACGCCAGCAGGACTTCACCCAGCAGTTTGCGATGCTTGATGATGGCGGGAATAAACCAGCTAAAATCAAACTTTTTGTCTTCCTGGCCGGGCGCGGCGCGTCGGGTAAAAAGGATCAGGCGGCCTGACCAGGCCGGTTCAAAAATATCACGCGGCAGCGTCAGGGGGCGGGGCTCTGCCGGATCATGAACCAAGACTTTCTCGTCTTCAGCCCGGGCAATGATCACATAGCGGCCATCGCGCTGCCGGGCCATCGCGGGAAGCGCGATGGCGGACAGGCGCGGCCACTCGCTGTCCAGGGCGCTAACCTTGAACCCAATATGCCGGGCCATACGCAACAATGCGACTTCATCCAGCGGCTTGCCCTGCTCGGCAAACTCATGCCGGAGCTGTTCAGCATCGGCGGGGACACCAAAATAATGGGCTAAAAATAGCAGGCAGGCGAGACCGGGATCTGAATTGTCAAGGCTATTGAGGGCGTGCGGCATGCGAGTTCCTTCTCACAGATGGGACGATCCATCCAGATTTAGTTAAATTTGAACATCAACGTTGGTTCATGACTAAACTTACCACTCCAATATTTAAGTTTTATGTTAGTTTAGAATTGTTCTATGCCCAAACCAGACACTTGACGCAAACCCTGGCCTTTTTTAATCTCGCGAAAGGGGACGAGGGATTAAGATTTAGTCCCTCTGGGGGAGTGGAGGCGCCGTTGCAAAGACCAGGCTGATTGACCTCTCCCGGCGTAAAAAAGAAGCTTGCACCCGCTTCAACCTGGAAACCTCAGTCTTCCGGCCAGGCGGCGAGCAGGAATACGATGCCCAGGGCGCCCAGCACCCATGTCTGTATGGGCGCGCCGGCGCTCATAAACTTGCTGTAACCGTCGAGCGCAAAAATAATAGCCGCCGAGACGATCAGCCCGGCACCCATGATGGAAAACACGCTGCGGCGATTGGCCCTGCGAATCTCAAGGCGCAGGGATTCCAGTTGAGCGGCCTGCATTTCAACTTTAAGTTTGCCGTCCCGCGCCCGCTCAAGGACATCGGAAATCAGGCTGGGCATCTGTGGCGCTTTTTCCAGCCAGATGGGCAGATAGTCTTTTATCTGACGGACAACCGCGCGCGGGCCGATCTGATCTTTAATCCAGTCTTCAAGAAACGGTTTGGCCGTCTGCCAGAGATCAAGATCAGGATAAAGCTGGCGGCCCAACCCTTCAATGTTGAGCAGGGTTTTCTGCAACAGAATCAGCTGGGGTTGAACTTCCATATTGAAACGACGGGCCGTCTGGAACAGGCGCAACAATAACTGGCCGAAGGAAATGTCCTTTAGCGGCCTGTCGAAAATGGGTTCACAGACCGTGCGAATGGCGGATTCGAATTCCTCAACCCGGGTTTCTTCATCCACCCAGCCGGATTCCACATGCAGTTCCGCTACGCGATGATAGTCACGGTTGAAAAAGGCGAGAAAGTTTTCGGCAAGGTAGCGTTGGTCGAGCGTATTGAGAGTGCCCATGATGCCAAAGTCTACGGCAATATACTGGCCGTTTCTGGCAACAAAAATATTACCGGGGTGCATGTCCGCATGAAAGAAGCTATGGCGAAACACCTGGGTGAAGAAAATAATCACTCCCCGTTCAGACAGCGTTTTGAGATCAATGCCGGCTTTTTTCAGATCACCGATATTGCTCACCGGGATACCGGAAATGCGCTCCATCACCATGACATTCTTGCGCGTGTGCGGCCAGTAAATATCGGGAATATAAATCAGTTCGGAATTTTCAAAATTGCGCCGCAGCTGTGAAGCGTTGGCGGCTTCGCGCATAAGATCCAGCTCGTCAAGCAGCGTTTTCTCGATTTCATGGACCACGTCAACGGGATGCAGTTGTTTGCCCATCGACCAGAAGCGCTCAATCCTGCCGGCTATGATATACAGCAGGCTGATATCCCGTTTGATCACCGGCAGGATATCGGGACGCAGCACCTTGACCACAACTTCGTCCCCGTTTTTCAGGGTGGCGGCATGCACCTGGGCGATGGAAGCTGAAGCCAGTGGTGTAATATCAAATTTTGTAAAGACCTCTTCCAGCGGGCAGGCATAGGCCTTTTCAATAATAGCCCGGGCCTGCTCGCCCGGGAAGGGCGCAACTTGATCCTGCAATTTAGCCAGCTCGACCGCGATATCGTCGGGCAACAGATCACGCCGGGTAGAAAGGATTTGTCCAAACTTGACGAAGATGGGGCCGAGATCTTCAAGCGCCCGACGAATGCGCACGCCCCGATCCTGTTGACGGCGCGGCAGCCAGTGCCAGGGCAAAAAGAAACCGATAAAGCGCACCGGACGAAACAGGTGGGTCGCCAGGATCAGTTCATCAAGTCCGTGGCGAACCAGAACCCAGCTGATTTTCAAGAGTCGTAATAATTGCCCTGGTTTAATCATTTATATTTGCTGTATCCCGAAAATAGAGGCCGACGTTATTTCGCCTGTTGTTCTGTGAATAACGCAGAGGGTGAAAAGATGATTATTGGCGATCATAAAAAATTTGCGGCAGTTATCTCTGTATTAAAACTCTGCGCCTTTGCATTAATATTTATTAATCGTTGCATAAGTGTTGGGATGTATTCTATCCCCTCACCCCCACCCTCGTCGCTCTCGCCCATCCATGGGCTTCGCAACATAAGGTCATCCATGACCCAATCCCAGAGGGAGAGGGGGTGATGGTGCCAACTTAGGCCACGATGAACAGCGGCATTCAGCAAGGCAGTTTCTCACCGAGCATGATGCCCTTGCGGTAGCAGTCGGCGGCGGCGTCTTTTTCGTCGAGCTGTTCCAACAGCAGACCCAGTTCACGGTAAGTTTCAGGAAAAGGATCGCTGCCGATACTGGCTTCCAGATAGGAGCGCGCCTTGCCCCAGAGCTGGTTATAGAGGCAGAGCCGTCCCAGTGTTAGCAGCAGGATGGCGTTATTTTCATGTCCCTTGAGCCAGCTTTCCGCCTGTGCAAGTTGTTTATCTACCTTGTTGCTGTGCGCCTTGCCATAGAGATAGATCAGATCCTGATCCCAGCGCTGATGGATGGCCTGATACAGCACACGGGTGGCGGTATCAAACTGTTTCATATTGATAAGGTGGTAACTGTAACGTTTGATCAAATGGGTATCCTGACGCAAATTACGCGGCAGGGTCTTCCAGAACGCTTCGAGTTTCCCGGCCTTGTTCTGCCGGGCTTCAATCTCAAGCAGCTCGGTAAAAACCTTGATGGAGAGTTCACGCTGCTGTTCGCCGGTGATCACCTTGTGTTTTTTCAACGCGGGGAGCAGATCCTTAAGATCACCCCAGTTTTGCAGTTTTTCATACAGCTGCATCAACAGCAGTAACACGTGCGGATGCTTGGGTGAGATAGACCGTAGATGCACCAGCGTGGCGAGAGATTGCTCCAGTTGTCCATGTACCAGTTGCAGCTCGGCCTGGGTGATCTGAATAGCGAAGTCGGCATCGGGGGTGCTTTTATGCGCCTGAGCCAGATAATAGTCCCGCCGTTCATGGGCCCGTTGTTTCTGCGCGGCGCGTGCGGCGGATAAATAGTTAAGCAGGGGTTCTTCGGAATAATGCGCATATTTAATCAGATTTTTTTCTGCCTGCGGCCAGCGCCCCTGCGCCAGATCGATAAGACCCCGAATACTGATTCGATGTGCTTTTCGGGTACGCCTGTGTTGGCGCCATTGATGTAGATGGCGCGGCAGGCGCCAGGTGCGGGATAGAAAACGAATGAAAAAGTACAGCGCAACGAAACTGACTGCCAGAATAAGCAAAAACAGGGTCAGGCTGAGTTCATAACTAACGTTTCCACGGCTAAGCAGAACGTAGCCGGGATCCTGGTAGGCCAACAGGCCAAGTGCTACCGCGCCCAGCAGGGTCAACAGGGAGAAAAACAGCACCTTCATGCAGGACCCTCACTGCGCTTTGCCTTCTGAGTTTCTTGTTCTCGAAAATTCTGAAGTGCGCGGTAACTGGCGCTGATATCCGGCAAGGCCGGTTTAATATTTTTGGACGCCAATTGCTTAAGTTGCGCCAGCATCGCCTGGGTCGCCGGGTCCTCCTGTTTAAAAAATTCATGAATCCACGCTATCGCAGATTGCAGACGTTCCCGATAAATCGCCGGTTCGGTATTGAGTAGCGCCAGGCGCGCCTGTTCCAGCTTCAGTTTTAAATTCTGAATAAGGAAAAAATGCTGTTTCGGTGACAGCAGTGGGATAACCCGGCCATGGTGCTCGCGGATGACCAGCAACTTCTTTATATCGCCCCAGATAGCTTCTGGCAACTGTTTCCAGTCTTTGACCCGCGTCTTGTTTGCGTGAGTGGCGCCGGGTTCGGCTGCCCTGCTGTCAGTATACGCTGAAAGCAGGGGGAGGCTGTCAACCTCATGGGTAAGCGCGCTAATGCGAGCAGAGAGTCCGGTAATGTCCGGCTCGGGCACGGCCTTGAGCTGGCTGATGTCCCTGGCCAGCATCGTGCGCACGAGCGTGACCCCGGGATCCATCGTCTCGCGCAGGCGCTCATCTGCGGTCTGGATCGCGGCCAGGGCGCTGCCGGTATCCCGCGCCAGCAACAGGCGGTGGCTGGCGAGGCGCAGCAGGTAATCGGCTTCGGCCAGCAGCCAGTCATTACGCAGGTGCCGGCGCGTTTTAAGCAGATTATTAAAGGCCTCATTGACGGCTTGCTGTTTTTTCTCCTGGCGGGTCAGCCGTTGTTGGAGTTCTTTTGTGCGGATATTCAGTTGTTCAAGTTCGGGCTTTACTTCTTCGCGCAACTGCTCAATCTGGTAACGGTTATAGCTGACCTGCTCCTGCTGCTGTTTTTCAACCCAGTAGGCTAATGCTGCCAGCAGCATTAGCAACAGAATGAACATGACCACGATAAAATAACGTCCTGCTCGTGATCTGCTACGGGATTGGCGTGTTTTTTTTTCGTTGTCGGATGCCGTGCTTTTGTCTGAATCAATAGCTGAAGCTGAAGGCGGGTGTTCTTTTTTTGCGCCGCTGTTTTTAACCGCCGCGCTGTCTTTTGTCGTAGTGCTCTCTTTAGTCCGGGATTTATTATCCGTCATAGTGAGGTTCCGCTGGTTACCGTTACTGATTGCGCCACTGTTGCAACGTTTCGAGAATACCGGCATCACTGGCCTGTGGGCTAACGATCATCTCGCCGGTGACTCCCCGCTCCTGTAGACACCGGGCCAGTCGTGCATTGATGACGATAAAAGGCATCGCTGTCAGCCGTTCCGCTTCGACCAGCGAGAACAGGTGGTTAAGAGCATCAGGACTGGTAAGGCTGATAATATCAATTTTTTTCTGCCGGATCGCGTCTCTAAGCTGGCCGGCATCGCATTTTGCAGGCTGGCGCTGGTAGACCGGCATGTAATGTACGTCCGCACCGCGCTCACGCAGGCTGTCGGCCAACTTTCCCCGCCCTGACTGGCCCCGGAAGATCAGGATGCGCTGGCCGCGAACCTGCTGCAACGCTGGCAAGGCCAGCAGCCCCTCGCTGCTAAAATCTGTTACGGGACAGTAGTCCACCTGTTCGCCGCTCACCTCACGAAACAGTCGCGCACTGCCCTGACCAACGGTGGCGGTACGCATAGTAAGCGGCAGACCGCCATGAGCATGTATCAGCTCCATGCCAAAAGTCACGGCATTGGGACTGATAAAAATGGCGAGCTGATAGTGATCCAGATGATTCAGAATCGGTGCCAGCGTCTGAAGTTCAGCGGCCGGCTGAATCGACAGCAGGGGATAGATATAGGGTATGCCGCCCGCGTCAGCAATGTGCCGTTCCAGTTCCCCGGCCTGATGCTCTGGCCGGGTGATCATCACCTTCAATCCCTGCAAGGGGCCTGTCTGCTGGTCATTATGCATACAGTTCAGCCAGGATCTTATCCGCGCCACGGGACAGCAGATCGTCGGCCAGCACTTCTCCGAGCTGGGCGGCGTCCGTGGGCGGCCCGGCAATCTCGCCCCGAATGATCTCGCTACCATCGACCCGCCCCACCAGACCCCGCAGCAGAATTACGCCATGTCCCAGCTCGGCATAGCCTGCGATGGGCACCTGACAGCCGCCTTGCAGGCGCCGGTTCATGGCCCGCTCGGCCAGAACCCGGGTCGCGGTATCCGGATCATTGAGGGGTACAAGCAGTTCATTTACCCAGCTGTCGCGGCGGCATTCGATTCCGACCGCGCCCTGACCGATGGCCGGCAGACAAACCTCCGGCGCAAGAAAGGCACTGATCCTGTCTTCGAATTCAAGTCGCTTGAGGCCCGCCGCCGCAAGAATAATGGCGTCGTATTCGCCCTCATCCAGTTTCTGTAGCCGTGTGTTGACGTTGCCGCGCAAATCGATAATATCCAGATCCGGACGCAGGGCGGCCAACTGGCACTGGCGGCGCAGGCTGGAAGTTCCCAGGCGTGCGCCTTCGGGCAGCGCCTCCAGAGAGTCGAAGTTATTGGAGACAAAGGCATCACGGGGATCCTCGCGCGGACAAATCGCCGCCAGATGCAGGTTATCGGGTAGCGTCACCGGCACATCTTTCATGGAATGCACGGCAATGTCGGTTTCTTCATCCAGCAGGCTGCGCTCCAGTTCCTTCACGAACAGGCCCTTACCACCCACTTTGGCCAGGGGAGTATCGAGAATTTTGTCGCCCTGAGTGCGCATTTTGACCAGCTCAACGTTTAACTCAGGGTGATGCCGTTGCAGCATGCTGCGGACATATTCGGCCTGCCAGAGTGCTAGCCGGCTTTTTCGGGTGGCGATACGCAAGATATCGGTCATGAGTACGTGCTTCCTGACGGGGTATTGATAAAATGACTGCCGTGACGGGGAACAAATCGTGACGGCCTTATGTCCTATAATACACCAAATCGGGCGAAACAGGCTCGCGTCCTTTTTTCGCTACGCCTGCTCGGTATTACTACTGCGGATTTCTATGGCGCTTATCCGGATACCGTGATCGATGAAGCCCTGCAGGGCCGACATGATCAGTTGGCGCTTGTTCAATATAAAAAATAAATCAACAACCACCCGCAGAGCGGGTGGTATGGTGAAAGCCCCGGGAAGGGGCTATGGTTAACGTTAAACTCTTGCCCACCTCATTTGCTCCTGGCATT
>ENA-ORDP01001482-ORDP01001482.1-marine-sediment-metagenome-genome-assembly--contig:-NODE-1482-length-12788-cov-2.729050_pt1 | contig 12788 bp, 12 predicted proteins | sample MGYA00248627_ERZ508539 | MGnify/ENA primary metagenome ERZ508539 (study PRJEB26208, sample SAMN05571518) | marine sediment metagenome | biome: deep sea; feature: Hydrothermal vent; material...
ATCGACGATGCCGACAGCCTGCAACCCGAATGGTTGGAAAATGTCAAAACCATTGGCCTCACCGCCGGAGCCTCGGCCCCGGAGGAACTGACCCGCGAATTGATCGACAGGCTTGGCCAATTCGCCGAGGTCAGCGTCGTGGAATTGACCGGAGAGGTCGAAAACATGTCCTTCAAGCTGCCCCGAGAACTGATCTAGCCGCCCCGTTGCCCGACAGAATGGCCCCTTCGATGGTCGCCGGCAAACCGGTCGCGGTCCAGTCGCCAGCCAGATAGAGATTGCGCCATTTCGTCACCGTTCCCGGCCGCAGCCGTTCCTGAACCGGCGTCTGGGCGATGGTTGCCCGCTTTTCCTTGATGATGCTGTAGGGCGGCAGGGGCGCTTCGGGCAAATCCAGCGCCTGACAGACTTCCGGCCACAACAGGAGAGCGATGTCTTCCGTTGCCCGCTCGACAAGGTCCGTCGCCGCGCTAATGGTCACCGAGGCCATATCATGGCGCACGAAAACCCACTGGCTGAAGCCGTTGATCAGGCCCAGAAATCCTGGCTCCCGAACCGGTTCTTGCAAGACAAAATGGGCATTGACGATAGCCCGGTATTGCCGGGGAACAACCAGGTCGGGGATTAACTCCACTGCCCCGTCCGGTGGTGTGGCGACAATCACCCTGTCGTCATCGGCCAGCGCGATCATCTGGTCATCGACCTGGAAACCCGCCAGCCGGTCGCCCCTGAAACTGAAATTTTTCACTCGCGCCTGAAAACGAATTTCATTGCCTCCGGCCCGGATGAATTCCAGGGCCGGGTCGACCAGGGTTTCGCTCAGGCCCTGTTTTGGAATGCACGGCAGACAGGCGGCAGCACCACGACCGAGAGTCTGTTTCAATACCGGCACCAGCAAGCTGGCCGCACCTTCCTGCGGGTCGGTATTGAGCACGGCGATGGCCAGCGGTTCAACAAACAGCCTGTACAGGGCACCATCTGTATCGAAGCAATCGGCGACGGTCGCGCCGGGCGACGCCGACAACAGTTTCAGGGCGGCCAGATGCTGTGCCACCGTGCTACCCGGAACGCGCCGGTTCTTATCCAATAACCACCAGGGCAACCGGCCCCGGCCCGGCCGGATCGACCAGCGCCGACCGGTCGCCAGATCGGCGAAGGAAAAAGCCGCCCTTGGAGCTCGCCACAGAGTTTCGCTGGCGCCAATGGTTTCCACATAGGCCATGGCCTGGTCATTGCCCGACAGCATCAAATGATTGCCATTGTCCAGGGCTCGGCCGAGGGCCGGTGACAGGAAAGACCGGCACCGTCCGCCGCCGTGTCCGGCCCGTTCATAAACAACCACCCTTAGGCCCGCCCTGGTCAGGTTGACGGCGGCGGCCAGACCGGCGAGACCGGCACCGATGATGTGGACGGTCATAAAGGCAGCCACCCATAACGCACCATGACGCCAATTTTCTCCGGCAAGGTAAGTCTGACCGGTCGATCCAGGTGCCGCCAGCCCCGCCGTTGCAACTTTGCCAATACCCGCCGGTAATTTTCCATCATCAGCACCGCCGGGCGCAGGCGCTTACGTCCGCACCGGTCGAGCAAGCGGTCGGCATTCTGGTAGTGTTCGAGCGCCACCCCGGCCAGTTCCCGGCAGGCGGCGGGGAATTCCAGATCGCCGATCACGGTCACCGGATCGTCGCTCTCGATGCCGTGGCGGGCCAACAGGTCACGCGGCATATACAGGCGGTCACAGGCGGCATCTTCGGCCACATCGCGCAGGATATTGGTCAGTTGCAAGGCCTGGCCCAAAGCGCCGGCAATGGCCGCGCCGGTCACTCTGTCGATGCCAAACACCTGATTAGACAGGCGACCGACGGAACAGGCGACGGCATCGCAATAGGCCTGAAGATCGGCTTCATTGGCCATGCGAACCGAGGGTCCCGCGTCCCGCTCCATACCCTCGATCACCGCCAGGAAATCGTCTTGCCGCAAATCGTAGCGGCGAACCGGTTGTAGCAGGGCCAATCCGACGAACTCACCAGGGTTGCCTTGATAAAGTTGATCCAGTTGCTGACGCCAGAAATTCAGCCGCGCCCTTTTTTCAAGCTCCTGGCCAGCACCATCGGCGATATCGTCGATGATCCGGCAGAAGGCGTAAATGGCATACATGGCCTGGCGTTTGTTGGCAGGCAAAATCCGCATGGCCCAGTAAAAAGACGAGCGTGAATTTCTGACCAGGTCCCGGGCCTGTATTTCGGCGGCGATGATGTCCCTGGCGCTGGCCATTACCCGACGACGATGCCACGGATCACGCCGATCAGGCGTTCCGAAGGGCTTAGGGTGACATGGCGCGCCAATGGATCGTTACTCCCAAGTTTGCGATTTAGGTCCTTAGCTATTGCCAAAATGACGTTGGATTCAAGGGCCAGTCGGCGGGATTTCAACATACCACCCAGGGGCTGGCTGTCCGCCAACAGGTTAGCGATTGCACTCAAGGTCCAATCCAGCACGCGGCGAAGGGCGGCAGAGCAATCACCAGCGGCCAGATCATCCGGCCCTGCCCCGGCCTCGGCCAGCCAGTCCGCAGGCAGGTAAACCCTGTTCAGGACACGGTAATCATCACCGCAATCCTGCACATGGTTGATGATTTGCAAGGCCATGCAGAGCGCGTCAGACGGCCCGTAAGCACCGTTTGGCCCACCATGTAAGTCGATCATGTAGCGCCCCACCGGGGCTGCGGACAATCGGCAATAGGCGATCAGATCGGCCCAATCATCGTAACGATCCTTGATCGCATCCTGACGGAAGGCGGCCAGCAGGTCGCGGCAGTACCGGGGCGTGATGCCGGTGATGGCGAGACTTTCCGCCATGGCGCTTGCCACATTCCCGCTCTCGCTACCCGGTGCTTGTCCGAGCAGGACTTTTTCGAATCCTTCAAGCCGGTGTGTTTTCTGCTGTCGCGACAGATCCGGGCAATCGGCGATGTTGTCGGCGGCGCGAGCGAAATTGTAAAACGTCAGAACGTGCGGCCTGAGCCTGGCCGACAACAACCACGAGCCGACCGGAAAGTTTTCCGACCCGGCGTTTTTATCTGGCATTTCTTTTCAGGTACTTTTGCTGACCCGTTTCCGCAAAACCGCCAGCAGCCCTTCGACCTTGCCACCATTGCGCCGGATCACGGAAGCGAATTCGGACCGCTGGGTCTGCCCCATGGAGACGCCTTCGACAATGACATCAATCACTTTCAGGGTGTTCTTGCGATTGCGAACCCGCCAGTCCACATGCAGGGGCGGCTGAGAATTATCGCGAATAATGCTGGTATACACCGTCACGTCATTTTTGCCATTGGCGACGGTTTTTTCGATTTCAAGTTTTTCCCCGGAATAGGACGAAAACCGGCTGACGTAGGTGACGATCAGCAATTCTTCAAACAGGTCCAGATATTCGGCTCGTTCATCTTTGGTCGCTTTTTTCCAATGGCGGCCGAGCACCCAGCGAGCGATGGTTTTAACGGCGAAATTATCGTTCAGCAGTCGCCGGAAATGTTCGGACCGGGTCTCGTCGGTGGTGCCCGGTGCGGTCAGGGCCTTGATCGCATCGCCAGCCAGGCTATCGATGAAGGATCTGGCGTGCTGTTCATTTTCCTGCGCCTGGGCAGGCGAATATATGCCGCCATAGCCGGCGAGTAGAAACAAACACAGGGGCAGCACCGCCGTCATAAACTTGCGTCGAGCCAACATTGCCAATTTCCATCCTCACCAATAATACCAAACCGCCGGGACCATCGGCCCCGAACCGCACACATATTACACCAAGGTGTATCGCCCCGGTGGTGAAAATTGTATTAAAAAACCCCCGCAGCACATTGCCCGCGGGGGTCTCTCAATAGAATATTTCTAATTTGATCCGCCGATTTACATCTTGGATTTGAGATAGGCGATAACGTTCTTGCGGTCTTTTTCCTTCTTCAGCTTAATCACCATTGAGGTTTTCTTGCCGATGAATTTCTTCGGGTTCTTGAGCCACTTGTCCAGGTTATCTTCGGACCAGACAATGTCGGACCCTTTCAGACCCTTGTATTTCTTGAAACTGGTGGAACCGGCTTTTCTGCCGACAACACCAAACAAGTTCGGCCCCGCCTTATGCTTGCCACCTTTATTGATGGTGTGGCAGGCCTTGCATTTTTTGAAAGTTTTCTCACCCTTGGCGGCGTCGCCGGCGGCGTGGGCGGCACCGATGCCCAGGCTCAGGGTCAGGGCGGCGGCAATGGCAAATCCCGTGGCAAATTTCATCGTGGTCTCCTTTGACGGTTAAAAGCAGGTACACCGGGGAAAATCAGTTGCCGATGCAATCAGAAAAATCATAATTCGAATGTGGATTTATATATTCTTGCCACTTTTTGCAAGGTTTATCCAGGAATTCTCACGATTAATTCAACTTAACAAAGGTCGTCATAGGCACGGTTGACCGCATAAGATTTGCCACCGACCCGGAAAGGCTGTACCAGCATCGCGTCCAGGCGCTGATCTTCGGGGTCCCGAAACACATCCAGACCAATAACCATATCGTGATGACCGGCACTCGGCTGGGCCTGGTAGGTGCCGAACAGGCGGTCCCACCAGGGCAGATTAAAGCCGAAATTGCTATTGGTTTCGTTGACCAGAACGGAATGATGAACCCGGTGCATATCTGGTGTGACGACAATCAATCTTACCATATTATCAATGGCTTTTGGCATTTTTATGTTACCGTGGTTGAAGATTGCCGTGGCGCTGAGCAGGATTTCAAACAGGATCACCGCGACGGGCGGTGCCCCCAGAAACGCCACCACGGCCAGCTTGATGCCCATGGACAGGATAATTTCGATGGGATGGAAGCGGGCCCCGGTGGTGACATCATAATCCTGATCCGTATGGTGCATTCGATGCAGGCGCCACAACACCGGCACCGCGTGGAACATCACATGTTGCAGATAGATGGCGAAATCCAGCAGGGCCACGGCAATTCCCACTTCCAGCCACAAGGGCCAATCGACCAGATACAGCAGGCCCCACTGGGTATTGGCTGCAATAACGGCCAGGCCGACGGCGGCGACGGGAAACATCAATCGTGCCAGCAGGGTATTTAAGACGACAATGCCCAGATTGGACGGCCAGCGCCGCCAGCGGCTGTAAAGCCTTGATCGTTTCGGCGACAGGATTTCCCAGACAATAACGACGGCAAACATGCCGACAAAAAAACTCAGGCGCACGGTGGGTTCGTTTTCGACGATCTGCTCTAGCACGATAGTGATTTCCACTGGCTGGTAGTATGATTAAGCGACCATATCATGTATTTTATCCCGGTAATACGGCTGCCTTTGTTTGACCGGACTCCATGAACAAATCGACCCAGACCCATTTTGTGCTTTGCCTTGTGGCCTTGTTGCTGGTCCCGGTCACCGCCGCCGTGGCGCAGCAAGCCGATCAACACCAGATCACCCGCGCCAGAATAGCCGTGCTGGCATTTCGCGGCATCGAACAGGCGCTTAGCCGCTGGTCGGCGACGGCGGATTATCTGGAACGCACAATCCCCAACTATTCCTTCGAGATGGTGCCGCTGTCCCTGGAAGAGATGAAAAAGGTGGTGACCGAAGGCCAGGTTGATTTTGTCCTGACCAATACCGGCAATTATGTTGAACTGGAGGCCAATTTCGGCATCACCCGCATCGCCACATTGCAGACACCGGTCTCTGTCCAGGCCGGCAATGTGTTCGGTGCCGTCATCTTCAGTCGGGCCGACCGGGACGACATAAAAGAGATCAAAGACCTGGCTGGTAAATCCTTCATGGCGATCAAGAAAAATGGTTTCGGCGGCTTCCAGATGGCCTGGCGCGAATTAAAAAACCACGGCATCGATCCGTTTACGGATTTTTCGCGCCTGGAATTCAGCGGTTTCCCCCAGGACAAGGCGGCCTTTGCCGTCCTCAACGGTGACATCGACGCCGCCACTTTTCGCACCAATACGCTGGAAAACATGGCCAATGAAGGGCTCATTCAAATCGAAGACTTCCGCATACTCAATCCCCGCCAGCACCCCGGATTTCCTTATGCCGTCAGCACCCGGCTCTATCCGGAATGGCCTTTTGCCCGCCTCAAGCAAACGGATCAGGATCTGGCCCAGAAAGTCGCCATCAGCCTGCTCAGTATGGCCAGGAATGACCCCGCCGCACTGGCCGGTCGTTACGGTGGCTGGACCGTGCCACTGGACTATCAACCGGTACACGAATTGTTTCGCGAACTTCGCATCGGTCCCTACGAAGATATTGGCGAAATCACGTTTTCCGATCTGTTCGGTCAATATGGCTTGTGGCTGGTGCTGGCTCTTGTGGTGCTGATCATGATTGTCATCTGGGCGTCATGGTCGGGTGTGCTGGTGACCCGGCGAACCCGCGAGTTATCGGCTTCCAATGCCGAGCTGGAGCACCAGATTGTGGTCCGTCGCAAGGCCGAGGAAGATGCCATCCTGAGGCGCGCCGAACTGGCCCATATCCACCGCTTGAACACCATGGGGGAAATGGCGTCGGGCTTCGCCCACGAGTTGAACCAGCCCCTGTCGGCCATCGCCAATTTCGCCAAGGGTTGTATTCGCCGCATCAACAAGGGCCGCGCCGAACCGGCGGAATTGATCTCGGCCCTGGAACAGGTCGCCGCCCAATCGACCCGGGCCGGTGAAATCATCAAACGGATCAGGACTTTTGTGCGCAAGGAAGAACCCCGGCGGGTGCGCGATGATATCAACCGGGTCATTCGGGAGACTCTTAAATTCATCCAGTCCGACGCCGACCGCCAGAACGCCCGCATCGAACTTGATTTGACCGATCCCCTGCCGGAAGTGGAAATCGATGTGGTTCAGGTCGAACAGGTTATTTTGAACCTGGTGCGCAACGCCATCGAGGCCATGAGTGGCGAGACCGACAGCCCGCGCACGCTGACCATTCGCACGGTCGAAACCGACAAGGGTGATATCGATATTTCGGTCATTGATACGGGTCCGGGAATCCCCGCCCGAGACCTCGACATCATGCTTGATCCCTTCGTCACCAGCAAGGAAACCGGCTTGGGGCTGGGTTTGTCGATCAGCCGTTCCATTGTCGACTCCCACGGCGGCCGGCTGGTTGCCGGAAATTTTCATGGCGCCGGGGCGATCGTAAGCTTTACTCTGCCTGTGGTGGAAATTGTGGACGGTGAAAATGAACCAATCTGAACCCGTTGTCTATGTCATCGATGATGACGATGCGGTCAGGGAGTCGATCAACTGGTTGATTTCCTCGGTCGACCTGGAGGTCCAGACATTTTCCTCGGCCGGTGAGTTTCTCGATACTTGCAGTTCGGGTCAGGCCGGTTGCCTGATTACCGATATCCGGATGCCTGAAATCAGCGGCCTTGAACTGCAAGACGAATTGAACCGGCGCGGCTGGGATATTCCGGTTATTGTCATCACCGGCCATGGCGATGTTCAAACCGCCGTCAGGGCCATGAAAGCCGGTGCCTTTGATTTTATTGAAAAACCTTTCAACGACCAGATATTGCTTGATCTGGTCAACCGGGCGGTGATGGCCAGCGCTGAATCCCTGATCGAGCAAATCGAACAGGCCGAGGTCAAAGAACGCATGGCCACCCTGACCCCGCGAGAAAAACAGGTGCTGGATATGATCTCTATCGGGGATTCAAACAAAAACATCGCCCATCAACTGGGAATCAGCGAAAAGACGGTCGAAGTTCATCGCGCCAGGGTGATGAGTAAAATGCAGGCTAAATCGTTGGCTGCATTGGTAAAAATGGTCCTGAGCATGGATGCCGACTAAGGGATTCCCCTAATTGTTTGAAGAATATCCCCTATATCGGACAAGCTATCGGGGCATTACTGTCTTGGCGTGACAGTTTTGTATTTTAGGGAGGGAATTCCAAAATGAGTCTAAAATTAGCCGCTACGGTCGGTGCCCTGATCGGCACCACCATGATGATCGCCACGCCTGCGTTTTCGGCTACCGATGAAAACAAGGATTACCGCACATTTTACCAGGACGGACACATCCGTTACGGCAATATCGGCGATTCATACAAAGCCGGTCTGGTCATGTATCTGGCCGGCAATCAGTTCATGGTCATAGATGAATTGATCACGGACTTTATGAAGAAAAACCCTGGTATTTCCAGCACTTATGTGGAAACCATACCGCCGGGACAAATTCTCAAAGGTCAAATTCTCAAGCAGGGTCAGATCAATGGCCAGGATACGGCCAGAAATCCCGACGTATTCGCCAGTGTTAACCTGGGCCACCTGAAGAAGCTCAAGGGCAAAGGGGTCATGGCGACTTACAAGATCTACACCCACAACAAGCTTGAATTGATGGTGGCGGCGGGAAACCCCAAAAATATCAAAGGGGCCATGGATTTGGGTCGTGACGATCTGGTTAAGTCCCTTCCCAATCCCCTGACCGAAGGCATTTTCAAGTTTTACGGCTCGGCTATGCTGAAAGACATGGGGTTATATGAAAAAATCACCGCCAACGCCATGTGCAAAAGCTGCTGGGCGATTGCCGGCAAAACCTGGTTCACCCAGCGCCATCACCGGGAAACACCGACCCGTATTGAAAAGGGTGAGGCCGATGTAGGCATTGTCTGGACCACGGAAATTATCGAAGCGAAAAAGAGAAATCGCAAGGTCGATGGTGTGGCTATTGCCGACAACCTGAACAAGGGGGATGTGGTTGGTTATGCAATCGGTGTGTTGAAGACCGGACGTAATCAAGCCGCCGGTGATAAATACGTCGCCTATCTGGCAACGGATGCGGCTCAGGCTATCTACAGCAAATATGGCTTCGTCAGTGCCACCAGCGCCGAACTGGCGTTGAAGCCTTTGCCATAATCAACGAAATGTTGTTCGACAGAGCCAATACCGCTTGTTAGCTTGTCGATTATCAAACAATAGGAGAGGTTTAAAATGTTAAAAAAGATATTGCAAACACTGGCAATCGTTGCCGCCATCGGCGGTACCGCCGGGGTTTTGTCAACAGGTGCCATGGCATCGGAAGACAAAGTCCACAAGATTGTTTTCCATGTCGATGAAAATGACCCCAAGAGGATGAACCTGGTTCTCAACAATGCGGCCAACGTCGATGCCTATTTCAAGGCCAAGGGCGAAGAAACCCTGATCGAAATCGTCACTTATGGCCCCGGCCTGAATATGCTGATCGCCGGCAAGCACCCGAAAGTTCAAAAACGCATCAGTTCGTTTGAACAGAATTTCGATAACATTTCCTTCAAGGCCTGTGGCAACACCATGAAAAAGTTTGCCAAGAAAACCGGCAAGCCGGTCATACTGATTAGCCAGGCTGAAATAGTTCCTTCCGGCGTTGTCCAGTTGATCTTGCGTCAGGAACAAGGCTGGAGCTACATTCGCCCCTGATCTGACTGACCACCAAGTCAATAATAATAAGCGCGGCGTTCCAAATTTGGCGCGTCGCGTTTTTTTTTACAGGTTTTTCGAACGCCTGATGATCGGGCACAGGGTCATGGTTAAAATCAGTTCCATGGCCAGGCCAAGCTTGCCACCGGGCACGACAAGGGAATTGCGCCGGGACATCCACGAATCATGGATTTCGCTCATCAGATAGGGGAAATCAATATCGAACTGGTCTGGTTCCCTGAACCGGATGACAACCACGCATTCATCGAGCGTCGGCACATCCATGGCGACAAAAGGATCAGATGTATCGACCACGGGCACGGTCTGAAAATTGATATCCGTGCGCCGGAACTGGGGGATCAAATAATGCACGTAATCGTGCATACGCCGTAAAATGGTATCAATCACCGCATCTTCGGAATAGCCCCGCTGGCTGGTGTCGCGGTGAATTTTTTGAATCCATTCAAGATTAATCACCGGCACGATGCCAATTTTCAGATCGACCATGGGGGCCAGATTGATGCCATCGGCTTCGACACAGCCATGCAGGCCTTCATACATCAGCATGTCCGTATCGCCCGGCAAATCCTCCCAGGGCGTAAATTCGCCCGGCTTCAGGTCTGGTGATCCATAGTTGGCAACGTCATCAACGGAATGCAGATAACGGCGCTTTTGGCCTGCGCCGGTTTCCCCATAGGATTTGAATAAATCCTGTACGTCGTTGAACAGGTTGGCTTGCGGACCAAAATGGCTGAAATTATTGTCGCCTTGATCCGCCGCCCTGGTAATTTCATCGATCATATCGGAGCGGCTGAAACGGTGATAGCTTTCGCCTTCAACCCGCGCCACCGAAATGCTCTGGCGACGGAAAACATGTTCGAAGGCGTCCCGTACCATAGGCGTTCCCGCCCCCGAAGGACGCACGACAGTCAGAATGGGATGCCGGGCAGACACTTATTTTCTGGCCTTGCCGGCCATCAACTGGCGCAGGATTGGTGGCAGGATCAACTCCATGGCCAACCCCATCTTGCCGCCGGGAACGACAATGGAATTGCGCCGGGACATCCACGAATTCTGAATCATCTGTAGCAGATAGGGGAATTCGACGCCGAAATCATCGGGACTGCGGAATCTGATCACCACCAGGCTTTCGTCCGGGGTCGGGATATCACGGGCGATAATGGGGTCGGATGTATCGACAATCGGCACCCGCTGAAAGTTGATGTCTGAACTTTTGAACTGGGGAATAATGTGGTGAACGTAGTCGTGCATACGCCGCAAAATGGTATCCATCACGGCTTCGCCCGAATAGCCCCGCTGGCTGGTGTCGCGATGGATTTTCTGAATCCATTCCAGGTTAATCACCGGCACCACACCGATTTTCAGGTCCACATACTGGGCCACATTGACCCCGGCGGTGACCACGCCACCGTGCAGGCCTTCATAAAACAGCAAATCCGTTTGTTCCGGAATATCCTCCCAGGGGGTGAATTCACCGGAGCCGACCCCGTCATAAGCGGCGGCTTCCTCGTCATTGTGCAGATACAGGCGGCGTTTCCCGGACCCGGTTTCACCGTAGGTTTTAAACAGGTTTTCGATGTCGGAAAATAAATTCGCATCCGGACCGAAGTGGCTGAAATCCAGGTTTCCCTTTTCGGTGGCCTCGGCCATGGCGATTTTCATTTCGGCCCGGTTATAGCGATGAAAACTGTCGCCCTCGATCACCGCCGCATTGGTTCCCTCGCGGCGAAAAACGTGCTCAAAAGCGTCTTTGACCGTCGAGGTCCCGGCCCCGGATGAACCGGTAACGGCAACTATCGGATGATTTCTGGACACGCCCTGGACCCCTTCAAATGTGATCGCCTGAGGCACACACCATAGCAGACACTTTAATATAATAAAATGCTAATATTAAAATTAGTTCCATTTATTCGGCAAAAACTGGCCTAAACGACCACAAATAGCCAAAAACAAGACGTTTCATTGCTAAAGTGGTTACCCCAGCACGGAAAAGCTGCTTTCCATGTTTATTTCCCTGTTTCGTGAGAAAAAACCGATGCTTAACGGCCTGTTCAGGCGCTTTAAATGGAAAATAACCGGGTCATTATCGTGATCGTGACCTTTTTCACAGGCCTCGATCAGATCGGCCATCATGGCGCCGACAACGGGGGCGTTCTTGAACTGGTTGCCGCTGGTGCCGATGGCCATGTAAAACCCATCCACTAGGGATCGATCATAGATGGGAATCCAGTCGGGCGTCACATCGTAACAAGAGACAATACCGGCGACCCTTCCCGGAATGCCGAGAGACGGCATACGTTGCGCCAGACGCATGACCTGGTTGCGCGCCTGATCGGTCAGATCTTGCGAATAATCGTCGGCATCGACCCAAACTTCCGGGTCGCAGGCCGGATTTTCGCCGCCAACCACCATGCGGTTACCGATTTCGGGCCGGGCATAACAGCCCACATCGCCATCGGAATAGACCACTCCGTCATGTTCGAAATCGAAGCCCTGCGGCGCATCGACCTGGGCCACTTCTTCCCGCAGGGCCCGTGTGGTTAACGCCATCTGGCCGCTAACTCCGGCCATATCATTGATTTTGCTGGAATGAGGACCGGCCACATTGATCACCACCGGGGCCAGATACCGATCACCATTTTCCATAACCACGCCGCCTACCCTGTTGTTTTCCTTGGTAATTTCCGCGACCCGTGTGTTGAAGCGAAATTCCGCCCCGTGCCCTTCGGCGGCGGCCTGAACATTCTGGGTACACAGTTGCGGATCGCTCATGTAACCGGCGCAGGGGAAGAACATGGCACCGGCAATTTGACCACCGCTGGGTTCGGCGAAATCCGCATGATCGGGCAATTTGGGCGGTGCGTAGGTGCGCAGGTCCAGGAACGGAAATTTTTCGAGAATGTCGGCGACGCTCCAGTCCTGCCAGGGAATATTCAGGGTTTTCATATGCGCCGTCATGGGGTTAAGCCCCTGGTTGCCTTCTGTTTTCATGACCAGGCAGCCGGTGTGGTGGAATTTGGCCAACCCGTGATCGTCTTTCTGCCCCAGGTAATCGGCCCAGTTGAGCCAGTGAAAATAGCTTTCGTAGGCCAGGGCTGTGCTATCCAGATTGGAATAGTGGGTGCGGATTATGGCGCACGAATAGCTGGTCGATCCGTAACCTGCGGCCGGGAGCATGTCGATATTGAGGGTTTTCCGGCCCCGTTTCGACAAATCGAAGGCGATGCAGGCACCAACAATTCCGGCGCCGACGATTATCACGTCGTATTTGTTATTGTTCATCGCAACCGCCATCGAAATCGTGCCGGAATTACTTGTTGGCGTCGATC
>ENA-ORDP01001483-ORDP01001483.1-marine-sediment-metagenome-genome-assembly--contig:-NODE-1483-length-12786-cov-3.240987_pt1 | contig 12786 bp, 11 predicted proteins | sample MGYA00248627_ERZ508539 | MGnify/ENA primary metagenome ERZ508539 (study PRJEB26208, sample SAMN05571518) | marine sediment metagenome | biome: deep sea; feature: Hydrothermal vent; material...
CGACGAGCGCGCCCGCAGGGGCACCTACCTTAATGAGCGAGCGCTTGTTTTTGCGCCTCGACCAGTTCCGTGACGCCCTTGCCCGCGAGCGTCATCAGTTCGAAAAACTGATCCGGGGCAAACGGTTCGTCTTCCGCCGTGCCCTGAATTTCGACAATGCCCTGCTTGCCGGTGAGCACGAAATTGGCATCGACCTGGGCGTTGCTGTCTTCATCGTAGTCCAGGTCCAGCACCGCTTCGCCCTTGTACAGGCCGCACGAGATGGCGGCGACCTGATCGATCAGCGGGATCGACATTAAAAGACCCATGTTGACCATGCGCTGAAAGGCCAGGTGCAGGGCTACGTAGGCGCCGGTGATGGCGGCGGTGCGGGTGCCGCCATCGGCCTGAATGACGTCGCAATCCACCTTGATCTGCATATCTTTCATGGCCGTAAGGTCGCATACGGCGCGCAAGCTTCGCCCGATAAGGCGTTGAATTTCCTGGGTGCGTCCCGATTGCTTGCCGCGCGCCGCCTCCCTGTCAATTCGTGAGCCGGTGGAGCGGGGCAGCATTCCATACTCCGCGGTAACCCATCCGCGCCCGGAATTGCGCATCCATGGCGGCACCCTTTGTTCAACGCTGGCGGTGCATAACACATGGGTATCGCCAAAACGCGCCATGCAGGAGCCCTCGGCGTGTTTGCTGTAATCGGTCTCCAGGGTGATGCCGCGAAGCTGATCTTCGGCGCGTCCCGAGGGTCTCATGATTTATCCTAGTATCTGCCGTGATCATTGCAAGCTAACGCGGGCGCCGACCGCCGTAAAGCCCCGGAGGTCTTTGGCGGTTTGCCCGGAGGTCTTTGGCGGTTTGCCCGGAGGTCTTTGGCGGTTTGATTGACGTGGGAAGACGCAATACATAAATTCCATAAAAATACGTTTAGTCGGACGGCGATTTAATGATTACCGAACTCAATGAGCGGTCACGCGAGATTTTTAAGCACATTGTCGAAGCCTTCATGGAAACGGGCGAGCCCATAGGCTCGCGCACCTTATCCAAAAAGCTGAGAATGGATTTATCTCCGGCGACCATTCGCAATGTCATGGCGGACTTGGAGGACATAGGTCTGCTCTATGCGCCCCACACGTCGGCTGGACGGTTGCCGACGGAGGCCGGGTTGCGGCTGTTCGTTGACGGTTTTCTTGAGGTCGGCAACTTGACGGAAGAAGAGCGGCGGCGCATCGATAGCCAGTGCGCGGGCTCCAACACGAGTTTTGAGGGCCTTCTTGAGGAGGCGTCCTCCGCCCTCTCCGGGCTGTCGCGGTGCGCTGGGCTGGTAATGGCTCCGAAAACGGACTGCCCACTGCGCCATATAGAATTTGTCTCTTTGAATCCCGGCCGGGCGCTTGTCATCATGATTGCCGAAAACGGCGTGGTCGAAAACCGCATTATCGAGACCCCTCCCGGGTTGCCGCCCTCGGCGTTGGTGGAGGCGTCAAACTTTCTTAGCGCCCGTCTTGTCGGCCGCACCATCGGCGAGGCTCATGACGATATAATGGATGAGTTGAAGGCCCATCGCGCCCAACTTGATGAGTTGACGTCCCGTGTTGTGGAATCCGGTCTCGCTACTTGGGCCGGCGGTGATAAGGGCGGTTCGTTGATTGTGCGCGGCCAGGCGAACTTACTTGAGGACGTCAACGCCTCCGCCGATCTTGAGCGTATCCGCACGCTGTTCGCGGCCCTGGAAACCAAGGAAACCATGTTGAAAGTTCTGTCCATGACCGAAACAGCGGAAGGCGTGCAGATTTTTATTGGCTCCGACAATAAACTGTTTAGCATCGCCGGGTGCTCTATGATTGTTGGCCCTTATAGCGATGGCCGTAAAAAAGTGGTTGGCGCCATTGGCGTGATTGGGCCGACGCGCATGAATTATGCGAGAATAATTCCCATGGTCGATTACACTGCAAAATTGATCGGCCATAAAATAGGATAGCGATTGCTAATAATGGTGCTGGACATGGAAGTGACTGAAGACAAAGAAGAACGAGAAGACGAGGAAAAAACGGATTCGCAAGAACCGGAAGACTCGTCAACGGACGAAGAGGCGCCCTTGGAAGATGATTCGGCGGAGCCGAAATCTGAAAAGGAGGTTTCCGAGGAGATTGAGGAAGAAGAAATTGACCTGGAAGCTGAAGTGGCGGAGCTCAAGGATAAGCTTCTTCGCGCCATGGCCGAATCCGAAAATGTGCGCCGCCGCGCCGAGCGCGACAAGGAAAACTCCGCCAAGTATTCCATTGCGGCCTTTGCTCGCGAGATGCTCCGGGTGAACGATAATCTGCGCCGGGCGTTGGAAAGCGTCGATGAAAAATCTCGCGAAGAAAACGAGGCGCTGAAAAATCTTGTGGTTGGCGTCGAAATGACGGAACGCGAGATGCTAAACGCCTTCGAGCGCGCTGGCGTTAAGCCTATTAAAGCCATGGGTCAAAAATTTGATCCCAACTTGCATGAAGCCATGTTTGAGGTCGAAGACAAAGATCAGCCTGCCGGCACCGTGGTCCAAGAGCTGGAAACCGGCTATGTTATCCATGATCGCGCTTTGCGCCCGGCCCGTGTGGGTGTTTCCAAGGGTGGTCCCAAGGCGCCTCTTGAGGAGGGCTCCAACGACAAAAAACCATCGGACTCTATGTCCAAGGGCCAATCCGTCTATGAAAAACAGGCGGAGGCGCAAAGCGACGCCTCAGGCTCACAGGTGGATGAGGAATTATAAACTTGGTGAAAATTGACGCCTGCGCCGGTTGCGCGCTCGCTAGGATCGACCTATATAACGCCAGAAACCTATTTAGGACGTTTCGAAAGATATTGTTTTTTCAACAGGGGTCAACCCGCGCCGCGCGTTCTTAAAAAGCGCGGGGTCCCGTCAGAAGCGAGAAGAGGATCACTATGAGCAAGGTTATCGGAATTGACCTTGGAACCACTAATTCCTGTGTCGCTGTTATGGACGGCAAGGAAGCCAAGGTAATCGAAAACGCCGAAGGCGCCCGCACCACGCCCTCCATGGTCGCGTTCACGGACTCCGACGAGCGTCTCGTTGGCCAACCCGCCAAGCGCCAGGCGGTGACCAATCCCGAGAACACCTTGTTCGCCATCAAGCGTCTAATTGGTCGGCGTCACGATGATCCGATGACTGAAAAAGATAAAGAATTAGTGCCTTATAACATTATCGCCGGCGAAAATGGCGACGCCTGGGTGGAGGCGAACGGAAGCAAATATAGCCCCAGTCAAGTCAGCGCCTTCATACTTCAAAAGATGAAAGAGACCGCCGAGGCCTATCTGGGTGAAAATGTTTCCCAGGCCGTTATTACGGTTCCCGCTTATTTCAATGATTCCCAACGCCAGGCCACCAAGGACGCCGGCAAGATCGCCGGACTGGAAGTGTTGCGCATTATTAACGAGCCGACCGCGGCGGCGCTTGCATATGGCCTGGAAAAAAACGAGACAGGCATTATTGCCGTCTTTGATCTTGGCGGCGGCACCTTTGACGTTTCCATTCTTGAAATCGGCGACGGCGTTTTTGAGGTCAAATCCACAAACGGCGACACTTTTCTCGGCGGCGAGGACTTTGACAAACGCATCGTCGATTATCTGGCTGACGAATTCAAAAAGGAAAGCGGCATTGATCTTCGCTCCGACAAGCTCGCCCTTCAACGTCTCAAGGAAGAGGGTGAAAAGGCCAAGATTGAGCTTTCCAGCGCCATCCAGACCGAGATCAACCTGCCGTTCATCACCGCGGATCAAAACGGCCCAAAACATCTGAACATCAAGCTTACCCGAGCAAAGCTTGAGGCCTTGGTCGAGGACCTGGTCCAAAATACCATTGATCCTTGCAAGAAGGCGCTGAAAGACGCCGGACTTTCCGCCGGGGAAATCAAAGAGGTCATTTTGGTTGGCGGCATGACCCGTATGCCCAAGATTATCGAGACGGTTAAGGATTTCTTCGGCCGCGAACCCCACAAGGGCGTTAACCCCGACGAGGTTGTCGCCGTCGGCGCCGCCATCCAGGGCGGCGTGCTGAAGGGCGATGTCAAGGATGTGCTTCTTCTTGACGTTACGCCGTTGTCGTTGGGCATCGAGACGCTGGGCGGCGTCTTTACCCGCCTGATCGATCGCAACACCACAATACCGACACGAAAAAGCCAGGTCTTCTCCACCGCCGAGGATAACCAGACCGCCGTCACCATTCGTGTCTTCCAGGGTGAACGCGAGATGGCCGCCGACAACAAACTGCTTGGCCAGTTTGACTTGATCGGCGTTCCGCCGGCCATGCGCGGCGTTCCGCAAATTGAGGTGACCTTTGACATCGACGCCAACGGCATTGTTAACGTCTCGGCTAAGGATAAGGCGACCGGCAAGGAGCAAAAAATCCGCATCCAGGCCTCGGGTGGTTTGGGGGACGCCGATATTGAGCGCATGGTTAAGGAGGCGGAACAGAACGCCGAAGAAGATAAAAAGCGCCGCGAATTGGTTGAGACGCGCAATCAGGGCGAAGGCATGGCCCATTCCGCCGAGACAAGCCTTAAGGAGTTTGGCGACAAGGTTTCAGATGATGAAAAACAAGCCATCGAAAATGCCGTCAAGGAACTGCGCGAAACCCTCGAAGGTGATGATGTCGAGGCCATCAAAAGCAAGACGGAAGCTTTGACGCAAGCCTCAATGAAACTGGGCGAGGCCATGTATAAGGCCAGTCAGGAAGAAGCCGCCGGAGACTCTAACCCAGGCGATTCGACGTCGGCTGAAGAAGGTGGTGAGGATCCCGCGGTGGTCGACGCCGACTTCGAGGAAGTGGATCCGGACAAGAAAAAGAAAGACGACTGATCTTTCGCCGTCACTTGGATCGTAATGGGGAAAAGCCCTTTCGATTGTTTTGGAAAATTGTCGGCGAGACTGTTTTTATGAGTGTTTCCTATGGCCAATGAGGACTTCTACGAATTACTCGGCGTTAAACGTGACGCAAGCGCGGAGGAATTAAAGAAAGCCTATCGAAAGTTGGCCATGAAGCTTCATCCGGACCGCAACCCTGATGATAAGGAAGCGGAAAAAAAGTTTAAAAAAATTAATCAGGCTTATGAAATCCTGAAAGACGAACAGAAACGCGCCGCTTATGACCGCTTCGGCCACGCTGCTTTTGAGCAGGGAGGTCCTGGCGGCCCCGGGGGCTTTGGCGCAGGATTCGCTTCGGGTTTCGCCGATATCTTTGATGAAATGTTTGGTGACTTTGCGCATGGGGGTCATCAAGGCGGCCCCAGAGGCCAGGGCCGCGGTTCTGACTTACGCTACAACATGCAAATTACCCTTGAAGACGCCTTTAAGGGCAAGAAAACGAACATTCGAGTCTCCACCTCGGTGGCCTGTAAAGATTGCGGCGGCAGCGGAGCCGCCGGCGGAACGGCTCCAGTGACGTGCGTTACCTGCCATGGTCACGGCAACGTCCGCTCCCAGTCCGGTTTTTTCACTGTCGAGAGAACGTGTCCGTCCTGTAATGGCGCTGGAAAAGTCATCAAGGAGCCTTGCCGAAACTGTGGCGGCGCGGGGAGGGTGCATAAGGAAAAAGCGTTGTCGGTCAGCATCCCGGCAGGCGTCGAGGATGGGGCCCGCATCCGTCTTGGCGGTGAAGGAGAAGCGGGGCTGCGTGGCGGGTCTCCCGGTGATCTTTATATTTTTCTGTCTATCGCGCCGCACAGGATTTTTCAACGCGATGGCGCCGATATTCATTGCCGGGTTCCCATACCCATGATCACAGCGGCGCTCGGTGGAACCGTTGAGGTGCCCACCGTTGAGGGGACGCTGGCCCGCGTCACGATACCGGCGGGCGCTCAAACAGGCCAGCAGTTCCGCCTTAAGGGAACCGGCATGACGGTCCTGCACTCAAAGTCCCGCGGCGACATGTTCGTGCAGACGATTGTTGAAACGCCGGTAAATCTGACCAAGAGGCAAAAAGAACTTCTCAAGGAATTCGCCGCGGAGTCTCCCAATGAAAAACACAGCCCGGAATCTCACGGTTTCTTCTCCAAAGTTAAGGAGTTGTGGGAGGACTTGAAGGATTAATATTGCCGCAAGCCGCGCGCCGGCAACGGAAGGGGGGAAACCATGAAAATCGGAATCGTCGGATGCGCAGGGCGCATGGGACGCATGTTGGTCGCTGAAGTTTTGGCCGCCGACGGCTGTGAACTGGCCGGGGGATGCGAGCTGGCGGGCAGTGATTTTCTGGGGCTGGATCCGGGGGAGCTGGCTGGCGTAAAGGCGACGGGACTGACGGTCGGCGGCGATGCGGGCGCGTTGTTCCAGGCCTCGGACGCGGTTATCGATTTTACGGTTCCCGCCGCCTCCGCCGCCAACGCCTTGCTGGCCGTTGGTAGGGGGGCCGCATTCATTATTGGCACAACCGGCCTTGGCGCCGAGCATATGAAAACGTTACGGCAAGTTTCTGAAAAATGCGCCATCGTTCAAGCCGCCAACATGAGCGTCGGCGTCAACGTGTTGCTTGGATTGACCAAGCAGGCCGCCGGCATTCTCGGGGAAGATTACGACATCGAAATTGTTGAGATGCATCACCGCCATAAAGTGGACGCCCCCTCGGGCACGGCGCTTGCTCTTGGGGCCGCCGCCGCTGAAGGCCGTGGCGTCGATTTGGAAAAAGCGTCTCAGCGCGTGCGCGACGGCCATACCGGCGCTCGAAATCGTGGAGACATTGGATTCGCGACATTGAGGGGCGGCGATGTTGTTGGCGATCACACGGTGGTTTTCGCCGCCGAGGGCGAGCGCATCGAACTCACCCACAAGGCCTCGTCGCGTGAAATTTTCGCCCGCGGCGCCGTCAGGGCGGCGTTATGGGCAGGGGACAAGCCTCCGGGACTTTATACTATGCGCGATGTCTTGGGACTCTAAAAGCCTAGCGCAAAGATGAAGGGATCGAACATTGACGCGCTATACCGCCGCTTAGCCAAGGCCAATCCCACGCCTAAAAGCGAATTGAATTACGCCAACCCCTTTACGCTGCTGGTGGCGGTGGTGCTGTCGGCGCAATCCACCGACAAGGGCGTCAACAAGGCGACTTCGGCGCTTTTCAAGGTGGCCGACACCCCTGAAAAGATGCTGGTTCTGGGTGAGCAGCCCCTCAAGGATCACATTAAGACCATTGGGCTTTACAATAACAAAGCCAAGAATATTATTGGCTTAAGCCAGATTCTTGTGGAGAAACATGACGGTGAAACGCCCCAGGACCGTAACGCCCTCGAGGCCCTTCCCGGCGTTGGACGCAAGACCGCCAATGTGGTGTTGAATGTCGCCTTCGGCCAGCCAGTGATCGCCGTCGACACCCATATTTTCCGAGTCGCCAACCGCACCGGTCTTGCTCCCGGCAAGACACCGTTGGAAGTGGAGCGAAAGCTGGAAAAACTGACGCCGAAAAAATGGAAGCTGCGCGCCCACCATTTGCTGATCCTCCACGGCCGCTATGTGTGCAAAGCGCGCAAACCCCTTTGTGGAGAGTGTGGCGTTGTCGATCTTTGCGGCTTTGAGGGCAAGACCACTTTTGAGGATTAGACGGCCTCTCGGGCGCAAGCGCTTAGCTTGACCCCGTACGCCTTTCCTTGATCAGGCTTATCATGCAATCTTTTTGTTTCATTTCAGCCCCATCGCGGCTTCGCGCCTCCGAGTGAGCCACGGTGAGCGTTTCGACGCCATCCTTCCCATAGAGAAAAACGTCAAGAAGGCAGTCGTCCCCGCCATACTGCCAAACCTGAGCGGGTGCGTCATGGCGCTTGAAGGAAGGCGGACCAAGCAACGCCCCTACGTCATTGCCGCTAAGACCGTTAAGGCGGCTTGGCGCGTAAATGGGCTTGGGTTTCGGTTTGCGGGGCGCGGGCGAGGGCGCCTTTGGCCCCGAAAGGGATGCGCGCGCCGATGGCCTGTTGTTTTTCGAAGGTGGAGGCTTGCGGGCTGTTTGCGTCGCCGATTTTATTGGGGTTCCGGATGTTGCTTTCGGTGACGCGCAACCGGAAACAATGAGAAGGGCCCAGAAAAGCAACGCTAAGCAAACGCCTAATTTGGGCTTCATGTCTTTTTCTTTAGTGGTCTGCGGGCAGGCTTCGTCTCGGCGTCCCCCTCTGTTTTCCACCCTGGCTCCTCTGGGGCGTCTTTCGCCAAGCTCTCCATCTCACCGGCGATTTCGCCACCGGATTCGATGATGATGCGGCCATAGCGGACAACGCCGTAGATTCTCCCGCTATTTCGGACGGTTAACTTGTCCTCTACGGTTAACTCACCCTCGAATCGTCCGCTGATGTCGGCCTCCACCACCTGAGCGCTGCCCTTGAAGAAGCCTTTGGAAGAAACCTCAATAATGCGCGCGTCCTTCAATACCGCCTCGACGCTGCCTTCAACCACCAGCTTTTCGCAAGAGGTAATCTGACCCTTGAGGTGGATATCGCGGCCGACAACAAGTGTCTTGCTTTCGGCGTCGCCGAGATGGGCTCGCTCCATTCGCCGCCGCGGCATCAGGGTGTCGCTGGGGCGGTGAGGTTCGGAATACATTGGTGAAGCCGCCGGCGCCTTGGGGGGCTGGCGAGACGCCTTTTTGGAGAAGGGTTTTAGAGGCGGCGCGATGATTTTCTCGTTGTCGCTTTTTGCATGGGCGCCATCAACTGATTCTTCGTCGCTCAATTTCTTAAACATTTTGCGTTGCCTTTCCAGCTAGCTAAATGGCCTTCTCCAGCCCTCGAAAAAGTGCACCATGACGGCGGTGGCGACGATGGGGGCCAACAGGTTGATAACAGGGATGGTTAGCATAAACGCGATTAATACGCCGGAAAAGAATAACGGTCCCCGGTGCGTCCTTCTTAGCGTCTTGGCCTCTTTTGGGCTGATTCGGCGTTGCGCGACCATCTCGAAATACTCACGGCTTAATAAATAACCGTTTACGCTATAGAAAACAAAAGGGAAAAGAGGCGGGATGATCAAAAACGGCAGCAGCGCCATATTGAGGATAATAATGATGGCCAAGAATTTCGCCGCCGCCAACAGCGATTCGAAAACCGGAATTCCGGGGGCTGGGGGAAGCTCGGGATAATGGCGCGCCTCGACGGCGCCTGCGACCCTCTCCAATAAAAAACTTGTCACCGCGCTGACGACGCCGGGAAACAAAATCCAAGTGATGACCAACGCCGCCAGCCAGCCCAAAACTTCGACGATGGTTTCCATCCACCCCCATGTGAATAAAGGGGTGTTGGAAAGAAGGAAAAGCACAATAATCCAGAGCGTGACGAATACGGCAATAGCCGTGGACAGGCTGACCCATACGACCTTCCGCGTGGGCGGATCATTGAACTGGTCAAACGCCTTAAGAAAGGCCGAGATCATATTGATTCCGTAAAGTTTCTGATAAATACCGTTATATTAGGGTCTGCGACTTAAACATGAATGGTTTACCCGCCTTGAAGACGCCAAGCAACACGTTTTATTTACAGACTTGATTCGAAAGCGCAACATTTTTTAAAAAACATGAAGCCGTCGGCGTCAAAGGGGCGCAAAATGATAATGATTTCGCAATGAACCTACGCGTCCATGGACCAATAATTCAACGTTTGACGAACCATCCGGAAATAGAGGCCTTTTTTATCTTTCCTTGCCGTTAGGCGCGTCGCGGCTATACTGCGCGGCTTGCGGACCTTCCATGGAGTTGAAGCGGATATGCCTAACACAAATTTTGACGTCGTCGGCATCGGCAACGCCATTGTCGATGTCCTCGCCCACGCCGAAGATTCGTTTCTTGAATCTCATGATCTGATTAAGGGAACCATGTCCCTGATTGATTCAAAAGCGGCGGACAAATTGTATGATGAAATGGCTCCGGCGCTTGAGTGCTCCGGCGGCTCGGTGGCCAACACCATCGCTTCGTTGGCCTCACTGGGCGGCCGCGGCGCCTTCATTGGCAAGGTGCGCGACGATCAACTCGGCGACATTTTTCGCCACGACATCCGGGCGATGGGCATCGCCTTTGAAACTAAGCCGTCGCGCTATAGCGCCGCCACCGCCCGTTGTTTGATTTTGGTGACGCCGGACGCGCAGCGCACCATGCAGACCTATTTGGGAGCGTGCGTTGAACTGGGACCGGATGACATTGATGAAGACATGATCGCCGCATCCCGCGTTACCTATCTAGAGGGCTATCTTTGGGATCCGCCGAAGGCCATGGAGGCTTTCGTCAAGGCCGCCACCATCGCCCGTAAAGCCGGGCGCAAGGTGGCGTTAAGCCTGTCCGATCCGATGTGCGTTAATCGCCACCGGGCCGATTTTATTGACCTGGTGGACAATCACACTGACATTCTGTTCGCCAACGAAGCCGAGATCACCTCGCTATACCAAGAGGGATCTTTCGATGCCGCCCTGCAAAAAGTTCGTGGCCACTGTGAAATTGCGGCGCTCACCCGTAGCGAAAAGGGAGCGGTGGTGATCTCTGGCGACGAGGTGCATGTGCTTGACGCCGAACCTGTGGAAAAGGTTGTAGACACCACCGGCGCCGGAGACGCCTACGCCGCCGGCTTTCTGTATGGACTCACGGACGGCAGGGGGCTTTATGATTGCGGACGCATGGGCTCGATCGCCTCCGCCGAAGTGATCAGTCACTTCGGCGCCCGGCCTGACGCGCCGCTTGACAAATTGATAAGACAAAAGCTTGGCTGACGCTAAAACCGAAAAACTTCGCAACATCGCCATCATCGCCCACGTCGATCACGGCAAGACCACCCTGGTTGACGCCATGTTTCGCCAGAGCGGGGTGTTCCGCGACAACCAGCGCGTGGCGGAGCGCGCCATGGATTCAGGCGAGCTGGAGCGCGAGCGCGGCATCACCATCCTGTCCAAGTGCACCTCAATCAAGTGGCGGGATTTGCGCATCAATATCGTCGACACCCCCGGCCATGCTGATTTTGGCGGCGAGGTGGAGCGCATCCTGGGCATGGTCGACGGCGTGGCGCTGCTGGTGGACGCCGCCGAGGGCCCCATGCCGCAGACCAAGTTCGTTACCGGAAAAGCGTTAAAACTGGGATTGAGGCCCATTGTGCTGCTCAACAAGGCGGACCGGCCCGACGCCCGGGTTCATGAGGTTCATGAAGAGGTGTTCGACCTGTTCGCGGCCTTGGAGGCCACGGATGAGCAGCTTGATTTTCCGCTTCTCTTCGCTTCAGCCAAGGAAGGGTGGGCCGGCGCCGAGGCGGATAAACGGGGCGAGAACTTGGAGCCGTTGTTCAACGTTATTGCGGAACATGTTCCGCCGCCCAAGGCTGACGCGGAAGGCCCATTCGTCATGTTGGCGACCACATTGGAGAATGATCCGTTTCTGGGCCGTGTTTTAACCGGGCGCATTCAATCGGGCTCGGTCGCCGCCAACATGCCCGTCAAGGCGATCAGGCGCGACGGCAAGGCGGTGGAGCAAACCAAGGTGACCAAGATCCTCGCCTTCAGGGGACTGGAGCGGGTGGCGTTGGACAGCGCGGATGCGGGCGATATCGTGGCCTTGGCCGGGTTTTCCACGGCCACCGTCGCCGACACCCTGTGTGCGCCCGAGGTTGAAACGCCGATCGCCGCCGATCCCGTCGATCCGCCGACCCTGTCGATGCTTTTCTCCATTAACGATTCGCCTCTCGCCGGCAAGGACGGCTCCAAGGTGACGACCCGCATGATCCGCGAACGGCTGTTGCGCGAAAGCGAGGGCAATGTGGCCATCCGCGTCTCCGAGACCGGCGCCAAGGACGCCTTTGAGGTGGCCGGCCGCGGAGAGCTGCAACTGGGCGTGCTCATCGAAACCATGCGCCGCGAGGGCTTCGAGCTTTCCGTCGGGCGCCCCAGGGTGCTGTTCCGCGACGACCCCGAGACCGGCGCGAAACTTGAGCCCATCGAGGAAGTGCTTGTGGATGTTGATGAGGAATACTCGGGCCTTGTGGTCGAGGCCATCAGCGTGCGCAAGGGGCGGATGAAGGATATGCGCCCATCGGGCGGCGGCAAGGTGAGGATTAGCTTTTTGGCGCCTTCGCGGGGGTTGATCGGCTATCACGGCGAGTTCCTCACCGAGACTCGCGGCACCGGCGTCATGAGCCGTTTGTTCCACGGCTACGACCCCTTTAAGGGGCCGATCCCCAGAAGGCGCAACGGGGTTTTGATCGCTATCGCCGACGGCAAATCCGTAGCCTACGGATTAAAGGGCCTGGAAGGCCGCGGGCCGCTTTTTATCGGCGCTGGAGAACAGGTTTATCAAGGCATGATCATCGGCGAGCACAGCCGCGGCAACGATCTGGAAGTGAATCCCATGAAATCCAAGCAACTCACCAATATTCGCGCATCGGGCAAGGACGACGCCGTGACCCTGACGCCGCCCCGGCGCATGAGCCTGGAACAGGCCATCGCCTATATCGAGAATGATGAGCTGGTGGAGGTAACGCCCAACCACCTTCGACTGCGCAAGACTTTGCTGAGTCCCCATGAGCGTAAACGGGAATCGCGGAAAAAAGAGGCTGAGTAGCGCTGAGCCATTCCCTGTCTTGCGCGGGTTTCGGCCAGTGGCTTGTATCATCTTAATTGTACCCTTACGATCGCTTTTCCCGTTTCCTCGGTAGGAGGGGGCGCGACGGCGATGCCGAAGCATCGTTTAGCGTTCCCGACGCCCCGAGGGGACGGGAAAAGCGACCCGGAGGGCGGCGTTGCGAGGCTTCCGGACGTCGTCGCGCGCCGCTTGTGGTGGGAATACACCACGGCGCA
>ENA-ORDP01001484-ORDP01001484.1-marine-sediment-metagenome-genome-assembly--contig:-NODE-1484-length-12783-cov-34.012964_pt1 | contig 12783 bp, 13 predicted proteins | sample MGYA00248627_ERZ508539 | MGnify/ENA primary metagenome ERZ508539 (study PRJEB26208, sample SAMN05571518) | marine sediment metagenome | biome: deep sea; feature: Hydrothermal vent; material...
GTAGGTAACTGGTAGCAAGGGGCGGATTTGAACCGCCGACCCCCGCATTATGAGTGCGGTGCTCTAACCAACTGAGCTACCTTGCCATTGTTTCGGTTACGGACCAGGAACCAGGGTCCGTGGAAAGAGGCGAAATTGTAGGGATTTAGCCCCCTGCTGTCCAGCTAGACGTTGAAGCGGAAATGCATGACGTCGCCGTCCTTTACGATGTATTCCTTGCCTTCCAGGCGCAGCTTGCCAGCCTCTTTTGCGCCTTGCTCACCGTTGCCGGCGATAAAATCCTCATACGACGTAACTTCCGCTCGGATAAAGCCTTTTTCGAAGTCGGTGTGAATAACGCCGGCGGCTTTTGGTGCTGTGGCGCCGACTTGTACCGTCCAGGCGCGGACTTCCTTAACGCCGGCGGTGAAATAAGTCTGCAAGCCGAGCAAACGGTAACCGGCGCGGATCACCCGGTTCAGGCCCGGCTCGTCGAGTCCGAGCTCTTCCAGAAACGCTTTCTGCTCGTCATCTTCCAGTTCGGTGAGTTCGGCTTCTATCGCCGCACAAACAGGCACCACGGCAGCACCTTCCTTGTCGGCCAGTTCACGTATGACATCCAGGCGCGGGTTATTCTCGAAACCGTCTTCCGCGACATTGGCAATATACATGGTCGGTTTTAGTGTCAGCAGGTGCAGATCCTGCAATTCGGCCAGGGCATCGTCGTTCAGCTGTAGGGTACGCGCCATCTGCCCTTCATCCAGGTGTGCAACAAGCGGTTCAAGAACGGCCAGTTTTGCCTTTGCCGCTTTGTCGCCGCTTTTGGCAATCTTGCTGACGCGGCGAACTGCTTTTTCCACGGTATCCAGATCCGCCAGGGCCAGTTCGGTATCGATAACTTCGATATCGGATAGCGGGTCAATTTTTCCGTCGACATGTATAACGTTGTCATCTTCGAAACAACGCACCACGTGTACGATGGCATCGGTCTCGCGGATATTGGCCAGGAATTTGTTGCCCAGCCCTTCGCCTTTCGAAGCGCCGGCAACCAGCCCGGCGATATCGACAAATTCCATGGTGGTCGGCAACACCCGTTGCGGGTTAACGATGGCGGCCAGCTTGTCCATCCTTGCATCGGGAACCGGCACTACGCCGACATTGGGGTCTATGGTACAGAACGGATAGTTCTCCGCCTGGATTCCGGCCCGGGTGAGTGCGTTAAACAAAGTGGACTTGCCTACATTCGGCAAGCCGACGATTCCACATTTAAATCCCATAATATTCGATCCAGACTGGTTACTTGCGTACGTGCAGTGTGTTCATGGCGCATTCGAATTGTCCCTGAACGACGTCCGGCATCACGTTCAGCGCGTCGACCAGTGCTTCCTCTATCTGCAATCTATCCTGTTTCGATGGTTTCTTTAGCACATAGTCAACCACCTGGTCACGATGACCCGGATGGCCGATGCCAATGCGTAGCCGGTAAAAGTCTTTACTGCCAAGGTGGCTGATCAGGTCGCGCAGGCCGTTATGCCCACCGTGACCACCGCCTTTCTTCAGCCTGACAATACCGGGTTCGAGATCCAGCTCATCGTGCACGATGAGTACCTGCTCCAGCGGTATTTTGAAAAACTGCAACAGGGATCGCACCGCCTGACCACTGCGGTTCATGAAGGTCATCGGCTTTTGCAGTCGGTACTCGCTGCCGTCAATCAGGCAGCGTGCAATTTCGCTCTGAAATCTCTGCTCGAAACGGAGCTGCTGCTGGCAGCGCTGCGCCAGTTCATCAACAAACCAGAACCCGGCGTTGTGCCGGGTGGGTTCGTATTCGGCACCGGGATTCCCCAGTCCGACGATGAGTTGAATAACCGGCACTGGCCGGATGGATCAGCTTTCGCCTTCAGCGGCTTCTTCACCGCCTTCGGCTGCTGCCGCTTCTTCTCCGTCAGCGGTTTCCTCTTCCTCTGTACCGCCACGCCGCACATGGATGGATACTACCGGCAGATCGTGTCCTTCGCCGCGAGCCAGTTCGACCAGGCCGCCGGATTCCGGCAACTTGAGATCGGTCAGGTGCAGAATATCTCCGATTTCCATTGCCGAAATATCGACTTCAATATATTCAGGCAAATGCTTTGGCAGCACTTCCAGCGCTACTTCCACCACCTCGTGGGAGATCAGGCCACCTTCTTTGGCGCCAGGTGCGACGTCCGCGCCGACAAAATGCAAAGGCACATGCACCCTGATCGGTTTGCTTTCGTCGATACGCATAAAATCCATGTGCATGATGACGGCTTTCGCGGGATGGCGCTGCATATCACGCAAAATCGTCTTGCCGGGCTTGCCATCGACCTTGACCGTCAGGATGTGCGAATAAAAGGCTTCGTGATCCAGGCGTTTCAGGATTTCACTATGCACCAGCTTGATAGATTGCGGTTCCTCACTGCCACCATAGATGACAGCCGGGACCATACCGTCACGACGCAGGCGGCGGCTCGCACCTTTCCCCTGATCCGACCGTGACTCGGCTTCGAGTTCAAAAATAGACATACTTCATACTCCAGGTTTATCAAATAACTCCTCCGCGACCAGAGGAGACCAAAAATTCCTAATCCATAAACATCGAGCTGACCGACTCTTCAGCGCTGATACGGCGAATCGTCTCGGCCAGCATTTCAGCAATGCTCAATTGCCGTATGCGCGCACAGGCCCGTGCATCAGCACGCAACGGTATGGTATCCGTCACAACCAGCTCATCGAGTTCCGAGTTATCGATATTCTTTATCGCATTACCGGATAACACGGCGTGCGTACAATAGGCCACTACCCGCTGCGCGCCGTTATCCTTAAGCGCCCCGGCCGCCTGGCACAGAGTGCCTGCCGTGTCGACCAGGTCATCCACCAGCACGCAGGTGCGGTCTTCGACCTCGCCGATGACGTGCATGACCTTCGCCACGTTGGCTTTCGGCCGACGCTTGTCAATAATGGCCAGTTCAGCATCGTCCAGGCGCTTGGCCAGCGCCCTCGCCCTGACCACACCGCCGACATCCGGTGACACCACGATAAGGTTCGGATACTTCTGGCGCCATACGTCGCCCAGCAGTAGCGGCGACGCATAGACATTGTCGACCGGCACGTTAAAAAATCCCTGGATCTGTTCCGCGTGCAAATCCACGGTCAGCACCCGGTCGGCGCCTGCGTCGCCAATCATTTGCGCCACCACCTTGGCGGTAATCGGCACCCTCGCCGAGCGCGGCCTGCGGTCCTGGCGCGCATAACCGAAATACGGAATCACCGTGGTGATTCGGGTCGCCGAGGCACGCCGCAAAGCATCGACCGTGACCAGCAACTCCATCAAATTGTTGTTGGCCGGTGCGCAGGTGGGCTGCACGACGAAAACGTCGCGACCACGGACATTTTCCGTGATCTCAACCATAATCTCGCCGTCACTGAACTCGCTGATCGTCGACTTGCCCAGGTGCAGGCGCAAACGGTTGGCAATCAATTGTGCCAGCGGCGGGTTGGCGCTCCCCGAAAACACCATCAGGCGATTATCTGCATCCGGCGGGGGCATGCCTTTCATACTGTCTTCACCTGTCGTTGCGTGACAAAAATGTTGGCTGGGGCGGCAGGGTTCGAACCTGCGCATGCTGAGATCAAAACCCAGTGCCTTACCGCTTGGCTACGCCCCAAGAAAATACGGCCCTACCTCTTTGCGAGCCGCTCGTGCAGCGGGGAACGGTTACAGCCACGGGCCACAAATCCGCTCCAGGGTGCCGGCACCTGTTGCAGGATAAACTCCGCCTGCTGCTGATCCCGGCACGCGGCAAACACACAGGAACCACTCCCGGTCATACGCGCAGGACAATATTTTTCCAACCATTTCAAAGCGTTGCCAACTTCCGGGTAACGCCGCACCACCACTTCCTGAAGGTGGTTGATCCCCGCGCCAGAGACAAAGGCGGATATTTTGAGCGGGGGCGCGTTGCGTGTCAATCGAGGATCGGAAAATACCCGTGCAGTTGATACTTTTACCGCGGGATTCAGGACCAGGTACCAGGGTTCCGGGAGATCCAGCATAGGCGTCAGCTGCTCACCTATGCCTTCAGCCCAGGCCGCAAAACCGCGCACAAACACCGGCACATCGGCACCCAGCTGCAAGCCGAGTCCGGCCAGTTCATCGACATCCAGAGCCAGGCCCCACAGCGCATTCAAAGCTACCAGCGTGGTCGCGGCATCCGAACTGCCGCCACCCAGCCCGGCCCCCGCCGGCAGGCGCTTATCGACCCGCATACGCACACCTTTTCGACAACCGGTGTGATTCACCAGGCTATGCGCGGCACGCACAATCAGGTCTTGCCCGGGGGGGACATCGGGCAGCCCCCCTTCAAGCGCAATAACACCATCGGCCCTGACATCGAACCATAAACGGTCAGCGACTTCGAGAAACTGATAAACCGTCTGCAACTCATGATAACCGTCTGCACGACGGGCGGTGATCTGCAATAACAAATTAAGTTTGGCGGGCGCCGGCCAGAATTCACCGGGTTCGTTCACGGTATCTGCCAGTCGTCGATGACAAACCTGACCCGAATGGAATCACGCGTGAGCCGCAACTTTTTCGGCAGTGACAAACCCCCCTTCTCCAGGTAGCGCTGGTAATCAATCTGCCAGCCGTTCTGTTCTATATGCAGCAAGTGGCCTTGCGCGTCCCACTGGATAACAGGATCACCACCGGCGACCGGCAAACCGCGCAACCAGGCACCCAGACCGGTAACCGGCAATTGCCAGCCGGTTTGCTGTTGTAATAACGCTTCGGGGTTCAGTGCGAAAACAGCCGGCCGGTCCGCGCGCTTCAGCCATACACCGTGCCGGTCGCCGCGCAACTCCACCGCACCCTGGCCGAATGGCCCGCGCAGTCGTATGCGATAGTTCTCGCCACGTTGCTGCCAGTCAAAACCGGCGCTCCATCCCTCGGTTTCTGTGCGCAACGCAACACGTCCCTGTACCTGCCAGTCGCGCAACGCTTCAAGCGCAGCGCGGTGTTCCAGCCAGGCGGGCTCCGCCTCCGGTGAGAACGCCGGAGGACGGGTTGCACAGCCACCTGCCAGTACGAGTATACCCAGCCACAACCAGCGCGCTGGTATCCGCGAACGTCGGTGATGATGCACGTCCTTTATAGGGCACTCAGGGAGAAAGACGCCGAACGGTTTCTTCCAGCACCGAATCGCCGGGGTTCTCTTTGCGGGCCTTGTCCCATAGCGCACGCGCACGCTGCTTGTCGCCCATGGCCCACATGACTTCACCAAGATGCGCCGCAATCTCACCATCCCCGGTCATATCATAGGCGTTTTGCAGATGATCGCGTGCCTCCTGCAAACGTCCGAGTCGGTATAATACCCAGCCCAGGCTGTCTATAACGGCCGGGTCTTTCGGCGTCTGGTCAAAAGCTTTCTGCACGTATCCCAGGGCTTCTTCATAACGATCAGTGCGATCGGCGAGTGTGTAACCCAGTGCATTCAGAGCGCGGGTATTGTTCGGCTCCAGCTTTAATATGGCCTGCAAGTCTGTTTCGGCCTGATCCACACGGTCCAGGCGCTCGGCAACCAGCGAGCGGGCGTACAGAATCTCGAGATCATCGGGCCGTATTTCCAGGTACTCGTTATACAGCTTATAGGCCTCTTCGTACCGCTCTACGGCGGAGAGAATCTCGCCTTCCACCAGGAACAGACGCTGTGCCTGGCCGGGTTGCGAGAGACGTAATTTACGCAAGCGTTCACGCGCAGCTTTAACTTCACCAGCAACGGCTTCCAGCCTCGCTATGCGAATCTGTACTTCCATCCAGTGGTCACTCTCCGCAACCACCTTGCCATACCATTGCATGGCGAGCTCGGGTTTCTTCTGTTCTTCGGCGATAGCACCCAGGTAGTAGTAGGCTTGCTGGGTCTGGAAATCCAGTGCCACAAGTCTCTTGAAACGCGTCCGCGCTTCTTTCAGATCACCGGCCTCCAGTGCAAGTAGTGCCAGTGAATATACGATCTGCCCGTTGTCGGGTTGTTGCTTGAGTAAACCGCGGTACTGGGAACGTGCGCCGTCGAAATCTTCCAGGTCCACCAGCAAGCGCGCGTAAGCCAGTTGCAGTCCCTTATTATCCGGGTTGCGCTGTAACGCACTCTCCAGCTGCTCGCGCGCTACGCTGCCTCTGTCCTGCTTGAGGTTCACCTGCGCCCGTAATATCAGTGCTTCCGTCCAGTCAGGCTTCAATTCCAGAGAACGAGCGATCTGTTGTTCGGCCAGAGACCAGTCTTCCGTACGCACCGCCAGACGCGCATAGGCGAGATACGCCTGCGGATCCTGCGGGCGTATTTCCACCAGCTTCTCCATAACCTGTAGAGCACGCGCCTTGTCCGGCTCCCGGGCCAGCAGTGCCAGCATGGACTGGTACGATGCACCGCTGTCGCGTCCGTTGTTTTGCCGCAGCAGATACTCAAACTGGTTCAGTGCTTCCTGACGCTGGTCCAGCCGCAGCGCAAGAACCGCCAGCGTCTGGCGGGCTTCAGCATTGTCGGGTGCCAGTTCCACCCAGCGCCGCGCGGCCTGGTAAGCGAGCCGCGGTTGCTTGCCATATATGGATATTTTTAACGCGCGTTCAGCAATGCGTGGATCATTGCTTTGCTTCGCAGCCTGAAGATAGCTGGCCCCGGCGACATCCAGGCGACCGCGCTGACCCGCGATTTCACCCAGCAACACGCCGTAAAGCAAGGACGCGGTCAGCTCCTCATGCTCGGCTTCAGGCGCCAGCTGCCGGCCACCCTCCTCCGGCAACGGCCGGGCCGGGCTGGCAACAGCGGTCGGTTCCGGCGGTTCCGGCGGTTTGGGTTTAACCTGGGGCTGGCTGCAGGCGCTGAGCAGCAAACCTGCAAACAGCACCCACGCGCAACGCAGATTTACACTTTTACATCTAAAACCAATCATCTTTAACAGGATTCAGCTAACCTTTTAGTCTTCACGGCACTATACGGCAAACTATTCAGAAGCTACAGTAATCTCCGCTGGCTTGTATTCAGCCGGGCCATCCCGCAGAATTTCTCGTTTGTATTTATAATACGTGTACTTATGTCATTGATCGCGCTCGGTATCAACCACCGCACTGCACCGGTAGAGCTGCGGGAACAGGTTGCCATCACCGGTGATCGGATCGCCGCTGCGCTGCATGAGCTGGTTGCCCTGCCTGCGGTCAGCGAAGCCACCATTCTGTCCACCTGCAACCGCACCGAGCTGTACTGCGGCCTGCACGATAACCAGACCGACACACTGACAGAATGGCTGGCGCGCTTCCATCGGCTCGACCCGGAACTCATCCGCCCACACCTCTATAGCCACCGAAACGATGACGCGGTACGCCATTTACTGCGTGTGGCCGGGGGTCTGGATTCGATGATTCTGGGTGAACCGCAAATCCTCGGCCAGATGAAAGACGCCTGGCAGAAGGCAACCGATGCCGGCACCTTGGACGTCACGCTGGGCCGTTTGTTCCAGCACACCTTCTCGGTGGCCAAACAAATCCGCACCGATACCGCTATTGGTGAAAGCCCGGTATCGGTTGCCTTCGCCGCAGTCAGCCTGGCGCGTCAGATTTTCAGCGACTTCAAGCAGCGCACAGCGTTGCTGATCGGTGCCGGGGAAACGATTGAGCTGACGGCCCGCCACCTGCACGATCAGCACCTCGGGCGACTGACCGTTGCCAACCGCACGCCGGAAAACGCCCACGATCTGGCGGCAAATTTCGGTGGCTACGGCATCGGACTGGACGAAATCGGGGCTCATCTCGCCGAAGCGGATATTGTCATTTCCGCGACCTCAAGCAGCACGATAATACTCGACAGGGCACTGGTAAAAACCGCGCTCAAGGGGCGCAAACACCGGCCGGTGTTCATGCTCGATATCGCGGTACCACGCGATATCGACCCGGCAGTCGCCGAGCTTGAAGACATCTACCTGTACACCGTCGACGACTTGCAGGAAGTTATCCAGGAAAACCTGAAATCCCGGCAGCAGGCGGCGCGTCAGGCCGAGGATATTATTGATGTCCAGGTAGACCGATTCATGGCCTGGCTGCGTGGCCAGGATGCCGTTGCATCGATCCGTAATTACCGCCTGCTGGCCGAACAACAACGTGATGAGGTGCTGGACAAGGCCAGGCAGATGCTGGACAAGGACCCGCAGCAGGCGCTGGAATTCCTCGCCCGGACGCTGACCAACAAACTGGCTCACGGACCCAGCGTGCGCATCCGACAGGCTGCGGAAAGCGGAGACACCGCGTTACTGCAGGCCGCCCTTAAACTGTTTAACCTGGATAAGGATTGACGTGAACCCTTCGCTGGAAAGAAAGCTCGAAACCATCGTGGAGCGCGCACAGGAAGTCAGCGCATTGCTGGCTGACCCGGATGTTATTGCTGATAACAACCGCTTTCGTGAATTATCAGTCGAGTATGCACAGATCAATCCGGTGGTTTGCTGTTTCGAATCATTGCAGCGCACACGTGAGGATGAACAGGCTGCACAGGAGATGCTGCAGGACCCCGATCCCGAACTACAGGTCATGGCAGGCGAGGAGCTGGCGGAAACCCGCTCGCGTCTTGAGCAGCTGGAACTCGAACTGCAGACTCACCTGCTGCCCAGGGATCCGAACGACAACAAGAACGTCTACCTTGAGATTCGCGCCGGTACCGGCGGTGACGAGGCAGCCATTTTTGCCGGTGATTTGTTCCGCATGTACTCCCGCTTTGCGGAGAACCAGCGGTGGAGCGTCGAGATCCTCAGCGAGAACAGTGGCGAACACGGGGGTTACAAGGAAATCATCGCGCGCATCAGCGGTCAGGCAGTCTATGCACGGCTAAAGTTCGAGTCCGGGGCGCACCGCGTACAGCGTGTTCCGGAAACCGAGTCGCAGGGACGTATCCACACCTCCGCTGCCACGGTAGCGGTATTACCGGAAGCCGAGCAACAGGATGCCGTCAATCTGAATCCCGCTGACCTGAAAGTAGACACCTACCGTGCCTCCGGTGCAGGCGGGCAGCATATAAACAAAACTGACTCTGCGGTACGCATCACGCATACGCCGACCGGTATTGTTGTCGAATGCCAGGACGAGCGTTCACAACATAAAAACCGGGCGCGCGCCATGTCTTTGCTGGCAGCGCGTATCCAGGCCGTCGAAGACGAAAAACGCAAGCGCGAGGAAACTGAAACACGTCGTAACCTGGTCGGCAGCGGCGACCGCTCGGAGCGCATTCGAACCTACAATTTTCCACAGGGGCGCATGACCGATCACCGCATCAACCTGACGCTCTACAAGCTCGAAGAAATCATGCAGGGCAACCTGGAATTTGTTATTGACCCGCTGCTGAGTGAAGACCATGCAGACCGTCTGGCCGAGCTCAGTTCCGGAGATTAACGGGCAGTTGACGCCGGGCCTTATCGCGTTCAGCTCATTGCGCCAGCTGGCATTGATGAAACACTCTATAAAAGAAACCCTCGAATTCGCAGTTGCCAGGTTGCAGAACTGTGACCAGGCACGCCTGGATGCCGAAGTATTGCTGGCGTTCGCACTCGACAAATCACGCAGTCACCTGCATGCCTGGCCGGAAGCTGAGCTGAGCAAGGAACAAACGCTACGCTACTCCAGACTGATTGAACAGCGCACAGAAGGCCGGCCAATCGCCTACCTGACCGGACATCGCGAATTCTGGTCACTGGATTTTGAAGTCACGGCAGACACACTCATCCCACGCCCCGAAACCGAACTACTGGTGGAAAAGACGCTGGCGATACTGCCTGCACACGAAAAGCTGCGGGTCGCCGACCTTGGCACCGGCAGTGGTGCTATCGCCATAGCGCTGGCGCATGAGAGAAAATCATGGACCCTCTGCGCGCTGGAGCGCTGCTTCGCTGGTACCCGTGTCGCACAGCGAAATGCCAGACACCTGGGCGTAAGCAATATAGATTTCGTCAATGCCAGCTGGTGCGATGCGCTGGCCGACGCATCCCTGGACGCCATTGTGTCCAATCCCCCCTACATTGCCGAACTTGATCCGCACCTCCAGCAGGGTGATGTGCGCTATGAACCGGTCTCGGCACTCGCTTCCGGACCAGAAGGCCTGGATGACATCAAAAAGCTGGTAGCAGACACACCGCGGATATTAAAAACAGACGGCTGGATACTCCTTGAACACGGTTTTAGTCAGGCCAAAATGGTCCGCAAGCTACTAAATACAAAAGGTTTTATAAATATCGTGACTGCGCATGATCTGGCTGGACAGGAACGCGTCAGTTATGCACAAAAACCGGCCTGACTGCGCACTCGCTTCACCCCTGCAATTCGTATAGGATTTGCCTATGGATCAGGCTACCCAGGACCCTGTCAAATACCGGGAAATAGGATTTCGCAGTCCGCACCCGGACCCCCAGCAGGCGCTCAGCGCCATGCTGGTGTTAACTGGTATCGAAGGCATTCTTCGTGTCACAGTGCCGGACCGCGCGCGTAACGCGATCCACGTCAAGTACGACCTGAGCGAGATCTCCCTGTTTATTATTGAAGACCTGTTATCCGAACTGGGCTTTCACCTGGACAACAGTCTGCTGGCAAAACTGAAACGCGCCCTGTACTACTACACCGAAGAGAATGAGTTGCAGTCACTGGGGCTGCATACCGGCCAGGATCAGAGTACCCGCGAGATCTTCATGCGCTGCTACCTGGGCCATTCTCACGGCTGTCGCGACGAACGGCCGCAACACTGGCGCAAATACCTTTAACGCCCATCTGTTTTTTTGATTCCGTGACCGGTATCGTCAGCTCATGGATGACCAGCAACTGCTTCGCTACAGTCGGCAAATCATGCTGCCGCAGATTGACGCTGGAGGTCAGCAAAAACTGCTGGACTCACACGTATTGATTATCGGTGCCGGTGGACTGGGCTCCCCGGTCGCCATGTACCTGGCCAGTGCCGGTATTGGACAGATCACCATTGCAGACAACGATGAAGTGGACCTGTCCAATCTGCAGCGCCAGATCCTGCACCGCCACGGCGATATCGGGCGTCCCAAGGTTGATTCCGCCAAAGACACGCTGGCAAAACTGAATCCGGATATTCAGGTCACCCCATTAAATATCCTCATTGACAGGAAAGCACTTGATAAACTCGTCGCACAGGCCGATCTGGTTGTCGATGCCAGCGACAATTTCGCTACCCGGTTCGCGATCAATGCGGCCTGTGTGGAAACCGGTACGGCATTGGTATCCGGCGCCGCGATCCGGATGGAGGGCCAGTTATCCGTTTTTCTGCCACAGCGGGCCGACAGCCCCTGCTACCGCTGCCTGTACAGCGAAGGCGAAGAACCCGACCAGACCTGCGCTGAAAACGGTGTGCTGGCGCCGATAGTGGGCGTGATTGGCAGCCTGCAGGCGCTGGAGGCCATCAAGGTACTACTCGATATCGGCGAATCGCTGTGTGGACGGCTGCTGGTGTTTGACGGCCTGTACCACGAGTGGCGCAGCATTAAACTCAGCAAGGATCCGGACTGCCCGGTCTGCGGTCACTGAATCGATACCCATGGAACGTATTATCCTGCCTCGCCAGCTCGTTAACCGCATCCTTCACCAGGCGCAATCGTCTCCCGATGCAGAAATCTGTGGACTGATCGCGGCCAAAGGCGGTCGACCACTACGCTGTATCCCGATAGCCAATGTATCGAACCAGCCACATCATCTGTTTGCCATGGACCCCAAACGCCAGATCGATGCACTACGCAGGATACGTGAACAGGGAGAAGAACTGTTCGGCATCTATCACTCACACCCGCACAGTCCGGCACAGCCCTCTGACAGGGATCTGCAACAGGCCGGTTATCCCGATGCACTGTATATTATTGTGTCGCTGAATACGCGGGGCGTACTGGAAATGCGCGGGTTTCGCCTGCGTGAGGATAAAGCCGTTCAGGTTCAGCTGGAAATCTAGGGAACTTCTGATTAATTCGTTATCCGTCATTCTGGCGCATGCCAGAATCCATGAAAATCAGCGTACTGGATTCCGGCATTCGCCGGAATGACGAATTAATCAGAGTTGCCCTGGTGACGCGTTTGCGGTTAGCCTGAAAGAATCTGTTTGAGAATCTTGTTGACCTCACCCGGGTTGGCCTTGCCTTGGCTACCTTTCATCACCTGTCCGACAAAAAATCCCAGCAGTTTTTCCTGACCACCCTTGTACTGTTCGACCTGTTTGGGGTTTGCATCCAGCACATCCTGAATAATTTTCTCAATGGCACCGCTATCAGTAATTTGTCGAAGGCCTTTTTTCTCTATGATTGTGTCGGCGTCACCTTCACCGTTCCACATGGCTTCGAACACCTGTTTGGCTATCTTGCCGGAGATGGTGCCATCGCCGATACGCTGTATCATACCGGCCAGCAATGCGGGGCTTACCGGACTCTCGCTGATATCCCTGCCTTCCCTGTTGAGTGCACCGGACACGTCTCCCATGACCCAGTTAGCACACAGCTTGCCATCGCCACTTACCGCTGCAACCGTTTGTTCGAAGTATTCTGCCAGCTCCCGGCTGCCGGTCAGCGCAGCTGCATCCGCGCGCGACAGGCCATAGGTCTGCATAAAGCGTTCACGTTTGGCATCCGGAAGTTCAGGCAGGGATTTTTCGATCTCGTCAAGAAATGCCTGGTCCAGTTCTACCGGCAACAGATCCGGGTCGGGGAAGTAGCGATAGTCGTTTGCTTCTTCCTTACTGCGCATGGAAC
>ENA-ORDP01001485-ORDP01001485.1-marine-sediment-metagenome-genome-assembly--contig:-NODE-1485-length-12776-cov-12.566622_pt1 | contig 12776 bp, 13 predicted proteins | sample MGYA00248627_ERZ508539 | MGnify/ENA primary metagenome ERZ508539 (study PRJEB26208, sample SAMN05571518) | marine sediment metagenome | biome: deep sea; feature: Hydrothermal vent; material...
TTAGAGATTGCTTCGTCACTACGTTCCTCGCAATGACGAATAAATCAGAGTTTCCTTAACATTAAGGGTTTAAAAATAGCAACACATAATGAACAAAAAAAAATATAAGCTGCTTATTTTGCTAAAAGTGCTTATTGCACTAGTCCTAATAGGAATCATACTCAGCAAGGTCAATCTCGATGATGTCTGGCTGGCGTTCTCCCGTGCAAATAAGTGGCTAATCCTCAGTGCTTTTTTTCTATATTTTGTAGGTCTTTGTATTGTTGCTGCAAGGTGGAAATTATTGCTGGCGGTGCAGGGTGTAACGGCAAGTTTTCCCACGCTGGTGAAATCGATGATTGTGGCAGTCTTTTTTAATAATTTTCTGCCGTCAACAATAGGTGGTGATGCAATGCGTGCCTATGACACCTGGAAAATGGGTGGTGGCAAGACGCAATCGGTTTCAATTATTTTTATCGATCGACTACTGGGTATTTTTACTTTGTTTATGTTTGCACTACTGGCATTGTTATTGACATCACACAATGTATTTTTTTTCCCTGATTTCAAACTATGGGTACTACTTGCGGTATTTGTCGGAATTGCCGCTATCTACATACTGTTTTTTAAGGCATCTGTAATTAGTCGGTATTTACATTCAGGAAATCAGGAAAATGTAGTTACACTGAAACGCATCATGCGGAAAGTATTTGATGTGTTTGCCGTCTATAATGGTAAACATGGAGTGCTTTCTATTACTTTAATGTTGTCGGTTCTTCTACAGTTAAATGTAATTTTTCACTACTATCTTTTAGCTTTATCATTGAGTATCGATATTCCATTAAGCGCGATGTTTATCATTATTCCAGTAGCGATAGTGGTGATGATGATCCCTGTATCAATCAATGCCATAGGGGTTCGTGAGCTGGTATTTGTCGCACTATTTAGTTTATATGGTGTGAGTAGTGCTGATGCTCTGGCCTTTTCCTGGATGTCGTTTATCCTGATCACACTGCTAGGTGTTTTTGGAGGCGTTGTTTTTATGTTGAGAAAAAAGTATGAGTCACAGTCACAGTCATAGTCACAGTCACAGTCACAGCCATGAAACAGATAGCATGGGTGATCGTCGTTTAGGAATTGCTATTGTCATCAATATGCTGCTCACTGTGGCCCAGGTAATTGGTGGCATAGCCTCCGGCAGTCTCTCGCTGATAGCTGATGCCCTGCATAACTTCAGTGATGCAAGTTCTTTGCTGATTGCATTTGCCGCCAGAAAAATTGGACGCCAGCCTGCTGATCATTTAAAAACATTTGGCTACAAGCGGGCAGAAGTGATTGCAGCGCTTATTAATCTTGTGACTCTGGTGATTGTTGGTTTGTTTCTGATCTATGAGGCCGTCTTGCGTATTTTTGAGCCACAAATTATTGCTGGCTGGACGGTGATCATTGTTGCCACGGTTGCCCTGATAATCGATATTGCAACAGCCATTCTTACCTATTCCATGTCAAAGGGTAGTGTGAATATAAAGGCAGCATTTATTCATAATGTCTCCGATGCCCTGGCTTCTGTTGGGGTAATCATTGCAGGAACCTTAATATTGCTCTATCAATGGTACTGGACTGATACCCTGTTTACTTTCCTGATAGCAGGCTACGTGCTGTATCAGGCAGCAATATTATTACCAGAAACTATTCATATCCTGATGGAAGGTGCGCCAGAAAATATCAGTTTAGATGAAGTTATCCATGCGATGGAGGCTGTAGACGATGTGTTAAATGTCCATCATGTTCATCTCTGGCAGATTGATGAGCACCGGAATGCGCTGGAAGCTCATGTTGTAATAAATAATTTCAATGAGACCGAGAACGTAAAGCAGTTGTTGAAATCCGAAATTAAACAAAAGTTCGCCATTTCGCATTCAACCATGGAGTTTGAGGTTGATCATTGTGAAGAGAATTGCTGCTAGGAGTCTGTCGGACTTAGGGATAATCTACTGCGCTGATGGGAGAACGGTCCATGATTTTTCGTTGAGTAGGCCCACTATGTGCTTCAAAATCATGATCATTTGTCCTTGCTCCCCACCATGCTCGCTACGATTAGCTAAGTCCGACAGGGTTCTGGAGGCTCAGCAAGAAGTTGATGTGGAAGAAAAGAGTAATCTTAAAATTTTGTGGATAGTCTTGCTGGTGATTATGGGGTCGGATTTGCTGTTTGCGCTTAAGTGGTGGTTGACGGTCAATCTTGTGACGGGTCATTGAAAGCAGATTAAGGATGAAAGATTAAGGTTTTTTGACAGGGGTTTTCTTTTATCCTTTATCCTTCATCTCGTATCTTCAAAAAACGTCGCGTCGAGGACGGCGCTCCTACCAGTTTTGTTAAGACAGTAACTTTTTCAGTGTGATACCCATTTCAGCCGGGTTTTTTGTTACGGTAATTCCGCATTCTTCCATTATCCTGATTTTTTCAGCGGCAGTTCCCTTGCCACCGGAGATGATGGCACCGGCATGACCCATGCGCCTGCCCGCCGGGGCTGTGATCCCGGCAATAAAGCCGACCACAGGCTTGGTCATGTTTTCTTTTACCCAGATGGCACATTCTTCTTCATCGCTGCCGCCAATTTCACCGACCATCACCACGGCTTCAGTTTCCGGGTCGTCGTTGAACTGTTTCATAACATCCAGATGTTTCATGCCATTGACTGGATCGCCACCAATACCGATGCAGCTTGATTGTCCAAGCCCTAATTTTGTTAGCTGATCAACCGCTTCATAGGTCAGGGTGCCGGAACGTGAAACAACACCGATCGAGCCTTTTTTGTGAATATGCCCCGGCATGATGCCGATTTTTATCTCATCCGGTGTGATGACACCCGGGCAGTTCGGGCCAATCAGCAGGGTCGAAAAGTTCTTCATTTTATAACGGGTCCGCACCATATCCAGTACAGGAATTCCTTCGGTGATACAAATCACGAGCTCAATACCGGCATTTACTGCCTCATCTATGGCTGCAGCGGCAAAGGGAGGTGGTACGTAAATGACTGAGACATTTGCCCCGGTTTCTTTTCTTGCTTCAATCACGGTATTGAAGACGGGTATGCCTTCGAATTCCTGGCCACCTTTGCCTGGTGTGACACCTGCGACGTAAGCCCGTTTGCCATTGGCATAGGCCGCGCTATGGTGAGTATGGAACTGGCCTGTTTTACCGGTAATGCCCTGGGTCAGTACACGGGTATTTTTATCAATTAATATCGACATCAGGATTGCCCTTCAGCGGCATCAACCGCTTTTTTAGCCGCATCTGCCATGTCATCTGCGGCAATGATACTCAATCCGGAATCAGCCAGTAATTTCTTTCCCTGTTTAGCATTGGTGCCTTCGAGGCGTACTACCAGTGGGATGCTCAGGTGAATGTCTCTTGCCGCGGTGATCAGTCCTTCAGCGATGATGTCACAGCGCATGATTCCACCAAATATATTGACCAGGATGGCTTTGATATGAGGGTTTTTCAACATCAGCTGAAATGCATTGGTGACCTTTTCAACAGTGGCTCCACCTCCGACATCTAAAAAGTTGGCGGGTTCACTACCATAGAGCTTGATAATATCCATGGTTGCCATGGCCAGTCCTGCGCCATTAACCATGCAGCCAATATTTCCATCCAGCGGGATATAGCTGAGGTCGTATTTGGCTGCTTCAATTTCGTCAGGATCCTGTTCATCCGGGTCATTCAGATCATTGATTTCAGGGTGCCGATAGAGGGCATTGTCATCAAAATTCATTTTTGCATCCAGCGCGATAATGTCACCTGCCGGGGTAATGACCAGTGGATTGATTTCTACCAGAGAGGCGTCTTTTTCTATGAATAACTGCAGCAGAGTATTGAATAGCTCAATCGCCTGGGTTTTTGTCGGACCCGACAGTCCTAATTTTTCTGCAATGAATGTAAGATCATTCTGATTAAAACCATTGGCACTATTGGCACTAATGGCATAGGCGGTAAGGATCTTTTCAGGTGTTGCCGCAGCCACTTCCTCAATTTCTGTCCCACCTTCGGTGCTGGCCAGCAAGGCTATCTGCTGACGACTTCGATCGACCAGCATGCCAACATACAACTCACGGGCAATATCAACGGCTTCTTCAACCAGTAGCCGCTTAACAATGTGTCCCTGAGGCCCTGTCTGTTTGCTGATAAGGTTCATTCCCTGAATGCTGTGGGCATGCTGGCTGACTTCTTCAATGGAACTGGCGACTTTGACTCCGCCGGCCTTACCACGTCCACCAGCATGAATCTGAGCCTTGACCACCCACAGGTCACCGCCCAGTTTTTTTGCTGCAGCGGTACAATCATCTGGACTCATGCAGGCTGACCCTGCAGGGACAGGAATATTGTATTCTGCGAGTAATGCCTTGGCCTGGTATTCGTGTATATTCATTTATTTAGTAAAAACAAAGTGATATGGATTTATCTTAATACAGGTATTTTGTCATTATTTCGTTTTTTTTATCACGGAGTGTTTGAACCGTGAACGGTGATGCTTCATAATTGTCTTATTGTTAACCCCGGCCCAAATGATAGCCTATGTTGACCACATTACTGAAAGCAAAATTACACGGTGCGCATGTCACGCACTCTGAACTGGAGTATGAAGGCTCCTGCGCGATAGACTGTGTTTTATTGAAAGCTTCTGGCATACACGAATACGAACAGATTCAGATCTACAATATCACTAATGGCGAGCGTTTTACTACCTATGCCATTCAGGCCGAGTCTGGAAGCGGCATCGTATCCGTCAATGGCGCTGCAGCGCACAAGGCAAACCCAGGCGATAAGCTGATTATATGCTCCTATGCAGCTTTTAATGAAGCTGAGATGAAAGTGTTCAAACCTGTGCTGGTTTACCTCGACGAAATGAATGCAATTATTCGTATCGGTAACCGGATTCCTGTACAGGCGGCTTAACACCTCGATTTAGGTATTACGTTTTATGTTTTACGTAAACCCATTGCTGTCCCATAAAGATTTTGTAGGTTCGAATTCATTCGGACAAAAAGCTGTGCGAATGAATTCGCACCTACAATATTACAAAAGACCCTGGCCATTTCGGCCACATTAATGTCATCAAGAATGCATGCCCATTTCATGTTACTGATCATTGTATAAACGATGATCATCTCTTGAATCAATACCTTAACAGGTTTTCATTCTATATTTATGGGACAGCAGTGACGTAAACCCTAATCCGTAAAACGTAAAACATTGTTTTAGAACTCGTCTTTCCACAACCGCAAATATCTAAAGCAATCCTCACTGTTGTCAATATTCTGTCCTGAATACTGTGCTACTGCTTTCATGATGTTTACTCTATCTGTACGAAGGAACGGATTGTAACGCATTTCATTTCCCAGGGTGGAGGGCAGGGATGGCAGGTTTTTTCCACGCAGATCTTTTACTTCATCCATCCATCGCTGGATTTCCGGATTGTCAGGTTCAACAGCCTGTGCAAAGCGGAGATTTTCCAGTGTGTATTCATGTGCACAGTAAATGGTGGTGTCTGCAGGCAATTGTTTTATTCTTTGTAGTGCTGCGTGCAGTTGTTTAGCAGTGCCGCCAAACAATCGGCCGCAGCCTGCACTAAATAGAGTGTCGCCAGTGAACAGCATGTTGCCTGTCAGATAGCCAATATGTCCAGCCGTATGCCCACTTAAATCCATTACCTGAAAGTCCAGTTTTATCTCGGGTATGCTGAAGCTGTCATTGCCAGTTAATGGTGTTGTGAGGCAGGGTATAAATTCTGTAGCAGGGCCATAAACGGGAATGTCATACTTTTTGATTAGTTGTTCAATTCCATCCACATGATCCCAATGGCAATGGGTAGCTAATATTGCTACAGGTTTAATATTCTGCTGTTCAAGGAAGTTCACACAAACGGTCGCGGTACCAGGATCTATAATTACAGCGGTAGAATTAATAGTGTTGATAATTACCCAAATGTAGTTATCCGACAGGGAAGGAAGGGGTTTCAGGTTAATTGTCATCAGTTTATTTGAGATTGTCACTGCATCTGTGTGTGTATCACTGAATGAACCACGGGTAAGCTCGATTCTGGGTAGCCCTTGATTAATTATGCCATATCTCTGGCCATCTCGGGAAAGACGTACTCAGAGGTTCCCTGGATAAAAATAGTGCTTTACCAATTGATTCAGCAGCTCTAAAAATATTTGAAACAACTAAATCCACGGAAGCGATTATTATTTTAGAAAGAGATGGTGGAATTCTGGTTACTGGTGATTCTTTACAAAACACCCCTGAACCAGATCAATACGTGAATTTTCCTGCACGATTGATGATGAAAAAAACAGGATTCCTTAAAGAGAACAATATTGGGCCTGGCTGGTAAGGGCTTGCACTTTGTATCTCATGTCATTTTCCAACTCGCACAAAAAACTTACATATATTACAATATTATGTTTTTTTAATACATCATGATGGATGAAGGATTGTGAGCGGCATCATAAAAAATAATATGAAGAATCTGGTGGCGGGTTTAATCTTTATTCTGTTTGCACTCTGGTTGGCAGCCGTCGTTCCTTCTATCGAAATTGCCTGGGTCACAGCAATTCTGCTGTTTACTATTTATCTGTTTGTATTTGAAATTGTAGGTGTTGATGTTGCAGCTATCTCTATTATGGTGTTGCTGGGTCTGACTACTCTATTCGCTCCCTGGATGGGATTGCAGCAGGGGTTGGTAGACAATGAAAATTTATTTCAAGGTTTTTCAAGTAATGCGGTAATGTCGATTATTGCCATAATGATAATCGGTGCCGGTCTGGATAAAACTGGTCTGATGAATACCGTTGCTGCCTATATTCTGAAAATCGGTGGCAAGACTGAAAAGCGCATCATTCCAATTATATCCGGCACTGTCGCAATCATTTCGTCATTTATGCAAAATGTTGGTGCGGCAGCATTATTTCTCCCTGTGGTCAGTCGAATCTCTGCTCGATCAGGTCTACCGATGTCCAGGCTGCTAATGCCTATGGGATTCTGTGCAATACTCGGCGGCACAGTTAGTATGGTCGGTTCTTCCCCGCTAATTCTGCTCAACGATCTTATCCTGACTTCAAATCATGCCTTACCCGATGGCCAGAAGATGGAATTATGGTCATTGTTTTCTGTTACCCCTGTGGGTCTCGCACTGGTTGCAACTGGGGTAATCTACTTTGTTGTGGCAGGCAGGTTTGTGCTGCCAAAGATAGCCAAGGAAACCCATTCTGTCGCCGCTACAACTATGGGTTATTTTCAGGATGTCTATGGTATTGATTTCGCTATGACAGAGGTTTATATCCCGGAGGGTTCTAGTATTGCTGGGAAAATGCTTGATGAAATTGAGACAGACCATGCTATTCGAATCATTGCCACACAACGACCCGATGGTGAAACACGTGTTGGTCCAGGATCACTGGCCAGAGATGTAGCCCTGGATGGCAAAATGTCACTTTGCATTTTGTCTTCTCCTGTGAACCTCAAGAATTTTGCAGAGGCCTATGATCTAATAATTCGTGATGAAATAGAGATATTTACAGAGTCGTTGGCAACGACAAAGGCCGGTATCGCCGAAGTTGTTATCCCACCAGGTTCGAACCTGATAGGCAAGAGTGCCCGTGATATCTGGTTGCGTAAGGTTTATGGCATTGCCATGGTTGCCCTTCATCGTAATGGTGAAACCCTGCGTGAAGGTGAGGGGATAAGGGATATGCCATTACAGGCAGGCGATACACTGGTCGTACATACCCAGTGGGATGCTTTGGTCCGTCTCGAAACTGATCGTAATTTCGTTGTTGTCACGACCGAATTTCCTCATGAAAACCTCCGTCCTAACAAGGTAGGTTGGGCAAGTTTTTTCTTTGCTATCGCATTGTTACTTGTTTTATTTACGGACCTGCGTCTTTCGATTGCCCTGCTCACAGGCGCGTTGGGAATGGTTTTATCCGGGGTATTGTCAATAGATGAGGCCTATGAAGCGGTATCCTGGAAAACAGTGTTCCTGTTAGCCAGCCTGATTCCATTAGGTCTGGCAGTTGAAACCAGTGGCACAGCAAGGTGGATTGCTGATCAGACGCTGATTGTGATGGGCGGTCAACCTGTCTGGGTAATTCAAGCCTCTGTCGCAGTGCTGGCGACTTTCTTTACTCTGGTCATGTCTAATGTTGGTGCGACAGTTCTGCTGGTACCCCTGGCGGTAAATATTGCCATTGGTGTTGGTGCAAGTCCCGCAGTGTTTGCGCTTACCGTTGCCCTGGCAACATCAAACTCCTTCCTGATCCCGACCCATCAGGTGAATGCGCTAATTATGGGTCCTGGTGGTTATAGAGTACCAGACTTCATGAAGGCTGGTGGGATTATGACTATACTATTCCTGGTGGTCATGATGGTGATGATGCTGCTGGTGTTTTAAGGAATAGTTTTCAGGGTACCTCTATTAATTCATGAATTAATAGATGTGCCCTTCAGTGTTCAGAAAAAAGAAAGACCGCTGAATTCTCCGAAAACTGAAAACTGAACACTCTGTATTAACTAAAACTATGTTCCTCAGCAGGAAACTTCCGGCTTCGTACATCGTCTACGTAAGTCCTGATCGCTGTTTGAATATCCGGGCTTTCCTGCATGAAGTTTTTTGCAAACTTAGGTACTTTACCAGGTGTTATACCTAGTAGATCGTGTAGAACGAGAATCTGTCCATCACAGGCATTTCCGGCACCAATTCCAATTACCGGTATTTCAGTGTTGGCGGTAATTTCTGCTGCCAGAATTTTCGGTACACACTCAAGCAGGAGAAGATCTGCACCGGCCTTTTCTAACGCTGCTGCCTCTTCAATCATTTTTTCGGCTGCCTGTGCGCTGCGCCCCTGAACCCTGTAGCTGCCAGCTTTATAGATAGATTGTGGTTTTAATCCAATATGTGCGCAGACCGGGATTTCATGGCTGGATAAAGCTTTTACTATGGGTATCTGATCCAGTCCTCCTTCCAGTTTAACCATATGCGCTCCGGCCTGCTGCAGTGCATCTGTGGCATTATCCAGTGCACGTTCAATACCTGGATAACTCATAAATGGCATATCCATTATTAGCAGCGCTCTCTCGACTCCCTTGCTGACTATAGATGTATGATAAAGCATATCCTCCATGCTGACTGGGATGGTTGTCTGATGGCCCTGTATGACCATGCCGAGGGAATCACCGACCAGAATTATGTCGACCCCAGATTGATCCAGTAGATATGCAAAGCTGTAGTCATAGGCTGTCAGGGCAACAATGGGCTGTTTTCCCTGCTTCATTTTTTTAAAGGCTGGCAGGGTAAGGCGGCATGTACTGGTTTGAATGCTCATAGGATCGATATCAATTAAATAAATGCTCCCCTCATGCTTCGTTGACGATTTTACTTAATGTCGATAATTCTTTTCGTATCGAGGCGACTGAGGTGTTGAAAAAGTTTTGTTCTGTTTCATTAAGATCCAGTTCAATTACCTTTTCCATACCATGCTCACCAAGGACTGCTGGTACGCCGATAGTAATATCTTCTTCACCATACTCGCCCTGTAAATAGGCCACCGTGGGCAGAACTGATTTTCTATTGTATGCGATAGCTTCTACCATCTCGGCAATGGCCGCTGCTGGTGCGCCATAAGCACTGCTGTTGCCTTTCAGGGCAAGAATTTCAGCACCACCTGTACGGGTGCGTTGAATGATTTCATCAATCTTGTCAGAAGTCAGGAAATTCTCAATAGCGATACCCGATATTGTCGTGAATCGTGTCATTGGAACCATTGCATCACCGTGACCACCCATCACCATGGCATTGATATATTTTGCCGATAACCCTGTTTCCAGTGCAACGAAGGCGGCCATGCGCGAGGAGTCCAGCACACCAGCCTGTCCCATAACCCGATTTCTGTCCCAACCGGTACGCTTAATTGCATGGTAGGTAAGGGTATCAACTGGGTTACTGACAAGCAGCAACATGGAATCCGGTGCATATTGCAGTACATCATCAAGAATTTCATCAAGCACTCTTACATTGGTTTCCATGACATCGGCACGCGACATACCAGGTTTACGGGGGATGCCGGCTGTAACGATGATGATATCGGCACCTTCGATTATTTTATTATCGTTGGAACCCCGCAGACGAGTATCAAAACCAAACAGAGAGGCCGATTCCTGAATATCCAGCGCTGCGCCGGCTGCAGCACCATCACGTATATCTGTCAGGATGACTTCCCGGCTAATATCACTAGTTGCCAAAAACTGGGCAGTAGATTCTCCAACACGCCCGGCGCCGATGATTGCAATTTTATTCATGGCAGATCTCCTTTTGCACTCTTGTATTTAATATATATTAGTTTGAGGGGAAAAGGGAAAAAGAAGTTCCAGGGGGGTAAAGAAGATCCAGGTTCCAGGATTGAGCCTAAAAACCACAACAGCCTCAAAGGCGCAGCCCTAAACAGAGAAAATTTCAGGTTTTGATTTCACCTGGAACCTGCAACTGGTTTTATTTCTTATATACAAGATCCAGCCGCGCAACCCCCGAATCAATAGCCGCCTGCGCTACAGCCTTCGGTACCACATCAATCAGGCGCGGGTCAAAGGGCTTGGGGATGATGTTATCTGGGCCGAATTCAAGTGAATCATAACCGTATATTTTTGCAATTTCTGGCAGAACGGGTTGTTTACCCAGATCTGCCAGCGCATGGGCGGCAGCAATGTGCATTTCTGTGTTGATGCAGGCTGCACGCACATCCAGCGTGCCACGGAAGATGAAGGGGAAGCCGAGGACGTTATTGACCTGATTAGGATAATCGCTGCGGCCAGTGGCCATGACCAGATCATTACGTGTCTGATGGGCCAGCTCCGGTAATATCTCAGGCACCGGGTTGGACAATGCGAAGACGATAGGGCGTGGCGCCATGGACAGCAGCATGTCACTGCTTAGCAGATCCGGACCGGATACACCGATAAAGATATCGGTATCTTCGCAGGCATCTGTGAGTGTTCGCTTTTCCGTCTTAATGGCAAATGCCTGCTTGGTAGCAGTCAGGTTTTCGCGCTGGTCGTGAATGATACCCTGACGGTCAACCATGTGGATCTTTTCACGTTTTGCACCCATTTTAATTAACAGGTTCATGGATGCAACGCCGGCGGCACCCGCGCCAAGGCAAACGATGTTTGCATCGGGCAGGGTCTTTTTCTGAAGTTCCAGTGCGTTGAGTATGCCGGCTGCAATAATTATCGCTGTCCCGTGCTGGTCATCATGAAAGACGGGTATATCCAGGCGTCGTGATAATTCCTGTTCGATATAGAAACAATGTGGTGCAGCAATATCTTCAAGATTGATACCACCAAAACCACCTGCAATGCGAGCAACGGTATCGATAAAGTCATCCGGGTCTTCTGCATCGACTTCTATATCAAACACATCGATGTCGGCAAAACGTTTAAACAACACGGCCTTGCCCTCCATGACGGGTTTGCTAGCCAGTGGGCCAGTATTGCCAAGGCCAAGCACAGCCGTGCCATCGGTGATTACGGCTACCAGGTTACCCTTACTGGTGTAGCGATAGGCATTTTCCGGGTTATTCCTGATTTCCAGCACCGGTATAGCGACTCCTGGAGTATAGGCCAGGGAAAGGTCTTCCGGTGTGGTAGTGGCCTTGGTAATTTGAATTGCCAGTTTCCCCGGTCTGGGTAATTCATGGTATTCGAGGGCAATCTTTCTAAGTTTTTCGGGCATGATCGTGGTCAGGAGCTACGTGTGTTTCAGGTGGCGAATTCTACCACGTTTCCGTTTGATTCTTAGGGTGTTGCTCGTTTGTATGCTGATTTCTGGTAAAATTGCGGTTTTAAGATTATCCGAGGAGAGACCCATGTTTGATGAAGGCAGCTGCAGCGAAGCGGAACCCTTTGCGCTCCAAGTGCATGGTGACAGCATGGAACCCGAGTTTAAACATGGTTGCATCATTGTTGTGGATCCGGCAGGTGTCGTCAGCCATGAGAGCTTTGTGGTTGCCAGGAACGATGATGGTCTTATCCTCAGACAATTAATCATTGATGGGAGTCGCTACATTCTTCGACCGCTAAACCCTGTCTATGATGAAGAAGATATAGCTGGCATGCATATGGTAACAGGACTAGTTACGCAGCAGCCGGGGCGTCGGCGTAAGGATATGCGGCATTACACTTGAAAATCAGGGGGGGTGCGCACCTACAGAAGATCCAGATAGATCGTTGCAGGACTACCCAGATTTTCGATCTTTCCCCCTTAAACCTTTTCATTTTTCCCTTAAGGAACCTCTGATCAATTCATGAGCTCGTATCTTTCGCCTAAAATATCCAGTTTTTTCGTTGCAAACTTTCGCAATAGCCAGCTATTACGTGTGATTTGTACCTCAAACCTGAATATTTTAGATCGCAGGCCACTTCGTTCAGACACATTAGGGGGTTTCTTAATTATTCCATTGCATCAAATTTTATGCATCAGTGGCACTGATTTTAACAAGATTTTATGTAATACTTTGATGCTTTATAATGTACGCACCGAAAATTTCCTTTAGATTTAGCGCGGTGTGGTAACTTTTATTAGATCAAAATGCACGGTATGCGATTATCTCTTTGTTTTTGAGCTGGTTTGTAGTTAAATTCGTGGGGATAACACATAAGCATAACGTTTCGTAAATTCACCTCTTGCGAAATCTGACTAATTTTTCATACCGAGGTGATTATTGGAGGATGTAATAATGAG
>ENA-ORDP01001486-ORDP01001486.1-marine-sediment-metagenome-genome-assembly--contig:-NODE-1486-length-12776-cov-2.335351_pt1 | contig 12776 bp, 12 predicted proteins | sample MGYA00248627_ERZ508539 | MGnify/ENA primary metagenome ERZ508539 (study PRJEB26208, sample SAMN05571518) | marine sediment metagenome | biome: deep sea; feature: Hydrothermal vent; material...
AAATGCATAAATAATTTACCCGATTTATCACGTAATAAAGCCCCAAAACCCCTTACAGATCTTTCTCTTGTCAAAGATGACCGGATACTTATCCTTATCCCTCATCCCGATGATGAGGTCATTGGATACGCGGGAATTATTCAAGCGGCGGCAAGGACCGGAGCTGAATTGAAGGTCCTCTATCTAACGGACGGAGAACACAATCCCATATCTTTGGTGGCTTATAAGAAGAGGATTTTCTTTAAAGATAAACGGCAGGCGTTTATTGAACTGGGTAAAGTGCGAAAACGGGAATCTATTGAGGCCATGGATACTTTAGGAGTAGACGAAACCCGGCTTATGTTTTTAGGTTATCCTGATTTGGGCATTAGACCCATTTTTATTGAACACTGGGGGCAGGACAATGAATATCGGGACTCTCTGACCGGCCTTCATCAAGTGCAAGAGGGAGGAGGGATGACCCCGAATGGTTTATATACAGGTGAGGCGATATTAAATGATGTAACCTGGGTTATTCGCGAGTTTAGACCGACTAAGATATTTTGTTCTCATCCCCTGGACCGGCATAGTGATCATGTCGGGTTATATCTATTTCTTAAGGTGGCCTTATGGGAATTGCGGGATGAGATAACCGCCCCCGAGACTTATCTTTGTGTTGTCCACTATCGCCGCTGGCCGAGTCCCCGTGGCTTTCATCCCGATAAAATGCTTTTTCCGCCGGAAAGATTGGACAGTCTGAATTTAAACTGGTTTATCTTCAAACTTAACCCCGTCCGGATAGAGAGAAAAAGACGGGCGCTGATGAAGTTCCAGAGCCAGATAAAGTATAGCCGGAACTATCTTCTCTCTTTTGTGCGCGCTAACGAAGTTTTCTCCCAGGACCTAAAAGAAATCTACCTGGGGAATGGGCTTAGCTACATTCTCGAAGGCGAAGGCAAGATAAAAAATATCTCTTTCCGTCACGAAGACGACGCTTTGGCTATTGATATCAATTTCTTAAAACGCATGTCAAAGGCCAGGGATATTAAGGGGACCCTTTATCTCTTCGGTTGCCGGAATAAAAAAGCGTTTAAGGATATGCCGAAAGTTAAGATAGGGTTTCGCTCCAACAGGTGGTGCGCTTATAACCGGAAACATAAAATCGGGAAGGCGGAAATCAGTTTCAGCCTTAAACCGGATGGGTTACATTTCCGCATCCCTTTAGCGCTATTGGGCAGTCCGGACTTGATTCTCTATTCACTCAGGTCAAATTTATCCGGGACCAAAATTAATGGCTGGGGTTGTTGGCGGATGCTCAACCTTAAGCCCTGAAATTTACATTATGCGAACTGATTTTTTCGGAAAAGGCCGTAGATAATGCTGGAAAACATCAATATAAACATTTTTCAGGCCCTAAACGCTTATGCCGGACAAAACTCCATAGTTGACTGCCTGGCTATAATCATGGCGAAATATTTGCCGCTATTGTTCATCGTCTGGTTGCTCTATTTATGGTTCAGGGGAAATAAGCAACGCAAAAATTATGCCTTATTCGCCGGATATTCTGCGGTTATAGGCCTTTTGATAAATTTTATCATCGCAACTTTTTATTTCCATCCCCGTCCATTTATGGTGGACCTGGGCAGATTATTAATCCCGCATAAACCTGAGACCTCTTTTCCCTCCGACCATACGACCTTTATGCTCTCAATTGCATTTATGTTGTCTTATTTTAAAGAAACAAGAAAATCCGGATTGGTTTTATCGGTCCTTGGGCTCCTGGGAGGATTAGCCCGGGTATTCTCCGGCCTTCATTTTCCCCTGGATATTGCCGGTTCCTTTATAGTTTCTCTGTTCGCATCAACTTTGGTCTGGTTTTTTAAAAATAAGTTGAGCTTGGTGAATGCCTATATTATTAGCCTTTATTCCAAAATAACAACTAAGAGTGCCAAATGTTAAATACGGTTACGGATTTCATTGTAAATACGGTCGGAGGTCTGGGGTATTGGGGTATATTTATAATGATGTTGCTTGAGAGCAGTTTTTTCCCCTTCCCCAGCGAAGTTGTGATGATCCCCGCCGGTTATTTATCCTACAAAGGTGATATGGATATTTTTATGGCAATATCGGCGGCTGTTATGGGGAGTCTGGCCGGGGCATTGTTAAATTATTATATCGCCTTAAGTTTTGGAAGGAATTTTCTCTTAAGATATGGAAAATATATTCTTTTTGATAAGAGAAAAATTGAACGTATGGATAAATTTTTTAAAAAGCACGGGCATATTTCTACCTTCTCCGGAAGATTAATCCCGGTGGTTAGACAATACATTTCTTTTCCCGCCGGTCTTTCCAAAATGAATATTTATATTTTTTCTTTATTTACCGTACTGGGAGCGGGAGTATGGGTAACTATTTTAGCCTCTATCGGATATTTTGTTGGCGCAAATAAAGAACTGGCTAAGGGCTATATCCACTCTGCACTTGGTTATATCATCTTATTTCTTATTCTAATTGTGGCCATCTATTCCAAGATGCAAAAATCCCGGCGGAAGGGATAGCCAATATTGCTTAGCCGGGATTATTCACTTCACCGCTATAAGAAAAGAAGCGGTGCCTTTTGTAACTAACTATCCCGGAAACGTTTTTCCCGGAGGAGAAATGAATTTAACTGAAATGTGGCTCTCGGGTGCAGGATTTCTTCTGGCCGTTCTCCTGAGCCTTCTCATCGTCTTTTATCTTTTCAAATTACTTCTGGTCAAGAAGGGCAAGCAGTTTTTCGCTTTCCTGATTTCTGTCTGGCACTCCGTCAGGCAGGCAACCGCAGACAATCCCGATGTGCAAAAATTAGTCGGCAGACACCCTATTTTTTTTCAATTTATTAAAAGACGTCTGGACCGAAGCAACTTTTCCGGCCTTCCCTTAACCCTGCTGGTGTTCGCCTTTGTCTACGTGCTTTCTCTTTTTGGAGGAATTGTCGAAGGCATTATCACTTCCGACCCTATTGTGGCCGTGGATGTCAGCATTGCCAATCTTCTTGCTGCGTTCAGAAGTGCGGAACTGACGAAAATCTTTCTGGGGATTACTGCACTTGGCGTATGGCAGGTTATCTTGGTTTTCGGCACGGCGGCAATCGGAGTTTTATGGCTGTGGCGCCAACGCCTATATATCACTCCTCTCCTCCTTACGGTTATCGGCAGTGCAATCTTTACTCAGCTGGGGAAAATCGCCTTTCATCGTCCCCGGCCGAAAGTTGCTCTTTTCATAGAGCATTCTTTCTCTTTTCCCAGCGGGCACGCCACCGTTGCCATGGCTTTTTACGGATTTTTAACTTATGTGCTTTTGCAGAAGACAAAACCATGGAAACTAAAGGTAAATATCCTCTTTCTGGGGGTTCTTATTATCCTCCTTATCGGTTTCAGCCGCTTGTATCTTGGGGTCCACTATGTAAGCGATGTCTGGGGCGGATATCTGATTGGGGCGCTCTGGTTGATTATCGGCATCAGTATCTCCGGATGGATGCAATCAAGAAAAGGGGGGCCGGTCGCCTCTGCCCCGCCGGCGAAAGCGGGTCTTATGTCCACGGCCTTGATTCTCGTTTCCCTCCTCTTTTATACCGGATTTGCCGGAGCTTATCATCCACCGCTTTCTCAGGCCCCGGCTTCCCGGAAAGAGACTGTGGCCTCGAATATAAAGGAGATTTTTTCAGACAATCAATTGAAATATACGGAAACGCCGGCCGGGGAAAAAGAGGAACCGCTCAGCTTTATTATTGTTGTTCGCAACGATGCGCAGCTTATTGAGTTTTTTCGTCAAGCCGGCTGGCTTTTAGCGGACAAAGTAAGCGCTTATTCGGTAATGAAGATTGCCAGGGCCGTTCTCTTAAAACAGTCCTATCCTACGGCCCCGATGACCCCGTCATTTTGGAATTCAGAGGTGAACGATTTTGGTTTTGAAAAAGCTACGGATGCCAATAATGCCCGCCAACGCCACCATGTGCGATTTTGGAGGACAAATTATCTAACCCCGGGCGGAAAGCATATTTATGTCGGCACTGCCAGCTTTGATAGCGGGATACAATGGGGCGTTGTCCATAAAATTAATCCCGACATAGATGCCGAGCGAGAATTTTTGTATGAAGATTTGAGGAAAACAAAGCGGATTGTTCAATCACAAAAAGAGCAATTTGTAAAACCTGTTTTGGGAGAGAATTTTTTTGGCGACCCTTTTTTTACTGACGGAAAAGTGTATATCATAAAATTATGACAGCTTTTCTATTAAGTTTAATTGACCAATTAAAATATTTGGGGATTTTTTTCGGGGCTTTCATCGAAGGTCCTACCGTAGGATTGATTGCCGGATTTTTTTCCAGATTACATTATTTGAATTTTTTTACCGCTTATTTAGCTCACGTTTCAGGAGATTTTTTAGCGGATAGTATTTATTACTTTATTGGCTATTCAGGCAATAAAAAGATCTTGTCTTGTTTTACCCGTTGGTTTAATATCCCTTTGAACAAAGCGGAACAAACAAAAGTTTTTTTTAATAAGCATCCGCGTAAGATAATTATCATCGGCAAATTAACCCATATTTTAGGCCTGCCCGTATTAATCGGGGCCGGAATAGCCCGCTATCCATGGCCTAAATTTTTATTCTTTAATTTTTTAGCCACGATAGTTAAGTCAGCGGTCTTGTTAAGCATAGGTTACTATCTGGCTGATAAATGGCAGAAAGCCGAAAGTATCTTTTCTTATATCGGCTTAGCCGGAGTAGCCCTGTTGGTATTGCTGCTTTTTTACCTTTTAGGAAGATATTTTAAAAACAAAGAGAGATTATGAACCAATTAAGAATTTTATTGGCTTCGGAAACTTATCCGCCGGACACCAATGGTGCGGCTATATTTGTCGAACATTTAGCCAATGATTTGGCTCAGTCCGGGCACGAAATAATGGTAGTTGCCCCCGGCACTGCCTTTAGGGATGAGATTAAAAAAGAAAAAAATAATCTCTCAATTTTCAGGATAAAGTCAATATCCTTAAAGCCGATCCATCCTTATTTTCGCGCCACTTACCGGATTAATTTAACGGAAAAGATAAATGCCATTACAGATGATTTCAACCCGGAAATTATTCATATCCATAACCATTTTTCAGTCGGCAGGTCCTGTCTGTCCATAGCTAAAAAGAAAAGCATTCCCATCATCGGCACCAACCATTTTATGCCGGACAACTTAACCGAATATTTTCCCCGGGCAATAGAGAAAAAAATTTCCAGTTACATGTGGCAGGATTTTTTAAAAGTTTATAATCAACTCAATTATGTAACGGCTCCGTCGCAAGTAGCGGTTAACATGATTAGGGGTTTAGGCCTGACCGTCCCGGCAGAGGTTATTTCCAACGGCATTGACTTGGGCAAGTTTTCATCGCCAAAAGTCAATAGAAATATTTATAAAAAATATAACATTGGGGAGGATATTCCCACCTTTCTTTTTGTGGGGAGGCTGGAGAAGGATAAAAATATCGATTTAATATTGAAAGCCTTGGCTATGGCTCTAAACAAGCAAACCATTCAGGTGATTATCGTGGGTAAAGGAAAAGACGAAAATAAACTTGAAAGACTGGCAGAGAAATTAAATTTGCCGGACAGAGTTATTTTTACCGGCCGGGTGCCGGACGATGACTTGCGGCAATTTTACGGTTTGGCGGATGTCTATATCGGCTCCGGTACGGCTGAACTGCAGGGCTTGGCGGTAATGGAGGCCATGGCCGGCGGCTTGCCGATTTTAGCGGTTAATGCCGTGGCTTTGCCGGAACTGGTTAAAGACGGGGTTAACGGCTATTTATTCGCGGCGGATAAAAATGATTTAGCGGATAAAATGCTCGAGATTTTAGCTGATGAAAACAAGCTGAAATCTATGGCGGCACAGAGCCTCCGTCTTATCCAGGTTCATGACAAGGAAAATACCATCAAACAATTTATGGATTTATACCAAAAAATTATTTTCTCACCCGGTCTTAGCCCGCTTTATTCATACCCTTAAGGGAAGACAGGTGACAAACAAATCCGAAAAACTGTGTTCACTTTGTAAAATGTCGGGGCGCAACCATTGCCCCCTTGCAGATAACCAGATAAAGGAGTCCTGATATGAAATTAAAATTGATCGTTCCGGTAGCCGTGAAGCAGAAGCGCTGGATAAGATATTTTGCCCTACCGCCCTTGAATCTTCTCTACGTAGCGGCCTTGACCCCAAAAGATGTAGAGATAACCCTTGTTGATGAGCATATAGATGAAATCAATTTTGAAGAAGAGGTTGACCTGGTAGGGATTACCTCACTTACCGTCACCGCCCCCAGGGCCTATGAAATTGCCGATGAATTTAGAAAGCGGGGCATAAAAGTAGTTTTGGGCGGTATTCATGCTTCCGCGCTTCCTCAGGAGGCCATCCGGCATGCGGATGCTGTCGTCATGGGGGAGGCGGAAAACCTTTGGCCCCAGGTGATAGAAGATTTTACAAAAGAGGGATTAAAAAAATTCTATCAATCCTCTCAAAAGCCGAATTTGGAAAATCTGCCTCTCCCCCGGAGGGACTTACTCCAGGGGAAAAGATATGTGACCAAAAACTTTATCCAGACAACCAGGGGCTGTCCCTTTGACTGCGATTTTTGTTCCGTAAGCATGTTTTTTGATAAAAGACATCGTTTTCGTCCCGTAGAGGATGTCATAAAGGAGATCGCCGGCCTGAAGGGGAAATTTATTGTCTTTGCCGACGACAATATTGTTGCCCAGACTGCATACGCTAAAGACCTCTTTAAGGCTTTGGTTCCCGTTAAGAAAAAATGGGCCAGCCAGGCGGCTTTAACCATGGCTCAGGATGAGGAACTTCTCAGATTAGCGGCCGAGAGTGGTTGTGAATGGGTCTATATTGGGTTTGAATCCTTATCTGACATTGGCTTAAAGAAGTTCAAAAAATATATTAATCTTAAGGAAGCAATTAAGAGGATCAAAAGTTATGGCATCAGGGTAGAAGGTTCCTTTGTTTTTGGTTTTGACTCCGACGATGAGAAAGTATTTGAAAAGACCCTTAAGTTCGCTCAGGAAGCAAGGCTTGATGCGGCTACTTTCCACCTCTTAACCCCCCTACCCGGGACTAAACTCTATGAGAAGTTGGAAAAAGAGAAGAGAATAGTGGAACGGGATTGGTCAAAGTATAATTTTTCAACCGTGGTCTTTGAACCCAGGCAGATGACCAAAAGAGAGTTGCAAGAGGGGGTTCGCTGGGCGATGAGGGAATTCTACTCCCTTTTCTCCATAACCAAAAGGTTATTTCCTCCTCCGTTTAAAGAACTACCTCGTAGCGTAGCCTATAATCTGGGCCGTAAAGCGGCCTTGCTTAAGGTTGTTTGAGGGAATCTTCTTTGCTCAACTGCTGGTAGAAATCCTAAAAAATAACTTCCCTTAACCTCCCGGTCATGTTAAGATGAAACCTCGACACATTCGTGAGTCTGCCGGAGTAAAGGTTAGTCTGACCGGTTCCCATTTCAGCTAAAGTTATGAATAAAACGGGCTTACAATATTCCTATGAAAATCACCCTTCTTTTAAAAAAATGGTTCATCGGGGAATGGTTAAAAGAGTTAAAAGTTATAAAAGGGAATCCTGGGACTCTCTCTCTCTCTTTTGCTTTAGGAATATTTATCGGCTTTACCCCGACGATAGGATTTCAGACACTTCTCTGTTATGGGGTAACCAAATTATTTAAAAAAAGTTTTCTTATCTCTGTTGCCGGGAGCAGCTTAGTGACTGGGATACCGGTACTTATTCCCGCGGTATATTATGGGGAATATCGCCTCGGGGCCAGGTTTTTAAGGATTTATCCTTTTCATTCTTTAGAGCACTTTACCCATCCGATAAATTTTAATTTTCTAATTTCTTTGGGCAAGCCTCTTCTTCTCGGTTCTATTCTTTTGGCGGTAACGGGAGGGTTGCTTTCCTATATCATTGCCTTTACCCTGCTCAAGATTTTTAAAAAGGGGAAAAGATGAAGAAAATCGTCGAAAAATTTGCCCAAACTCCCCAGAGTCCGCCGCGCAAAAAGGTTATCTTGACCTTTGCCTGGGGGACCTTACTTCACTGGGGAATTATACCTCCGGTCCTAATAATAATCTTCCGCAGAATTGACCGCTATCTTCCTTCTCTATCAATTCGTCCCCCCTATAATTTCTTTCTTGCCGCCGGCCTGCTTATTCTCGGTCTTATCTGGACAATAGCTTCTATCCTTGACCAATGGAGAAAAGGAAAAGGAACCTTTATCACTTCCTCATGCCCAACGCAGAAGTTGGTAATTGAAGGATGTTACCGTTACTCCCGGAATCCGATGTGGATAGGTTATTTACTTCTTTTCGCCGGGGTAGGAGTATTTTTTAACTCTGTGTCCATAATATTCGGACTGCTTCCTCTGGCCACCCTTTTTCTTGTCCTCTATACAAGAATTTTTGAAGAGAAGGTCCTTTCTTGCAAGTTCGGCAAGAAATATGAAGAATACAAAAGTAAGACCCCTTTTCTTTTTCCCGTGCCGCTAAAATCCTTGGGGTGGGAAGTTCCCCAGAGAATAAAATTTTTCCTCTCCATTATCCTGGCCCTGGCAGTTTTCTCCTCTATTTTTATCTTCTATAATGCCTTTTCCCTGAACTCCCAGTTATTCGGAAAGATCCTCTGGCATGGACCGAGAGATGAAAAAGAGATTGCTCTTACCTTCGATGACGGTCCCGGCCCTTATACCGGACGGATACTTGATGTTTTAGAAAAATATAAGGTAAAGGCTACTTTTTTCCTCGTGGGAATCCATGTTGACCAGTATCCCGGGTTAGTGAGGAGAGAAGTAAAAGAGGGAAATGCTATCGGTAATCACACTTATTCTCATTCCACGCTTATCTTTGATAATGGTAAACGTATAAAAGAAGAGATTGTAAGGGATGAAGCTTCCATAGCAAAAGCAACCGGCCTGAAGCCCAAAATTATTCGTTTACCAAGAAACTGGAGGAAGCCGGAAATATTTGAGATTGCCGAGGATATGGGTTATCTCATCATCACCGAGTCTACAAGAGCCTGGGACTGGGAAAGCCCGGGGGTAAACAAGATTGTAAAGAACGTCATGAAAGACCTCAAACCCGGAGACATTATCGGGATGCACGATGGAGATAGCAACCATCTTATCTATCAACATTCCCGGGAGCAGACAGTGCAGGCTTTACCGATAATAATTAAGGAAATAAGAAAAAGAGGCTATTCTTTTGTAACCGTCCCGGAGATGCTTTCCCAGGAGAAGAAATGAACCCGGCTATCAGGAGTATTTACCGATGAATAAATGTAGGTTGAATATTGATATGTGTGTGCCTGAATCAGAACTGCCCCGGGTAATTATTGTCGGGGGTGGTTTTGCCGGTATCCCGCTTATAAAGGGACTTAAAAATAAAGCGGCCCAGCTTATTCTTTTAGACAAAAATAATTTTCATCAATTCCTCCCCCTTTTGTATCAGATTGCTACCAGTGGATTGGAACCCGATTCCATTGCCTTTCCCTTAAGAGAGCAATTCCATGATTATGCAAATTTTATCTTCCGGATGGCCGAGGTCACCCAAATAATACCGGAAGAAAACAAAGTGGAAACATCAATCGGGGCCATAGATTACGACTATCTGGTGTTAGGGACCGGAAGTGATACTAATTTTTTCGGTTTGAAGGATGTTGCCTTACATGCTAATGGAATGGGAACCATCCGGGAGGCTTTGGACTTAAGAAGCCTGATTTTGCAAAATTTTGAACAAGCAGTCAGCACCTGTGATTTAGGTGAACGGGATGCGCTGACTAACTTTATGATTGTCGGGGGGGGGCCGGCAGGGGTCGAAACCGCCGGGGCTTTAGCCGAATTCAAGAAGTATATTCTCCCCAAAGATTATCCTGAATTAGCCCCGGGTCTAACAAAGCTCTATTTGTTGGAAGCCGGAAAAAGGCTCCTCTGCTCCATGTCGGAAAAAGCATCATTTAATGCCTGCAAGGAGTTGGAACGAATGGGGGTCCGGGTGAGACTGCAGACGAAACTACAGTCGTATGACGGGCTAAAGGTAACTACAAACACCGGAGAATCTTTTAACGTCAGGACCCTAATATGGACTGCCGGAGTAAAAGGTGCGGTTCCCCAGGGAATTAAGGAAAGCGCTCTGGTAAGAGGCAACAGGATTTCAGTGGACGAATATAACCGGGTAAAGGGATATGAGAACATCTTTGCCATTGGTGATGTGGCCGCGATGATTTCCGCTAAATATCCCGGAGGCCATCCCATGGTTGCCCAGGCAGCAATACAACAGGGTAAACAACTGGGGAAGAATATGATGAACCTCATTCTGAAAAGAAAGCTCCTGCCCTTTATCTATAAAGACAAAGGCTCATTGGCAACCATAGGACGGAAAAGAGCTGTTGCCGACTTGAAAAATATAAAACTTAACGGGTTTTTCGCCTGGCTGATATGGTCGCTTGTACATCTAATCAGCATAAGTGGATTTAGGAACAAGTTGCTGGTAGGGCTCGATTGGACTTGGAGTTATTTAACTTATGAAAAGGGAAATCGACTGATTATAAGAAAATACACTAAAAAGAAGAGTCAATGACAACTCTGCAAGTTTTGCAGTTTATTTCCTTCCCAATTCACCGATAAGGGCATAAATCTGCAAAAATTGCAGTTCGCTCTCTATTGTCGGGAAAGCATAATTTGAATAATCCCGGGCTATCTTATTTGTTAACCATTTTAAAAAGCCCACTTAGAGAAAATTTGAGGGGCTTTTTCATTCTGGCACAAAAATTGCGTCCATTGATGATAGGTAAAATGCTGATATGTTGGGCAGGAGTAAAACCCCATAAAGAAACTGTGATCTTCAATCCCTGATAGGCGGGGACGAATTTCGTGACATCCTAAAATAAGGGAGGGATAGGCTTCTGGATTTCAGCCTGCTTAACTTAACGCTAAGCATTCTCGTGGGATTCTTTATCGGGATTACCATCGGGATGACGGGCATTGGTGGGGGAGCATTGGTTATGCCGGCGTTGATTTACATTCTCAAAATATCCCCGGTCCCGGCGGTGGGAACCAGTCTGGCTTATGCTATCCTTACGAGAATAGGAGGTCTGGTTGAGCACCTGCGTTTGAAAACGATTAGGAAAAGGACGGGATTGTATTTTATCCTCGGCAGTGCCCCGGCGGTAGTTTTAAGTTCCCTGTTCTTAAATCATCTCTCCCGGAAGATCGATCCGGCCCGGCTTAACCCTATTCTTCAGGTTAGTATCGGCATCGTTCTCTTAATAACTTGCGGAGCTTTGATTTTCGAGACTTACTTTATGGAAAAACTAACCGGAAAAAGTTCGAACGAACATTATATTCCCCAGGATGAATTTCCTTTAAAACGCAAAATCGGGGGAGTCGGTTCCGGCCTGATTGTCGGGGCCATTGTCGGGGCCACATCCATAGGGGGAGGGGTTTTACTTATTCCCCTGTTGATTATATTTTTCAACCTCAGCGCCAGCAATACCGTGGGAACAAGTATGATGATCTCCGTTGTTTTAGCGCTGCTTGGCGGTTCGGTCTATCTTTTGAATGGCAATGTCATCATCTCCACCGTCATCCTCATGACGGTCGGGTCTCTACCGGGAGTTGCCCTCGGCAGCAGGATAGCGGTAAGATTGCCGGAAAAAGTCCTTAAATTTTTTATTATTGCTATTATAGGTTTTGCTGCCGTCAGTTTATTCTTTGGATTAAAAGAGTAAGGAAGGGGTAAGAGATTGTTGCTTGCTAATTTAATGAAGGAAGACTTAATCATAATGGACCTGCATTCCCGGGATAAGATGCTGGTTTTCAGAGAGATGATCGACCGGCTGAAGCAGGCCGGAGAGATTGCCAATTGGATAGATTGTTTGAAGATAATTGCCGAAAGAGAGCAATTAAAGACTACCGGTATCGGGGAAGGGATTGCCATCCCTCATGCCAGGACGAATGCGGTTAAAAGCTTAGTCATCGCCTTTGCCCGGTCCCGGGAAGGAATTGATTTTAAGTCTGTAGATGGCCGGCCGGTGCATTTAATCTTCATGTTGGCTTCTCCTCCTCAGGATGCCGGCCGCTACTTGAATGCCCTGGCCAGGATATGTGCTCTATCGAGGAGAAAGGGCTTCAGAGAATCCTTAATCAAAGCAGATAACGCTCAAGAAATAATATCCCTGATAAGAGAATCCGAGATAAAGGGAGGAAAAGGAAATGCCCAGACCGGATAAAGCATCCATTGACAAATGTTCAACCTGTGGCGGTTTTACCTTAAGCACCTCAACTCATGGCGTAAGTCTGCCCGAGGGGACCTTTTGCAGAGATTGTCTGTCCGAGCTGGTAAAGTTGGGATTAAAACAGAGGACCGGGCAAACCGGCAAGTGGTATTATAGCGTCCCTTTTGTTATTCTCGAGCTTTTTCTCTTTGGTCCTTTCGCCCTACCCGTACTCTGGAAAAGCGATAAATTCAATCCTCCGGCAAAGGCTATCATCACCTCGGTTGTGGCCATCGCTACTGTCTTGGGTACCATCCTTACGATAGACTTCGTCAGGAAAGCTTCTGCCTCTTTCCAGTCGACGCTCAACAACCTCTTGGGGCAGTGAGATGAAATTATGGAGATGGTCGGGGAAATTTTTTCTCTAAGATAAATACAGACCAGGGAAACTTTAGCGGAGGTGGAAAGGAATGATCGAGTTCGAAGCATATTCGATAGAAGA
>ENA-ORDP01001487-ORDP01001487.1-marine-sediment-metagenome-genome-assembly--contig:-NODE-1487-length-12769-cov-23.902627_pt1 | contig 12769 bp, 14 predicted proteins | sample MGYA00248627_ERZ508539 | MGnify/ENA primary metagenome ERZ508539 (study PRJEB26208, sample SAMN05571518) | marine sediment metagenome | biome: deep sea; feature: Hydrothermal vent; material...
ATTTTCTCGCAAAGACGCAAAGCGCGCCAAGGAAGGATATAAAATTCTGTTAAAACAATCGGTTAATACTTTGCGTGCTCTGCGCCTTGGCGAGAATTTATTGTTTATGGACGGACTCTAATTAATCAGAGGGTTCCTAGAACGGAATATCGTCGTCGAAATCGTCTGCCACAGCAGCTGCCGCAGGCGCCTGCGCCGGTGCAGAACGGGAAGCTGAACCCCCACCGAATTCGGCACTGCCACCGCCACCGCGACTTCCCAGCATCTGCATTTCGTTGGCAATAATTTCGGTGCTATAGCGGTCGTTACCGCTCTTGTCCTGCCACTTGCGGGTCTGCAATTTACCTTCGATATACACCTGCGAACCCTTCTTCAGGTACTCGCCGGCAATCTCGGCAAGACGGCGGTAAAATACGATGGTATGCCACTCGGTTTTTTCCTTCTGTTCCCCGGTCTGCTTGTCTTTCCAGGATTCACTGGTCGCCAGTGTCACATTACACACCGCGTTGCCGTTGGACATGTAACGTACTTCCGGGTCCTTGCCCAGATTACCGACCAGAATGACCTTATTTACACCTCGTGCCATGATTGTTTCCCTCGCTCAAAGCCACCTTCCGTGTGCCTTTGTGAATGTTGTCTGGATACCGAACCCGGCAATCATAGCGGCTGTTGCGGCTACTGCCCAGCGCGGTCTGCAAGTCCTTGATTCGTGGTTCAGGCGTCCAGCACTGCAAACGCGTTTAGTGCGCCCTCGTCTAGCTCGCGCTCGTCGAGTTTGAGGTACGCGATCTCGTCTTCAGCGATGACGACCGCCTCCACTACGCCGGGCACGGCGGTCATACGCAACGCCAGCTGGCGCGCTGCATCCGGGTCCAGTCTGCCGACCCTGAGCAGCCGGGTAGCCAGAAAGCGCGGCTGCTTCATACTGATTGCGAATATCAACCAGCCCAGCGCCACCAGCGCACAGAACAGGAACACCGCGCCCAGCCCAAAGCGGCCGTGCAATAAACCGCCCGTGGTGCCACCAATGAAGGCACCAAAAAACTGCGAGCTGGAATAGAAACCCATGGCAGTCCCCTTGCTATCGGGTGGCGCCATTTTGGCGATCAGCGAGGGCAGCATTGCCTCCAGCAAATTGAAGGCCGAATAGAAAATAAACAGCCCGATAACGATACCCGACACCTGGCTGTGGAATCGATACAGCACCAGTTCCGCCAGCACGATCACTGCAATCGCACCCACAAACACCTGTTTCATACGGCGGTGCTTCTCGGCTTGCAGGATAAACGGGATAGCCATCGGCAGCGACAACAGCAAGGCCGGCAAATACACTTCCCAGTGCCTGCTGGCCGCCAGCCCGGCCTCATCACGCAAGGCCAGTGGCAATACCACGAAGCTCGCTGTCAGGATCAGGTGTAACGAGAAAATCCCTGTATCCAGGCGCAACAGCTGGGGATCGCGTAGCACGGCACGGAACTGTGCCGGCACCGGCTCGGCGTCGCGCCGTACGCGGGACACAACCGGGTTGGGCGTCAACAGAATAATCACCACAATACCCCCCAGCGCCAGCAGCGCTGTCAGCCAGAATATCCCCGGCACGCCGATCCAGGTATTCAATACCGGTCCCAGCACCATCGCCAGCGCAAACGAGGCGCCGATACTCATGCCGATGATGGCCATCGCCTTGACCCGGTGCTCCTCGCGCACCAGGTCAGCGGTCAGTGCCATCACCGCCGCAGCAATCGCTCCAGCACCCTGCATGGCACGCCCGGCGATGACGCCGTAGATACTGTCTGCGTTGGCCGCCATCACGCTGCCCAGCGCAAACACCAGCAAGCCGAAGATAATCACCGGCTTGCGACCGATGCGATCAGACAGCAAGCCATACGGAATTTGCAGAAATGCCTGGGTCAGGCCGTAGATACCAATCGCCAACCCGGTCAGTGCCGGCGTGAAGCCCTCCAGGTGTTCGGCGTACAGCGCAAACACGGGGAAAATCATGAACAAACCCAGCATGCGCAAGGCATAAATTATCGCCATAGATGCTGCGGAGCGCGCCTCGGTACGACTCATTCCGGCAGCGGCATCCTGGTCCTTGCTCACGAAACTGTTTTCCTTTTGGTCAGGATTTGGGAAACCCGGTATAGTAACAGGTTCGATGTTTAGCCGGAATGAAGATGAACAACATACGCCTGCGCGGAGCGCGAACGCATAACCTGAAAGACGTAGACCTCGACCTGCCGCGGGATCGGCTTATCGTAATCACCGGCCTGTCCGGCTCCGGCAAATCCTCACTGGCCTTCGACACCATTTATGCCGAGGGACAACGCCGTTACGTAGAGTCACTATCAGCCTACGCGCGCCAGTTCCTGTCGATGATGGAAAAACCCGACATCGACCATATCGAGGGCCTGTCGCCGGCCATTTCCATTGAACAGAAATCCACCTCGCACAACCCGCGTTCCACGGTCGGCACCATTACCGAAATACACGACTACCTGCGTTTGCTGTTTGCGCGTGTCGGAACACCGCGCTGCCCGGAGCACGCCACCACCCTGGAGGCACAGACTGTCAGCCAGATGGTCGACCTGGTGCTGGAGCAAACGGAAGGCTCGCGCTGGATGTTACTTGCGCCGGTGGTACAGGAACGCAAGGGCGAACATCTGGGCATCCTCGAGGAGTTACGCGCGCAGGGATTCATACGTGCGCGTATCGACGGCGACATTATCGAACTGGACCGCACGCCGGCGCTGGAACTGCGCCGCAAACACAACATAGACGTGGTGGTGGATCGCTTCAAGGTACGCGATGACCTGAAACTGCGTCTGGCAGAATCGTTCGAAACTGCGCTGCGCCTGGCAGACGGGCTGGCCCGTGTCGTCAGCATGGACGACAGCACCGAGATCACCTTCTCCGCCAAGTTTGCCTGCCCGCAGTGCGGTTACTCGTTGTCCGAACTTGAACCGCGCCTGTTCTCTTTTAACAACCCGGTTGGCGCCTGCCCCGGCTGCGACGGCCTCGGCGTACAACAGACTTTTGACCCCCGGCGCGTGGTGGCACACCCGCACCTGAGCCTGGCCGGTGGCGCAGTGCGCGGCTGGGACCGGCGCAACGCCTACTATTTCCAGCTCATCAGTTCACTGGCGGATCATTACGGCTTTGATATCGAAACCCCCTTCGACGAACTGTCGGAACAGGCCCGCGAGATTATCCTGTACGGCAGCGGTAAACAGGTGATCGAGTTCCGTTATCTCAGTGAACGCAATGGTGTCAAAGTCAAACGCCACACCTTCGAAGGCATTATTCGCAACATGGAACGCCGCTACCGCGAAACCGAATCCAGCGTGGTGCGCGAAGAACTGTCGAAGTATCTCAGCACCCACCCCTGCCCGGAATGTGAAGGCACACGACTCAACCGCGCCGCACGCCATGTGTTTGTCGACAACTGCACGCTACCGGCTATCGCTGCACTACCGGTCGGCGAGGCCAGTGACTTTTTTGCCGGGCTCAGTCTGCCCGGCCGGCGCGGTACCATTGCAAAAAAAATTGTCAAGGAAATCCGTGAACGTCTGGATTTCCTGGTGAACGTGGGTCTGAGCTATTTATCCCTTGAGCGCAGCGCCGACACCTTGTCGGGTGGTGAGGCGCAACGCATCCGGCTCGCCAGCCAGATCGGCGCCGGGCTGGTGGGCGTCATGTACATTCTCGATGAACCGTCCATCGGCCTGCACCAGCGCGATAACCAGCGCCTGCTGAACACCCTCACCTACCTGCGCGACCTGGGCAACACCGTCATTGTGGTAGAACACGACGAAGAGGCTATCCGTTCGGCAGATCACGTCGTCGATATGGGGCCGGGGGCCGGCGTACACGGCGGCAAGGTCGTGGCACAGGGCACCCCGCAGGAGATTATCGATAACCCGGCCTCACTGACCGGCCAATACCTGAACGGCACCCGCCGCATCAGCGTACCGACAACCCGAACCGCTAATGACCTGCGGCGCCAGCTAACGATCAGGGGCGCTACCGGCAACAACCTGAAGTCAATCACGCTGGATATTCCGATCGGCCTGTTGACCTGTATCACCGGCGTATCGGGCTCCGGTAAATCAACCCTGATCAACGACACCCTGTACCGGTTTGCCGCCGCCGAACTGAATGGCGCCGCTACCGACCCGGCAGCGCACGACTGCATCGAAGGCATGGACCAGTTCGACAAGGTGGTAGACATCGACCAGAGCCCGATCGGCCGCACCCCGCGCTCCAACCCGGCCACCTACACCGGTCTGTTCACACCAATCCGTGAACTGTTTGCCGGCACCCAGGAATCACGCTCGCGTGGTTACAAACCCGGGCGTTTCAGTTTCAACGTCAAGGGCGGCCGCTGCGAAGCCTGCCGTGGCGACGGCGTCATCAAGGTGGAAATGCACTTCCTGCCCGACATCTACGTGCCCTGCGATGTATGCAAGGGCAAGCGCTATAACCGCGAGTCCCTGGACATCCGTTACAAGGGAAAAAATATCCACGAAATACTGGATATGACCGTCGAGGACGCAGCCAAATTCTTCAGTTCAGTACCGGTGCTTTCACGCAAGTTGCAGACCCTACTGGACGTAGGTCTAAGCTACATCCACCTCGGACAGAACGCCACTACCCTGTCCGGTGGCGAAGCACAGCGCGTCAAGCTGTCCAGGGAACTGTCCAAACGCGATACTGGCAAGACCCTGTATATACTCGACGAACCCACCACCGGTCTGCACTTCCACGACATCGAACAACTGCTGCGCGTACTGCACCGGCTGCGCGATCACGGCAATACCGTGGTCATCATCGAGCACAACCTGGACGTCATAAAAACCGCCGACTGGGTCGTCGACCTGGGTCCGGAAGGCGGGAACGGTGGTGGTGAAATCATAGCCAAAGGCACACCGGAAGATGTTGCCGGAAACAACGCCTCACATACCGGGCAATACCTGCGGCCGGTACTGGAACGCGAACACAAGACTACCGATACGGATGTAGCCTGATCAACTCAGGGGAGCACCAAACTATGACTAACCCGTCAGGTTTTTCAAGACCTGTGCCGTTCATACAACAGGTTCACCCAGGCCAGCTTTTCTGATAACCCTGCTACAAACTGTGCCAAAGGTTCGGGGTAGGACTGCGGCCAGTCCAGACCATAGCCGTTCGGCCGGCACAGCGGTGCCAGCATGGATGCAACGGCCAGATCAACCCGCGAGAACTGTTCACCGACAAAATATGTGTTCCCCTGAAGGTGCGCATACACCTTGTCAACGGCCTGCGTAAGGTGCGTCTGTGCTATTTGGGCGGATGCCTCGTTAATGTCCATTAATTTGCGCATTTTCTTGCGCAGGACGGGAAACATGGCCCTAATCAGCCAGGGGCCATACCACGGACCATTCACCGTAAAGAATGGCACGACCAGAGAAGGATGATTCAGCAAGGTGTGATAACAAACACGCCTGGTATAAGGACCAATTTCCCTGTCAGCAAACTTCTCCCAGTCCAGGGCTTCCTGTCTGTGCTGTACATCGACCGGGGTAAGCGGATGCTCCGGAAAAGTCTCGTCGAGGTACGTGATGATATCGCTGGAGTTCCGAACGGCTCTGTCGTTGTGCGTAATAATCGGCACGCTTGACCGCCCTGCCAGTTTTTTCGCGGTGGATACATGAAAACCCGGCAGGAGATTGACCGTCCGGTAGTCCAGCTTCTTATAATCGAGTGCCCAGCGTATCTTCTCGCAGTAATGGGATATCGGGAACTGGTAGAGTGATAACATAAAAGTACCGAATATCTTCCGGCTCAACCCGGGTTGTTTGTCATACCCTTGTCGCTGAGTAATGCCCTGAAATGATCCAGGTCCGCAAGTTTCAAATCAGAAACCGCCGCATAGGAAAGATAACCATCAGTCCAGCGAATGATGTTATAGCCATTATACTTTTCCGCCTGCATGCTAACGACCTGCGCGGATCCGGGCGAGACGAACAGATTGATGACATGCTGACGATGCCGGTAAACAAGCGCAGCAACGGCATCCCCCGCAAGATACTCCAGCCGCCCGCCAAGCAACGGGTAACCATAGCGCGTAAGGTCCTCGACCGGTGGTGAAAAATCAAGGCGCCCGTGAAACCAGGGCTTGACCGTATGTGAATCCGACGATGCGACATCTGTCAGGTGGTCCGCCATCAGAGAACGGATATGGGCGGATGCCAATAACTGCGGCAGCTCGTCCCCGCGGGTTCCGGCATTGAAAGGCGACAGCGTTGCCCAGCCAATAACCAGACCAAGCAGCAGCGCAGGAAGGCTGTACGCCAGTTTTACCAGACCCCCGGACCAGGAAGCATGATGCCTGTCGTTTTCTTTCAGTCCTGCTGAAACGCGTTGCGCAAGATGTGGCGGCGCTGAAGTACGGATCGCTACCGCCTCAATGACATTTTTTAAACGGGTCAACTCACGGTAGTTTGCGTCGCAATCAGCACAGCTACGAATATGTTCTTCAATCTGCTGCGCCTGTGCAGCGGTTAATTCACTATCCACATAGCCGCTCAGAAGCGCATTGACTTTATCGCATGTCATCGTCATTTCAGTGCATCCACATTGACCAGCAGTTTACGTAAGCGCAAACGCGCACGGGCCAGGCGTGACATCACCGTCCCCTCGGGAATATCCAGCACCTGCCCTATTTCACGGTAAGACAATCCCTCAAGCTCCCGTAATACAGTAACCTCGCGAAATTCCATCGGCAGCGATTCGATAGCCCGTCGGATGAGTTTCTGATTACTCTCACTTGCGGCGATTTGTTCGGGTGATTGCAACAGGTCTGAACCGGATAACTGCGCATCTACTTCCCCGCAAACAGACTGCCGGTCGTAAGAAACATTCAGGCTCATAGCATGCCGGCGCATCCATGAGTAACAGGTGTTCCTGGTTATGGTCAGGATCCATGCGCGGCTGTTTTCGTCAGCGTATTCTCCAAAGGCCCGATAGGCTCTCAAGTACGCCTCCTGCACAATATCCTCAGCATCATAAGCGTTCCGGCACAGGTATTGAGCCAGGTTATAGGCTGCATCAAGATGCGGCCTGAACTGTGTCTCAAACTGCTTCCGCTTGCTGTTTCCAAACAATCTGTGCTCTCCAGAGGCGTGACTCCCAAACAGAGATCTCCTGACTGGAAACCTGCCCGGATCCGGTTTTATTCCCGTCGCCCCGGTTTTTGATCACGGGAATAAAAATCGCCAGGCCAGGGTTACTACTTATAGCCGGCAACAAAGGCGCGGCGGGAATCCGCAGACCATCACCACGAGGACTATACCATGTCACTGAATCGACGAGATTTTATTAAACTGGCCACCGTCGGCGGCGCTGTATTTTCCAGCGGGCTTGCAGGCATGCACGCGTTCGCCAAAACCGGCAAGCAGGATGCATTTTATTTTGTTCAACTGTCTGATACACATTGGGGATTCGACAACAGGAAGTTCAACGCCGATCCACAGGGAACATTGCCAAAGGCGGTAGCATTGGTCAATGAGCTCGATCCACAACCGGATTTTGTCGTATTTACCGGCGATCTGACCCACACCACCGATGACGCCCAATTACGCCGCAAACGCATGGCGGAATTTCAGGAAATCGCCGGCAAACTCAAGACCGGCAATGTACGCTTTATGCCCGGAGAACATGATGCCTCTCTGGATGGCGGTGTGGCCTATAAGGAGTTTTTTGGAGATCTGAATTATACCTTCGACCATAAGGGCATACACTTTATCGCGCTGGATAATGTATCAGACCCGCGTGCACGTTTGGGTGACAGTCAGCTAGCATGGCTGAAAGAAGATCTGCGACAAAGAGATGCAAACGCACCGATTGTCGTGCTCACGCATCGGCCATTATTTGATCTTGCGCCGCAGTGGGGCTGGGCCACCCAGGATGGTTCAAAGGCGATGGCATTGTTAATGCCTTACAGCAACGTCACCGTGTTCTACGGCCATATTCACCAGGAGCACCACCACAATACTGGTCACATTTCACACCATTCTGCAAAATCCCTGATTTTCCCGCTACCGGCCCCCGGTTCTGTGGACAAGAAGCACAAAATCGCATGGGATGCCGAACAACCCTACCGTGGCCTGGGCGTACGAAGCATTCAGGCCGACATGCCCGGTGCGGCTTTCGAACTCTCTGAAACCAGTCTATAGGAGGAATCGGGAGCATGGAGGGAGTCGGACGGGATTTTGTCCTGGTACCGCTTGCAGTACTCCTGTTTGTCGGGGCACACGCCCAGTCAGATCGGCACAAAGCAGATGAGCGGGTCGTCAGGATTACTGCCAGCAGGTTTGAATACAACCCGCCTCGCATTGAACTCAAAAAAGGGGAACCCGTTACGCTGGAGTTGATCTCACTGGATCGAGTCCACGGGTTTAATATTCCTGATCTGGGTCTGCGTGCTGATGTGCTTCCAGAGCAGTCCGTACGGGTTAAATTCACACCCGATAAAGCGGGAACATACACATTTCTCTGTGACATATTTTGTGGCGATGGACACGGTGAAATGAGTGGAACGCTTGTTGTTAAAGAGTGAATAGTGAGTAACCCAGTCCCGTGGCGGCACACGCACCAATAACCGGGACAATACCCACCTTGTATTTGAACAGGGCAACAAATGCAACGGTTCCTATCAGGGCGGAAAACCACTCAAATGTCCCCTCGAAGCCCTGGGGCCATAACACATGGTAGGCAAAAAAGGTCGCCAGATTAAGAACGACTCCCACCACGGCGGCCGTTATACCCGTTAGCGGTGCTGTGAACTTGACGTCACCGCGAGTCGCTTCGACTGCCGGCCCACCCAGCAGGATAAAAAGAAAGGACGGTAAAAACGTGAACAATGTGGCGATACTCGCACCCGCCGCACCCGCCATGGGTAGCATCTCAGGCCCGAATATCTCTTTGCTCCAGCCGCCGACAAAGCCAACGAACGCAACAATCATAATCAATGGGCCGGGAGTGGTCTCGCCGAGTGCAAGACCGTCAATCATCTGTGTTCCGGTTAGCCAGGAAAATTGATCGACACCGCCTTGATAGACATAGGGTAAAACCGCATAGGCGCCGCCAAAAGTGACCAGTGCCGCTTTGGTAAAGAACCAGCCCATTTGCGTGAGCGTGCCCTGCCAGCCGTAAGTCATTGCAAGTATCACCATGACCGCACCGCCGATGAACAGCCCGACTAAAGCGAATACATGGTATAATTAAGTGCATGCAAAAACCGGTGTTCTGAAATCCATCGCCGTTTTTCCACCAGCTCCTGGTGCATCATGCTTATCTGGCCGGCCGGCCCGCCAAAACTGATAAAACCCAGCTTGAGCCAATAGACAACGGCTTCCGAAAATGACACGGGCTCCGGCCGCCCGGCTACTTCTTGTGCAATCGCTGACACTTGATGAAAACTCCTGTCTCTACCTGACTACTTCTCAGTACATTTCATGCAGCGCGTACTCGTTGGGTCGACCGAAAGGCGCCGTGCGTCTATCTCTTCGCCACAAACAAAGCAGTCACCATACCCACCTGTTTCAATACGATGCAAGGCGCCTTCAATCTTCACGAGCTGATCCCGACGTCGCCTGCCGGCTTCCAGCGCCATCTGCTGCCCCTGCATGGCATCCATACGGGAAAGCCTCCCGACCCTGGTCTGATCCAGTTCGACGGTCTCGCCAGTCTCTCGTGATACTTGTTCCAGTTCTTCAAGCTCTGATCTCAGGCGAACAAGCTTCTGCCTGATTTCTTTTATCTCTGCTTCGTTCATATAATGTCAATTACTTCAGGGTAGATTCAGTTTATGTTGCAGCTGTCCTCACCGAGAACAGCTGCAAAAACCTCTCGGTCAACATTGCCACCAGACACAACCACCGCCACTTTACGACCAGCAATACGGGACCGTTCCTGCGCGGCTGCCGCAACTGCGGCAGCACCCGCACCTTCGCAGGTATTGTGCGTACACTCAAACAACATACGCATGGCTGCTGCGATTTCATCGTCTGTAACCAGAACAATTCGATCCATGCCTTGCCAGAGCACTTCCAGCGCAGCCTGTTCCGGGGTCCGGCAAGCCATACCATCGGCGAGTCGGGTACTGACCGGGCACTCAATCATGCGCCTGGCGTTGAAAGATTCCGCATACGCAGGGGCATGAGCAGACACAACGCCGACCACCTCGGTCCGCAGGCCAAGCGCATCCCGCGCCGCTATCATTCCACAAACTCCGGAACCAAGACCGATAGGTACGTAGACGACATCGATATCCGGGACCGCCTTCAATAACTCCAGGCTATAAGTGGCCACTCCGGCAATCAGTAGCGGGTGTAGTGATGGCACCATGTGCAGCGACCGCTCACTGGCAAGAAGCTTTGCGTACTCACGAGCAGATTGAAAGTCGTCGCCGTGCTCAATCAGATCAACTCCTAGCGCGCGCATGGCGGCATTTTTCTCCATGCTGTTATCATGAGGCACAACTATAGTGGCCAAAATCCCGTAGCGGCGTGCGGCAAACCCGACCGATTGCCCATGATTGCCACGGGTCGCACTAATCACGCCACCCGGTAATTCTCCTGACTGCGCGAGGTGCGCGAAATAGACCAATCCACCGCGAATCTTGAAGGCACCGACAGGGGTATGGTTTTCGTGCTTGACCCAAACCTCCGTACCCAGGCGCTCGCAGAGAAGAGGCCAGCAGTGCTGCGGTGTAGCCGCCATGTCCGAATAGACGATACGGGCGGCCGCTTCAATATCCTCAAGACCAGGTTGCACAACCATACCTCATACGTTTACAGCCTCTAGCATCTTAAAGCGGACAACTCAATAATCCAACTCGAAAATTTGTTAAAAAGCAGTAAAAACATCCATTATTTGCTTGTTAATCACCCCGACTCAAATGATTGGTTATACGCTACCTGATACCATCAAAGCCCTTGGCATCTGCCATCATATACGCATAGCCAACACTGCTAACACTACCCAATACCACCCAATGTACAGGAGTTACATTTAGTAACAATAAGGTAATAAGAAAACCAGAAAATCCAGACAGCAAACCTATAGCAATGATGGCATATTTCCCTCTTTTTATATTCTTTCTCCTGTGCACAATTTGATTAGTTGCAAGTGCAAGAGAGAAGCATAATTTCAGGGTCCTCAATCCGGTATCGCTGCTGCCAGATTTGATTGGAAATAATATGATTTTCAGGTTGGTTTTTCAGTGGCACATGTTGGGCGAGATTCATCTCGATTTTTTGCAAAGGTTTAACCTTAAATCGTCCATGTGGGTTTTCATAAAGGCATTGGGTATCAGATAATTCGGCACCATATTCGTCGGAAACCGGTCTTATCCACTGCTGGGTATCCACCTCCTTACCAGCCACACAATGTTTACCGTGCTTAACCGAATTTTCAAAAATAATGATGGTGGTATTCATGATGCTCCCTTTTTATTCGTATCAATATTTTCGCTAAACCGACTGAAAAACGCGCAGCATTTTTTTGGTCGGACTGCAGCGCCTCGCTATAAACTTTCTTTGTCTCCATCAAATACTGTGGTATTCGAGAGGTCCAGTTAGGACTTACATATGTCCGCATGCCTTTATCAAGATCAAGAAGGTTGACCAATTCCATTCTGTTTGACTCGCGCGCCTCCTTAATTAATCGAGCAAGCGCTTCTCGAAACTCAGCGCCTACGCCGTAGGCTACGATAGCCGCCAGTATCTATAACGGTGATTAAGTCGTAGTATTTCCGGTTGACACGGTCGTATCTGTCGCTAAAACTACGCCTGTATCGCTGCGTTGGCAAATCGCCTCCGGCGAACTATGCTGCCGAATGATGAATCCGGCCTCGTGGAGAAAAACATTTGACCCGTTACTGCTTTGCACTGTTGTTGTGCCTACCGATGCCATTGTCGGCCGGCGAGGTGCAACGACACACTGATCCGGATACCGGTTTGTTGTCGTGGCAGATTCGGGAGCCCGGCTTTGGTATGCAGTTGCTGCAGGTGCTGCCGGATTATGTAAGAGCAACCTACAGCGCGCGTGGTCTTCCGCCTGACATTGTAGAAGCTATCGCTGAGTATTGTGTGTTCGGGACGATCGTGACCAACGATTCACAACAGCAACTGTCGTATCGGGTTGCTGACTGGCGTTACATCACTCCGGATGGCAAGGCCCATCCTTTGAAGACAAAAACACAGTGGGTCAGTGAGTGGAAGAATCAAGGGGTCGCTTTCCGTTGGTCGATTTTGCCAGATGACCAGACGTTTGAGCCGGGAGACTGGAGCCAGGGTTTTACCACGGTTCCATTGCCGCCCGGCAGTGTTTTTGATCTTGTCTATTCCTGGAGGTATGCGGGTGAAACCCATGAAGGAAAGCTTGAAGGGCTGCGCTGTGCGCCTGCGGCGCTGCCGGATCGCTGAACCTCGGCGCTGCATTGCGCTGCTGTTCGGCATCCTGTTACCGACTGGACTTTTACACGCGCAGCTGCCGGTACCGGAACTTAACCACCGGTTAACGCAACTGGCTAAACCTGTGGCGGCGCCGGATTTTACCCTTAAAGATATGGATGGCGAATCTTACACGCTCAGTAGCTACCGGGGCAAGGTGGTTATGGTGAATTTCTGGGCGACCTGGTGTCCACCCTGCCGGCGTGAGCTGCCGTCGATGGACGCGCTGTACCAGGACTTCAAGGATAAATCTTTCACTATCCTGGCTATCA
>ENA-ORDP01001488-ORDP01001488.1-marine-sediment-metagenome-genome-assembly--contig:-NODE-1488-length-12767-cov-8.419210_pt1 | contig 12767 bp, 9 predicted proteins | sample MGYA00248627_ERZ508539 | MGnify/ENA primary metagenome ERZ508539 (study PRJEB26208, sample SAMN05571518) | marine sediment metagenome | biome: deep sea; feature: Hydrothermal vent; material...
TCAAGCTTTATTAACATAGTTAAAGTATCGTGTGCTGCTAAATTATACGGACCTGTTATTGTGCCGACATATCCGTTTTTGTTTGTTTTGACTTTAAACTTATTTTGTTTAATTCCCGTTATAAAAAAAACACCCGAACTATCCGACTCTTGCATCACACGGATTACATTGGTAGTATCAATAACCATTACTATAACACCTTTTAACGGTTTTTTAGACTTAACATTAATTACAACTCCGCGAACTATTTTTACTTTTTGGGTATCGCTCCTGCTAACGACAGTCAATTTCTGCTTAAGTGTGTCTTTTGTTTGTGGAAATATGAGGGCAGCAGATGAGTAGAAAAACAAAAAAGAAAAAATTATAAATGGTTTCATATAATTACCCATATTATGATGAAGGATTAGTTTTAAACCACAAAAATTATGCCTTAAGAAAAACCTTGTTTTTTAACATAATTAACAAACACGGATTAATAACTGTTCAGTATAATGGAATAAAACATAATAAAAAAGACAAATCGCTTAACATAAGAAGGAAATATCATTTCCAAAAAAAGATTTTTTCTGTTTTTGCTTTTTCACCGGAATTATTTTCTTTTATAAATAATTCCATTAAGTATTTTCCCTCTTCATATTTATTCATATCAAGCTGAAAATATATTTGTGGGTTTTTTTCGGTAACCTGGTATTTTGTTGTTAAAATGATTTCTTTGTTTTCGTTTCCCATCCCGAAGATATTCAGCATTGAATTAACTGCTTTACTAAATCCTGATCTGTCATCGGTTTTTTTAAGTGTAAGTGTCTGTTTAACTTCTCCGATACCTCCTTTTAGATTTACATTATACAATTCGTAATAAATAAATAATTTATTTTTTTCCGTAAAAATTCCGGAAGGGTTTGGAAGGATATTAATTTTACGTCGCTTTAAGGGATAATTAATTTCATTTTCTGCTTCGATATCCGAGGCGAGAATTATACCGCTTATATCAAGATTACTATTATTAAATTTTTTAACAGCAAGTTTTACATGGTTGGCTGAAACACCTTTGTCTGTTTTCCTTTGTACTTCCAAAGCTAAATAACCTGAATCAGGAGGTAGATTTAACTCCAGGGAATTAACAAGCATTTTTTTTGAACTGTCGGTAATAATCACTTCGGATTTATTAAAATTATTGATCGTATCGACAATAGATTTTTGCAAATTATAATAACCGTCGCTATAAAAAAATCCCGCAACGTGAGGATAGATATATAAATTATTTTTAAGCAAAGTATCGGCTGCATCAAGTCCGTAACTTACGTAAACATCTGTTTCGTTTGGGTTATTCAAATTTTTAAACTGTGTAATTTGATATGGTACTTTAAATTTCGGTCCTTCAAACTTCGGATCATACAGTTCGTTCCTTACTGATTTCACATAATTAGCAAAATTGTAACTGTTACCTGCAAACTGAGAAACATACCTGCTGCCCGGTGTAGGGGTACTGAATCTAAATTTTCCGTTCATAAAATCATCCGTAAAACCGAAGACCATATCGGTATAATACCAAACGTCTGTTTTTAATTTTACCTGCGTTCTTCCGCCTGCATTTATGTGAGGTCTGAATCGTATCCTGTCAATTGGCTCACCGTATCTAAGATAAATATCACCTCTGTCTGTTTGCCAGCCGGGTTTGTTTTCTTTCGGTTCACTGAAACGCAAATTTGCATAGGCGACTCTTGAATAGTGCTCGAGTAATCTTTCATTGTATTTTGTAAGATAAAGAGGTTCTTTTATTTTCCAATATTCTTTTATCAGCAACCTCAGTTCAGCATCTGTAAAGTCTTCAAACTTATCTTTAAATATCGGCTTTATTAATTCCTTAACAGAATTAAAAGTGAAATCTTTCTTTTCTGCCGTACTCATTAACGATAAAGCCTTTTTGTATTCTTCTTGAGCTTTTTTGTTTTGTGAGTTTTTATAGCAGAGAAGTCCTAAAAAAAGATGTGCCGAATATTCATTGGGTTCAATTTTGACCAACCTTTCTAAGAGCGGGATACCTTTTTCAGGCTTACCCAAATCTTCGTACAAAGTACTCAAATGTAAAAGGGCTTGCGGGTTATCCGGCTCAAGTTTTAGAATTTTTAAAAAATAATTTTCGGACTCGTAAAAGTCATCCATTGCAAACTCTTCCAGGCTGAGCATTGGGCTGAATGGGTCATCTTGAAAAACTGATTTGTGATAATCGTTAAAATCTTTTTCTTTAAACCTTCCCATTTGAAACAGTGCGGTGATGTTTGTGCTGTCTATTTCTATAATTTCTTCATATTCATTAAAAGCCATACCGTCGCTAAAGTATTCCATCAGTGCGGCTTTTAGAAGCCTTATTTGAATGTTATTGGGATCCCTAAATAAAGCATCTATCAGAAGTTTTCTTGCTTTTGCTCTACCGCTTATTGTTTTTTCAGAAATGTAAATTTTAGCAAGTTCAAATTCAGTGAGAGCGGTTTTTTCGTCACGGAGAGATTTTTTAAAGAAGTATTCCGCTTTATCCAAATTACCTAATTTGACGAACTTCATCCCCGCCAAATAATATCCGTTGGCTGTTGTGTCGGTATCTGAATAAGAGAAAAGAAAATTTGTACCTAAGAGAAATATTAAAACAATTAAATAAAATTGCTTCATTTACCTATCATCATCTTTATTTTAGACAAGTTAACATTCTTAAATAATCAAATCAATGATAATCAAAAAGAACTATTCCCAATCTTTTAACAGAAGTTCAACTTTTTCTTTTAAAATCTTTAATATTAAATCTATTGTTTGCAAATGAGTTCTGAAGGAGAGCACGGCAATTCTTATTATAAACTTTCCGTCCACTTTTGTTGACGAAAGAAATACTCTTCCGTCTTTAAGAATTTCGTGAAGAAGTAATTGATTAAATTTATTTGCATTACCTTCTTTAGGTATATATCTGAAAGAAGCAACCGAAAGTTCCGGTTCAGGTCCCATGTCAAAGCCGTCTATCTTTTTTAATTCTTCATAAAAATATCTTGTAAGCAGAAGTTTTTCTTCCAAGCCGGCTCTGAAAGGTTTTACACCATGCAGCATAAGAGGCAGCCAAAGTCTTAAACCCCTAAAATGTTTTGTCAACTCGGGAGAGAGATCAGCCGGGGAAGGTTCTTCTTCGATAGCAATTGCATCCTGAAGATAGTTGGCTTTGTAGTAGTGGGCGGCGTTAAGTTTGTGTTTATCTTTTACAAGTACTACACCGAGACCGTACGGAAGAAAAAGTCCCTTGTGCGGATCCATTACAAGGGAGTCGGCTTTTTCAATTCCTTTTAATCTTGATTTTGCCGATTCTGAAAGGACAAAGAACGCACCGTACGCACCGTCAACGTGGAACCACATTTTATTTTCTTTTGCTATTTCGGCTAATTCATCGAGTGGGTCTATAACCCCAAAATCAGTTGTACCTGCTGAGGCAATTATAAGCCAGGGAAGTTTCCCGTCTTTTTTATCTTTTTCAATTTCTTTCTTAACTACTCCCGGTTTTATCCTGTAATTGTCATCCAACTCAACAAATTTAATTTCGCATTCTCCAAGTCCGGCTATTCTTATTGATTTATCAATACAGTGATGAACTTGCTGGGAAAGATAAATTACTCCTCTGCTTATATCTTTTGATTTTATGTTTAACGCATCCCTTGCCGTTACAATTGCAATAAGATTTGCAATGCTTCCACCCGATGCTAAATTACCGGCAGTTTCCGGTGGGAAGCCCACTATTTTTGCCATCCATCGAATCAACATATTTTCCATCCTGACTGCACCGGGACCCGCATAAAAAATACCTGAATACCTGTTGGTTATATCGGCAAGATAATCTCCGAGTGCTGAGTTATAAATTCCACCGCCTGGAATGTAACCCAGGTGTCCGCCCGAAGCAGGGTTTAAATTGGGGAAGTCCACATTATCTTTGAACAGTTCAATGGCTTTATCAATACCTATCGGCTCTTCAGAGATTGGAGTATCAAGCAAGCCTTCGCCCGTGTTGTCGGTTAAATTAAAAGCATTAATGTTGTAAATATTATTGATAAAATCTTCGGTGTAGTCAATTACTTTATCTCTTGTCTTTTTTCTTTCTTCAACAGATGGTTCAAGTTGCCTCGATGTTTTTTCAAGTTCGGTAATTTCATCGATTATATTATTCATCAAACGGATTCCTATTTATTTTTTATTGAGTATTAATAATATTTCGCTTTGTAAAATTACAATTATATAGAATAATTATTTTGACACGACAATAAATATTACGTATTTAACGTTACGTAAATTGCGTAACGATTAAAAAGAAACCAAACAATCAATTTATTATTCACCTGAACATTTCTGTATTTTGTAAATTGTAATCTAAGTCTGAAATATTTTTTTTAAAATTTGGGGAGTTATTTTCAAATCCTCATTCTATTATTTCATACGATAATATATGCCTATCAAGCAACTAATTTAATTCTCAAACAAATAAGCGTATTTACCGTATCCTTCTTTTTTAAGGTTCTCTTGCGGGCTAAAACGAAGAGCAGCAGAATTTATACAATATCTTAATCCTGTCGGCGCAGGCCCATCATCAAAAATATGACCTAAATGGGAATTATCAAATTTGTTTTACCTTTTAACACTTAATCTTCTACTTTATTCTCAGCCATTTATTATAAACTATAATTTGTTTTTCAGACGGGTTCGGAATTTTATTAATTACAAATTTTTTAACCGGATTATTAATTAATTTTACCTTTAATTTTAATAGTTTTCCGTCTCGAGCAACTAAAAAGTTTAATATCGACCCGGCGGGTGTTTCATCAACAAATTTATCCAATAGTTTTTTATCTACACGGTAATTGTTAACTGCAATAATTTCATCGTTTACGTTTAAACCATTGTCGTATGCAGGTGTTCCTAAAACTACCCCGGTAACAATAAGCTTATTCTCTTTGTATTTAGTCTGCAAACCAAGGTTTTTCTTTTTCGATGATTTCCCTTCGTCAATTAATTGTAAACCTGCATAACCAAAATATTTGTTGTAGTTAACTTCCTTTGTTCCGTTTACGTAATTGTTGAAAAAGTCATCAAGGTTTTCACCCGCAACTTTTTCAACTGCAGCTTTATATTCGCTATCGGTAAAACCACGTTTTAATTTTTTGTAATATTTGTTATAAAGAAAGCGAAGAACATCATCGTAACTTTTTTTCCCGTTTGTGTCCTTTATTATTTCCAAATCGAGAAGTAAGCCAAGTAATGATCCTTTTGTGTAATAAGATACTTCGGTATTATAACTGTTTTCATTTCTTCGGTAAAATTTTATCCAGGTGTCAAAACTTGACATAGCTGCGGATTGTACTTTGTTACCCGGACGGTTTTCTAAAGAAGAAATTGATCTGGAAACATTTTTTAGATATTCACCTGGTGTGTAAAATCCGGCACGCAAAAGTATTTGTCCCGAATAGTATGTTGTTAAACCCTCCATCTCCCATAACAGTTTAGTGTAATTTTCATTTTGGTAATCAAACGGTCCTAACTGAAAAGCTCGTATCCTTTTTACATTCCATAAATGAAAATACTCGTGGGCAACCAAACCCAAAAAGCTTTTTGACCTATTTTTCGTATCGTATGCCCATCTTCTAAATTGCAATGTTGTTGAATTTAGATGTTCAAGTCCGCCACCTCTATTACCTAAATTGTGGATAATAAAAGTATACTCTTTATTAGGATTTTCTCCAAAAACATTTGTTTCTGCTTCTACTATTTTTGCCATTTGTATTTTCAGTGAATCAATATTGTAATTTCCATCTCCATACATAACTATGTTGTGAGGAATACCTGCTGCGGTAAATTGATAAACATTTTGGTTACCGATTTCAATAGGTGAGTCTGCTAATATATCATAATTCGGTACAGAATATTCCCATTTCTTTCCTTTAACCGGGGTTAAACCCGTACTTACTTTTTTCCAATCTTTAAATGGAATTATCTTTAATGTTGAAGGTAAATCTTTCATTCCTTTTATGTACATAAATATACTGGAGCCATTTATATAACCATGCGATGCATCAATAAAACTGGTTCTTACAGATAGTTCAAATGCATAAACTTTATACATAACCCTAACAGATTTTGATTTATTTAAATAAACCTTCCACGTGTATTTATTAGTTTTTTCAAAAAGTAACGGATTGTTCTTGGAGTCATAAGCACGAAAGAATTCCACATTTTTAGAAAACTCTCTTATTAAATAAGAACCCGGCGCCCAGACGGGCATTAAAAATTCTATTGTATCTTTATTGTATCCGCTTACATTCATTTCAACCTCAAAGTAATGAGTGTAGGGTTTGCTCATTGAAAGAGTATATTTTAGACTTGTGTTATTTTGAGCATCAATAAATGAGAAGATTGAAAGAGTAAATAAAATAATTAAAAAAAGCTTTTTCATAAAATTCCTTTAAAATGATATTAGGTTTTATTTTTTGGAAACGGCTACAATTGGTGTTGAATTTATTATAAAGTTAAAACTAAATCAATGGAATTTACATAGATGGAAATTTGCGAATTTTATCAATATGTTATGTCTTATACCAAGGAAGAAATACATTTTCCAAATAACCGGAAGAATGACTAAATTTGTGAAATAAATACGAGAGTTAAAATGAATGAAAAACTCACTATAGCGAAATTAAAAGTCGAAGCCAAAGTGTTTTGTATTGCGGAATCAAAAATTAATAACAAAGACCTTTTTGGAGTTACGGACGGAAAAGCTGTTGGAACACATATTGAACATAAATTTCAAGAGCATCTAAACAGTAAATATAAAACTACAATTGGTTCCTCTGCCAACGGTATTGACTTACCCTCCGACGATATTCAAACCGACATTAAAGTAACATCAATTAAACAACCTCAATCATCTTGTCCTTTCAAAAATGCAAAACAGAAGATTTATGGTCTTGGATACAATTTACTTGTATTTGTTTACAACAAGGTTGATAACCCTACAACCAAAACTGCAAAGCTTGATTTTGTAAGTTGTTCTTTTATTTTGAAGGAACGCACAGCTGATTATACCACAACATATCGACTTCGCGAAATGGTTAAGGACAAAGCAAATGCTGAAGATATTGTTGCTTACTTAAATGATAAAAATATTCCAGCTGATGGTATTACTCTTAGCAGGTTGGCAAAACAGATCCTCAAAACACCTCCTTTACAAGGTTATTTGACAATATCAAATGCTCTACAGTGGCGGTTGCAATATCAAAGAATTGTAACCCTTACCGGCAAAATTCAAGGGATCAGTAAAATAGTTGATAAGATTACAAAATAATGAGAATACTTGAAGCTAATATTTCATTATCGGCAGCAGATTTTTTTATAAAAGAACTAAAAAATATTTCTGTTATAGAAAAAGCAAACGAATTATTAGAAATTAAATGTGGAATTAAATCATTCTTCTTGGACGAATCCGAATTAATTGAATTAAAGGAAAAACTTACATTGACTTTTAGCTCTGTTGAAGAACCCGATAGAGCTGAATATGGAGACTTTCAAACTAATAGATTGCTTGCTAATCAAGTAGCAGCTCTCTTGCACGAAAAAGGCATAAATCCAGATATTATTATTGAACCTACTTGTGGGAAGGGGAATTTTTTAATTGCTTCACTTAGTAATTTTAATGAAATAAAGCAGATAATAGGAATTGAGATATACAAGCCGTATGTGTGGGAAACTAAATTTAACATTCTTGATTTCTATATAAAAAACCCTCAAACAAATAAACCGGACATTGAAATTTTCCATTTCAATGTTTTTGATTTTGACTTTAAAAAACTTTCGAGTCAATTTAACAATCACAATTTGCTTATTATCGGTAATCCGCCTTGGGTTACAAATTCACAGTTGGGTAGTTTAAATTCAAATAATCTTCCCCAAAAATCAAATTTCAAAAATAAGAATGGTCTTGATGCTATTACAGGCAAAGGCAATTTTGACATTGCCGAATATATAACTTTATCCCTATTTGATGCTTTTCAAAATTTAAATGGAAATTTAGCACTTTTAGTTAAAAACTCAGTAATTAAAAATATTGTTTTTGACCAAAAGATAAATCAATATCGTATTGGTTCTATTGAAAAACACAGCATTGACAGTAAAAAAGAGTTTGGCGTTTCAGTAGAATCATCACTATTTTATTGCAAATTAAATACTAATCCTGAGTTTGAATGCAAGGCGTATAATTTTTATAACAAAAACAACATGTTAAGTTTTGGCTGGGTAAACAATAAATTTGTTTCCAACACGGCTAATTATTTGTATACAAAATCTATTGATGGAAATTGTCCATTTGAATGGAGACAAGGAATAAAACACGACTGTTCAGCAGTAATGGAATTTGGGAAAATAAATGGAGATTATGTAAATAATCTAAATGAAAAAGTAGAAATTGAAGATGAATTAGTATATGGTTTACTAAAAAGTTCCGATTTAAAAAACACTGTAATCAATGAAACACGTAAGTACACTATTGTTACACAGAACAAAGTTGGACAAGAAACCAATTACATAAGACATCAATTTCCTGCAACATATCAATACCTTAATAAACATTTACAGATTTTTCAATCGAGAAAGTCAAGTATTTATAAGGGTAAACCGTTGTTTTCAATTTTCGGTATTGGTGATTACTCATTTAAACCTTACAAAGTTGCAATTTCAGGACTTTACAAAACCTTTCATTTTACTCTGGTATTACCTCAAAACAATAAGCCTGTAATGCTTGATGATACTTGTTATTTTATCGGTTTTGAAAATCTTGAATTTGCTGTTTATTCTATAATTCTTTTAAATTCACCACATACTGAAAAACTACTAAAGTCAATTACATTCTCCGATGCAAAAAGGGTTTTCACTAAAGATGTATTGATGCGTATAGATTTATTAAAACTTTCAAAAACTTGTTTAATGCAATACGTTGAAAAACAAATACAATTGATGAATATAAAATATGGTTTTAATATTGAATTGAACCTTTGGGATAGATTTATCAAAGAAATGGCACCGGTTAAAGAGAAACAAATGACAATATTCGGAAATTAAAAAAGTATGAAAGCACAACGAAAAAAAACAGAGTATTTAACGGAAAGTACCGGTTTGAAAATGAGTACAAATAAATAGATTATATACCGGTTTAACTTTAACAGAGATGAGCGTTTGAAAGTCAAACACCCCATATTACAACTGTTTGAGTCCTAATGTATTATTTCTCAACTGAAGTGTTTATGGTTTTATTCCTAATTTCGTATAAACGAAACTTAAAATCCAAGCCGGACCAATTAACAGAAATTGCAAGTCTTTAAAAAATGACGGTTTTTTTCCTTCCACATTGTGCCCGTAAAATTGTCCAATCCAAGCTAACACAAATATTATTACTGAAAAAAACCAAAGTGGGATTATACCCGAAGAATAAATAAGAAAGTTTAACCAAAGTGAAATAATCGAAACAAGCAGCATTCCAATTGCAATTGTGAATGACAAACGTATATAAAAAATAAAACTTAAAATTATTACAAGAGAAGCCAGGCTTATAAAAAAACTATACTTAGAATTTGCAGTACCTAAAAAAGAAGATAAAGACACTAACGAAAGCAACCCGACAATGCTAAAAAAAATAGTAGGGACACAAATAAAATGTATTCTTTTGTTGGTTTTATTTTGGTGACTTTCTCCGTACTCCAAGAACCATCGGGCTATTGTTTTACTCATAAACATCTCTAAATTATTTATTCAACTATTATGTTTTTATGAAGAAGATTTCAAGTAAGTTTTTAAATCTCTGTAATAATTTTCGTGCGACCCGATTGTAATTAGCTCTAAATTTTTACCTTTTTTACGATATGAAAGAAGATATTGTTGTTGGTTAATCTTGAATTTATAGACGAATATACCTTTTAGATCTCCTTTTTTTTCGCTCCCAATTTTAGAATCTTTAGCAATCTTTAAAATTATTTTGTCTAAAACTAATTTCTGATTGTGATGAAACCTTTTAACTTTTCGGGCAAATAAATTGGATTGATAAATTTTCATTTATACTGTTAACCGAATTTGTATTCAGTTTTGTCATCGCTTTCCAATTGTTCAAGCCCGATCATAATTTCTTTAATTTGACTAAAAGATAAATCCGGGTTTTCTTCGGCTATTTTGCCGATTTTTGCCCAGTATTCAATTTGTCCTGTGACAGAGCGGTTTTCGACTTTAGATTGGATTTTAGCTCTTTCAATTAATTTTCTGGATACTCTTACTGCTGTACTCATTTTTTATTGTTATTTATTATTTACGACAAAATAAAACAAAATGTTGCAGAATGCAACATCACTCGGATTAATTTTATGGAAGTTTAAAATCTATAAGCTGCCAATGTACTTTTATATTACTAACGCTACAAACTGTACAAAAATCATTTAAATCCATTTTAATAATTCCGAAATTAGGGTCAATAAAATAATTTATGGTCTTAAATTCATTAAGACCATAAATACCTTGTCTTATTTTATAGGTATTAAAATAAAATGGAAGTGACGTTTTAACAGTGGTTTGTGATTCAATTAAATAAGAAATACCCGATGATTTCCACGAACGATTAACTTGTAAAGGGAAAGTAATCAACAAAAATTCCGATAGATCTTTTCTGTAAATAAATAATGTATCAATGGATTGTGAAACATATAAAGTGGTGCTATAATTTCTTTGTAGATATTTATAATTCCAGATATAAGCAGATTTTCCATTGGAGAGTCTTGTCTTACCTAAATTAGTTATTACCAGTGTATCTAATGTTACTTTACTTTTTTGTCCATATGAATTTTCAGAATCAATCACCGAATAAACCCAAAAATTACCTTGGGTGAAAGTTGAACCAAGTGTTTGTTGATTTGGGCTTATAATATTTGTTTCATTATTACATGATGCTAAAAGTAAAGTTAATATAAATAAGTATCTTATTTTCATATATCATTAAAAATCATTTTAATTAAACTTTCTTGCTACAACAAGAGCGGCTTTCATTGCTTCAACTGTTCCCGAGTTTTGATTTAAAGCCTCAAGGTAAACAATATATATACCAATTCGCAAGGGATTTCCATCACCATCAAGCCCGTTAAAAATAATTGAACCTGTTGAACCTGAGGCTAAGTTATTATCCAATGTTCTTACAAGTCTTCCTTTGCTGTCATAAATTTTTACTTTTACTTGCGCAATCGGTTGAGTCAGTTTATAAGAGATTATTGTAAAATCCTCAAACCCGTCGTTATCCGGGGAGAAAGGATTTGGTGAAATTGTAAGATTAGATTGAGCTTTTAATCTAATTGTAAATATGCTGTTTTGTTTTCCGGGTGTAGCACCAATTCGGTTAACGGATGTACTCCAGTTGCTTTTATCGTTCCCGTTAATATTCGGGTTTATTCTTTCAAGAGATTTGTTCTTTGTATTCGTAAAATTACTGTTGTTCCATTTACGGGAATAAAAAACCGAATCTATTGTATTACCGAGAAAATCTTCAAGTAAAATTAATTCTCCTGAATTACTTAACCCTAAAGAAGAACGGTTTATCACACTTACAATTTTATCTTTCAAATTATAATAATTAATTAGTGACGAATCAGCCGAAAGGATAAAGTAATTTTTGGAAGGTATTATCAAACTTGTTTTGGATAATTTATTCATATTTCCGTTTTCGTCAATTATTTTCCATCCGCCAACGTTTACGTCTTTTGAGGTGTTGTTATAAAACTCAATGAACTCGGTGTTGTTCTCACCGGGGTCGTACATTATTTCGTTTATTACAAGTTCTCCTTTTGTTCCCTGCACTATATTATTTATTGAATTAGTCTTTCCCGGTGTGCTGTGATTTACACTTAATGATGTTGTCCAGTTTGTACTGTCGTTAGTAAGGTTGTCGGTTGAAATTCTTTCCAAAGAGAAACCGTTTCCTCCACCCCAATTTGATGAATAAAATATACTGTCAATTATTGCACCTCTAAAATCGTACAAAATTATTCCATCTTTAGTGTTACCGAGGGAGCCGAAGTTAACTATTTTAACTTGTGATTTTATGTCAGGGTATCGGTTAAAGAAAGAAGAATCTTTTGTGAGGATTAAAAATTCATCCGGGTTCAATAATAAATCTATTGTTGCTATAAAGTTTTTTGTCGGCGATGGAAGTATATCACTGATTGACCAGTTCTTAAGATTTAACGACTCATTGGAATTATTTATTAGCTCAATCCATTCGGTATACCCCGTTTCCGGTGCATACATAATTTCATTTATTAACATAGAGTTATGGGCGAAACCCGGTTGTGTAAATGCTTCGGAATAATTATTAAGTGTATCTTCATCTTGACTGAATATAATTTCTGCCCCGACCAAAACTTTATGCTGTAAGTTTTCAATGTCGATTGATGAACTTACATAAGCGGAATCAAATCCGCTTAGATTTAACCCTGTCTCAGTTGATAACAATTGGTCGGGTATGTTGTCTGAATTTGTATCAATAAAAAATCGAACCGAAAAATTATAAGCGTTCGATTGTCCTTTATTTATTACTTTTAACGATGGGTTAACATTATCCCCTGCAACAGGATATTTAGGATTAAAAGTTATCTCTGATGCTGTAAGATCAAATTTTCTATTTGAAACACTGTTTATTCTTCCGGGTGTACTCATTTCATTATCCTTTG
>ENA-ORDP01001489-ORDP01001489.1-marine-sediment-metagenome-genome-assembly--contig:-NODE-1489-length-12760-cov-3.063046_pt1 | contig 12760 bp, 15 predicted proteins | sample MGYA00248627_ERZ508539 | MGnify/ENA primary metagenome ERZ508539 (study PRJEB26208, sample SAMN05571518) | marine sediment metagenome | biome: deep sea; feature: Hydrothermal vent; material...
TATTTAAATGTAATTATATGTTAATAATTATGATCTATATTAGTCCTACTATATTTACTAAGTAAATTACAGATTCACTTGGAATCAGTCGTGGAGGATTTTATGGAGACTGTCCTTTTCATTAATAATACAGCCATCGTAGGTTACAAACCTTATGAAGACTTTTTTACTTTTCTTGGTAAACGTTTCGCTTTTAATAAATCTCATAATGCTGGCACAAGAAATAATATCATTTTTAGTACTCTTCGGTTTTGGGGATTTCATTTTAATGATGTCCATGTGGAAGAACTCAATGGCCTGTCAATTGTTATCCTTAAAGATGTAAAACATCCCAAAATAGATGGTTTCATTCCAGAAATAACTATTCTAATAGGAGAAAAAATCAATTGGTCGGAAGTATGTGGTCTTATTGTTAACTATAGCAATGAAATAGAATCTTTTATCATAGATCGGCAGAATGTAACAAAAAATTAATATTCCTGTTATAAAAACGTCATTCAAATGAGTTAACTTAGTCTCCAGGTAATTAAAAATTACTTAATAAACATTGTTTCAAAGGTTTATAAATTGGAAAAAATAATAGAAAATAAACAAAAAAATATAGATCAAGTTGATGAACAAATTACTGAGTGGGATATCCAGGCCTTCCATAGAATAACTTCAATCAACCTCTCCCAACAACAAAAAGAAGATCTTGTTCAACCAGTTAGCGTATATCCTACTCAGCAATCTGTTTTAGCACTTCATTGGCATCCTGAGTTTATTCCCATGGACATTATAGTGAGTCGCATAAAAGCCACTTTCCCCGACATGAAAGAGCGATTGATCATACCCACACAACATAATGTCCTTGTAACCCTGGATGGATATACCGGTGTTGAAGTGGATTGCTTTTCCAAGGCTTTTAACCAGAAAGTACAGCTTCTCCTCCACTTTAAGGAAGAGAAAATAGCGAAAGCGGATTCTCTAAAATCCATATTGGCACACACCTTTAAATATCGGACTAGCCAGCTTGTCGAGTTCATTGATACGATTCTCAATCCCAAATACGAATCCAGACTGCAGGAAGCGGCCAATAAGGTTGGGGCAAATAATGATCTCATTGCTTTTATTCGAATCCATACGAATAAAGTCAAAACCTTTCTTGATCAAAATGAATCAACCATTCCACCTGAGATGATCCGAAACAAGCTACTCACAAACTATTTTGAGGCTTTAAATGATCTTTATGAGAGTCATTATATCGACCAGGCGGCTCGCTTTATCAGAGCTGTTAAAATGATTGTGAAGTCTTACTTTTCTACAGATTATTTCTACAGGACTCATGAGATCATTGAAGAGGTCAGATCTCTGGGTGGAGGCATTATTATCCCTCATCCTGAACAGTTCTGGCCTATTTTGTTGGCCGATTATGATGTCGATGGCTATGAAGTTTGGAATCCTCAATCACAACGATATACAAGGTTTTTAATCGATGTGGTTGCTAGGCAAAACAAGTCTCGTAAGGGTAAGCCAATTCTTATTACTATGGGAGATGACTGTCACATGGGCCAAAAGCTCAAAGGCCACGGCAAACAGAATAGTGAGAAAGCATCTAGAGAAGTTGGTGTCCAGCCTGCTTGGGAAGACACAGAAATCCAGCATTCTTTGGATATGGCAAAGGTCAACCGTCAATCACTCATAGAAGAATATAAAAATAGACTAAATTAAGCTATCATTATTATTAAGGAGCATATAATGTCAAAAGAATTAAAGCATGAATCTATCGAAAATTGCGAAAGTGCTGTTCAGTACTTAAAAGCAATAGGTGAAGGTTTTGAAAAGGGTCAACTGGTCCTCGGTAACGGAAAAGATCAATTTCTTCTTGAGCCGTCAGATAGACTTAAAATGAAAGTCAAAGTCAAGCGTAAAAACGGTAAGGTCAAGGTTTCCGTTAAGTTTATCTGGAATGAAGAAGCTGATATTAAAGTGTTTAACAACGATTTCCAGTTAATACCTGAAACAGCTTAAACCAAGTATTACTACCCCTGCTCTCGGACATCCTTGTCCTCCGCAGGATTAGTACATCCTATACGTCAATTAATAAGGAGTTATCCATGTCAACAGAAGAATTTAAACACGAATCCCTTCAGGATAAGGAAAGCATTGTAGAATATTTCACCGCCTTAAGCGAAGGCTTTTCTAAGGGCAGATTAGCCTTTGCCAATAAGGAAAAGCAAATCATTTTTGAACCCAAAGGCCTTCTCAAATTAGATGTTAAAGCCAAGCGTAAAAATGATAAGGTAAAATTCTCCTTAAAAGTTAGCTGGAAAGAGGAATCCATTGACAAGAAAAAGGATACGGGTTCTTTGGTTATTGGCCTCAAGGATGAATAATAAAATGCTCTCTTTGGATGATCTCAATGAAAACTTTAGATTCATTGTCCTGGAAGTTACAAAACAGTTGGAGGAGACTCTTAAGGTACTGGAACATCCAAATGATAAATCTATAGAGAGCATTCGGACACGGGATGATTATATTGACAACCTGAAGAGTACTATTGAGAATAAATGCTTTTCCCGGATTCTGAATAATCCTGACGCGGACAAGAAAGTGGTTTCCCTTATGAGGGCAGTGAATATCATCAGTAATAATCTTGAAAAGATTGGTGATTATGCCGTGAACATTGTGGGGCAAATGCAGTACTTTAGTGACCTTGTGATTCTTCAGGAATATAATTATAAAGCCTTTTTTGAAGAGATACTAAAAGCACTGACCAGTATAGTAGACGCTCTCACAAAACGAGACACTTCAATGGCTCTAGGCATTTGCAAGAGTGAGATTGAACTCGATAAACTTTATGACAGTAATTTCAAGAATATCCTGAAAGCCTTATCCGAAGGGAAGGATATAGGAAACTTGATCACTACTCTTTTTATCTTTCAATATCTTGAAAGAGCAGGAGATGCTCTCCTAAACATTGGTGAGGCAATTATATTTGCTATTATTGGAGAGAAGCTCAAGATTCATCAGTATCACGCTCTTGAAGAAACCTTAAATTCTCCTGAAATTGATACATCCCTATCGGATTTTGAAATGGATTCTATTTGGGAAGGGCGGTCTGGATGCCGTATTGGTAGAATCCATAATGATAACTCTCAAAATGGGAACTCCCAGGAAGTTATCTTTAAAGAAGGAAATATAAATAAACTTTTGAAGGAAAAAGAAAACCTTGAAACATGGAATGATCTATTCCCCGGCTTACCCCCAAGGGTTATTAATTTTCAGAAGAATGGGCAAAACGCATCCATTGCTGTTGAATACCTTTATGGCCCAACGTTTCAACAGTTAATTCTCGGTGAAACGGATGCCTCTACCCTTGAAGACGCCCTTCAGCTCATCAAAAAGACTTTAAAGTTAATGTGGGAAAAAACAAAAAAGTCCCAATCGGTGAATGGGAAGTATTTAGCCCAGCTTTCATCTCGAATGAAGGACGTTTATAAGGTTCACCCTGATTTTAGGACATCCCAAAAAACGATTGGTACACTCACAAGACCTTCTTTTGAAAAACTTGTCAGTAAAGCTGGTCCCATAGATGAAGAGCTTTCTGTTCCTTTTTCAGTCTTCATTCACGGCGATTTAAATATTAATAACATTATCTATAATAGTGAGGCGAAGAGGATTCACTTTATTGATGTTTATCGTTCTCGTGATATGGATTATGTACAGGACGTATCGGTGTTTTTAATATCTAATTTCAGACTAGCCATCTTTGATCCAGAGATAAGAAGTAGGCTAAATTATATTGCTACTGACTTTTATCGATTTGCAAGGGATTTTGCCGATGAGCAAAACGATCATACCTTCCTGGTACGTTTAGCTTTAGGATTATCTCGATCTTTTGTAAGCTCCACCCGATTTGAATTGAATCAGGACTTTGCCAAGGCAATGCAGTTAAGGGCAGTCTATCTCCTTGAAAAACTTGTTAGTTATAAGGGAAACTGGGAGAATTTCCCACTCCCTGAAGAGGTTTTAATTTATTAAAATGGAAAGAATAATGAAAAAGATAGCTGTAGTAGGCCTAGCAGATAATTGGTCTACAAAAAGATTAGCGGATGCGGTAGAAGAAAAGACTGGTTCACGCTATGTTATTGATATGGAAAAAGTTTATTATGATATTGAGAAAGGTGAAATCATTCATGATGGCTTGAATATGGCTTCCCTGGATGCTCTTATCATTAAGAAAGTTGGAGCTGTTTATTCACCCAAACTTTTGGATAGACTTGAACTTCTTCGTCTTCTTGAAGAAAAGGGACAAAAGCTTTTTTCCAGGCCTAACAAGATTATCAGGCTGTTAGATCGGCTAAGTTGTACGGTCACTCTGAGTATTGCTGATATTCCAATGCCCCCTACTATCATTACAGAAGATACTGAAAAAGCTTATGATGTTGTTCAGCATTTTGGCAAATCCGTTTTTAAACCTCTTTATTCGACTAAAGCAAGAGGGATGATGGTGATTGAAGCTAATAATGGTGCCAAAAAGGATATTCAAGACTTTAAGACTTCAAATCCTGTTATGTACATACAAAAGATGATAACCCTCCCCGGGAAAGATTTGGGAATCACGTTTTTAGGGGGAGATTATCTTGGAACCTATGCCCGGGTCAGAAATAAAGGCTCCTGGAATACCACTATTCATTCAGGGGGTAAATATGAGGCTTACAAGCCATCTCAGGAGATGATCGACCTTGCTCATAAGGCCCAATCGTTATTTGGCCTGGATTTTACCTGCGTTGATGTGGTGGAAACAGATGAGGGTCCCAAGGTTTTTGAAGTGTCTGCTTTTGGTGGATTTAGAGGTTTGTTGGAAGCCTGTGATATCGATGTCGCAAAACTATACACAGATTACGTTTTAAGGAGATTAGATCATGACTGAAAGTACATTTTCCATTGACAAATTGATAGAACCCATAATAGAAAAGCATCCTGCTAAATCATGTCTCAATCTTATTTTTGGGGATTGTTCTATTCAGGTTCTTTCAAACTCCAGTCTACTCATTGATAAACTATCCTTCTACTACAAAGGATTTGCAGGAAGTAACGGAAAGGCTGATATTATTGTCACTGCTATAGAGGCTGAATTCCCTAATTTTAGTCTTCCATTCATTGTCAAGAAGCCTGATCCAGGCAAATCAAAAATTAAAGAAGAATATATTGACTTTCCTGATCGTCGTCTTGTGCGAAAACGATTGACTGAAATGTACTTTATTTTTGGTGGAGAGGAGAATTTAGCTATCGGCCCTTGTGTTGAAAACGATAATCAGGTGATTAATTTCATAAATAATCGTTATATCCAGTGGTATCTCCATCAAGAGTACCTTTTAGGACATGCCTCGGCAGTTGAGTGGAACGGGAGAGGACTTGCTATAGCTGGTTTTTCCGGTATGGGCAAATCATCCCTGGCTCTTCAGCTCATGAATCGTGGTCTCACTCTTGTCAGCAATGATAGGCTAATGATTAACACTCGTGAGGGTAAGCTAAAGATGTATGGTGTCCCCAAACTTCCTCGTGTCAATCCAGGAACTGTGTTAAATAACCCTCAATTAACCTCTGTCATTCCTGAAAAGGAAAAAAAGCAATTCATTGACTTACCTTCTGATGAGCTTTGGGACTTGGAGTACAAGTATGATGTCTTTATCGATGAATGTTTTGGCGATAAGAAATTCATTTTATCCGCTCCAATGGATGCTCTGATTATTTTAAACTGGAAAAGGAAAGATATTGCCACAACCGTCCGTCAAGTTGATCTTCAGGAAAGGCGAGACCTATTATCTGCCTTCATAAAAGCACCTGGCCTTTTCTTTGAACTGCCTTCACATGGAAACGAGTTAAACTTCTCGGAGGAATCATACATTGATCAACTCAAGCACTGTTCAGTATTTGAAATCAAGGGAGGGGTCAATTTTGAGAAAGCCGCTGAAAAGTGTTTTGCATTTTTAGATAAAGGAAAGATTGAATGACGAAACAGGTCAGGGTGACTCACACAATCAATTTACCCGATCCCACACGGCTTGCGCGGTATAAACGTGTACCAGAGCTTGGCCCCAAGACCCTGTTCTTCAGCGGGGGTTCGGCATTAAAAAAACTGAGCCAGGCTCTCATACATTATACTCATAATTCAATCCATCTTATAACCCCTTTTGATTCGGGTGGTAGCTCAGCACAACTTAGAAAAGCCTTTCAGATGCTGGCTGTAGGCGATCTGCGAAATCGGCTTATGGCATTGGCTGACCAGAGCATTAAGGGAAACCCTGAAATATATGAGCTTTTCGCCTATCGTTTCTCTAAAAACGCTGATCAGAAAGAGCTTTATCACAAGCTCAATAACATGATCCTTAAAAAAGACTCTATGATCAATAGAATCCCGAGCCCTATGCGTAAAATCATTCGTAATCATCTAGGTTATTTCATGGCAAACATGCCGCAGGACTTTGATCTAAGGGGAGCAAGCATTGGAAACCTTATTCTCGCAGGCGGATACCTTAACAATTCACGTCATATTGATCCTGTAATATATTTATTTTCAAAATTAGTAGAAGTTAAGGGGATTGTACGACCCGTCACCAGTAAGTATCTCCATCTTGCGGCTGAGCTTGAGAATGGGAAAGTTATAGTGGGACAACACAGGCTCACAGGTAAAGAAACTCTTCCCATCCAATCGCCTATCAAAAAGCTCTTCCTCACAAAAAACCCGGGGTCTATTGAGCCAGTTGATGTTGAAATCAGGGAAAAAACAAGGGTACTCATACAGCAGGCCGAACTCATTTGCTATCCTATGGGAAGTTATTATTCAAGTATTATTGCAAACCTCCTGCCAAAAGGAGTGGGACAAACGATCAGCGAAAATCCCTGCCCTAAAATCTATATCCCGAACTCGAATACCGGTCACGATCCGGAAGAAATTGGGCTATCCCTTTCTCAGAGGGTGGAAAACCTTTTGGAATATTTAAAAAGAAGTTGCTATCAGCCCGTGTCCAATGAGCAGTTAGTCAATTTTGTTTTGATAGATCAGCGAATCGGTAGAGATTATCCCCCTTCTGAACTGGATCATATAAAAAATCTGGGGATCGAAGTGTTAAACGTCCCTTTAACAAATGAGAATAATCATAACTATCTGGATGAACATTCTATTATTCATATTTTACTATCACTTATTTAGTCTTTGTTCCAAAGCGGATGTTATCCGCATAAAATAAATTAAAGGAGAATAAAAATGGGTAAAGAAAAGCGAGAAGTGAGCACTAAGCTCATAATGGATGTCTCAGAGGTTATTACCTACCTTCAAGACCTGGCAAACAGCCTCAAGGCAGGCCAGGTCTGCGTTCAGCAGGGGAATGAGTTTGTCACCCTAAAACCTCTTGATCTTGTCAAAGTTGAAATAGAGGCTAGCCAGAAAAAGGATAAGGAAAAATTTACCTTAGAAATTAGTTGGAAAAATGAGTCGGAAACAGTTGGCGAGATTAATTCATTGAAGATTACAGCCAAAGAACCAGCTGTCAAGAAGACAGCTCCTGAGCCCACTGAAAAAGTGGCAAAAGCTAGTAAATAATATGGAGGATATTATGAGTGCAAAAAAAGATGTAAGTATGAAAGGATTAGTCAGTTCTAAAGAGGCCATCGCTTATCTTCAAGACCTGATTACCTGTTTCAAAGCGGGAACTGTCTGCGTTCAGCAAGGGGAAGATTTTGTGACCCTTAAACCAGAGGATATGGTTCTTCTGGAAATTGAAGCTGAGCAAAAAAAGGATAAGGAAAAGTTCATTTTGGAAATGACCTGGCGTAAAGGCGAAGAGCTTAACGGTGATATTGATCTGAAAATCACCTCAAAAGAGCCTGAAGCAGTTGCATAGGAAGGATTTATGAACAAGCGCGAAAAGCATTGGCTATTCGCGCCATTTTATTTGTTCGTTGCATTTATACTAAATTGGTGATTATATTCAGACCGGAGCGTACTTCTGAACAGACAGACGCTGTTCTTTCTACCCCTCTAACAACCTGTAGCGAAAGGCAGGTTTTAAACCTAAGCCTACAAGTAATTATCACTAAATGTTTTGTCACTACCATATTCTGAACTATGAGATGGGATTTAGAGGATCTTTTATTTGGCTCACATCGTAATGGGTGATAAACTTCGCAATTCATTGAGAAGCTTTTTGCCCCTATCAGTCAGTACTATATGATTGGATTCTGATTTCACCAGATTCTCTTCTATAAGGCCGTTTAGGATCTTATCAACAAATCGTTCCTTCCATTGTATGGAGCTTAAAACCTCTTTTTTAGAGGATTGATCATCCTCTCCATGGAGTAAATGAGTCAGGAGTATTTTTCTGGCTAATGCATCCTTTTGGTGTGACTGGCCTATAAATTTGGCGATCAGTCCACGTTTTGGGGCGAATATATAAGCTATTAGGAAGCTGACACCAGTCATCATGGCCATACTCCCGGTCGGAGAGCTATTGATAAAATCAGCGAGATAGAATCCACTGACAGCGCTCACAACCCCCACGATCGACGCAATGATCAGCATTTTAAAGAGATTATCTGTGAGTAAGTAGGCTGTTGCCGCCGGAGCGATCATTAATCCAGTCACAAGAATAGATCCCACAAACTTGAAGGAGCCCACAGCAGTGATAGCAACGACAGCCATCAAGAAATAGTGCATCAGCATGGGATGAGAGCCTATAGTGCTGGCTAACTGCTTGTCAAAGGTAGATATCTTTAATTCCTTAAAGAAGACACCGATAAAGCTAATATTGATGAGAAGAATAATGAGCATTGTGTAGAAGGGTTTTGGCCCCAGATTATAGCCGAATAATATCAAAGAATCTTTTGGGGATATATAAAGAATCTCGCCCGATAAGACCATATGAGTGTCAATATGGACATTATGTAGATATTTATTAATAAGAAATACAGCGATACTGAAAAGGGCAGGGAAAACCAGGGCCATAGCGGCATCCGACGGGAGACGTTTTGTCTTTCCAAGAAGCTCTATAAGGAACACCAGGAAAATTCCCGTAAGCCCGGCACCAACGAGGAGATAAGGAGATGACAAATCCCCTACAATAAAAAGCATCAACACGATACCTAAGAGGACTGAATGGCTGAGAGCGTCGCTCATCATCGCTATTCCCCTGAGAATGAGAAAGATCCCCGGAATAGCACAGGCTAGAGCTGTGAGAGAAGCCACCAGAATGATTAACAGTTCATAACCCATGATTAACCCCCATGATCCTTTGAGTCTATTCCGACGTACTCCACACCTTTTTGGGTTAAAAACCATAAGTCATTAGCCTGCTGAACAAGCCCTTCACTCTTTAGATGATTTAATACTCTATCTATACCAGATTTATAGGGGCTTAAACCTCTAATAACATCGATAGTCCAGCCGTCATCCTTTGTTTTAGTTCGTTCCATGAGATCGTGTAGCAGGGCAGGAATCTGACGATGCATCATCCGACGTTTCCTTTTCCACTGGCGTATCCAGTGAATGGCCATTCCTCTTTTAGGGGCAAAGAATAAGGAAAGAATAAAAAGTGCTGTAGCAGTTAAAACGATAAGAGGCCCTGTGGCTAAGTGATGTCCGCTATCACCAATGAGAGTTCCTCCTACACCAGCTGCAGCCCCAATGACTGCGGATATTAACACCATTAAACTCAATCGATTTGTCCATTGTCTCGCGGCGGCTGCGGGAATGATGACCATTGCGGACATCAGGATCACTCCAACGGCCTCAAGACCAATGACAATGGCGACCACAATCAAGGATGTGATGATCGTATCAATGAGATGGACAGAAAAGCCAACGCTTTTCGTGTAGTCCGGGTCAAAGCTCGCTACTTTAAACTCCTTCCAAAAGACAAACATAAGAATTAATGCAAGCCCTCCCAGTCCACCAATGACCAGGACGTTCTCATGACTCATTGTAGCGGCCATACCGAAAAGGTAATGCTCTAATCCTGCTTTCTTTGACATACCCGCCATCTGGACTCTTATAAGGAGTAAAATACCTGTTCCAAAGAAAAGAGCAAGGGTGATCCCCAAGGCACTATCGTATTTCACCCGAGTCGTACGGGTGATCATGTTCACTAAAAGCATACTCAGCCAGCCGGCAATCGCGGCACCTAATACTAAAACACTCGGTGCCTTACTCCCAGTGACGAGAAAGGCTATCACGATACCCGGTAAGGCAGAGTGAGAGACCACTCCCCCCACGAGACTTTGTTTTCTAAGATAAGCAAAGACACCTAATGCTCCACTCACGATTCCAAGGCCTGAAGTCCCTAAAATCACGGTTCTTAAAGTATAATTACTAAAAACATCAGTGAGATATTCAATCATTCAGTGATCCAGTTATTTAAACTAAAGAAGGATGCTTTTGAATCTGTCCACCATAAGCCTGCTCGATAGTATTATCAGAAAAGACTTCCTGAGTGGGTCCGTGGGCTATGATACTAGTGTTTAGAAGGGTGAGCCAGTCAAAATATTCCCTAACCGTTTGTAAGTCATGGTGGACAACAATTAATGTCTTTCCTTGATTTTTCAGTTCCTTCATGAGAGAGATGATGGTTTTCTCAGTTTTAGCGTCAATCCCAGCAAATGGCTCATCCATGAGATATATATCCGGTTTCTGAACAAGAGATCTGGCTAAAAAGGTACGCTGCTGCTGTCCCCCAGAGAGTTCACTGATTTGTCTATGGGCTAAATTCGCCAATCCCAGTTTCTCAAGGGCCTCTATAGCCATTTTCTTCTCTTTTTTACCCGGACGTCTTATCCAGCCAACTTGCCCATAGGAACCCATAAGCACGATGTCCAGGACGTCACTGGGGAAATCCCAATCAACGCTTGTTCGTTGGGGAACGTAGGCGACACGTTTACGCTGCTTTTTGTACTCCTCTCCAAAAACCTTAACCTGGCCAGCTATTGGATGAACAATCCCTAAAATAGCCTTTATGAGCGTGCTTTTTCCGGCTCCATTGGGCCCAATGATCCCATGAATCACACCTTTCGGGATGCTTAGGTTGATATCCCATAAAACGGGCTGTTCATGATAGGCAACGGTGAGAGATGTGATTTCAATAGCACTCTGGGGCAACTTATTATCCATAAAATTACTTACTTTTGACTAAATAAAAAATGCCTAGTATGATAAACAGAACTCCTGCAATCCTGGGAACCCACTCCATAGGAATCCATTTTGAGAAATAACTGGCTCCGTACACGGCAATAAAACTGGTGCAGACTAAAGCAAAGGCTGAGCCAAGAAAAACAGAGAACGGGGATTTGCTTTCCATGCTGAAAGTTAATGCAGCTATTTGCGTTTTATCGCCTAGTTCGGCAAGGAAAATAAGTCCAAAAGTCGAAACCAATACTTTAAAATCCATAAGATACCTTCCATTCAAGTTATTATAGGGGCTACGACAAGGTAGGGTAAAAGACTTCTATTGCCGGAGAATAATTATCCTATAAGCTAGAGGCCTTGATTAACGGGAGACAGTCTGAAACTCTCTAGAACCAAGTTCTCTTAAAATGGTATCTACATTGGACTTAATCATGCCTAAATAGGTGTTCACAGGTTTCAGTCGTCCCAAGGCATCTGAATAGAGTTCCTTATCGCTCAGTCGGACCATTTTTCCATTGGCCTCAACAGCTTTTTGCACGGCTTGCATCCCTTTATTATTAAGGATACTTTCAGTAAATATTACCTTGATCTCATCCTTAATGATACGGTTTACAATATCTCTAATTTCTCTTGTTCCAGTCTCAGCCACAGTACTTACCCCCATGAGGGCAATGGATTGAAGACCATAAGATCTGGCGAAATACTGAAATGCGTCATGGCCGCTGACCAATATCCGATCGCCTTCAGGGAGTTTAGCAAGTTCTCTTTTTGCGTATTGATGGAGGTCCATGATTTTTTGAGCATAGAGTTCTCCATTTTTTCTATACAAGTCCAAATGGTTAGGATTTTTCTTGGAAAGCGCCTTCGCAACTGTCTTGGTGGTCAATGCCCAAGCTGGCAGATTGTTCCAGATATGAGGATCATAACCTTCCACCTTCCCATCCCTAAACCAGTCGAGAAGCATGGATTTGGGTATGTCTTTAGTGACCTGGATAGCTTTTTCTGATAGATCTGTTCTGAGAAAGTCGATTAAATCTGCTTCAAGATGGAGTCCATTGTAGAAGACCAAATCGGCCTGTCTCATATTTTTTACATCCCTCAAAGTAGGCTTGTAAGTGTGAGGATCGATTCCAGGCCCGCATAGAACTTTGACTTGGACATAATCTCCCGCTATATTCTTGACCATATCACCGATCATGCCAGTGGTAGCCACCACCTTGAGGCGATATTGGGATTCCTTTTTTTTGTAGGCACCCAGTTCCTGCCCGCCGCAACGGTAAAGAGATAGGGAAAAAAGGAAGGTTAACAGTAAAGATAATATCAATTTAGGCATCTTAATCCTCTTTGTGTGCTTTGTAATTGAGATGCAATCTCAATTGCTACTATAAATATACAACAAATAAAACGAAAGGTCAAGGATTCTTTAAAATAATCATAGTGTCCTAAAATGAAGGGATTTCATCGGTTGCATACAATAAATAGATATTCTTTAAAAATTATGATATTTTAGAGAACAATCCTGAAGGGCTTGAGAAGCTATTGATCACAATCCTTACAAAGACCGCTTAAAACAACCGATACGTGATCAATATGCAAATC
>ENA-ORDP01001490-ORDP01001490.1-marine-sediment-metagenome-genome-assembly--contig:-NODE-1490-length-12754-cov-3.150721_pt1 | contig 12754 bp, 11 predicted proteins | sample MGYA00248627_ERZ508539 | MGnify/ENA primary metagenome ERZ508539 (study PRJEB26208, sample SAMN05571518) | marine sediment metagenome | biome: deep sea; feature: Hydrothermal vent; material...
CCGTTGACGAAGCTTGCATCGACGCCATTTTCATCTTCCACGTAGCCCATGCCGAGAGATTTGCCCAGGGCGTGACCGTACATGCCCGAGGTGATATGGCCGACCAGGTCGCCGTCGCGCCAGATCGGTTCATTGTGATAGAGCAGGGCATGGGGATCATCGAGGGCGAACTGCACCAGCTTTCGTTTGACCCCGTTTTGCCGTTGCCCCAACAGGGCCTCGCGACCGATGAAACCGCCCGGTTTATCCCAGGCCAGCGCGAACCCCAGGCCCGCTTCCAGGGGCGTGTCTTCATCGGCGATGTCGTGGCCCCAGTGGCGGTAGCCCTTTTCCGTGCGCAGGGAATTCATGGCGTGCATACCGGTGTGCTTCAGGCCATGGTCTTTTCCGGCGGCGATGATTGTGTCGTAAATGCCGGTGGCGAATTCCGCCGGGATGTACAGTTCCCAGCCCAGTTCGCCGACATAGGTGATGCGCGAGGCCCGCACATGGCCGTAGCCCAGTTCGATCTTGCGACTGCTGGCAAACGGGAAAGCGTCATTGCAAAGATCATCCGGGGTCAGGGACTGCAACAGGTCCCTTGCGCGCGGCCCCATGACCCCGAGGATCGCCGTGCCCGAGGTGACATCGGTCAGAATGGCGTGGGCCTGATCCGGTATGTGGCTTTGCAGCCAGTGGAAATCCTTGGTCTGGGAAGAAAACGCGGTGACGATCATGAAGCTGTCATCAGTGATGCGGGTGACGGTCAAATCGGCTTCGATGCCGCCCCGGTCATTGAGCCATTGGGTATAGACAATACGGCCCGCATCCACCGCGATGTCGTTGGCCGAGACCCGGTTGAGCACGGCTTCGGCATCGCGCCCCTGCAACAGGAACTTGGCGAAGGTGGACAGATCGAGCAAGCCGACGGCCTGGCGCACGGCCATGTGTTCGCTCGCCGAATGGTCGAACCAGTTTTGCCGCCCGTAGGAATACTGGTATTCCGGGGTAACGCCATCGGGGGCGAACCAGTTGGGCCGTTCCCAGCCCCCGGCCTCGCCGAAGCAGGCCCCGGCGGTTTTCATACGATCATGCAGGGGCGTGGTGCGCACGGGCCGGGCCGATGTGACCTGGCGAAACGGCCAGTGCATGGCGTACAGCAGGCCCAAAGATTCAACCGTGCGGTCGTGCAGGTATTTGGCGTTGCCCTGGAACGGCAACATGCGGCTTAACTCCACATCCCACAAATCCATCGGTGGGTGGCCATCCAGAATCCAGTCGGCCAGCACCTTGCCGGCACCGCCGGAAGACTGAATACCGGTCGAATTGAAACCGGCGGCGACAAAGAAATTCCCGACCTCCGGGGCCGGGCCGAGCAGGAAACGATCATCGGGCGTAAAGCTTTCCGGGCCATTGAAAAATAACTGGATGCCGACATTTTCCAGGGCCGGCAGACGGCGCATGGCGGTTTCCAGGATCGGTTCGAAGTGGTCGAAATCGTCAGGCAACTGGGTGAACGAGAAATCGTCGGGAATGCCGCCCATGGATTTCATGCCCCAGGGCTTGGCCACCGGTTCGAACGCCCCGAGCAGCAATTTGCCCGCGTCTTCCTTGAAATAGGCGCAGTTGTCCGGGTCGCGCAGCACCGGCAGGCCCGACGTCATGCCATCGAAGGCCTCGGTGACAATATAGAAATGTTCGGCCGCGTGCAGGGGTACATTGACCCCGGCCATGCGGCCCACTTGATGGCCCCACAACCCGGCGCAGTTGACGACGAATTCAGCCGCAATATGGCCCCGGTCCGTAGACACGGCCATTTTTCTGGTCGATGGCGGTGACTTTGGTGTCTTCGAAAAATCTGGCCCCGCCGGTCCTCGCCCCCCTGGCCAGGGCCTGGGTTACATCAATGGGATTGACCTTGCCGTCTTTCGGCAGAAACACCGCGCCAACCACATCATCGACGTTGATCAGCGGCCATTTGGCTTGCGCTTCCCGGGCCGAAATAACCTCGACCTCCAGGCCGAAACAGCGGGCCATGGAAGCGCCACGCTTTAGTTCCTCGAACCGGCCTTCATGGGTCGCCAATGACAGCGATCCATGCTGGGCGAACCCGGTGGCCTGGCCGGTTTCCGTTTCCAGGTCGGCGAACAGGCCGGTGGTGTACTGGGCCAGGCGGGTCAGATTGCGGGTGGCGCGCAATTGGCCGACCAGCCCGGCGGCGTGCCAGGTGGTGCCCGAAGTCAGTTGTTTACGTTCAAGCAGGACTACATCAAAGCAGCCCCGCTTGATCAGATGATAGGCCAGCGAACAGCCGATGATGCCACCACCGATGATGACGACCCGGGCCTGAGTTGGAAATTGTTTCGACATGGCCGCCCCCCTCGCGAACACCAAAAAATAAACCATTAGGCCCGATTACTGACAATGCAAATGGAAAAATAAGTCATCTGCCCTTATCGTGGCCGACGAGGAGACAGATTCCCGTGAACATTCAAAGCAAACCGGCCCTGGCCATGGGTGAATTCGTGCCCCTGATGGCCTTCATGATTTCCATTGTGGCCTTGTCCATCGACGCCATGTTGCCGGCCCTGCCCGCCATCGGCCAGGATCTGGGCGTGGCAAACGAAAACGACCGGCAACTGGTCATTTCGGCATTGTTCATCGGCCTCGGCGTGGGCCAGATCATCTACGGCCCCCTGTCGGACAGTATCGGGCGTAAACCGGCGATTTATGGTGGCTACGTGATTTTCATCATCGGCTGTGTGATGTCGATTTTCGCCACCGATTACGACATCATGCTGGCCGGTCGGGTGTTGCAGGGTCTGGGCGCGGCGGGTCCGCGCATCGTTTGCGTGGCCCTGGTGCGGGATTGTTACGAAGGCCGGGAAATGGCCAGTATCATGTCCTTTGTCATGGGTATTTTCATTCTGGTCCCGGCGGTCGCCCCGGCCCTGGGCCAGGGCATCATTATGGTCTGGGACTGGCGCGGTATTTTCGTCGCCTTCCTGGTCCTGGCCATGTTGACCTGGACCTGGTTTGCCGTGCGCCAGCCGGAAACCCTGCCGGTTGACCATCGTACGCCATTTTCATTGTCGGGCATCTGGGCCGATATCAAGGAAACCCTCGGCAACCGCATCGCCCTTGGCTACACCCTGGTCGCCGGGATGGTCTTTGGCGCGCTGGTCGGCTACCTGACATCGGCGCAACAGATGTTCGCCGTGACCTACGGCATTGTCGACTTGTTCCCGGCCTATTTCGCCGTGCTGGCCCTGGCCGTTGGCGTCACGTCGGTGATCAACGGGCGCATGGTGATAAAATTCGGTATGCGGCTGCTATCTCACCACGCGCTGGTTATCCTGACGACGATTTCCATAGCCTTCTTTGTTTACGTCCTGATGGTTGGAGGCATACCGGCTCTGTGGCTGAACATGACCTATTTCTTTACCGCTTTCATGTGTTTCGGTGTCTTGTTTGGCAACACCAATGCACTCGCCATGGAACCTATGGGCCATATCGCCGGCACCGGGGCCGCCGTGATCGGCTCGCTGACCACCCTTGTTTCAGTCCCCCTGGGCACAATCGTCGGCCAGATGTTTGATGGCACGGTGCTGCCCCTGGTCGGCAGCTTCGGCCTGTTCAGCGCCATCGCGCTGGGCCTGATGCACTGGGCCGAAAAGGGGCGGCGTTCGGAAATTTTGGCAACCGGAACTTCAGAGACCTGATGCGCCCGCGATGGCCGATGCCCGCGTCAGTCGTCCCGACGGTTGCGACGAATGAATTTGATGAGAGCCCTTATGCCGACAATCGAAAAAACGATCACGGCAAGCACAATCAGCAAAAACTGATCTGGATCTATCTGTACCAATTAACCATCTCCTTACCCTTGTTTATGCCTTATCAACATGGAGTTATAGGCCGATGCAGACCAAAGCCGATAGTATGGGTTTCAAAAAGACCCTGAAACCGAGTGCCCCATGGTATTACATACTCAGCACTATCGACCATCGGTTTCCTGGCGAAAAACCGACGTGGCGAAAAAACTCCCGGTTCACTTGCCTGAGGCAACTCATTTTTTCGACGCGCTAACCGGTCGGACTGTGGCTCAGTGCTCGCTGCCCCGCTTGAAATTAAACTCAGCCCCTTGGCGGATGCCAGAGGGCCAGCGGGTGGTCATGGTTTTCAGGCGGGTATAAAAACGTACACCCTCCATGCCATGAATATGATGATCGCCGAACAACGAACGTTTCCAGCCACCGAAGCTGTGATAGGCGACCGGCACCGGGATCGGCACATTAACCCCGATCATGCCGATGCGGGCGTTGGAAGTGAAATTGCGCGCCGCATCGCCGTCGCGGGTGAAGATGGCGGCACCGTTGCCATATTCGTGATCGTTGACCAGTTCCAGCGCTTCATCGAAGCTTTTGGCCCGCACCACCGACAACACGGGACCGAAAATTTCGTCCGTATAGATGGACATATCCCTGGTCACCCGGTCGAACAGGCAGCCGCCGACGAAATAGCCGTTCTCGTAACCCTGCAAGGACACATCGCGGCCATCGACGACCAGTTCGGCACCGGCGGCGATACCGGCTTCGATGTATTCCTTAATGCGGTTTTCGCTGTCGCGAGAAATGACCGGGCCCATTTCGGATTCCGCATCACTGTAGGGACCGACCTTCAGGGCGCTGACTTGCGGGGCCAGGCGTTTGATCAGTTCGTCGGCGGTATCGTCACCGACGGCGACGGCGACGGAAATGGCCATGCAGCGTTCACCCGCCGAGCCATATCCGGCCCCCATTAAGGCATCCGTGACCTGGTTCATATCGGCGTCGGGCATCACCACCATGTGGTTCTTGGCCCCGCACAAGGCCTGTACCCGTTTGCCGTTGGCGCAGCCGGTCTGGTAGATGTATTCACCGATGGCGGTCGAACCGACGAAGCTGATGGCGCTGACGGTGGGGTCGTTGAGCAAAGTATCGACCGCTTCCTTGTCGCCGTTGATGACATTCAAAACACCGTCCGGCAGGCCCGCTTCGGTCAACAATTGAGCAATGCGCAAGACCACGGAGGGGTCCCGTTCCGAGGGTTTCAGCACGAACGTATTGCCACACGCGATGGCCACCGGATACATCCACATGGGAACCATGGCCGGGAAGTTGAACGGGGTGATCCCGGCGACCACGCCGACCGGTTGGCGAACAGAGTAGGTGTCCACGTTACCGGCCACGTTTTCCGAAAATTCGCCTTTCAGCAAATGCGGAATGCCACAGGCAAATTCGACCACTTCGATGCCCCGGCCCAACTCACCCCTGGCATCGGCCAGGGTCTTGCCGTGTTCGGCCGACAGCAATTCGGCCAGTTCGTCCGTATGGGTCATTAAGAGTTCCCTGAACTTGAACATCACCTGGGCCCGCTTTGCCGGCGGCGTCGCCGCCCAGGCCGGCAGGGCGGCGGCCGATGAGGCGATGGCGGAGCGCACTTCATCAGCGGTAGCCAGCGGCACCTGACAGGCGATATCGCCGGTCGCCGGATTGAACACGTCGCCGAAACGGCCACTGGCGCCCTCGATGGTCTTGCCATCGATGAAATGGGTCAGGGTTTTGGTCATTTAACGTTTCTCCAGGGTCTACAGAGGTCTACAGATTTTTCAAAGCGTCGCGCAAAATACCAGTGATATCGTCGATGTCACTCTTTTGCGCAATCAGGGGCGGCGCAATGAGCACACAGTCGCCGGTGAATTTGACATGCAAGCCGCCCGCGAACAGGCTTTTCATCAACCGGGTGCCGACCGCGCCGGGGGCTTCTTTGGACGCAATATCGACGCCCGCCAACATGCCGTAGCCACGAATGTCGGCAACGGATTCCAGGTCCTGCAAGCCATAAACCGCATCGAGGAAATAATCGCTCATGTCGGCGGCGCGCTGGAACAGGTTTTCTTTTTGGTAGATATCGAGCGTCGCCAGGGCGGCTGCGCAGGATGCCGGGTTGCCCGAATAGGTGTAGCCGTGGAAAAATTCGACCGCCCCGTCCGGTGCCCCGTCGACAATGGTGTCATAGATCTCATCCTTGACCGCGACCGCGCCCATGGGCAGCACGCCGTTGGTCAGGGCTTTCGCCATGGTCATGATATCGGGAGTGACGCCAAAGGCATCGGCGGCAAACGGCACACCCAAACGACCGAATCCGCAGATCACTTCATCGAACACCAACAAAATTCCATAGGTGTCGCAAATGTCCCGCAACCGTTCCAGATAGCCCTTCGGTGGCACCAGGCAGCCGGTCGACCCGGCAATCGGTTCGACGAAACAGGCGGCGATGTTCTGGCCCCCGAGTAACTGGGCGAAGCGTTCCAGATCGTCGGCCAGGTCGGCCCCGAATTCCGGTTGTCCTCTTGTAAAGCGGGCATCGGCCGACCAGGTGTGGCGCATGTGGACCACACCCGGCATGACGGAACCGAAAATTTCCCGGTTTTTCATCAGGCCCGACAGGGACGTTCCGCCAATATTGACCCCATGATAGGCCCGTTCGCGGGAAACGAATTTGGTGCGATGGCCTTGGCCACGGGCGCTGTGATAGGCCATGGCGATTTTCAGGGCGGTATCGATGCTTTCCGATCCGGAATTGGTGAAGAACACATGATTGATGTCGTCCGGGGTCAGGGCGGCGACCCGGCGGGCGAGTTCGAAGGATGGCGGCGAGCCAATCTGAAAATGCGGGCTGTAGTCGATTTCCATCAGTTGTTTGGCCACCGCATCGGCTATTTCCTGGCGGCCATGCCCGGCGGCGCAACAGAACAGGCCCGAGGCCCCGTCGATCACCTTGTTGCCATTATGATCGGTGTAGTTGATGCCCTTGCCGTGCACCACCAGGCGTGGTTCGGCCTTGAAATCCCGGTTGGCGGTAAACGGCATCCAGTGATGTTCCAGGGTGTTGGTCTGGTATTGCATAAGGGTAGCCTCCCGTTGAAATGATCATAGCGGTGGCTTGCCCGCCAAGGTTAAACAACGTAGGCTTTCGCCCACTTTCGCCCTAGTGCCAATTCCCGCGTTTTGATTAGGCCAGCTTCGTGCGCGATTCGCTATTTCACCTCAGTCGCAAGCCCCAAGTCAGCATCCAGTCGCAAATTCGGCAAATGCTGGTATCGGCCATTCTTGGTGGTCAGTTGCCATCGGGAGAACCCTTGCCGTCGTGCCGCAAAATGGCCAAAACCCTGAAAGTTTCCCGCAACACCGTGGTGCTGGCCTATGCCGGACTGATCGATGATGGCTACCTTAAATCCCGCGAACGCAGCGGCTTTTATGTGGACCCGGAAATTCTCGAAGGCCGCGCTTTTGCCAATGCCGCCCCGGCACTGTCGAGCGATCACGGCCCCGACTGGACGGCCCTGTTGCGCACCCGCCCTTCGGCCCTGCGTCACAGCGAAAAACCGGCCGACTGGATGTCCTACCCTTATCCGTTTATTTATGGTCAGGTCGATCCGGCCCTGTTCCCCATCGCCGCCTGGCGGGAATGCACCCGGCAGGCGCTGGGCACAAAAGGCCTGGCCGCCTGGACCGCCGACACCCTGGGGGCCGATGATCCGGTGCTGATCGAGCAAATCCGCACCCGGTTGCTGCCCCGGCGGGGAATTCTCGCCAACGGCGATCAGATCCTGATCACGCTCGGGGCCCAGAATGCCTTGTCCCTGCTGGCCGAACTGCTGGTCGACGGGGACACGACCGTGGCCATGGAAGACCCCGGTTACCCCGATATGCGCAATATCTTTCTACTGAAAACATCCCGTTTGAAACCGATCCCGGTGGATCAGGACGGCCTGCCCGTGGACCAGCGCCTGGACAATTGCGACCTGGTTTACGTCACCCCCAGCCACCAGCATCCGACCACGGCGACGATGCCCTTAAATCGCCGCCAGGCCTTGCTGGAACGGGCGGCAACGAAAAATTTCCTGATTATCGAAGACGATTACGAGCCGGAAGCCAACTACGTGGGCGAACCCACCCCGGCGCTCAAATCCCTCGATAACGGCGGCCGGGTGATCTACATCGGCAGCCTGTCGAAATCCCTGTTTCCGGGCCTGCGCATGGGCTACCTGGTAGGTCCGAAGGAACTGATCGCCGAGGCCCAGGCCCTGCGCCAGTTGATGATCCGCCACCCGCCGACCAACAACCAGCGCACCACCGCCCTGTTCCTGTCGCTCGGCCACCACGACACCATGGTTCATCGGCTGCACCGGGCTTACCGGGAACGGTGGGAAGTGATGGGCCGGGCGCTGTCCACTTATTTGCCCGATTCGACCCGTGCGCCAACCTTCGGCGGCACCAGTTACTGGGTTCGCGGGCCGGAAAACCTGGACGCCACCAAACTGGCCATCGCCGCCATGAACGAAGGCGTGGTGATCGAACCCGGCGGCATAAACTTCGCCGCAAAGAAAGCCCCGCAGAACTTTTTACGGCTGGGATTTTCATCCCTGCCGCTGGAAAAGATAGAGCCCGGTATCAAGCTGCTGGCTAATCTTATCCACCAACAATAGGCAGGGGTTTTTTTGCCCCTGCGGGCGGTCGTCTTCGCCTCCCTTGCCAGGCCTCTGGAAGTCCGACTGTATATGAGAAGCAGGAGTTCGATCCTGCAAGGCTGGTTCCTGTTGCCATATTTAGTCAGACTTCCAGAGGCCTGGCAAGCGCGACGAGCGCGCCCGCAGGGGCAAGTATACAACGACCTAACGCCAGGCCGTTCTCAAGACTGCCAGATGGCAGATTAATCAGGACTGTGCGCGCCGCCTGGCGGGTTTTCGGACCAATCTGGCCATCAATTTTCAATTTATCAAACAGCGATGGCGTCGCCCTGCCTTTAATCATGTTAAGCCCGGATTGAAAATCTCTGGCGGTCTTGATGCCGTTGTCATCGCTATTGCCTGTCGCCAGTTTATGGCCAAACCTGGCCATGGCCTGACCAACTGTTTTACCCGATGTCGCCCTGGCCGGAGCCGGTTGTTCCATGGTTTGTATTTTTGCACGGGGCGGAATTGTCCGCCCGGCTCCGTCGGTCTGTACCGGGCCGGTGCCATAGACCCCGTCGAAGTGCTCTTTTTCAAGGCGCACCAGGCGGTCTTTTTGCGGTCCTTCGGGCAAATCCACGCGCTCCGCCATGACCTGTCGAACTTCCGATTTGGTCAGATCGGCGCCTGGCTTCAGGCTGATCTCGGCCATCGGCCCATCGTCCCGGCCCATATCGGCGGCAAGTTTCACCCGGTCTTCGGATAAATCCGTTTTTTTCTCGTCAAACAACCCTTCCTTGCGACCGGTCTTGTCCTGATAGTCAGAGACCTCGTTAGCGCGATCTTCGACCAGTTTGTCGTAGGCTTTCCTTTCGTCCTCGCTGAACGATTTCGTCATAAACCTGGCCTCGGCAACTCGGCGTTTGGCCAGGCCCTTGTTTTTTTCCTCGTTGGACCGGTACATCATCTCGAACGCCGCCTCGGCCCGGTCACCGGTCATTAGCGCCGTCGCCGTTTTGGGCATTTTCGCGTTGGCCCCGGCGTTGTATTTGAACGACGCCATCCCGACCATTTCTTCGGAATTCTCGAACTGCGACCTGATCGCGCTGATCTGGCGGGGCGACTTGCCCTGTTCCCGCGCCGCCACCTCGATATCATTCAGAACGGATTCCTTGGCCCGGCCTAAATCTCCCAGTGCGACTCGCTTCATGCCTTCGGAATTAGCCTTGAAGGAAAATTTGTTGTTACCGCTGTCAATATTTTGGTCATTAAATTGTGGAATCAATTCTTTGGCCTTTTCACTGTCTCCTTTGTTCAAGGCGACAACAGATGAATCGAGGCGCTTTTTCTCTTCCGTTGTCAGCGCTAACTTCGGATTTCCCGTAGCGGTCCGTAATCTTTCGATAAACCGTTCATGCAGGGCGTATTTGCCATTCGATCCTTTGACAACCAGGGCCGTGCCATAACCGATGGTCGGGATTCCCTTGGAGTCGGAATAAATTCGGTCAACCTTATTTTCTGAATTTTCGAGATGTTCAAACATTTTTGAATCAAATTTATCGCGAGGCAAAACATTGATGATGATTGGATTTGATTTGGTGGGCATTGTTAATTTCCTTTTGCTTGAAGTGTGCCGAAACCATTCCGGCACAAAAAAACCGCTCCGAAGATCGGAACGGTTGGTGAAAGGTGCTACCGAAATATAAAAAATCGGCAGATCTAAATCTAATTGAACAGGGTGCTATTCAGGTTTTTTTGGGTGATAGCCTGAACCACCACAGGAATTTCTTTTCCCTGATTTCGGGTTAATTTCGGTCTCATACCCATCGATAAATATGGTCAGGAAAGTCTTGCGATTAAAATAATTAGGGATCAACTTTATTTCAAAAAATTGGCACCCATTCAATCCGCCTCTTTTGTTAATCGATTTTGAAACTTCGTACCGCTCCGGTTCGAAAAAATAGACATTCTTTCTGGCTTTTCGATACTGGCCAAATATCCTGATCCAGGCATCCGGATCTTCTTTGTAGTCGAAAGATACGCTGTCCGGTGTCAGGTAGACATCAATCGTTTCATACCAGTTAGACGCCGAAAGGCTGTATAGCTGGTGGAACACCTCGGAAATATCGTGATCCCTTTTCTTGTATTTCCGGCCCGGTCGGTCGGCCAGCGGGATCAGGTGCGTCTCTGCCAGAATGACCGGTCCCGGCTCTTCTTTTTCATTGTCCCCGATCCCGGCCCAAACCGGTTGGGCCATCAGCAGCAACGCCAGAAATCCACCCCCCCAAAACCGCACGCAGCCTCCTCCCGGTATTCACACAGACCGTCACCAAGACGCAGTTGTGCCCCTTCGTTAAAACCGACCCTGGCATAGATGTCTGACAAGGTCAATATTTTTCGAACATAACATGAACATTAAAGTTAATATAACAAGGCCGGCGTGATTAGTTTGGTGCAAACGGCGGCGCATGAACTCGGCGGCAGCGGAGTTCGCGTAACGGATGAATCCAGTCGCTTTTTCTCTTCCGTCGTAAGCGCCAGCTTCGGGTTTCCCGTGGCGGTTTTCAGTCTTTCTTCAAACCGCTCGTGCAGGGCGTATTTGCCGTTCGCTCCCTTGACAACCAGGGCGGTGCCATAACCGATGGTCGGAATGCCCTTGGGATCGGAATAGATGCGCTTGGCATCGCCTTCTGACTTGTCCAGAAGTTTAAATATTTTTGTTTCAAATTGATCACGGGGTAGGACATTGATGATGACTGGTTTTGATTTGATTGGCATGTCAGTCTCCTTTGGTAAACATGAGCCGAAATCATTCCGGCACAAAAAAAACCGCTCCAATGATCGGAGCGGTTGGTGAAAATTACTGTCGAATTCCATAAATCGGCAATTCGAACTCTAATTGAACAGGTCGTTATTCAGGTTCTTTCAGGTGATAGCTGGAACCACCACAGAAATCTCTCTTCCCGGTTTTCGGATTTATTTCAGTCTCATACTTTTCGAAATGCAGATCCAGGCTGTACCTACCGTGAAAATATTCAGGATATATCTCAATTTCAAAAAATTGGCATGTGACCAATCCGCCGTTTTTGTTAACCGATTTTGAGGCTTCATACCGCTCCGGCTCAAAGAAGTAGACATTCTTTCTGGCTTTCCGATACCGGCCAAATATCCTGATCCAGAGTTCCGGCTCATTTTTGTAGTCGAAAGATATGCTGTCCGGTGTCAGGTAGACATCAATCGTTTCGTATCGGCTAAATACCGAAAGGCTGTACAATTGGTGGAACACCTCGGAAATATCGTGATCCCTTTTCTTGTATTTCCGGCCCGGTCGGTCGGCCAGCGGGATCAGGTGCGTCTCTGCCAGAATGACCGGTCCCGGCTCTTCTTTTTCATTGTCCCCGATCCCGGCCCAAACCGGTTGGGCCATCAGCAGCAACGCCAGAAATCCACCCCCCCAAAACCGCACGCAGCCTCCTCCCGGTATTCACACAGACCGTCACCAAGACGCAGTTGTGCCCCTTCGTTAAAACCGACCCTGGCATAGATGTCTGACAAGGTCAATATTTTTCGAACATAACATGAACATATATGTTCATATAGCAAGGCCTGAGTGATCAGCCTGGTGCAAACGGCTGTAAAGACAGCGAAGACAAGATCGGCCAGCTCAACCCTCTCGCGCGCCCCGGCCACTCCGCCGAAATCGCCCACATGGCCTTGTTCCTGGTCAGCGACGAGGCCTCGTACGTCAATGGCCAGTCGATCCCCGTAGACGACAGTTTTTGGAGTGTCGATACCAGTTTCTGATCTGGCACAATTAAATCCGGCCATCTGGCCCTATGCCATAACCTGACAGGCTCCTATCACTCCTGTATAATCTCTTTTGGAGGACGGATGATGTTGGTCGGTATCCCCAGGGAAATCAAGAATCACGAATACCGGGTCGGCCTGACGCCGGGCAGTGTGCATGAACTCGTCCACCATGGCCATCAGGTGGTGGTGCAAACCGGTGCCGGGCTGGGCATCGGCCTGGACGACGGGGCCTATGAAGCGGTCGGGGCGAAAATTCTCGCGCGCCCAATAGGCTTTGAGGCGTTCCAGAATCTCCCCCATCTCCGGCCCCGGCGCGATGCCGGCTGCCGCCAGGTCGGTGCCGGTCAAGGGGAATTGCGGCGCGCTCCAGCCGTTTGCCAGCGCCAGAAGGGCCTGCCAATCGGTCGCTGAGGCGGCGTCACCGCTGGCGGCCCAGTTGAACAGCACACAATCCTCAAAAGCGCGGGCACC
>ENA-ORDP01001491-ORDP01001491.1-marine-sediment-metagenome-genome-assembly--contig:-NODE-1491-length-12736-cov-3.983440_pt1 | contig 12736 bp, 10 predicted proteins | sample MGYA00248627_ERZ508539 | MGnify/ENA primary metagenome ERZ508539 (study PRJEB26208, sample SAMN05571518) | marine sediment metagenome | biome: deep sea; feature: Hydrothermal vent; material...
CTCCGCCGTCGTCCCGAAATACCGCCCCAGGCGAAGCGCCGTGTCGGTGGTGACAGCACGGCGCCCGCGGACAATGTCGTTGGCCCGAGAGCGGGGAACCTTGATGGAATTGGCGAGTTCGTAGACGCTGAGGCCCATGGGCTCCAGGAACTCATCGCGCAGGATTTCACCGGGATGCACCGGCGGCAATCGGCGCCCGGTGACGATGTCGGAAAAGTCCACCTGACGGTTGTCGATGTCTTCACGCTTGATGGTCATTGGTTCACTCCTCAATGGTAGTCGGCGATCTCGATTTCCCGGGCTTCGCCATCGCGCCATGCAAAACAGATACGCCATTGCTCGTTAACGCGGATGCTGTGCTGTCCCTTCCGATCACCGCGCAATGCCTCCAGGCGATTACCGGGGGGAATTCGCAGATCGTCGAGCCGCGAAGCCGCGTCGACTGCCAGAATCTTCGCCCGAGCCCGCTTCTGAATTTGAGTTGGCAGGCCGCGAACGACATAGCCGGCGAAGATAGCTGCGGTTCGTTTGTCGGCAAAGCTCTTGATCACGGCAAAGCGTACCGTAAAACGGTACGTAATGTCAACCGCAACGTTCCGCGATACGGTACGGTTTGAAATCAGTCGCCATAAAGGCCATTAAAAGTGCCCCGTTTGCGTTTATCGGTCATGGCGGGCTCGCTCCTTAACTGTGCATATCACGAGCGGAGATAACGCGAATACTGGTGTTCTCCTCCCGAAGCGTGAACGCCACATGCGCCATGTCCATTCACGCGATATGATGAGTAACCACCCGAAAACCCCTTACGTTCCGTTTTATTCGTCGAAAAGCCGAAAAAAAGTATAATAACAAAACCAGGACAGAATACCCGGTCGGCCGACGGACGGAACCTACTGAATCAATAAAGGGAACAGGTATCGAGATGAACCCCCAAACGAAAGCCGAGCGGATCGCGCCCGAATTCGAGCACTTCCAGGATCCGCGCAAGGTCTTCCACCACACTGACCGCATCAATGATTTACGCACCCGCGGCGACACCCGCCCTGTCCACATGACCATTGGGCTGACCAACTACTGCAACCACAAATGCCCCTGGTGCTACATCAACTGGCACCAGGCCGGTCGAACCAGCGAGCGCTCGGGAGCCGGCGACCGCTCCCGGAAGGCGGTCAACGCCGACGACAGACTGATCGAGGCGGTGGGCGAGGCCGCCGAAATGGGACTCAAGGCGGTGACCATAGTCGGTGACGGCGAACCGACCCTGCACCCGCGCTTCACCGAGTACTTGCAAAAGCTTTTCGCCATCGGCGTCGACATCGGCATCTTCACCAACATGAGCACTGAAAATTCCGATGTCCTGGAGGCCCTGGTCGAGCACTGTTTCTTCGTCCGCGCCAGCATTGACGCCGCCTCGGCGGAAGTCCACGAGAAGACTCACGGCGCCGGCGGCTTCGATGGCGTCATCGCCAATCTGGCCCGGGTGATCGCGCTGCGCGGCGAAGCCAGACGGCCGATAATCGGCGTCCAGTTCGTCACCAACCACTGGAACGCATGGCAGCTTCCCGCCGCCGCCCGTTTCTACCGCGAACTCGGCGCCGACTACATGACCATCAAGCCTGCCTACAAGAACGTCCTCAACCCGGCCCATCCGGAGAACGAACTGAACCAGGAGGAGACCTTCCGGCTGATGCGCCGGGCGCGGGCGGAATCGAACGGCCGTTTCAGAGTTTACGCCAAGTTCCCCCAGTTCAAAGAGGTGGTCGCTCACAAGACCAACGACGGGCGCTACTATAAGCGCTGCCACGCCACCCCGCTCGCGCCCTACCTGGACGAGGACGGCAGCGTCGAGATGTGCGGCAACCTGAAGGGCCACGGCTTCACCATGGGCAATGTCAACGACCTGTCGTTCCGCGAAATTTGGCAATCCGAAAGACGCAAGGACTGTCTGGCCCGCATCGACCTCCACCAATGCCCGGCGGGCTGCAAGCTCGATCCCGTCAACAAGGTTCTCTGGGACTCCTTTCATCCCGACGAGGACGAAGTGCATCCCAATTTCGTGTGATCCATGCTCGTCGTCGGCATCCACAACACAGGCATCATCAGCACCGCGGCTTTCGTCGCCGACGGCAAGCTGGTTTACGGCGCCGCCGAGGAAAGGCTGAGCCGTCGGAAGCATTCCAAGTACTTTCCCCACCGGGTGATCGAAGCCGGCCTGAAGTTTCTCCACGCGACTCACGCCGACGTCGACGTCTACGCCATCGGCTGGAACCCGGCCCTCAACATCGCCGAACGCACCAGGGCGGGATTCTCGGAATGGCCTGCATATCCGGGTGAGCGTTTCTATTCCAACCCCAACCAGATCCTGCCCCTCCTGGGGCTTGACGGGCTGGTCGCCACCGAGCAGTCCTTCCTGGGCGCCGACGGCGGCAAGGCCAATTTCACTTATGTCGACCACCACCTCAGCCACTGTGTTAACGCCTACCTGCTTTCCGGTTTTGACGAGGCGGCGATCCTCAGTTGCGACGGCTATGGCGAAAAGGCTAGCACGGTCTGGGCGATCGGGCGCGGCGGCGGGATCGAGAAAATCCGGCGCCTCGATTTTCCCCATTCACTGGGCTGCTTTTATTCGGCGATCACCGAATTGCTCGGCTTTCGGCCTGATCATGACGAGTGGAAGGTCATGGGGGCGGCGGCCTTCGGCGACCCGGAACCATATCGCAAGGCTATGGGGCGGCTTTTACTCGACGCGGAAGACGGAAGCTACCGGCTCGACCTTAACCTGTTTGACCATTTTAATTTCGACAGCAAGGGAATGCTGTCGAGCAGTGCCTTGGAGCTCCTGGGCGAACGGCGCGGAAAAAACGAGGAACTGACCCAGCGCCATTACGACATCGCGGCGGCGGCTCAAAAGCGCCTGGAGGAGGTTCTCCGCCGGACCCTCGTCCGGTTCCGGGAACAGACCGGCCTGGCTAATCTCTGCCTGACCGGCGGGGTGGCCATGAACTCGGTCTTCAACGGCAAAGCGGCCATCGACGGTCCATTCGACAAGATCTACGTCCCTTTTGCTCCGGACGACAGCGGCAATTCCATCGGCGCCGCCCTGTGGTGCGCCCAGCGCCATGGCGAGACGATCGACCTGGGCGATCGTCCGGTATCGCCCTTCCTGGGTTCCGAATACGGCGACGAAGAAATCAGGGAAACCCTGGACCGCTACCGCCTGGCCTACGAGAGCGTTGACGACCCGGCGCAAGTAACGGCGGAAATGCTGGCCGAGGGAAAGATCGTCGGCTGGTTCCAGGGCCGCATGGAGTTCGGCCAACGGGCCCTGGGGGGGCGCTCCATCCTCGCCGATCCGCGCGACGCCGCCACCAAGGACAAAATCAACGCGGCGGTCAAGTTCCGCGAGGCATTTCGCCCATTCGCCCCGGCGCTCGCCGCCGAGGCGGTGGCCGAGTGGTTCGAGGCCCCGGCTTCGACCAGGGCGCCCTACATGGAAATGGTTTTTCCCATCAGGGCTTCGAGGCGCAACGACATCGCCGCCGTGGTCCATGCCGATGGTACGGGCCGCCTGCAGACCGTGGAGCGGCGAACCCAGCCGTTGTTCCGCGCCGTCATCGATTCCTTCGCGGAGCGTACCGGCATACCGGTTGTGCTCAATACTTCGTTCAACCTGAGCGGCGAGCCAATCGTCGAATCTCCCTCGGATGCCGTCCGCGTCTTCATGACCTCGGGTATGGACGCCTTGGTCATCGGGCGACAGGTTCTGGCCAAGTAGGCGCCATGGCGAATATCGACATCCTCACCCTGGCCGACGAAGCGGAATGGCTGGCGCTCCTGGAACAAATTCCGGCCAGGGGTCTCGGTCACTATCCCCGCTTCGCCAGGGTCTACGAGGAGAAAGGCGACGGCTTAGCCGAGTGTTTCGTCTACAGGGAAGGCAGCCTTCTGGCCCTCTACCCCTACATCAGGCGGCCGGTCTCCCGGCTTGCCTTCATCGGTGAGCATTTCGGCGACTATTCGGATATCGTTACGCCATATTGTTACGGCGGCCATATCCACAACGCACCGGAGAACCGGGCGGCGGAGTTCGTAAAGGCCTTACGAAACGCCTTCGATGCTCATGCCCGCGAAACCGGCGTCGTCAGTGAGTTCGTCCGCTTTCACCCGCTGCTCCAGAACCAGGCCGGTTGCAAGGGGATGTTCGATCACTTCTTCCTGCACCGGGACAATATCGTCGTCGATAGCCGCCGGAACGAAGAAGCACTGTTCCGGCAATGCCGCCCCACTTTCCGCCGCTCCATCAAGAAAGCCCGGAGGAACGGCCTGGAGTTCGAAGCGGTTTCCCCTGAGGACATGGGAGAGACCTTCGCAACACTCTACGGCAAGACCATGACCAGACATAACCAGACCGGCTACCTGAACTTCGGTCCGGACTTTTTCCGCATTTTATTCCGAAACCTGAAGGCTGACTGCCGGCTGTTCGCCGTCCGCGGAGAGAAGCATGTGATTGCGGCGGCGCTGTTCTTGGAATACGGCGGGACCATGGACTATTTTCTCGGCGCCTCGGACCGGGAATTCTTCTCCCTTTTTCCAAACCACTTGATCATGCACGGCGTCACTTGCTGGGCGCACGACAGGGGGATAGAGACAGTCCACCTGGGTGGCGGCAGGAAGTCCCTTTACTTCTTCAAGAGCGGCTTCTCGAAAAAGACCGCGCCGTTTTATGTCGGCCACACGGTCCACGATCCCGACACCTACCGGGGGCTTATGGAAGAGCGCCGAAAAAAAAGTTCCGGACTGCCCCATGGCGATTCCGGTTTTTTCCCCGCCTACCGGGGAGGTCTGGAATGAGCCGGTCCCGGGACTATCCGTCGCATCTTGACGTTGACCTGAGCGGCAAGTGCAATTTGCGCTGCACCTTCTGCCATCTGTCCTACTTCGAGCCCAAGGACAGCGCGCAAATGGATTTCGGAACCTTCAAGGATTGGTTTGGCCCGCTGTTGCCGCATCTCGGCTCCATCACCCTGTTCAGCAAGTACGAACCCCTGGTCTGTCACGACTTCATCCCCATCTTCAATTTCGTCGCCGGGCACGGCATGGAAACTTACTTCTCGACCAACGGCCTGCTGATCGACGAGGCCATACTCGACGCCATCGTCGGGCGTCTTACCTACATAACGGTTTCCGTCACCGGCTTTACACCAGAGACCTACGCCAAATACATGGGATCGGACGGCCTTGCCCGGGCGCGGCGGAACCTTGCCGATCTCAACGCCCTCAAGGCGGAGCGCGACACCCCCTATCCTATCTTGCGTATCTCCACCGTGGGAATGAAGGACACCTTGGGCGAACTGGTTTCAGCCGTCGACTTCGCCGATGAATTCAAGGCCGCCGAGGGGGTCCAGGTGACGTCGCTGGCGGCCTACGTCAAGGAGATGGTGGACAAGATGCCGCTCAGCGACCCGGAACAGTTCAACAAGGCCACCGAGAAAGCGCGCCGCCATGCCGAGAAAAAGGGGGTTAAGTTCGTTCTGCAAAGCGGCGGATTGGATGATAACGCCGCCGAGACCGGCGCCATCGGCCACCGTCCCTGCGCCCTTCCCTGGCAGCGCCTGTCGGTCCAGGCCAACGGCGATGTCTTCCCCTGCTCGGTGGCCCGCCGACCGGTCGGAGACCTCAATTGCGATACCCTTGCCGAGATCTGGAGCGGCCCGGCGCTGAAGGCTTTCCGCTCCGGGGTTAACGACCCCCGGGACATGAACGAGGACTGCCGCGCCTGTGCCCATTGCCGGTACAAATCGGTTGTCGACGCCGAGAACAACGACTTCTCGGAGAGCGCGGTCCACTATGCCGGAATGACCCGCAAGACCAGAAGTTAGAGCGAGTAGCTGGCCTTTCGGTAGAGGGTGTTGACATTGGTCCTGGCCAGCAGGCGACCAAGGCCGCTGACCGTTTTGCCGTACTGCACGCGGTATTGGGCGATCAGCTCTTGCTGGGCGGAATCGTGGTAGATGCGGATGGGCCGGCTCTTGGGAAGTTCGTGGGAGAGCGGATCGTCCTCGAAGTTGCCTTCGGCCAGCGAGATGAAATCGAAGCCGAACTCGCGAATTACTTCCCGGCCGGTCTCGTGGAGCAACTCCTTGCGCAAGAGACAGTACTGGTCCAAGTCGTCAAGATAATGGGCCACCCGGTCATCAAGTAGTCCCGCCTCGTCGAGCAGTTTACCGGCGGCTCCAAAGGCTATGTCGTGCAGGACTTTCTGGTGCCAGAAAAAGATGGTGGTTTTGTACTTGTAAATCTCGCTGCTTCCCAACTCGCCGGTGATGAATTTTTCGACGACGCCGGGGCGGCGGGTGAACTCCTCCAGGTTTTCCCGCCGCATCCACAGTTTCTCGGCGTTCTCGTGAACGAAGCCCTCGTAGAGTTCGACAAGTTCATTGTCCGAGCCGGTGAGCGTATCGTGAACACGCATGGTGAAAGTCGAGGCTTTGATACCGGCCCTTTTGAGGTAGTTGATCAACTCCCTGAAAACACCGCCGTTGTAAAAAATCTCCACCGTCAGGTTATAGGTCCGGCAGTCGAGGTAATCCTGGAAGGAGAGGCCCTCGGTGCCGATGCAAATCTCCTCGGTCTCGGCGATGGGGAAGGTCTCGCCCAGGATTTCGTAGATACCGAATGAACGTGGCATGATCCGGTAGCGGGTATCCATGCCGAAGCGGCGGCGGCTCTCGGGCCTTCCCACATCGGCCCCCGGCAGCATCAGCATCTGGTACATCATCACATAGTTGATACCGGCATCGACCAAGGCGTTGACACTGTGCATATGGGCTTTCGTAGTGTCGCCAGGCATGGCCAGGATGACCTCGCTGTAACTGTTGGCGCCAAGACGCTCGGAGAATTTGCCGACCTCGATAACCTGCTCAAGCGAGATGTTCTTGCGGCGGACGTTCGCCAGCACCGTCTCGTCGGCACTCTGGATGGACGAGGTAAGAACCAGCGAGCCCTCCAGGATGCTCGCCGCCTCCATCACCCGTTCCTTGCGGTTTTTGCCTGACGAGTTGAGGACGTACTTAGGCCAACCATGGGAATTTTTCAGCGCCGCCAGCTTGCGGCAGGTCTCCAGATCCTCCTTGAACATCCCGAAGTTGGAATCGGTGATTAGCAGATCGGGGGCCTTGCCGTGCTCGGCGATGTAGTCCAGTTCGGCATGGATGCGTTCGCGATCCGCCCAGCGCACCTTGTTGAAATAGTCGTCTCCCTCCAAGCAGAAGGAACACGAAAATGGGCAGCCCCGGTTGGTTTCGAGCATCGGAATCAGAACGCCGTCGAAGAACTTGTCCATCAGCCCTTCCAGGTATGGCGAGGGGGTATCGGTCAGGTTCCGGATACGCGGTGGAGACTCGCCGCGGACCAGTTCGCCGCCCGCCAGATAGTGGATTCCCGGGATGGGGCGGCGCCCGGCCTTGATCGCCTCGGCGTTGAAGTCGGCCTCGAGCAGCGCTTCCAGGAGGCCCTGGAATGCCAGTTCGCCTTCCAGGAAGACATGGAAGTCGACGGCCGGATGCATGGCCAGGAAAGCCGCCTGCTCGCCCTCGTCGCGGGGGTAGTTGGAGCCCCCGAAAACAGTGACGGTACCTGGCGACAGCGCCTTGATGCGTTCGACAAAACGGTAGGAGAGCTGCTTGTTCCAAAGGAAGTTAGCGAAGCCGGCGACGTCCGGCATGGATTCCGCGAGCCTTTGGTTCAGGTCGTCGGGATAGCGGTAGAGCTCGACCTCCAATCGCTCGCCGAAGACCTTCCTTGCATGGGCGGCGACGACGCCGACACCGAGCGGAAATGTGTTGGCTGCAACCATCTGGCCTGTATGAGTGAGGTCGGATAGGACTATGGAAAAAGCCCGTTCGTCACGCTTCATGCCGTTCTGGCTCCAGCAGGTTCAAAGATCGCCGAAAGCGGCGAATTCTTTACCGCCAGGGTCTATATTTACCACATTGTGTAAATAAACGGTGAAATTTCGTCGTTTTTCAGCCGCTCCTTGCGGGCCTCGACGGCCAGCCCGACAAGGTATGACGAGGCTACGGTGAGGAAAAGGGCGAGCAACCACAAGCCCTCCGAGCGGGCCTCGTCGCGTATGCGGTGGACGCGCGCCCGTTCCTCGGCGAGCATGTCGGCCTTGCCGCTCATCGCTCCTCCTCCCTATCCTTCAACAACGGAAAAACCTTGTCGACGAAGTGGTCCAGGTAGAAACCGGCAATCCGGTCCTGGCCTTTCGGGGCCGGGTGGACGGAGTCCCAGAACAACCATTCGTCCTCGCCGATGTCCGAGAACAGTCGGTGGTGGTTGACGAAGGCCCCAGCCAGATCGTCGGGGATATTAGAGCAGAGCATCTCGTAGAGCGCCGGGTACTTCTCGTAGACGTCGTTTTCCTGCGGCGGACGTCTGGCCTCGATGCCCGTTTCCATAGGCGCCATGGCCCGACGGCTAAAGATCATCGGTTGAAGGCCCCAGACGAAAATCGCGCCGACGGCCCGGGCGAGGTCACGGAACTGCCGGATGCGGGCAACGTAGGCCCTTAGGTTCACGGCCGGCGGATTCTTCGAGGACATGGGCTCGCCGGCCTTCGGATAGACCCCCGGCCGGTCCGCCGAATCGTGGAGTATCCTGGCCCAGCTTTCCAGCGGCTGCTGATAGGTGATGTGGTGGGTCTCCAGCAACCAGGGGTCGGAGAGCTGGCCGTTGTACAGGTCGTTGGCGCCGCTGTGACTGATCACCACGTCGAAGGGAACCTGGTGGCCAAACAGAATGAAGTGGAATATTTCGTTCATAACCACGTGGCCGGGACCGGCGAAGTTGAGCACCGTGAAGGTCCAGGGAAGTCCCTTTTCCTTGGCCTGGGCGTTAAGTTTTTCATCCAGCCGCGCCGTCCAGACCTGATGGTGCAGGCAGTCCCATCCCCAGGCGGCCGAACCCCCGTAGCAGGCGATTACCTTGTGGCCGGGGTCGCGTTCGGCGAGGGCGAGGTAATCGTGGTCGATCCGGTGGCCGATTTCGTTGATCGGACCGTAGGCGGGCTCCCGGTAAAGGTAGGACCAGGGGAAGTAATAATGGGCATGGGCGGCTAGCGAATCGCGCGGGCCAAGGCGGTTGAATACATGGGCCTCGCGCACCGGGTCGTCGCGCTCGTCGGTCGCCCGCTTGAGGGGGCGCACGGCGCCGGTGCTCTCCAGGATGTAAGACCGTTCCGGCAACGAAAAGGGTAAGGCAGCCATGGCATATGGCATGTTCACCTGAATGAGCAACGCTTCGTCAAAGGCGACGAGGCAATTGCCGTCGATGGGGGTCAATTCGATTCCATCGATATGCGACTGGTAATAGCTCAGTGTCTTCGGGAAGGCGAAGAAACGCATGGAAACGTCGTCCCGTCGCCGGTAGCGCGCCTGCACCGCCTCCATGATCTGCCGGAACAAGATCGGGGGCGCTTCATTGGGCGGAAAAACGATGGCGGCCTTCATAACGTCAGTTTCCTGCCGACCATCATGTCGCCTAGGGCCAACCCGTCGAGACCGCCATAAATATAGGATCGTAGAGCATCGGCGGGAGTCTCGGCCAACGGTTCCTTACCCAGGGCCAATGGCGCGTTGAGCAGGGCGGGAAGGCCCGTTCGTTCCCTGAAGGCGATGAGCAGGGCATGGAACAATGGATCGTCTTTCCGGTCAACGGCATGACAACGCATGGCTCGGCCACACTCTAGCCCCTTCAATTGACCGGCGTGCAACGGATGGGCGGCCAAGGCGTGACGCTCCGCCCATCCCGGCGAGGCTATGTCGAAAACTTCATGGGCCGTTTCCAATGTAACGGAAAGGGCTAGCCGTCGGGGGGCGTCGTTCCACTTCAACTTTTCGGCAAGGGTTCGCGCCGCTTCAGGCATGGACGGGTCGATGAGGGCGCAGCGGGCGTTTGGAGCAATCTCGCTCCACGGCGCCGGTCCCTGGAACCAGCCGATGGCCTTGCCGCCGGCGAGGCACCCGGCGACGGCCCCGGCAAGTTCCCGGGCGCCATCATGGCGGGCTTCGATCGCCATTCCGCTCTGTTTGACGGCCTTGCCTATATCGTCGTTATCAAGCGTCCTGGCGGGGGGAGTCGGGACGGGAAGGCGCGAAGCCGGTTTTCCGGACGAGTCGCGCCGCCGCCAGAGGGCTGCGCCAATTGCGCCTCCGGCATTGCCGGGAGCCGTCGGCAGGTAAACCGGCATTCGGGCTTCGCGGACGATGCGGCCGACTACTTCCGGGTCTCGGAATGCCTTGCCGGCAAGGCAGATGCCGGCTGCTTCGGTTCTTTCGGCAGTCCGTAGAACCTGTTCCGCGAAATCCCTTCCGGGGTGGCCGACGGCGATGTTTTTCAGGCCGTCGTCCGCCCCTTTGAAAACCGACATCCGCATATCGTTCCGGGGGCCATCGACGACGATGACGCAAGCCCGCTCGAAAGGCGAGGTCTGAAAGGAGGCGGCGGCCAGGGCGTCGGGCCGGGGCGCGTAAGAAACCAGACGCTCGTCCACTTCCAAGGTCTCCGCTATTCGGGAACGGACTTCGAAGAGGCGGTCGCCCAACCAGCCCTTCAAGGTCGCGCGGAAGCTACCGCCATGACGTTTTAATATCCTCAACCGGCCCCTGAGGATCCGGTCAAAGCGGACCAGGGGATTACCGAAGAACGCCACTGCATCGATATCGCCGGCGGAAAGTCCGCCCTGCTTAAGGCAGTAGTCAATGGCATTTTTCGGCAAGGACGGGTCGTGGCTTATTCGGGACAGGCGTTCCTCCTGGATCGCCGCCACCGGGATGCCGTCGATCAGCAGGGCGGCGGAGGCGTCAGTGTCGTCGAAAGTTAATCCGAGGATGTTCATGTCCGCTTTTGATCAGGCGTCGCCGTGGCCGGGTAAGTACTATCGAGCATCGGTCATCGCTTTTTCAGCCTCGGAGGAATTCATTCTACCATTATACGCTATCACGCGAAACGCACCCGCTAGATGAATTCAGCCGTCAAAAATCCATCAATCGATAGCTGTTGCGGCCGATTGGGAATGTTCATATAGTCGTCCAATGGCCGAATCAGAGACAGCCATGCCGCCGCTTTCGGATGCGTATGTGGAAGCTTGCTATCAAATCGTCTTCGCCAAGGAGACCGCCCCTTACGGCGGATACGAGGCCGTCGAAGCCTTCATCCGGGAGTTGATCGATCAGGCAACCCCCGAAGAGCGGGAGATCATCTTCAAGTCCATCCTGCCGGTTCTCAACGCCAGCCGGGATCCCGACGTTATCAATAACATCATTAAGAAGCTGGGCGCCATTGGCGCCCGCCGCCTGCTTGAACGCCACGACCAGCGGCTCATGGATACCACTTTCGCGCCTTTCATCGAGGCGGTCAGGGGAGCCGACAAGTGCGTGGTCTTCGTGGCCCATACGCCGCTTTTTGTCATACTGCGCGAGGCCATGTATCTGAAGCGCAACGGGTATTCCGTCTACCTGGCTTCCGTCTGGGCGGTGCCGGAGTTCATACAAGAGGTCTTCGATAACCACTTCGACGGCGTTGTCTATACATTCGGCAGCTTCCGGATTATGCGCCGGATGCTGGCCGCCCTGGAGCCCGATATCTTCCACGTCCAGTGCTGGATGTGGTTCTATTTCCTGGGCCGGATGGCTATCGAGGCCAAGGGGCAAGCGATGGTGGTCTGCGAGTTCTTTGACATCACCTCGCTCTATGCCGAGCGCGAGGTGCTGTGCCGGCATTGGAAACCCGCCTCGGTGGATTTCGACTTCGCCATGGAGCGTTTCATCCTGCACCATGCCGACGCGGTAGTTCACCGTTTTCCGGCCGATGTGATCGGTGAATGGAAGGATTTCCACGGAGCTCGTATAGCCGACCTGGAGATGCACCCCTTTGCCTGCCCGGAATTCGTTTCCTACAAAGACGACAAGCCTCCCCGCCGGGGCAACGAGATACGTCTGGTCTACGCCGGCACCGTGGTTCCGGAGAACAAAAGTTATCCCATCGAGTTGTTCCCGGAGGCGCGGCGCTTGCAGGCCATCCGCTCCATGCTTGAGCAGGGGATGGAGGTCTACGTCTTCCCGACGCCCTATAGCCCGGTTAATGAGACGGACGAGGAATACGCCGCCTATTTCGAAATGTTAAAACGGAACCCTGGCCTCCATTTTCTCGACAGCGTGCCGCCGGACAAGCTGGCCGAGACTATCTCGGTTTACGACTACGGTATCTTGCTGTCCGACATCGACCTCGACCTGATCAAGGTCAAGGACGCGCTGATGCGGGGCGCCGTCGGAACCAAGCTGTTCGCCTACCTGGAAGCCGGCCTGCCGGTCCTGGTCAACGCCGAATACCGGGAAATGGCCCGCATCGTCACTGAGCACGGCGTCGGCATGGCCGTCAAATCTTCGGAAATCCCGCGCTTGAGGGAAATCCTTGAAGGCTATGATTATGAAAAAGCAGTTGTGAACATCCGCCGTTACAACGAGGAGCATGGCATGGATAAAGCCATTCATAGCCTCATCGCCCTCTATGACGGCGCCTTGAAAGAAAAAGTTTCGTAACAAAAGTTAATGACTGAACGCATGTATTTCTATTAGGAACGGACTGGTTATAGGCCTCGCCGCCGCTTGTGGGGTAGGATAAGCTCCACCCCCGGGAGCCAGTCATGCTGATCGACGTTTTTTTCGACCCCATC
>ENA-ORDP01001492-ORDP01001492.1-marine-sediment-metagenome-genome-assembly--contig:-NODE-1492-length-12729-cov-35.759271_pt1 | contig 12729 bp, 13 predicted proteins | sample MGYA00248627_ERZ508539 | MGnify/ENA primary metagenome ERZ508539 (study PRJEB26208, sample SAMN05571518) | marine sediment metagenome | biome: deep sea; feature: Hydrothermal vent; material...
TGTTAATCCAGGCGGGCAACGCAGGACAGTATTCAGACGTATAGTCACCCTCCCATTGCCCTTGCTGCGCCAGCCGGCGGACACAGGCTTGCAGGTCATCGCTGCCCGGGCATTCAACCTCTGATAACCCGCTGTTATCCCAACCTGCACCGAGTTCCATTACGCAGCCTTCTTTCCAGCGAAATCGCCTGACCGGCAACGCATCCGCGACCTCGTTGCCAAATACTACTCCGGCAAACAGCTGTGTCGGAAGCGCATCCAGCCATTCAACCCTTGCTGCGATTTCGGGCAGCCTGCGATGCACTGTTTCCGTCTGCAAGGCGCGCATGGCAGCGCTGCGCTCGAGGATATAATACCGCTCCGGTAATGCATCAAGATCCCGCAGCGCGCTGAGCAGGTCCACCGCAAGCACGCCACTCCCGGCACCCAGCTCCATCACCACACCCTTCCCGAGCGACTCCAGCACCGATGCGATACACTGCGCCAGACAACGTGCAAACAGTGCGCCGGACTCCGGCGCTGTAATAAAATCACCTTGCTCGCCAAACGGTGTCAGGCCATTGCTGTAATAACCCAGCCCGGGTTTATACAGGGCAGTTTCCATGAACTCATCAAAAGGCATGCAGCCATCGCTTTGCTCAATACGCGTCCGGAGCTCTTTCAACAGCGTATCGCTGACGGCGCGGGCTTCAGCACCAGGGGTTGGTAATGATGCGGACAAAGTCAATGTACGCATGAGTACCGGAGAAGTTATTTTTCCAGCGGCCACATAGGCTGGGCAGTCGGATCGAATGCATCCCAGGTCATGGCAAAGCTGAAACCGGTAACAGGATGTTTCATTTCACCGGCAATTTCAGCCAGTGGCTGGAGCACAAAGGCATATTCCAGAATCTCCGGCCTTGGCAACTTTAAATGAGACTCGTCCAGGACCAGATCGTCGCAGAGCAACAGATCCAGATCCAGGGTACGGCTGCTGAATTTACCAACACTGCGATCCCGACCGTGCTCATCTTCAATACGGTTCAACACTTTCAGAACCTGCTGCGGCGTCTGGTCAGTTTCGAATGCGACGACCAGGTTATAGAAGGCGTCGCCATCGAAACCAACCGCCTTGGCTTCGAAAATCCTCGACTGCTGCAAATCGCCATACTCATTGGCCAACTGGTCCAGTGCGCTGGGAACATTGCGCTCACGATCTATGTTACTTCCGACGCTGACATACACCTTCACCATCTGTTCAACTCCCTGCTGTGCCCCGTTCAATAATAACCCCCACTCCCCTGGCACCACGTACAGCACTACCCTTGTTTAACACCAGACGCACCCATGACACCGAAAATTCCTCACGCACCAGATCCACAATCCGTTCCGCCAGTGTCTCAACCAGCTGGAAACTGCTTTCCTCGACGAACGTGATAACCCGCTTGGCGACGGCTTTGTAGTTCAGCGTGTCCTCGATCTGATCGCTGGCTGCCGCTTTGGCAATATCCGTAGCCATCTCCAGATCGATGTGCAGGGTTTGCCTGATTGCGCGTTCCCAGTCGTAGATACCGATCACCGTATCAATACGGAGATCGCGTATGAAAATAATGTCCATGCTGCTCTATTCAATGCTGTAAACAGTCGGGCAACTATATACAGATTACCGGACACCCTCCAGTAATACGACGTTCCGGGTGCGCTTGACCGGACAACGCTAAAGCTTTCCAATAGCCGCCATGACCATGAACCTGCTCCTGATTGCGGCCGGCTACCTGCTCGGCTCACTGTCCTCAGCCATCATTATCTGTCACCTGCTGGGGCTGCCCGATCCGCGCGGCCAGGGTTCCGGCAACCCGGGCGCAACCAACGTTTTACGCATCGGCGGCAAAAAAGCGGCGGCTGCCACCCTGATCGGCGACATGCTCAAAGGCCTGATCCCGGTCCTGATTGCCAAACTGCTGGGTGCCGACCTCGCCATCCAGGCCGCCGTCGCCGTCGCTGCTTTCCTCGGTCACCTCTACCCCCTGTTCTTCGGCTTCAGGGGTGGCAAGGGCGTCGCAACCGCGCTCGGCGTCCTGCTCGGTATTCACTGGCCTGTCGGCCTGCTGACCATCGCGACCTGGCTGGTCATCGCGAAGGTCTTCAAAATCTCATCCCTCGCCGCATTGCTCGCCATCCTGGTAACGCCACTCTACGTATGGTGGTTGATCCCCAGTGAATCGCTGCTGATCGCCATACTGTTTATGGGCACACTGCTGTTCTGGCGACACCGCTCCAACATCAAGGGCCTGTTAGCCGGTACCGAAGGGAAGATAGGCGGCAAGTAATCGTCCGCACCGGTTTTCTACGCGGTAACGGCTTCCAGCTCTTCCAGAGACCAGCGTGGCCGCACTTCTATCGCCAACCCCTGCTGCTGGCCGGCACACAAGCGGCATGCCCCGGCATAGGCGATCATCGCCCCGTTATCGGTACAGAACTCCAGGCGCGGGTAGAACACCTCGCCGCCAAGCTCATCAACCAGCGCATCCAGCCCCGCGCGCAAGGCGCGGTTGGCTCCCACACCGCCCGCCACGACCAGCCGCGACACGCCGCTCTGGCGTAACGCGCGGCGACACTTGATGACCAGGGTATCGACCACCGCATCCTGGAACGCCCGGGCGATATCGGCACGCGTCTGCTCGTCACCCCCCTGCGTCTGCGAGGTCGTCAAAGCAAACGTCTTCAGGCCGCTGAAACTGAAGTCCAGACCGGGCCGATCAGTCATCGGCCGCGGGAAACGAAACCGGCCGGGGTCACCCTGCTCGGCCAGTCGGGCCAGCGCCGGTCCGCCCGGGTAACCCAGCCCTAACAATTTGGCGGTTTTATCGAACGCCTCACCGGCCGCATCGTCCAGGGTATCGCCCAGGATCCGGTAGGCACCGACACCATCCACTCGTACCAGCATGGTGTGTCCCCCGGAAACCAGCAGCGCCACAAAGGGAAATTCCGGCGCCGGCGTCTCCAGCATCGGCGCCAGCAAATGGCCTTCCATATGATGAACACCCACCGCAGGTACACCCCAGCTCCAGGCCAGGCTGCGGCCGATTGAGGCACCGACCATCAGTGCGCCAATCAGTCCCGGCCCGGCCGTATAGGCTACTCCATTGATATCACATGATTTTACATCCGATTCATCCAACACTGAACGTAGCAGGGGCAAGGCCTTGCGCACGTGGTCGCGCGACGCCAGCTCCGGCACAACGCCGCCATATTCCGCATGCAAACCGATCTGGCTGTGCAGCGCATGACCCAGCAACCCGGCTTCGGTGTCGAAAAGGGCGACACCGGTTTCGTCGCAGGAGGATTCAATTCCTAATACAAGCATGCCGTTATGGTACCGGTGCCGGCGCCGGTCTTAAACAGGTGTGGGCGGTTTCGCACCGAAATCAGCGATTTACCTTTCCGGGGCGCATTGGTACACTGCGCGCCCTTTATTTTCCTATTGACGAGGAACCGGCTTTGCCACAAGTAAAAGTACGTGAAAACGAGCCTTTTGAGGTCGCCCTGCGACGTTTCAAGCGCTCTTGCGAAAAGGCAGGCGTCCTGTCTGAAGTCCGCCGCCGTGAGTTTTACGAAAAACCCACCCAGGAACGTAAACGCAAGCAAGCGGCTGCAGTGAAGCGCCACGCCAAGAAAGTTTCGCGCGAAACCGCACGCCGTACCCGCCTGTACTAGTCTCCATACCCGTATCGTGTCCCTGAAGGACAGGCTCCAGCAGGATATGAAAGACGCCCTGCGTGGCGGCGACAAACCGCGGCTGGGCGTCATTCGGCTGATTCTGGCTGCCGTCAAACAACGCGAGGTGGACGAACGCATCGAGCTGGATGATGCGCAGATCACCACCGTGCTGGACAAAATGACCAAGCAGCGCCGGGACTCCCTCGAGCAATATGAAAAAGCCGGTCGCGACGACCTCGCCAGACAGGAAAGCTTTGAGCTGGACATCCTGAAATTCTATCTGCCGGAACAGCTGGGTGACGCCGAAATCGACGCTCTTATCGAAGAGGCCATCCAGACCACCGGTGCCGGCAGCATGAAAGACATGGGCAAGGTCATGGGCCGGCTCAAGGGCAAACTGCAGGGACGTGCCGATATGGGCGCAGTCAGCAGCAAGATCAAGGCCCGCCTCGCCGGCTGACAACCCCCGTCACAACAGCACCTGACCATAAGCTTCATGACCGGTCGCATTCCGCAAACATTTATCGACGATCTGCTCAACCGGGTCGATATCGTACAAGTCATCGAGTCACGCCTGGACCTGAAAAAGACCGGCCGTGAATACCAGGCCTGCTGCCCGTTCCACAACGAGAAAACCCCGTCCTTTACCATCAGCCCGGTCAAGCAGTTCTACCACTGCTTCGGCTGCGGCGCCCACGGCAGCGCCATCGGCTTCCTGATGGATTATGAAAACCTGGAATTCCCCGAGGCCATAGAGGAACTGGCGCATTCGGCAGGTCTGGAGATCCCGCGCGAGGCCGGGTCCGATTTCCGTCCGGACCCGCGCAAGGAAGACCACTACAGCCTGTTGCAACGCGCAGATCAGTTCTACCGCGCCCAGCTGCGCGAACACGCACAAGCCGCCAAAGCCGTGGACTACCTGAAGCAGCGCGGGTTAAGCGGCGAAATAGCGGCAACATTCTCCGTCGGCTATGCGCCGCCGGGCTGGGACTCGCTGCTGCGCCACCTGGGTTCTGATACTGAAACACGCAATGCCGCTGTCGAACTCGGCCTGCTTGTCCGCAAGGACGACGGACGATTGTATGACCGCTTCCGCGACCGCGTGATATTCCCGATTCGTGACCGTCGTGGCCGGACCATCGGCTTTGGCGGACGGGTGTTCGGTGATGAAAAACCCAAGTATATGAACAGCCCGGAAAGCCCGGTGTTCCACAAGGGGCAAGAGCTGTACGGACTGTATGAGGCGCGCAAAGCCAGCCAGAAACTTGAGCGTCTTCTGGTCGTCGAAGGCTATATGGATGTGCTCGCGCTGGCGCAGTTCGGTTTCAGCAATGCCGTCGCCACACTGGGCACCGCAACCACACCGGAGCAGCTGGAACGCCTGTACCGTACGGTGCCGGAAGTGGTGTTCTGTTTTGACGGGGATAATGCCGGGCGCCGCGCTGCCTGGCGGGCACTGGAAAACGCATTACCCATTTTACGCGACGGCAGGGAAGCGCGTTTCCTGTTCCTGCCGGAAGGCGAAGACCCCGACAGCCTGGTGCGCGATATAGGCAGAGAGGCCTTCCAGAAAAAAACTGTCGATTCTGTCCCACTTTCGAGGTTTTTCTATGCATCACTGTCTCAGCAGGTCGATACCAACAGTGTGGATGGGCGTGCCAGACTGGTTGAGCTGGCAAGACCGCTGCTACAAAAATTGCCGGATTCGGTATTCCGGGATCTGATGCTGGAGCAGCTCTCACAGGACAGCGGGCTCAACCTGAAACAACTGCGCAGCCGCGTTTTCGGTAACGCGGCCGCTGTACCGCAACACACCCCCCGGCAACGGACGCCTGGCGAAAACCGCAGCCCGGTACGTGTCGCGATACGCCTGCTGCTGGAACAGCCGGAACTTAGTGGACAAATTCAAAGTCCATGTGGTTTTGAAGACCTGGAGTTAGCGGGTACCGGGTTGCTGGTGGAACTACTTGAAATATTATGGCAGCACCCGCATCTGTCTTTAGGTGGCATTCTCGAACACTGGCGTGGCAGGCCCGAGGAAAAGCACCTGGCCAGGCTCGCGACACAGCCACTGGAAGTACCTGCGGATGGACTTGCAGAAGAGTTTCTTGGTGCAACGCAGCGCCTTTTGGAGCAACGGACGCTCCAACGCACCGAACATCTGCTTTCCCGGGAACGGGACAGAGGCCTGACGGAAACAGAGAAAACTGAGTTAAAACAGTTGCTTGTTCCACATCAGCCGATATCGGGCTGATGCAGATTGCAAACAACGGAACTGGCTAATATAGCATGCGTAGGCTACAATGGTCGTTTGACTTTTTACCGCACTATTCAAGTAACTAACGGGGACACCATCAGGTGATGAACCAGGACCAACAATCGCAACTCAAGCTGTTGATCGCAAAAGGCAAGGAACAGGGTTTTCTTACCTACGCTGAAGTCAACGATCACCTGCCGGATGACATCGTCGACCCGGAGCAGATCGAAGACATCATTGGCATGATTAACGACATGGGAATCCAGGTGCACGAAACGGCACCGGATGCGGATACCCTGAGACTTTCCAGCGACGCCGCCAACACCGACGAAGTCGCTGCGGAAGAGGCTGCTGCCGCACTGGCAACCGTCGACAGCGAGTTTGGCCGCACCACCGATCCCGTGCGCATGTACATGCGCGAAATGGGGACCGTTGAGCTGCTGACCCGCGAAGGCGAAATTGAAATTGCCAAGCGTATCGAAGACGGCCTGAACCAGGTGTATTCGGCATTGGCCAGTCACCCTGACTCTTCACGGTTGTTGCTCGCTGAATATGACAAGGTTGAATCCGGCAACGCCAGGCTTTCCGACCTGTTTACCGCTTTCATCGATCCGAATGCTGTCGACGAACCGATCCCGGTGCCGGCCGCGCAACGCAGCGCCGCCACGAACGACGACAAAAGCAATGATGACGAAGACGAAACCCCGGTGGATACCGGACCTGACCCGGAAGAAACCCGTATTTTCTTCTCCGATCTGAAGAAAATGCACGATAAATGGTTGACTGCGCTTAACAGTAAAAGCAAAAACCCGGCAAAGATCGAGAAACTGCGCAATCAGGTTGTCATGCATCTTGCGCACCTGAAACTGGCGCCTCGCATGGTCGAGTCGCTGACAACCAACCTGCGCAAAACCGTTGCGCAGATCCGCTCGCATGAACGCGTCATTATGAGTATTTGCGTGCATAAGGCACTCATGCCGCGCAAGGATTTCATTACCTCTTTTCCGGACAATGAAACTGACCTCAAGTGGCTGGACCAGCAGATAAGCAGCGGCCACAAGTATTCCCCGGTACTGGAACAGCACAAAGAAGAAATTCTGCGCGCGCAGAACCGGCTGTGCAATATTCAGAACACGTCAAGCCTGATGATCAGCGGCATCAAGGATATCAACCGCCGCATGTCGATCGGTGAAGCCAAAGCGCGGCGCGCCAAAAAGGAAATGGTGGAAGCCAACCTGCGCCTGGTGATCTCGATTGCCAAGAAGTACACCAATCGCGGCCTGCAGTTCCTCGACCTGATCCAGGAAGGCAACATCGGCCTGATGAAAGCGGTCGACAAGTTCGAATACCGGCGAGGTTACAAGTTCTCGACCTATGCTACCTGGTGGATTCGCCAGGCCATTACACGCTCGATCGCCGACCAGGCGCGCACCATCCGTATCCCGGTGCACATGATCGAGACCATCAACAAGCTCAACCGTATCTCGCGCCAGATGTTGCAGGAAGTGGGTCGTGAGCCTACGCCTGAAGAGCTGGCCGAGCGCATGGACATGCCGGAAGACAAGGTGCGCAAAGTGCTCAAGATCGCCAAAGAACCCATCTCGATGGAAACACCTATCGGTGATGACGAAGACTCGCATCTGGGTGATTTCATTGAAGACGCCACCATCGATTCACCGGTGGATTCAGCCTCGGGTGCCGGCCTGAAAGAGGCTACCCAGGGCGTGCTCTCCGGACTGACACCGCGCGAAGCCAAGGTACTGCGCATGCGCTTCGGTATCGACATGAATACCGATCACACCCTGGAAGAAGTCGGCAAACAGTTCGACGTCACCCGCGAGCGCATCCGCCAGATCGAAGCCAAAGCACTGCGCAAACTGCGTCACCCGAGCCGCTCGGAACAGCTGCGCAGCTTCCTGGAAATCGAGTAAAGCTCCCATCAAGTGCGTCACCTGCCGGTGGCGCACTTGTCTCTTCTGCAACCCTTTAACGTAACAAAAGTAGTAAAAAACCTGCTAGAATCGCTCGCTTATTGGGCCTGTAGCTCAGTTGGTTAGAGCAGGGGACTCATCACAATGGTGCGTTCACACGGAAACGTGTGAAATGAACGGGATGAATTCAGGGAAACCTTAGCAGCAAGGCTGATGGCAACCCTGAGCCAAGCCGGAAGTACACTTCCGGAAGGTGCAGAGACTACCTGGGGGCTGGACAGAACCAATCTGTCCAAGTGTCCTTAATAACAGGCTGGAGCGTCCCGCACCCTAACAACCCGGTTGAGGGTGGTGAGATAGTCCGCTCCTGGTAGAAATATCAGGGTACAGTGAATCCCTTGGTCCCAGGTTCGAGTCCTGGCGGGCCCACCATCATGTTTTTTTGAGTAAAAAAACCATCTAACACCTTGAAGGGCTAAGTGGTTTTTGCGGTTCTATAACTCTCACCACGAGCCCCGCCCATACCACGTTCCTTTGCCTTTGCCGTGCTGACTCAGATGTTTAGCCGTTACCAGAGATTGCAGATGTTTCTTGACGGTGTTGCGGTTAGCACCCGTAATTCGAACCAACTGACCAATTGTTAGTCTTCCATGTTCTTTCGCAAGCTCCAGGATCGTGACGGACAGCTCTGGAAGCTTATCAACGAGAATGCGCTCACGCTGAATTTTTGTCTCTAGCCGCTTTTTTTGTTGTTGCAGTGCACGCAGAAAATACACAACCCACGGCTGCCAGTCCGGGGCGTCGCTTCGAACAGTGCCTTGTGTACTCCTGAGAGCGAGATAATACCTCTCTTTGGTTTGCTCAATAACGCTTTCCAGTGAACTGCAAGGAACATAGGCATAGCCGCGCCGCAAGAGCAGCAGAGTTGTTAACACGCGTGATAGTCTGCCGTTTCCATCGCCTCAGCATAGCCAGCCACTTCCTGTTCATCGCGTGTTCCGAATTTCTTGATTTCCAGATTGGATAAAAGCTGTTCGACCTGCTTGTCAGAAAGCTTGCTGCCTTCGATACGCGTGGATGAGCCGATGCTCTCAATGGTGGCAACCCGGCGCAGGGCCGATAGCCGTTCCGGGGCAAGCGTACCAAGCGCCCTCCAGGCTCCCTTGAACTCATCTAGTTCGGCAATAAGAGACAACATTTCGGTCGAAATTTTCAGCGTATCGATGCTTATACTCATACCCGCATATATATCCATAAATACAAGGTTATTCAATACTTAAGCATCCAGAAAAATACCTGAAAATATCCAAAAATGCTTTTTGGAATCTGGGATGGAAGAGGCACCTGCCCATTACTCACTGAGAGGTTGTCAGCATCTGTGCCCCTGGGTAATGTTCGTTGCACTGAAATATCGGCAGACAGCAACAACATCCTGATCGAGGCATTACCAATGGCGGCAGTACTTTACTATTCCAATATGCAACATTTCACCCTGCGGGCGAACGGTAAGGATATCCTGTGTGATGGTGAGGGTTACCTGCTGGATCTGGATGCCTGGCCGGAAGATTATGTTATCGCTGCGGCCGAGCGTGGAGGGCTGGAACTCACCGATAAGCACTGGCAGGTGATTCGACTTCCATGAAGAACACGGCGTACAGGCACCGGTACGCAATATGATAAAGCACTTCAGAATGGCACCCTCGCAACCCCGACAGGCGATAAACCAAACAGCAGTTTGTTACAAAGCACGAGGGTATAGTGAGGCGCAATCCGTACTCGCTAAAAAGTGATTCACAACACCGGCAACCCGCTTGCCGAACCTATTTTTTCATCAGGAACTTTTATTAATAGACTTGTCTAACTAGTTGCTTTAAAAGTGTATGCCGCCTATAGTCGATCTAATAATGAAGTGGGGTGATCAGTGTGGGGCAGCCGTCTTGAGGATTTGCATTCTCGGGAAGTTTCATGTCTAACAGACCCAGCAATTTGCCGGATTTTGATAGACCCCCCCTTGATGAAGTCGCATTGTCGGTCCAGTTTGATCCGATTCAGAGGCTACAAACTCCGCAGATCGGGCTGTTTTGGTCCGAGTTACGTAGCGCTTTTCCTAAAACAGAACAGCACCCCCCGCTTGACCCTGTCACTGAACGGTTCGGCCCGTCACCCCGACCCAGTGTGCGTTTTGAAATTTCAAATGCTCCTCCAGCACCACGCTGCTGGTTTTTGAAAGAGGACAGCACCGAACTCATTCAGGTTCAGCAAGATCGGCTGATACACAATTGGCGCAGCCTAGATACCGGTGACTCATACCCTAGATATGAGCATGTTAGAAGGCAATTTGAATCTGAACTTGAAGCGTTCTGCAATTTTCTGAGGAGCGAAAAGATAGGTGAGTTTTCACCGAACCAATGCGAGGTAACTTACACAAACGCTATTGTTTCAGGAAAAGGGTGGGACCGTCATGGACAAATAGGGCGCCTACTAGCGCCCATTAGTATGGCTTATAGCGATGATTTCCTTGCTGAGCCTGAAAGCACTCGGTTTCAGACACAGTATGTTTTCAATGACGATGCAGGCAAGCCGCTGGGGCGATTACATATTTCTTGCCAGCCAGCATTCAAGGCATCGGATACTTCTCCGATATATCTATTGAACATGATTGCACGTGGGGCACCGAACGGAATGGAAGTGTCAGATATACTTAACTTTATCGATATGGGGCGTGAATGGATTGTGCGTGGATTTGCCTCAATAACCACCCCTGAAATGCACAAGATTTGGGAGCGTAAAGATGTCACATAACCAAGCTTTGTTGAATGACGATCGATATCTTCAAACTGAAACGTTGGGCTCGTCTTGCTGGTTATACCCGACTTCAAGTGTTGCGGCTGTTGAGTATGATCAAATGCACTGCCCTTGGCATACACAGAAAAATCAGGCGTTTTATTCTGTACCGAAGTTCGAAGCCCGTATAACAGGGGAGGTTCCTGCATGGTTGAATTACACCATAGCTAGACTTAGCACCCTGTCACAGCTGCGTAACAACTGGGACTCTTACGGTGCTTTACCAATCAGATTAACAGCCCATATGTCTGCAGCGCAGCTGTTGAGCTTAATTATGTCCGACGACATTCCTCTGCCGGATATTGTTCCAACACCATCTGGGGGAATCCAGATTGAATGGCACATGACAAATATTGATTTAGAAGTAGAAATTGCCGCGAATGGTCATTTATCAGTTTTCTTTGAAGATGCGCAGGGAGAACATGAGTCAGTCGATGATGATCTTGGCTATAATCCAAGTATCAGTGTCGGTTCTATTCCCGAAATTCTGGGGTATATTCAAGATAGATCTAACCCTTAATAGGAACCAGTGCGATAAATCGATTGATGGCAGATCCACCACCAGTCGATGACCCATCTATTACAGATGATCAGATTCTTTGGCGACGAGTTCATCCCGAACAGGTCGTTTTGGATAGAAATTTAAATCAGAAGCGCCCTACCTCTCAGGCATTTAATAATAGTTCTGGTACATCGGGAATGTCCGTAGATATTGCTGACGAAACCACAGTCCAAGATACCCTTAAAGGATATCCGGACCATTTATTAGTGGAATTTGAAGCGGGGTTGGTAAGACAGTTGAATCAAGGTGTGATTCGAGACCCTTTACCAGACAACCCTGCACACGCAGAGGTGACAGGGAAAAAGAGAAAACCCGTACAGAGAAGCTTGTACACTAATTGTCGCTGGGTAGTAGACCCCAACTAGCGTTTACTTAACACCCATGATGTATTGAATCCTGGGTCTGCTTGGGAAGCAGACCAACCAGCATTGAGGATAACTGGTGGCACATACTGAAAGCCATCAGTAAATCGTGTTTAGCGGAGCTCATAATCCCTTGGTCCCAGGTTCGAGTCCTGGCGGGCCCACCATTCTTCAGATGGCACCCTCGCGTTCAATGATCTCGCGGTAGTGCTTGTTCTGTTCCTGCTTACTATCGCCGCCGCCGAAGATCAACGCACCCGAGCTGTAGCTGGTGCCGAAGGTACCGGCAAGATTGACGGTCTGTGCCAGGCCATCGATGAATTGATGGTCCGATAATTCGGAGAGCGGGTGAATAAAGGCACTCCAGAGAATACCTTTAGCGATTGAATAACGGGCATCCAGCGCCGAATCGAAATTGGCCTGCATCAGGCGTTTCATCTTCTCGCTATCGATATCTCCGGCTTTGGCGACCGGGACGATAATGCGCATGCGGTCCGCCCGCTCATCCGTAATGACCGTTACCCGGTATTCCTGCAAGGTGAATTCCCAAAAACCCGGCCGACCACTCACTTTCTCTGCAACACGATCAATCAAGGTCTGTAAACGTTGATTGTTCATGGTTTGCTCAACGGACTCCTGTTTCCCCTTATCCTCCGCCCCGGCAATCTGGGCTGTAAACACCATCAGTGCCGCTATAAACAGATATCTCATACCGCCCCCTGTTGATACACCTCGATGCGTTAATAGTGTAGCGTATGTCCGATGTGCGTCAGGAGCAATCAATGAGCGGCCATGCTACCGCACCCTTCGGCAGTTACCCGCCAACCCCGTTGCAAAACTGGGCCCGTGCGCGTGGCCACCAACTGAAACCGGGCTGGCCGGGAAAACAAATGGGCTCGCTGTATCGACGTATTGCGGGGGCGCGCGACGGTCGTCCTTTTGATGTGGAACTGTTTGGAACTCAGCGCGCACGCCTGCATCCCTATGACAATTCGTGCGAACGACGCGTTTTTTGCACACCGCAATTCTGGGAACCTGATGAGCGCAGATTTCTTGCTGAATACATGCAATCAA
>ENA-ORDP01001493-ORDP01001493.1-marine-sediment-metagenome-genome-assembly--contig:-NODE-1493-length-12722-cov-4.792374_pt1 | contig 12722 bp, 6 predicted proteins | sample MGYA00248627_ERZ508539 | MGnify/ENA primary metagenome ERZ508539 (study PRJEB26208, sample SAMN05571518) | marine sediment metagenome | biome: deep sea; feature: Hydrothermal vent; material...
AGACGGAGGGACGGAGGGACGAAGAGACGAAGGGACGAAGAGACGAAGAGCGAGAGAGCGAAATTGCGAAGGAGCGAAGTTGCGAGAGAGCGAAGTTGGGAAGTTGCGATGGCGTGAAGGGTTTCTTCTTCAGGGAAGTTTTACGTAATGGCTTACATCGGCGTACTCACAGGCAAATCGTGTGATAGCTTATTCTGTAAAGGTTGTGCGTAAAGTGAAAGAAACAACCTGATAATTTCTTCTTCATTACCGTGAAGTGATTCTAATTTCTTCAGCATTTTTGCGATATGTTTGTCAAATACCTGTTCGGTATCCGATCCATATTGCGCGCTGAACCTGTTGCTGTGGTTCAACCTGTCCCAGGCCAGGAAGTTGTTTGTCCATAGCCGGTAGTTTTTAAAAATCTCCACATCAATCATCCCGGCCAGCCGTTGAAGGCGTTCATTGTTTCGCATATCAGGACTGAGGCTTTCCATTTCTTCATTCATGGTCTTTCCGATGGCATAGTGCACACGTCCCTTTTGTCCTACAACCCCGCCAAGAATACTTTGGAGATCTTCATCCTTACTTTTTACATAGTTTTTTTTAGAAGATACATAGAGCTCTTTCACCTTTTGAATATCACAGGGCTCCCATTCGTAAGAAACACATACAGGTCTGATATTCAAGCTTTTTATCTTCTCGCTCAGATGTCCTTTTCCGGAAAGGCTAAGCATTTTAAGTACCCCCGGATCTGTTCTGTCATCACCGTTTTTGGAACGTCCTTTTCGCTGGGCAATCCATACTGACAGGTTTTCTTCCGTGATGAGTTTGCGGATATAAGTAGAAAGTCGCTTTGAGTTAAGGAGTATCTCACGCTTTGAACCTCCTCTGAAAACGGTAATCGTACGGTTGATTTTGCCGAGGTCGGTAACAAACGGGGAAACCATCAGGTTGTCACCCCATGTGATGGCCATCAAAATATTGTAATCTTGCAACAGTGTTGCCAGAATAGAAGAGTCCAGTGTAATATCCCGATGGTTTCCGATAAGAATGTGGGGAATCTCAGGCCGCAAGGTATTGAAACCGGAAACGCTCAGGTTTTCGGCAGTGTTTTTTACAATCTCCCAAACAAGCGGGCGCATGAAATTACGCTGAAATTCAGTGATAGTTTTCGACCCTGCGGCGCGGGCAGTCATATCTTCCACTTTGTCTTCTCCAAAGACAAAAGAAAGGATACTGTGAAACTCATGTTGTTTTATAACACGCTGAATAGCCTGCTGTGCATCTTCTTCGTTGTAAGGTCTGATATTTTCGAAATCTATCTCCTTCATTGCTAACCGTTTTTTTAGTAACGTGCAAAGATACAAAACTCAGAATGATTTTACCTGTGTTATCAGGAAGATCCATCGGTAACCTTGTGGTTAAAACGTTTGTTGTTTATCAGATGAAAGGATAGAACTGAAAATGATCCGACGAAACGGACCTGCCATTTGGGGTAGCTGCAGGAAGTTGTCCTGCACTTTTTTGTAATGCAAAACCGATTATATTTTTTTGTCAGGATGAGCCGGATTTAAAATCAGACGGGCCACATCTTCTCCGAAAACCAAGGCCATGTATATGCCTTCTCCGGTAAGCCCCAAAAGCCTTTCAATTAATTATAAAAGCAAAAGCCTCTTTCAGATAATGCGCGGTAAACTCTGATTTGGGACCGACAATCTTTGTTTTGCTGATTTCAAACTCAAAAAGACTTTTCGGAATGTCCATCATCTCCGGCGATTTCCGGGTAATGCACCCGGCGCAGACTTTGAGTCCTGTTTCCGGCTTCTTCTCCAGTAGAAGAATCTTTTTCTCCGAATGTCCGAGTATTTCGGCACATCGCAATCCGGCCGGGCCTGCTCCCCCAATGATGACATCGTACTATTTAATTTTTTCGGCAGGTGGTCAGTAATTCAACAGGTTAATCGTGTGGCAGGCGGCTACGGCAGCTGTTTCCGTTCGCAATCGTGAGGGCCCGAGTTTTACGGGAACAAGGCCGGAGATTTTGGCTGCTTCCACTTCTGCGGAACTAAAGCCACCTTCGGGACCTATCAGCATCAGCACATTGCTTTCGCAATGGCAGGCTTTGGAAAGTTCCATAGTTACGGCTGTGTCAATGTAAGCAATGAATTTTTGGCCTTCAAAAGGCTGCCGGATAAGCTTTTTAAATGAAACGGCCTCATCCAAAACCGGATGAAACGTTTTGAGCGACTGTTTCACGGCCGCGGTAATCACACGATTCAGCCGTTCTGTTTTCACTGTTTTTCGCTCGGAATGTTCGCTGATAAAAGGAGTAATGCGGTCAACGCCGATTTCGGTAACCTTTTCCAGAAACCATTCAAAGCGGTTGATGTTTTTAGTGGGAGCTACGGCCATCTGTAAATAGAAATTTCTCCGGTCAGCTCCTGGCTCTGTTTTCAGCACTTCCACAAAACAGCCTTTTGGGTTGGCTTCAGCAATACGGCAATGGTATAGCATCCCTTGCCCATTGGTAAACAGAATGTCATCGCCGGCTTTCATCCGTAGGACTTTGACGATGTGCTTTGACTCTTCAGCCGACAACTGAAACACCGGTAGCGTAATATCGGGAGCATAAAAAAGATTGGTGTTCATTTGGTAATTTAATTTCAGTCTGTTTTCAAAGTGTAAAGGTAAAAGATTTATCTGTTTTGGCAGATAGCATTTTTGTTTTAACAGGGAGGACAAAAACCCCGAACTGGCGCCAGTCTTGTGCGTCGGCCTTGCACGCGGCTGACTTGTACCCGGGTGACATTAGATGATTCGTTTACTTTTTTCCAGACATATTGTTTTGTTTATTGATGAGTTAGGCGTACTTTTTTGCTGTGAGCTCAACAATTTTCACGATAACGTCCACTGCTTTGTACATCGATTCAACCGGGATATATTCATAACGTCCGTGGTAGTTGTGGCCACCGGTGAAAAGGTTGGGACAGGGGAGCCCTTTGAAAGAGAGTTGAGCGCCATCGGTGCCGCCGCGGATGGCTCTTACAATAGGTTTTATTTCCAAAGCTTTCATGGCTTCTTCCGCAATCTCTACGATGTGCATTTGCGACTCAATCTTCTTGCGCATGTTGAAATACTGGTCTTTCATTTCCACTTTCAGAACAGAACCATATTTTTTATTGATGGCTTCTGCTTTTTTCATAAAACGAACTTTTTTCTCTTCAAAAAGCGTTTTGTTGTGGTCGCGGATAATATACTGCAAAACAGTCTTATCCACATTTCCTGACATCTGGTAAAGATGGAAAAAACCTTCATACTCACGGGTTTCCTGAGGTGTTTCTTCCGCAGGAAGCGAAGCAATAAACTCGCTCGCTATCAACATGGAATTGACCATGGTGTGGTAGGCCGTTCCGGGATGAACACTTACTCCCTGCACGATGACTTTGGCGCCGGCAGCATTGAAATTTTCAAATTCCAATTCTCCCACCTGTCCGCCATCCAACGTGTAAGCCCATTGCGTATCGAATTTCTCCACATCAAACAGGTGGGCACCACGGCCCACTTCCTCGTCCGGATTAAACGCAATGCGGATTTTACCATGTTCAATCTCCGGGTGTTCCATCAGGTATTCTATGGCTGCGATAATTTCAGCTATACCGGCTTTGTCGTCAGCTCCCAGCAATGTTGTGCCATCGGTGGTGATAAGCGTTTGCCCTTTGTAGCCGGGGAGCTCTTCAAAATCGGCTGGCGACATAACAATGTTTTGCTCTTTATTTAATATAATGTCACCGCCATCGTAATTTTTATACATCTGGGGGCGAACTTTTTCGGATGTAAAATCCGGAGCCGTGTCCATGTGGGCAATAAATCCGATGGTTGGAATATTCTTGTCCGTGTTGGCTGGTAAAGTGGCCATCACATAGGCATGGTCGTCAATGCTTACCTCCTGAAGTCCTAATTTTTCAAGTTCTTTGGCCAGAAGCCGTGCCAGGTTCCATTGTTTTTCCGTTGTTGGACACTGTTCGTTTTCAGGATCCGACTGGGTATCTATTTCCGCATAGCGAATAAGACGTTCTTCTACTTTTTCCATGGTCTATTAATTTTTTCGCAAAGGTAGCCAATGTGGTTGGAAAGTTAAAAAGTTAAAAGGCAAAAATTAAAAGACAAAAGTTAAAAGTGTTGAACTGTCGTTGATTTGAATATGTTTCACTTGGAATTTTTTCAGATATTTGCAGACAATCTTATTCTTATATCACAAATGGGAAAAATATTACTGATTATCCAGCGTGAGTATCTTACCCGGGTTCGTAAACGTTCCTTTATCGTTATGACCATCCTCGGTCCGTTATTAATAGCTGCTCTGATTATACTGCCGGTTTATTTTGCCGAAAATGGTACTTCCATGGAAAAGGTGGCAGTTTTGGATGAGACCGGCTGGTTTTATCAGAAGTTTCACAATCAGGGAGATATTCAGTTTTATTATGTGGACAAGGATGTGCAACAGGCCAAAGCCGAAGCGCTGGCCAAAGGAGATATGTTGCTTTACATTCCGCTGCCCAAGTTGAACCTGCCCGAAAATGCAGAACTCTTCTCTATAAAGCAGCCCGGTCTTTTTGTCCGGAGCTATGTAAAAACAGTTATGAAACAGGTTGTGGAAGATAAAAAGCTGCTTGCCAAAGGTATTGATCCCAATGTGATTAAGTCTGTGAGAGCCCACATCAATCTGGTAACCATTAAAGTATCGGAAGAGGGGGTGGAAAAAAAGAGCAACACCGGTGTGGAAATGGGACTCGCCATTTTCTCCGGTATTCTTATCTATATGTTTGTCTTCATGTATGGCGCTCAGGTTATGCGCGGGGTTATGGAAGAGAAACAAAGCCGCATTGTGGAGGTCATTATTTCGTCGGTGAAGCCTTTTCAGCTGATGATGGGCAAAATTATTGGTGTCGGGCTGGTGGGGCTAACCCAGTTTCTACTCTGGATTGTACTCACTTTGACGTTGGTGGGTGTTTTTCAGTCAGGCATCTTTAACAGCGAAATAGCCCACGGGGTAAAAACGCTGACGGAGCAAACTGCTGCTTCGGGACAAAACAGCTCTATGGTCGCAAACACCGGTAACCTCGCGGTGACACAGATTTCAGGATTAATTTCGTCCATCAATTTTAAAGTGATGATACCCAGCTTCATTTTCTATTTTCTCGGTGGGTACTTACTCTATTCTTCATTGTTTGCCGCGGTGGGTGGCGCTATCGACCACGATGCCGATGCCCAGCAGTTTATGTTGCCCATTTCCATCCCGCTGATCTTTTCCGTCGCCATGGTAAGTGTTATTGCCAACCAGCCCGATGGTACGCTGGCCTTCTGGATGTCGATGATTCCCTTTACATCCCCGGTGATTATGATGATGCGCATTCCTTTCGGTGTGCCTTACTGGCAAATGGGACTTTCCGCCGGATTGCTGTTACTGACTTTTGTATTTACAACTTTTTTGGCAGGAAAAATTTACCGTATCGGTATCTTAATATATGGTAAGAAGGTCGGCTATTCGGACTTATGGAAGTGGTTAAGATATTGAAAGTAAAAATGTTAAGACAGAAGAGAAATTTAATACGTTAACTAAACGAATATTTTTCGTATAAAACAGTTGTGAGGAAATCATTATTTTTGAAAAATCAACTGCAAGGGTTAAAAACGATATTGTTAAGTATGAAATATTATTCTATTTTTGCACCCTCTTAAAAATGAAAGTAAAATTATAAATATCTAATTTCAAATGCAAAACAAAGGAGCTATCAAGTTTTTTGCTATTGCCTTTGCCTTAGTTTGCCTATACCAGTTGAGTTTTACATACGTGGCAGCCAGGGTAAAGAAAGAAGCAAAAGCTTATGCAGAGAACGGCACAGCAACCCGCCTGGCAAAACAGTTGGCAAATGGGGATCAGGACAGAGAAGTTTATTACCTCGATTCTATTTCCAAAGCACGTGAGAAATATTATCTTGACAGTGTGAACAATGAAGTGGTTTACAATTTGGGAATTGGCAAATATACTTACAAAGAGGTTAAAGAGAGAGAACTGAATCTTGGCCTAGACCTGAAAGGCGGTATGAATGTTGTTCTTCAGGTAAAAGTCCAGGATATTGTGAATGCGTTGGCCGGCCACAGCAAAGACCCGGTTTTCGTGAAAGCTATGAAAGAGGCTTCTGCAATGCAAGCAGCTAGCAGCAAAGACTTTGTAACACTTTTTGGCGAAGCTTTTGAAAAAATAGATCCGAACGCCCGTTTGGCTTCTATTTTTCTTTATGAATTTAAAGATAAAGGAATTACCACAACCTCAAGCAATGCCGAGGTGCTTAAGGTGTTGAAAAAAGAGACCGCAGGCGCCGTAGATCGTACGTTCCAGATTTTGCGTACACGTATTGACCGTTTTGGGGTAGCACAACCTAATATTCAGAAGCTGGCTACCAGCGGAAGGATTTTGGTTGAACTTCCGGGGATTAAAGATCCTGAACGTGTAAGGAAACTTTTGCAGGGAACTGCCAAGCTGCAATTTTGGGAAACCTATGACTTCTCGGATTTAAATACTTATTTCGATGAAGCCAACAAAAAATTGCGCTCTGAAGAAACACTCATTTCTGATACTACAAAATTCGCGGAGCATAAAAACAGCAAGGCTGTTGCTTCCCAAAAAACCGGTAGCGAGGCAAGTGCCGATACGGCTACAAACAGCCTGTTGAGTAAAATAGCAAAAGATACCAGTAACCGTGCAAACCAAAATACTTCGCTGGAAGCTTACGCCAAAAAGAACCCGTTGTATGCCTATCTTCATCCTTCCTATTATCAGAATAAGGATGGTCGTTACTATCCGGCCAAAAGTGCAAGAGTGGGTGTTGCAGCTATTAAAGATACTGCCAGGGTAAACCGGATGCTGGCGTTGGTGAAAAACGTTTTTCCGCGTGATCTGACACTGGCCTGGATGGTAAAACCTAATCCCAGAACACCCAATATGCTGGCGTTGATTGCTTTAAAGGCCAGCTCGCGTGATGGAAGTGCTGCTTTGGGTGGCGATGTAATTTCCGATGCCCGTCAGGATTTTGACCAGAACGGACGGGTAACGGTTGATTTGCAAATGAACAGTCAGGGGGCTAAAATTTGGAAAAGAATTACTGGCGAAAACATTGGAAAACAGGTAGCTATTGTTTTGGATGGTTATGTTTATTCCCATCCGGTGGTAAATGATCAGATTCCTAATGGACGATCCTCTATTTCAGGGGGAGATATGAGCGTGACAGAGGCCAAAGACCTTGCCAATATTTTGAAAGCAGGTAAATTGCCTGCACCTGCCAAAATTGTTGAAGAAGCTGTTGTTGGCCCTTCATTGGGACGCGAAGCCGTAAAAGCCAGTATGAACAGTTTTCTTCTGGCGTTTATCGTGGTGCTGGCCTATATGATTGTTTATTATAAAAAAGCCGGTTGGGTAGCCAGCCTCGCTCTGATTGTCAACGTTTTCTTCCTGCTCGGTATTTTGGCCTCTCTTGGAGCTGTGCTGACACTTCCCGGTATGGCAGGTATCGTATTGACACTTGGTATGGCGGTGGATGCTAACGTGATTATATATGAACGTATCAAAGAGGAAATGCGTGCAGGGAAAGGTGTGCGCCTCGCGTTGAGCGACGGATATAAAAATGCTTACTCTGCTATTATTGATGGTAACGTAACCACTTTGCTGACCGGTGTTGTACTTTATGTATTCGGAACCGGTCCTATCCAGGGATTTGCTACTACGTTGATTATCGGTCTGCTCTCTTCTCTGTTTACTGCAATTTTCGTTTCGCGTATCATTTTTGACCGGATGCTGCGAAAAAACAGAACTATTTCTTTCGCTTATAAATGGAGCGCCAATACGCTTTCAAATACCCATTTTGACTTTATCAGTGTACGAAAAAAAGCCTATATCTTTTCAGGTACTATAATCCTGATTGGTTTGGTTTCGCTTTTCACGAGAGGGATGGACTTCGGTGTTGACTTTACTGGAGGCCGTACTTACGTGGTGCGCTTCGATCGGAATGTGAATACGGAAGCTATTCGTAAATCGCTGACCACAGCGTTTAATAAGCAGCCCCCCATAGTGAAAACTTTTGGCCCTGACAACCAAATTAAGATTGTAACCAAATTTATGATTAATGATACCCACGATAATGTGGATTCAATTATTCAGACAAAACTGTACGCGGGATTAAAGCCCTTCTATAGAAAAAAGATTACCTACAAACAATTTACCTCCGATACCGAGGGCACAAGTAAGTTGCTCGGGATTTTAAGTTCGCAAAAATTCGGACCGACGATTGCTTATGACATTCGTGAAAAGGCCTATTTTGCTATTTTCTTTGCACTGATTATTATCTTTGTTTACATTGCCATTCGTTTTAGAAATTGGCAGTACGGAGTCGGGGGGGTGCTGGCATTGTTCCACGATACATTAATAACAATAGGTATTTTCTCTTTGTTCCATGGTCTTTTGCCGTTTGGTATGCAGGTGGGTCAGTCCTTTGTTGCCGCTATCCTGACCATTATCGGGTATTCTATTAACGATACGGTGATTATCTTTGACCGTATTCGAGAAAATGTCCATCTGTTTCCCAAACATCAGTTAAAGCGAAATATGAATGAAGGTCTGAACCAGACGCTGGCCCGTACCATGAATACTTCCGGTACAACACTGGTGGTGTTGCTGGTAATCTTCATCTTTGGTGGTGAGGTCATTCGCGGGTTTGTATTTGCCTTGTTGATTGGTATTACAGTTGGTACCTATTCGTCAGTGTTTACTGCCAGCCCCATTGCTTACGATTTGCTGCACGGAAAGCGTGAGGATAAATTGCTGGAAGAAAAGACTGCCAAGCTTGACCAAAGGAGAGCCAAAAAGAAAAAATAATTTTCTTTTAAGATTTCAATGATATTAAAGTCCGGGCCTTTGGGTTCGGACTTTTTTTGTGTGTAAGATGTGGGGAAACCTTCCGGCTTATTTACTATCTGTCCATAAAGTCGGTGTCTGAGCTATAATGTTCAAACACGAGCGTAACAGTTTGTCCCGCTTTAAGCGGGGAAGTTATCGGACATTATAGGCAAACACTATTTGCTCACTTTATACCGGACAGCACCCACTCTTTTTCGGAGATTATTCAGGAAGAGGCGTGGTTCCACATTCACGGCCTTGCTAATCATTGTAAATGGCCTTTTGTTCTTGGGCGAGGACAAAGAGATGAAAAGTTTTGCATCGCCGGGGAACTCTTTTCCCATCTTCACCAGCTCATCGATAAATTCATCCGTAACATTTTGAGGATTAACAAATAGCGTAAGTTTTTTTATCAATTTGTTCATGGCATCTTCCAGCAGGGAAATATCCCGGATATTGATGTTCAGGGAATTCTCATCATAACGATTTGGCTCCACCATGGCACGTACGAGAAGATTATTGCCAACAACGAGCATGTGTTTCATCTTCAGATAGGTTTCTTTAAAAAGTCTGAAATCCATTGAGCCTGAATAATCCTCCAGGGTCATAACGCCAAAAAGAGACCCGCTTTTGGTGGTCCGTTGCAAAGTTGAGGTTACCATACCGCCAAAAACTATCTCTTTTTTCTTATAATCGGTTAGGTGGTCATGAAGTTTGGCCAGGTCGGTATTGCATAAGTATTTCAGTGTCAATTCAAAGGCATCGAGCGGATGACCTGAGATATAGAAACCGGTTACCTCTTTTTCGTGCCTCAACTGGACAGCTTTTGGCCATGGCTCACAGGCAGGAATGGGTGGATCCTGCACTTCAAAATCATCGGAATCTCCAAAAAGAGAAACCTGTGCAGAATTCTTTTTTTGCTGATATTTTGCCGCAAACCGGATAATCTTTTCAATAAACACAAGGTCGTTTTCATTTTCTTTGTAGAAATACTGAGCACGGTGTGTACTTTCAAAGCAATCAAAAGCTCCCGCTTTGGCCAGCGCTTCAAAACTTCGCTTGTTTACAGACTTCAGATTTACCCGCTTGGCCATATCAAAGATACTCTTAAAAGTACCGTTTTTCTTCCGCTCGGTGGTAATATCTTCCACGGCACTACCTCCTACCCCTTTGATAGCAGCCATGCCAAAGCGAATAATACCCTTTTTGGTTACAGTAAAATTCAGCGAGCTCTCGTTGATATCCGGTCCGAGCACCTGAATACCCATCCGCTCCGCTTCTTTCGTGAAAAAGGTAATTTTATCGATGTTATTCAGGTTACGGCTTAATACAGCAGCCATAAATTCGGCAGGATAGTGTGCTTTTAGATAAGCCGTCTGGTACGATACGTAAGAGTAGCAGGTTGCATGTGATTTGTTAAAGGCATATTTGGTAAATTCCTCCCAGTCATGCCATACTTTTTCAGCAGTTTTTTGTGGAATGTCATTTTTCTCACAACCCGTCAGATACGCTATTTTCAGCTTAGCCATATCATCCATATTTTTCTTCCCCATGGCTTTGCGTAGCGAGTCGGACTGCCCACGGGTGAAGCCTGCCATAAGGCGAGAAAGCAGCATAACCTGCTCCTGGTAAACAGTAATTCCATAAGTTTCTTTCAGAATTTCCTCCATCATTGGAACATCGTATTTGATTTCCTCCTCGCCGTGTTTACGTTTAATGAAAGAGGGAATGTATTGTATGGGTCCGGGACGATACAAGGCATTCATGGCAATCAAATCTTCAAAACGCGTGGGCTTCAGATCCTGAAGATATTTCTTCATGCCATCTGACTCGAACTGAAACAGACCTGTTGTTTCGCCCCGTCCGTACAGATCATAAGTCTCTTTGTCGTCTAACGGGATACTATCAATATCCACCTCAATACCCTTTGATTTTTTGATGTTCTGCAGCGCATCCTTAATAATGGAGAGTGTTTTCAGTCCGAGAAAATCCATCTTCAGCAGCCCGATATCCTCCACATAATGTCCATCATACTGTGTGGCATAATCCAAAACAGAGCCTTTCACTGTAGAGATGGGCACAAACTTTTCCAGATTATCACGGGCAATGATAATGCCGCAAGCGTGTGTACCGGTGTTTCGCACCGAGCCTTCGAGTGTCAAAGCATTTTTCAGCACCGAGGAAACTTCCGGTTTCCCGTGTTCCAACTCATGTTTAAGTTCCGGCACTTCCTTTATGGCATCATTAAGGGTAACACCGGGACGTTCCGGAATCATTTTTGCCAACCGGTCAGCTTCCTGCAAAGGAAGCTTTTGTACCCTGGCCACATCGCGGATGGCAGATTTTGCCGCCATTTTCCCAAAAGTAATCAAATGAGCCACCCGCTCTTTTCCATACTTCTCCGATACATAATGCAGCACTTTTTCCCGTCCATCATCGTCAAAATCGATGTCGATATCCGGCATGGAGATACGGTCGGGATTCAAAAAGCGTTCAAACAACAGCTTATACTTTATGGGATCTATTTGTGTGATTCTCAAACTATAAGCCACTACAGAACCCGCAGCACTTCCTCTTCCGGGACCTACGGATACCCCCATTTTACGGGCAGCTTCGAGAAAATCCCACACAATGAGAAAATAATCGGGAAAGCCCATGCTTTTTATCGTCTCCAGTTCGAAATCGATGCGGTCGGTGATGGCATCAGTTAATTCGGAATATCGTTTTTTGGCACCTTCGTAAGTAATGCTGCGCAGGTAGGCATTGGCATCTTCAAAAGGTTCGGGAATCTTAAACTCAGGCATGATGGGTTTATGGTCGAGTTCGTAAAACTCCACTTTATCCGCTATTTCCTGCGTGTTGACGATGGCTTCGGGGATATCCTCAAACAGGATATTCATCTCCTCACGCGTTTTAAACCATTCCTGCCGCGTATAGCGCATCCTGTTCGGGTCATCCAAATCGCGGGCTGTACCGATACAAATAAGCCGGTCGTGAGCGCTTGCATCATCCTCATTAACAAAATGAGCATCATTTGTTGCAATCACTTTAATACCATGTTTCGCAGATAACTTGAGCAATTCAGTGTTGACATATTCCTGGTCTTCGTAAACGCGTCGATCCATTTCGGGGTCACCAGTCTTATGACGCTGAAGTTCGAGATAAAAATCTTTGCCGAAAATAGCTTTGTATTCGAGCAGTGATTCTTCCGCTTTTTCCACTCCCTCATTGATGATTTTCGATGGAATCTCTCCGCCAAGGCAGGCCGATAAGGCTATCAGCCCCTCGTGATGTTTCCTAAGCAAATCTTTGTCAATACGTGGTTTGTAATAGTATCCTTTCGTCCATCCCGCCGAAACCAGCAGAAGAAGATTCTTATAACCTGTAAGGTTTTTGGCCAGCAATATCAAATGCCATCCGGAAGCATCCACTTTGGATTCCTTCTTTTCCATGCCACGGCGGGCTACATATACTTCACAACCGAGAATCGGTTTTATCCCCTCTTTGATAGCACTATTATAGAAACTTTTTACCCCAAACATGTTGCCATGATCTGTGATTGCCAGCGTTGTCATCCCATCTGCTTTGGCTTTCTTCATAAGTGAAGGGATTTTTGACAATCCATCCAGTACAGAAAACTGTGTATGGACGTGCAAATGGGTGAACATCGGAACTTCAGTACCTGACATGGCTTTTTTCTCAACGACTTCCTGTGGCGAAGGGATATTTGCAGCAGGTTTATCCTCATGGTAAGCTTCCACCTCGAGGCCAATAGATTTTATCGGCTCCG